>ENA-OWOV01000068-OWOV01000068.1-gut-metagenome-genome-assembly--contig:-NODE-68-length-44231-cov-6.259320_pt1 | contig 44231 bp, 46 predicted proteins | sample MGYA00248247_ERZ651799 | MGnify/ENA primary metagenome ERZ651799 (study PRJEB26908, sample SAMEA4031712) | gut metagenome | biome: gut; feature: normal infant; material: stool | place: China | collected 2015 ...
AGAAATATTTCGATAGAGAAGCTTACAAGAAAAACCATGATCTTTTTGCGGCAGACAGAAAATGTGAAAATGTTGCAGTGAAAAACAGACTATCACATGTAACGGAAACGGATTATATCAGAGAGCCAAAGAGAAGTGAACGTCAGAAACTGCAGAAAGAGGCTTTTGGACTTCCGGAGCTCCCGACAACGACGATTGGATCTTTCCCACAGACGAAAGATGTAAAGGCAAACCGGTCTGCCTTTAGAAAGGGAGAGATTACCAGACAGGAATATGTGGATTTCAACAAGAAGAAGATCGCGGAATGTGTGGCATGGCAGGAAGAAATCGGACTTGATGTACTGGTACACGGAGAATATGAAAGAAATGATATGGTGGAGTATTTTGGCGAAGCACTGGGAGGATTCCTTTTTACAGAAAAAGCCTGGGTACAGTCTTACGGAACCAGATGCGTAAAACCACCGATCATCTGGGGCGATGTATATCGTGAAAAGTCGATTACGGTAGATTGGTCCGTATATGCACAGTCACTTACGAATAAGATCATGAAAGGAATGCTGACAGGCCCGGTTACGATATTGAACTGGTCATTCCCAAGAGAAGACATTTCCATTAAGGAATCCATCTCGCAGATTGCACTTGCAATCAGAGATGAAGTACTGGATCTTGAAGCAAATGGAATCCGGATGATACAGATCGACGAAGCTGCCTTGAGAGAAAAACTGCCGCTCAGAAGATCAGACTGGTATACAGAATATCTGGATTTTGCAATCCCGGCTTTCCGTCTGACACATAGTGGAGTGAAAGCAGATACACAGATTCATACGCATATGTGTTACAGTGAATTTACAGATATTATCCCAGCCATTGATGATATGGATGCAGATGTGATTACATTTGAAGCATCACGTTCAGATCTGCAGATTCTGGATTCGCTGAGAGAAAATCATTTTGAGACAGAAGTTGGTCCTGGAGTTTATGATATTCATTCTCCTAGAGTACCATCAGTTGAAGAAATTGTGTTGGCACTGAAAGTTATGCTTACTAAGATCAGTCGTGAAAAATTATGGGTAAACCCGGACTGTGGATTAAAGACAAGAGGTGTTCCGGAAACGGATGCAAGTCTTAGAAATATGGTTGAGGCTGCAAAAGAAATCCGGAAGAACTAGAGGATTCATCAGACTGCGTCTAAAAGCCAGTAATTTTCGCTTTTTTTGTTCATTTGGTTTGCCTTCTTTTCATAAAAAAAGTCAAGAGTTTGTATAAAAATATTGTTGCACCCGTCAACCGTGGGTATATTGCGATTGGAAACATTCTTTTCGATGCACTGATAGCAGCACTTCAGGGATTATTTATGCAGTTGCAACTGCTGGTTGACAGAATTTCAGCCTGATTTGGTAGTCTGCAACTGGAAAATCCGATACAATAAGATCATGATGTCGGGGTCAAAAGCCCCCGACTTTGATGCCTACGGATTGCTCCGTGCTACGCACTCCCACAATCCTACCCAATATTCGCATATCGTGGGATTATCATCCCACTTTTATGCTCATATCGGAGCGGATCCTAAGGTCTTTCACCCACCTATGAGCAAGCTCATGTGGACTTAGACCTTTTGACCCTGGCATCAGATCATAAAATATAGATGAAAACCTGAAAAGAGGAGGAAAATGGATATGATCTTATCGGAAAAAATCGCAGAAGAGCGAAAGAAAAATGGATGGTCACAGGAAGAACTGGCAGAAAAGCTGTCTGTATCACGGCAGGCTGTTTCTAAATGGGAGAGTGCATCGTCTGTACCGGATTTGCAGAAATTACTCCGCATGGCAGAAATTTTTGAGGTCAGTACAGATTATCTGTTAAAGGATGAAATGGGAAAAGAAGAGGTTGAGAAAATATCAGACTATAGGACAGAAGATACAGTCTACAGGAATGTATCTATGGAAGAGGCAAATCATTTTCTGGAATGGAAGAGAAAAAATGCAGTCATACTGGCAGGGGCAGTTGCTCTTTGCATCATGAGTCCGTCACTGCTCATTTTTCTGACAGGTCTTTCCAGTGCAACGGGTGGAAATCTGAGTGAAAATACTGCGGTGGGGATTGGAGTTTCGGTGGTACTGGTGATGGTTTCCCTTGCAGTTGCTATTTTTATTTCTTATGGGATTCGCGGAAAAGCATATGAGTATCTGAAAAAGGAACTGATTGAAACTGCTTATGGAGTAAAAGGATTGGTAAAAGAAAAGAAGCAGGATTATGAAGGTACTTATACAAGAGGGATTATCCTGGGAGTTGTTTTCTGCATTCTGGCGGTTATTCCTCTTTTGATCGGAATTGCGATGGAACAACCGGAGTATATGATTACAGGTGATGTGTCAATTCTCCTTTTGCTTGTTGCAGTGGGGGTATTTTTAATTGTACGTGTCAGTACGATCAATGGAAGTTACGATATGTTGCTTCAGGAGGGAGAATATTCCCAAAAGGAAAAGGCTGTAAAGAAAAAGTTTGAAATCTATTCAACTGCTTATTGGTGTATTGCTACAGCAATCTATCTTGGATGGAGTTTCCTGAGTGTGCGGTGGGATTATACCTGGATTCTGTGGCCGGTAGCGGGTGTATTATTTGGTGCAGTGTCAGTAGTTGCAAGAGGGATTTGGGGAACACAGGATTCAACCAGGATATAATCTTGTTTGCGGATACTTGTAAAAAGAAAATACTGGTGCTATAGTATCCCTAAAAGGAGGGAGTTCTATGAAGATGATCCGCAGAATTTCAAATTTAGTCAGTTTATGTATGTTACTTGCATATGTTATTGTTCTTGTATGTATCTGGAGCAGGATCCCCGGAACAGTTCCGACTCATTTTAACGCTGCAGGAATAGCAGATAGTTATGGGGGCAAAGAAATTCTTTGGATTGAGGTGATTGCGGCAACAGTCATTTTGCTTTTGCTCTCTCTGATTGAAAAAGTTCCGTCTATATGGAACTTCCCGGTAGCTGTCACAGAGGAGAATAAAGAAAGGCTGTATAAAATAGCACTGGTAATGCTGGGAGCAATAAAGATTCTTACTACGGGATTATTTATCGATGTAGGAGTCAGCAGCCTGGTAACGAGATTCCCTGTCTGGCCTATGTACATCATGCTGGGTGCGATGGTGATCGTGATTGTAGTGGCAGTAGTACAGATGATCCGGGCAAAGTAAAAAGATGTCGGGGTCAAAAGCCCCCGACTTTGATGCCTACGGATTGCTCCGTGCTACGCACTCCCACAATCCCTGGCATCATAAAAATAATATATCAAAGGCAGTGAAAGAAGCAGGCTGACCTTAAGAAGAAAGACGAGGATGAAAAATGGACGAGTTATATCAGATCATCGAGCAGAAAATAAAAGCTTCCGGCTATCCGAGAGAGATTTCAGGAGCAAAGGTATATAATGATATTTGTGACCAGATCGAAGGAAAAGAAAATGGAGAGTATCTTCTGCTGTCAAAATTTGAGGATGATGTAGTTTTTGAATACCATATTACGGTGAAAGATGAAGAGTTTAATCTTGGAATTCTGACTATGAAAGCACCGGAAGGTGTATTTGAAGCAGATTTTGATGCAGAGTAAAATTTTGCCTATATTTCAGAAAAAAATGTGATACAATAAGCATCGTGCAAAAATGAAATAGCGAAATAATAACGACATTAAATATTATTGCGGCCCATGTCTGATAGCTGCGATGTATTTGATGTCGTTTTTATATGTCAAGAAAGCGTACTTTTTTGATATATAAGATATTCCAGGCTATTCATACAAGTAAAGGAGAGAAGAAAATGCCAAAAACTAAAATTCAAAGTATTGTATTTACCGCAATGATGGTATTCTGCATGGTTATGTTTCCCGACAGCACTTTTACTGCAAATATTTTGGGTAGGTCCATTTGTACGTCTGATGTTCAGAAATGCATCCAATGGAGATGTGATGGCGTGCCGGAGAGTGACGGACAGCGGGATTGCCAATATATTTGAGGACAGACTGGCGGATGTATGGGTCTGTCAGATGGAAAAATACAGAGAATATGACCGATTTATAAAATGTAGTAAATGCGAGCTGAAAGCGTGGTGCAGAGGTTGTCCGGCAGTAGCAAATGGAACGAATGGTGATTTTTACGGGGCAGATCCTCAGTGCTGGAAGATAAAAAATGAAAGAACGGGGGAGCGATTATCATGTTGATGGATCTGATAAAAAAATCTTTCATATAAAAAGCTCTCTCATATAAAAAATCCATCAATCGGACTATCTGCCGGATTGATGGATTTTTGTCGGGGATATTCCCCGATCACCATTCTGTAATTTATTTGAACTCAACGATCTGAGTAAGATCAGTTATCATGTTCGTCTTCGAAAGGATCTTCATAATCCTCGTCCTCGTCGTCATCTTCATAGTAATAATCTCCGCCTCTGGAGGCAATACCAAGAATCAGTGAGATGACTGCGAAAGCAGCACTTACACCGGCAACAATCAGCAGTTCCAGTTCGCTTCCGCGTTTCAGGAATGCAAATCCGGCACTTGCCAGATAGAACAGCATTGGTGCAAGGAATGCAAAGATCGTATAACGATTCACCATGATGAAATACAGCAGAGCTGAAACCAGCATGCAGAGTGCCAGAATCACATAAACCATACCGGAAGTAGCAGAACCGTCTGAAGAGGTGCTGCTCAGTCCAAGTGTAAATCCTCTGTACATCAGATATCCGAAACCGAGAAGTGAGAGGATACCAAGGATGATACGGGCAGGTCTGAATCTTGGTACATCATCATATTCGTACTCATCATCATCATACTCATCGTCGTACTGCTCTTTTTTCTTTGTATCTTTTACTTTCTTCTCATCAGGATCTTCGTCCTTTTTCTTCTTTTTGGTAAATTTGCTGTCAGGATCTGTCGCAAGCATCTCTTCATATCCTTTGCGTACTGCCTTTTCACGCTTTGTACGAACCTGCTCTGCAGGAATATTTCCATATTTCTGCTCATCAGAAGCTTTATTAGTATCAGAAGCTTCTTCAGGATGACGCTTCTTGACCGGTTTCTTTGCGGACGCCTTTTTCTCCCCTGGCGTCTTTGTGGAAAGCGGTTCTTCTGTAGAAGCAGGTCTGACTTTCTTTTTGACTGGTCTTTTTTCCGGTTTCTCGGAAATTTCAGCAGTTTCATCATTACTGATCGGTCTTGAAGCCTTCGGACGTACAGGTTTTCCTTCTGCGTCTGTCGGTCTGCGTCTTTTCGCAGGTTTTACTCCGGCTTTCTTTTCGGCTTCCTTTACTTTTTCAGCGTCAGAGCCGGCAGCAGGTCTTTTGACTGGAGGCTTTTTGGCAGCCGGGTTTTCTTCTGCTGCACCCTTCTTGGATACGGATGATTCAGCAGGTCTGACAGCGACTTTGCTTTCAGCTTTATCGACTGGCTTTGCTTCTGCCTGTTCAGCCTCTTTTTTTGCAGCTATTTTCCTGGCACGCTGCCTGTCGAGATTCCACTGCTTCTTACAGTCACGGCAGACTGCATATTCGTTGAAGATCGGATCTCCGGATTCCGTTGTGCCGACTTGTCTTTTCATACGCTCAAGTTCTTTACCACATGATGGACACTTCATATTAATTATGTACTCCTCTCCTTGTCAATGACAAAATTAATAACAGAAGTATTATAGCATTTTGTGTCAGTTTGGACAATGGAAAAATCAAAGATATAGATGGAAACTGTCGAGGAATGGAAAAAATAAAGTAGTAGACTTTACAAATTTAGTGTGCTAAAATGTAACAGTAATTAAACGAGGGTGAAAAGGAGATTGGTTTCATGAGCAAGAAAATAAGGACTGAGGCGGTTGATTATCTTTTTAATGCCATTTTAAGCCTTGAAAATAAAGAAGAATGTTATACTTTTTTTGAAGATATCTGTACGATCAACGAACTGCTTTCGCTTTCCCAGCGTTTTGAAGTGGCAAGGATGCTCAGAGAGCAAAAGACATATCTTGAGATAGCAGAGAAGACCGGAGCGTCTACAGCAACGATCAGCAGAGTCAACCGTTCACTGAACTACGGAAATGACGGATATGATATGGTCTTTGAGAGAATCGGACTTACAGAAAAGGAAGAAGATTCATCAACTGCAGAAGAATAGAAAGTGGAAAGATAGTTCGGAGAAAAGTATGAGCGGATCTTTGGCCGGGGATCTTCGGACGCAGAATACAAAAGACACGAACCTGTGGCTGCAACCATTGGAACGTGTCTTTTTTTAAATATCAGTCCTTCTTATTCTTAGAAGAAGGAGCTGCGATATCATCAATAATCCGTTCGATCATCATCTTTTTCAGATATACGTCGAAACTGAGATTACAGATAAAAGCAAACTTCTGGAGAGTATCCCTGTCTTCTCCGTCAGGAAGTTGGTCAAAAGCTTCTCCTGCCTTATCATAAGCGGAAGATACGCTGTCTTTCAGCGAGTCGAGCCGTTCTTTTTCCATGTGGCAGAGTTCTTCATAAATAGAGGAAAGTTCCATTGTATCATTTCCGGAGAAATATTTTTCCGTCAATGGCTTTAGTACCGTTTCGATATCTTTGATCGACAAAATACTTTTAAAATAGTAGATAAAAATGAGAAGCAGCATATGCTCCCGGGAATACTTCTTCTTCACAGGCGGCGGAAGAAGATTGTTCTTTGTATAATTGTTGATCATGGTCTTAGTAAGGATCTTATCCTCTTTATATCGCTTGGTAGAAGCGAGCTGTTCATCCATAAAAGTAGTGACTTGATCCATATAAAGATCAATATTCGGGATGTCACCCGGATGCACATATTGAAGATGGGAAAGTTCATTTAAAATGCTGTTAAGCATATCATTCATATCTATAGTCATGTTATCACCTCAATAGACTCATTATATAGTATTTAAAACTATATGGCAAGTAAAAACTCAGAATAATGCAGAGGAACAGTAACAGAATGATCTCGACGAAATTAAGAATAACATAGACTTGACAATCAAGAATGTATGTTCGATAATGGAAGATACAAATGATGGGTATGAAGAGGCATAATCAGTAGATAGGAGAGCAGTTTTATGAGTATTTATGATAAATTGAACGAACCCCAGAGAGAGGCGGTATATCATACAGATGGACCTCTGTTGATCCTGGCGGGTGCAGGTTCGGGAAAGACCCGGGTACTGACGCACAGGATCGCATATCTGATCGAAGAGCGGAATGTGAATCCGTGGAATATCCTGGCGATCACGTTTACGAACAAGGCAGCAGGAGAGATGAGAGAAAGGGTGGATTCCCTGGTGGGTTTTGGCTCGGAAAGCATCTGGGTAAGCACTTTTCATTCGATGTGTGTGCGGATTTTAAGAAGATTTATAGACCGGCTTGGTTATGATAACCGTTTTACGATCTACGATACAGACGACCAGAAGACTCTGATGAAAGAAGTCTGTAAAAAGGTCGCCATTGATACAAAGGTTTTTAAAGAGAGAAGCCTTATGTCGGCGATTTCTTCTGCCAAGAATGAACTGATCCTTCCGGATGAGTTTGAACTGAATGCAGGAGGAGATTTTGCAAAGCTGAAGATTGCAAAAGTATACCGTGAGTATGAGGCACAACTGAAGGCGAATAATGCACTGGATTTTGATGATCTGCTGGTGAAGACGGTTCAGCTTCTGCAGACGCAGCCGGATGTGCTGGAGAATTATCAGGAGCGGTTTCGCTATATTATGGTCGATGAGTATCAGGATACGAATACAGTGCAGTTCCAGCTTGTAAGACTGCTTGCCGGAAAGTATCGGAATCTGTGCGTGGTGGGAGATGATGACCAGTCGATCTACAAGTTTCGTGGAGCGAATATCCGCAATATTCTGGATTTTGAGCATGAATTTTCAGATGCCTGTGTCATAAAGCTGGAGCAGAATTACCGCTCCACGGGCAATATCCTGAATGCAGCGAACCGGGTGATCGCCAATAATAAAGGCAGGAAAGAAAAGACTTTATGGACTGCCAACGGGGAGGGAGAGCTGGTTCATTTAAGGCAGTTTGATACAGGATATGATGAGGCGGATTTTATTGCAGAAGATATAAAAAAGGAAGTAAGAGCAGGAGCATCATATAATGACCACGCGGTGCTTTACAGAACGAATGCACAGTCCCGTCTTTTGGAAGAAAAATTTGTTGCGATGAATGTCCCGTACAAGATTGTGGGCGGTGTCAACTTTTATGCCCGCCGGGAGATCAAGGATCTGCTTGCGTATTTAAAGACGATTGATAATGGAATGGATGATATTGCGGTACGAAGAATCATTAATGTGCCAAAAAGGGGCATTGGTCTGACTACGATCAACCGGATCCAGGAGTCTGCTGCAGAACGTGGGCTTGGATTTTATGAGACGCTGATGGCTCCCGAGTTGATCCCTGGAATCGGAAGAAGTGCAGCAAAGCTGGATTCTTTTGCAGCTCTGATCGAATATTTTAAAGGACTTACCGGACAGATGAGCATTACGGATCTGCTGCGGGAAGTGATCGAAAAGACGGGATATATGGAGAGTCTGGATTCCGAGGATAAAGAGGATGCACAGGCGAGAAAGGAAAATATTGATGAACTGATCAATAAGGCAGCCGCATACGAAGAGGCAGCAGAAGATAGAGATGAACCGGCTACATTGAGTGCTTTTCTGGAAGAAGTGGCGTTGGTTGCGGATATTGACAGTCTGGATGAAGAACAGGATTATGTTGTCCTTATGACACTGCACAGTGCCAAAGGGCTGGAGTTCCCTCATGTATATCTGGCAGGAATGGAAGATGGCTTGTTTCCAAGTTATATGACGATCACATCAGACGACAGAGATGATCTTGAAGAAGAAAGACGGCTTTGTTATGTGGGGATTACAAGAGCAGAGCAGGAGCTGACGCTTACCTGTGCAAGAAGAAGGATGGTCAGAGGCGAGACCCAGTATAATAAGATTTCACGTTTTATTAAGGAAATTCCGGCAGAACTTCTGGATACAGGAAGCCGCAGGATTGAACCAGAGACGGAAGTGCCGGTACAGCAGAATACATATGCACATGCAAGAGAAGCATTCCGGGCAAGGGCTTTCGGTGCGGCTTATAGCAACGGGGCAGGAAAAAGCAGCGGAGTTTCTTCGGGTAAGAGCAGCCAGGGACTGGCATCTCTTCAAAAAGGCAGCCAGCTTGCAGCAGGATCAGGTGGCAGTCCTGATTATGCAGAAGGAGACCGGGTGCGTCATGTGAAGTTTGGGGAGGGAACCGTTCTTGAGATTCGGTCCGGTGGCAGAGATTATGAAGTAACGGTGGATTTTGACAGTGCAGGAGTCAGGAAGATGTTTGCAAAGTTCGCAAAACTGGTAAAGATTTCATAGGTTTGTGGACTGTCAGCCGATCAGAAAAGATGATTATGATGTGAGAACCGGGACAGAGTTTTTAGGAAAAATCTCCGAAAGCGGTAGTAATAACAGAGCTTAAGTGTTATAATATACAAAAATCAGTCGTAACCTGTGAGAGGTTAGAAAGGATGTGCAGATATGAATAAAAAATTAGAGGATATGATCGCTGAATCAAAATTAAAAGAAATCCTGCATAAGAACGAGGCAGAGAAGCAGAAGAATGCGGTTGTATGGGTACTTGCAATTATTGGTGCGATTGCAGGAATCGCAGCCATTGCATATGCGGTATTCCGTTTTGTGACACCGGATTATCTGGAAGATTTTGAAGATGATTTTGATGACGATTTTGACGATTATTTCGATGAGGATGATCAGGTATAAGTTCAGGTATAAGTTCAAGATGGTAATAGCACAGTAAGAAGAATACAGACAGGATGTGACGGTTGGAGTACACCCTGTCTGTTTTGTTTGTTGGGAGGAAATAATGAAAAAAGGACAGATCTATGAAGGCATAATCGAGAGAGTGGATTTCCCGAATAAGGGAATGATTTATATTCCGAAGGAAGAAAAATATGTCACGGTGAAAAATGGTATCCCGGGTCAGAAAGTCCGCTTTATGATCAATAAATTTAAGCGGGGAAATGGAGAAGGAAGACTTCTGGAAGTGCTGGAAAAATCACCGCTGGAGACCAGGGAGCCGGTCTGTAGTATTTTCCCGGCCTGTGGTGGATGCATGTACCAGACTATGTCCTATGAAGAACAGGTAAAGATGAAAGAGGGACAGATCCATCGGATCATGGATCCTGTCGTAAAGGGCGATTATATTTTTGAGAGTGTAAAAGAAAGTCCAAAAGAGTTTCATTATCGTAATAAAATGGAGTTTTCTTTTGGAGATGAATATAAGGACGGTCCGCTTTCTCTCGGACTGCATAAAAAAGGAAGCACATATGATGTCCTGACAGCAGCAGACTGCCAACTGGTCCATCGGGATATGAATCAGATCCTTTCCTGTGTTCTTGCATATTTCAGGAAGTGGAATGTAAGCTATTATAAGAAAATGCAGCATACCGGATATCTGCGGCATTTACTTCTGAGACGGGGGGATACGACCGGAGAGATTCTGGTGAACCTTGTAACGACTACGCAGGAAGAGCATGACCTGACAGAATTAAAAGAACAGTTACTGGAGCTTCCTTTGGAAGGAAAGATCGTAGGAATCCTTCATATCCTGAATGATTCACTTTCAGATGTTGTAAAAAGTGATGAGACAAGAATCCTTTATGGTCAGGATTTCTTTTATGAAAAGCTGCTCGGACTGCAGTTTAAGATCACCCCGTTTTCTTTCTTCCAGCCAAATTCCAGGGGAGCAGAGGTATTGTATGAGACTGTCCGGGAATACATCGGAGATATTGAGAATAAGACAGTTTTTGATCTGTTCAGTGGAACCGGAACAATCGGTCAGGTGCTGGCTCCGGTTGCAAAGAAAGTGATTGGTGTGGAGATCATCGAGGAGGCAGTAGAAGCTGCAAAAGAAAATGCTCTCCGCAATGGACTTTCTAATTGTAAATTCATAGCAGGCGATGTATTTAAGGTGCTGGACGAGATCGAGGAGAAGCCGGATGTGATCGTCCTTGATCCGCCGAGAGATGGTATCCATCCGAAAGCACTGCCTAAGATTCTTGAGTATGGAGTGGACAGGATCGTCTATATTTCCTGTAAGATGACCAGCCTTGCACGGGATCTTGAGATGATGCAGATGGCTGGGTATCGTGTGCAGCGGATGACAGCGATAGACCAGTTCTGCGAAACGGTGCATGTGGAAGTCGTGTGTTGTTTACATCGGGTGAATTCGTAGAAGTGCTGAATTTTCGTGAAAGCAACGAGGAGAGTTCCGGAGAAACAACTGGCTGTAAAGCCAGTGTTTATGCGGAATTCGACGACTGCACACGATCTGAGAATTTCATAGAAATTCTCAGATTCAGGCACTTTGCGAGGTATATGAGTTTCAAACCAACAGGTAAACAGGGCAAGAAAAAGCAGATTATGAATGGCATCGAAGTGTCAGTAGTATTGCATCTGGTATGAGGAAACACATTCGGATAGAATTAACATTTTTTATTTAATAGCATAGAGAAAAGCCAAAAGGATGCTTGTTTTCAGAACTTCTGGAAGATGAGTGTCCTTTTCTTTTATTCAAAGGCAAAGGAGAAAATAAAAAATGGCAAAGAAGAAAGAAATGTGTTCATCAGAGAATCACGAGCCAGGTGCAGGTATTGTACTGATGAAACTGGAAGAGCTGAATCAATCGCTTCAGCAGAGCAACGACGATCAGAGGAACACAGGCGGCGAAGGAAGCCGGTAATACGGTGGATTTGGATTCCTCACCTACAAAGCTGATTGATATTGTCCACATCGGTAAACAGTTTTTGATGACGAGGGGTAGTTTGACAACATTTTCTATTGCAAACGGTGTAGCAAAATATTTTGCCATTATTCCTGTACTTTTTATGGGACTGTATCCCGGTTTTTCGACGCTTAACATTATGGGGCTGCATTCCCCGCAGAGCACCGTACTTTCTGCCATTATTTACAATGCACTGATTATTATTACCCTGATTCCGTTGGCATTAAAAGGTGTGAAATATCGTGAAATTTCAGCTGGAAAACTCCTGTCACGCAATCTGCTGGTTTACGGTTTGGGTGGTCTGATTGCTCCATTTATCTTTGTAAAATTGATTGATATGCTGTTAGTGTTGTTTGGGTTGGCATAAGGAGGATCTGTGATGAAAAAATTAAAAAATGTATTGCCGAAGTTAGCAATGATCTTTCTGATTTTTACTGTAATTTGCGGCGTCGTTTATACGGGCATTGTGACGGGAAGTGCACAGCTTATTTTCCCTGACAAAGCCAACGGAAGTATTATAAAAGTGGATGGCAAAAAATATGGCTGCGAACTTTTAGGACAGAAATATACCGATGAAGTGCATATGTGGGGACGCATTATGAATATTGACGTATCCACTTACAAAGATGAAAACGGTAAAACGCTGATGTATGCAGTTCCATCCAATCTTTCTCCTGCAAGTGAGGAATTTGAAGATTTGGTTGCCAAGCGGGTGCAGATGCTTCGTAAGGCAAATCCCAATATGGAGGAAACAGCCATTCCGGTTGAACTTGTGACCTGTTCCGGCAGCGGACTTGATCAGCATATCTCCCCTGCGGCGGCTAAATATCAGGTAACAAGAATTGCAAAAGCAAATAATATGAGTGAAGAAAAAGTCGGAGCTATTATTGAAAAATGCACCGACGGTAGATCTTTAGGTGTTTTTGGAGAGAAAACAGTAAATGTTCTGAAAGTCAATTTGATGTTGGACGGTATCCTGTAACTAGCACTCTCAAAAGATGAGCAAAAGATTTCAGACTTCTGCTCATCTTTACACAATCTTAATTTCAAAACAAACTTACTTACGCCCCTTTAATACAAATAAAGATAGAATAAAGAAAATATAAAAAAGAAATTAAGACTATGGGGATATAGTTATGCAACAGACAAACAGATCAAGACATCGACATATAACATCATTTCAAGTGATTAGTTTAGGGTTTTTATCCGTGATTCTCTTAGGCAGTCTGCTTTTGATGCTGCCGATTGCTACAAAAAGCGGTCAGTGTACCTCCTTTTTGGATGCTTTGTTTACCGCAACTTCTGCGGTTTGTGTGACGGGACTGGTTGTTAATGATACGGCAACCTACTGGTCTTTATTTGGCCAAGGAGTTATTTTACTGCTGATTCAAATCGGAGGTATGGGAATTATTACGATTGCTATTGCGATTGCTGTTGCTTCCGGACGCAAAATCGGGTTGATGCAGCGAAGTACCATGCAAGAGGCAATTTCGGCTCCAACGGTGGGTGGTATTGTGCGGAGAACGCAATTTATTATTCGGACTACTATTCTTATCGAAATCATTGGTGCGGTTCTTTTAGCCCCTGTTTTTTGCAGGGACTTTGGGTTTTGGAAAGGAATATGGTATTCACTGTTCCATTCTATTTCTGCTTTTTGCAATGCAGGATTTGATCTAATCGGTATAAGAACCCCTTTTTCCTCGTTGACCTCTTATTCTGTACAGCCGATTGTAAATCTTGTAATTATGATGTTGATTATTGCAGGAGGTATTGGATTCCTTACCTGGGAGGATATAAAGAATCATAAATGGCATTTAAAAAAATACCGGATGCAAAGCAAGGTGATTTTTATGGTAACAGGAATATTGATATTCTTACCGGCTCTTTACTTTTTTTATTTTGAGTTTTCAAATGTGCCTCTTACAGAAAGAGTATGGGTTTCTTTGTTTCAATCCGTTACGCCGAGAACAGCAGGATTCAATACGGCAGATTTGACTTTGCTCAGTGAAGTTGGGCAAATGCTTATCATTATGCTGATGCTCATCGGTGGCTCGCCTGGTTCCACTGCAGGTGGTATGAAAACGACAACTCTTGCAGTTCTCGTTTCATCGGCATTATCTGTATTTAGAAAAAAGGAACACACCCATTTTTTCGGCAGACAAATTCCGGATGGCACTATCAGAAATGCAGCTACGATTTTTTTGATGTATATCGTTTTATTTCTTGTCGGAGGAATGGTAATTAGCAGAACAGAAGATATTCCACTTATGACCGCTTTGTTTGAGACGGCGTCGGCAATCGGGACGGTAGGGTTATCGTTGGGAATAACTCCTGGCCTGGGGCTTGTTTCCCATATAATCTTGATTTGCCTGATGTTTTTTGGCAGAGTGGGAGGATTGACCTTGATTTTTGCTACCATTTCTGGAAAAAAGTCTAACGGTTCAAAATATCCTCAGGAAAAAATTACAGTAGGTTAAGGAGAATAAAAAAATGAAATCAATATTACTTATCGGTCTGGGAAGATTCGGACGGCACATTGCTATAAAATTAGATGAATTGCATCATCATGTGATGGCGGTAGATAAAGAAGATACTCGAGTTGATGCTGTACTTCCCTTTGTAACTAACGCTCAGATTGGGGATGCGACTAATGAGGATTTTTTAAGTTCGCTTGGTGTTGGAAATTTTGATGTTTGTATTGTGGCTATCGGAGATAACTTTCAGAATTCATTGGAAGTAACGTCCCTTTTGAAGGAACTCGGTGCAAGAATGGTGGTGTCTCGTGCCGCTCGTGATGTTCATGCAAAATTTCTTTTACGAAACGGCGCAGATGAAATTGTTTATCCCGAAAGGCAGCTTGCCGATTGGGTTGCGATCCGTTATAGTGCTGATCATATTTTCGATTACATAGAACTAGATGAAGAACATGCAATCTTTGAAATATCTATACCGGGAGAATGGATAGGAAAAACAATCGGTCAGTTGGATATACGAAAAAAATATAACATCAATATTATGGCGCTGAAAACAAATGATATTATGAATTTGAAAATAAGTTCCGATACGCAGTTGTTAAAGGGCAGTACCATGCTTGTTCTTGGGGAGACGAAACATATTCAAAAATGTTTTCATATTTAATTTTTGAAAGAAGTTGGTGATATGAAAGACTTTGTTTTACTTATAGTGGTATTGGTAGCATTTATTTATGGTTATTTTCTTATGGAAAAGCTGGATAAGTTTCTCAAAGAAAATCAATCCCAAAAACTTATTTCAGATTCTAAGCTCAGGATTGGATTTGAAACACCTGCAATCATAGATTCTATTGCAGATCTATTAGAACAATTTTCAAGCGAATACCCAAATTATGAGCTGAACCTGTTCTACGGTTCTGTAAGTGAAATAATAAATGGGCTGGAAAATAATAAACTTGATTTTGGCTTTATCGTAGAAAATTCCAACGATATTTTGAAAGATGAGTATTGTTCCTTATCCTTTCAAATAAAGCAAAGTGTCATTACTCCAGGCTCTATAGACATTGCGGCACATCCCATCAACACGATTGAGAAACCGGCGAGAGTGATATGGCAAAATGACATTAATTGTATGAAGGGTCTATTTGTCGAAAAATTGCGTGATTTTTCGGCGCGTTTTCTGCTTTCGGCTACACATACGAATGGAAAAAAAGAAGAAAAGGTGGTATAATCTCTATGCGATTTTAATGTCAGTGCTAAAATGCTTTTCTGAAATTTACGTATTATTGTTTTTGTACAAGGAGATGACCGTATGAGTGAAAGCAGACACAATCCGGATCAGTTATTAAAGGAAATCCAAGCTGATGAAGAAAAATGTAATAAAGGACATTTGAAAATCTTTTTCGGATATGCAGCTGGTGTGGGTAAAACCTACGCCATGTTAGAAGCAGCTCATATGGAAAAACAGCAGGGAATTGACGTGGTAGCCGGTTATGTAGAACCCCACGCACATCCCAAAACAGCAGCTCTTTTGAATGGCTTAGAAGTTCTTCCTACAAGAGAAGTTTTTTATAATGGTATGATACGGGACGAATTCGACATTGGCATGGCGTTGAAAAGAAAACCACAGCTTATCCTTGTGGATGAACTTGCTCATACGAATGCCGAAGGATGTCGTCATGCAAAACGGTATCAGGACATTAAGGAACTTTTGAATGCAGGGATTGATGTCTATACGACTGTCAATGTTCAGCATATTGAAAGCCTTTGTGATACAGTTGCATCCATTACGGAAATTGTTGTACGGGAACGCATCCCGGATTCTATTTTTGATAATGCAGATCAGGTTGAATTAATAGATATTGAACCACAGGATTTGATCAACCGTTTGAATACAGGAAATGTATACAGACAGACACAGGAAAAACAGGCAGTAGAAAATTTTTTTACAATAGAAAATTTGACAGCTCTCCGGGAGATTTCACTGCGGCGATGTGCGGACCGGGTGAATATCCTCACAGAAAATACCCGCATAAAAAATCATGGAAATTATCACACAGGCGAACATATTCTTGTATGTCTATCTTCTTCTCCATCCAATGCGAAAATTATCCGTACTGCCGCAAAAATGGCTTCTGCTTTTAAAGGGGAGTTTACGGCTCTATTTGTAGAAACCCCAGATTTTTCGGTGATGAGCGAGGAAAATGTAAAACGCCTGCGTTCAAATATTTGTCTTGCTGAGCAGCTTGGGGCAAAAATAGAAACAGTTTACGGAGAAGACGTTCCGTTTCAGATTGCGGAATTTACTCGTTTGTCCGGTGCGTCAAAGATTGTGATCGGACGTAGTTCTGCTACAAAACGGCATTTGCTCAGCAAACCGACCCTGACAGAAAAATTGATTGAGTATGCCCCTAACCTGGATGTGCATATTATTCCGGATACGGTTTCTAATGCGGCAGTGTATCAGTTAAGAGAGGGCAGGAAAAAGAATCATATCGTATTCTCTGTCACTGATACATTAAAATCTACTGCGATTCTGATTTTATCCAGTTTAGTCGGAATGATTTTCCAGAAATTTGGATTTGACGAAGCAAATATCATTACTGTTTTTGTTTTAGGTGTCCTTGTCACCGCTGTCATCACGAAACATCAGATATACAGCCTAATTTCCTCGATTGTAAGTGTTTTGGTCTTTAATTTCCTGTTTACGGAACCTCAATTTACCTTGCAGGCGTATGATCAGGGTTATCCAGTTACCTTTATTATCATGTTGTTGGCGGCATTTTTAACCAGTTCTCTTGCTATACGGATTAAAAACCAAGCAAAACAGGCGGCACAATCTGCTTACCGTACCAAAGTGTTATTTGATACAAACCAGCTATTGCAACAGGCAAAAGATAAAAATGAAATTGTATCTGCAACTTCAAATCAGCTCATTAAACTCTTGAGAAAAGATATCGTTTTTTATTTAGCTGATGGAGAAGTGTTGGATACGCCGCATATTTTTTCTGTAACTGAAGAAAATTTGGAATCGTGTATTTCCGAAAATGAAAAGGCCGTTGCCGACTGGGTATTGAAAAACAATAAACGTGCCGGAGCTACAACAGGAACGCTTTCCAATGCAAAATGCCTGTACCTTGCTGTTTGCAGCAGCAGTATGGTATATGGAGTTATTGGAATTGTGATGGGGGAAATACCTCTTGATCCATTTGAAAACAGTATTCTACTATCCATTCTCGGAGAATGTGCCCTGGCTTTGGAAAATGAGAAAAATGCCCGTGAGAAACAGGAGGCGGCCATTCTTGCAAAAAATGAACAGTTGCGAGCGAACCTGCTGCGTGCTATTTCACATGATTTGAGGACACCGCTGACATCCATTTCCGGTAATGCCAGCAATCTTTTGTCCAACGGTGATTTCTTTGATAATGATACAAAAAAGCAGCTGTACATGGATATTTATGATGATTCCATGTGGCTGATTAATCTTGTAGAAAACTTGCTGGCTGTAACCCGGATTGAAGAAGGACGGTTGAATCTCCGTATAACGGAAGATTTGATGGATGACGTGATCACAGAAGCGTTACATCATATTAACCGAAAGAGTGAAGAACATCATATTTCCGTTGAAAGCAAAGAAGAATTTCTTCTTGCAAAAATGGATGCAAAGCTTATTGTTCAGGTAATCATCAATATTGTTGATAATGCTATCAAATATACACCTAAAAACTCTCATATTGTTATTCGGACAGAAAAGCGGGGAAAACAAGCAATCGTATCTATATCGGATGACGGAAACGGAATTGCTGACGAAATAAAGCCACGGATATTTGACATGTTCTATAGCGGTGCAAATCAAATTGCAGACAGTCGCCGAAGTTTAGGACTCGGATTATCTTTGTGCAAGTCCATTATTAACGCCCACGGCGGAGAACTTACTGTTTCAGATAATCTGCCGCACGGAACAGTATTTACATTTACATTACCGGCAGGGGAGGTCAAAGTATATGAATAAGTCACTAATATTAGTTGTAGAAGATGACACATCTGTCAGAAATTTAATTACAACAACCTTAAAAACGCACGAATACCGATATCTGACGGCACCCGATGGTCAATCGGCAATTTTAGAAACATCTTCACACAATCCTGACATTGTTTTACTTGATTTAGGACTTCCTGATATAGACGGTGTTGAGATTATTAAAAAAATCCGTACTTGGTCAAATATTCCAATTATCGTAATCAGTGCTCGCAGTGAAGATACCGATAAAATTGATGCGTTGGATGCTGGCGCAGATGATTATTTAACAAAGCCATTTTCTGTTGAGGAACTGCTTGCCAGACTACGAGTCACGCAAAGAAGGTTATCGATGATGCAAAAAGTATCCCCTGCCGAAGCGGTTGTTTTTGTAAACGGAAAACTTCGTGTAGATTATGCTGCAGGTTGTGCTTATTTGAATGAAGAAGAGTTGCATTTAACACCTATTGAATATAAGTTGCTTTGCCTGTTGACAAGAAATATAGGAAAAGTTCTGACCCATACTTTCCTTACGCAAAGCATTTGGGGAAGTAGTTGGAATAATGATATTGCTTCCCTTCGTGTGTTTATGGCAACACTTCGTAAAAAAATCGAGAAAGAACCAAACTCTCCACAATATATCCAAACACACATTGGCGTGGGGTATCGGATGCTGAAAGTTGATTGAACTTCACAACACCATAGTTAAAGTTGGAATATAAGCGTAAAGGATTTCAGAAAATGATCCGGAAGTGTCTGAACGGCGAGATTGATATGATCCTTACCAAATCAATTTCCAGATTTTCCAGAAATACACCGGATACTATCAAATATGTGCGTATGCTCCGGGATAAGAATATTGCTATTATGTTTGAAAAAGAAAATATCAATACGCTGGATATGAATGGAGAAATGCTTCTGACAATTTTAAGTTCACTGGCACAGGAAGAAGTGGAATCCCTTTCCAGTAATGTGAAAATGGGATTACAGATGAAAATGAAACGGGGAGAACTGGTTGGATTTAACGGTTGTTTTGGTTATGATTATCATCAGGACACAAAGACAATCACTGTATAATGAAACAGAAGCAGAAACAGTCAGACTCATATATGATATGTATTTGCAAGGAAATGGCTGTGGTACGATTGCCAAACGGCTGGTAGAACTTGGAATTAAAAATAAGTTTGGCACAGTGGAGTGGCATGACCATGGAGTTATGGGAATGATTAAAAATGAGAAGTATAAGGGTGACGTGCTTCTTGGAAAGACTTCTACAGTTATGTGCTTATTGATTGTATGCCGAGCTTAGGCATGATAACCATCAATGCTCTGGCGTCGGCTGACAGCGTGATTATCCCGACACAGCCCCACTATCTCTCGGCTAAAGGTCTGGAGCTTTTGCTTCGCTCCGTATCAATGGTCAAGCGGCAAATCAACCCAAAGCTGCGGATAGACGGTATCTTAATGACTATGGTAATGCCCCGTACCAACATTTCTATCTGTATTGTCCTCATCTGTGTTTGCTTATTATTTCGTCCGAGTTTTGTGGCTCGGCGTTTACGTTCTTCTTGTGCTTTCTGGTAGGTTTCCTTATCGATGATGGCAGGGTAGAAACTGTCGCCAAGATAATGGACAGTTGCGTGGGCTGTATCTCCCTTACTGTTACAAGCTCTACATCAAGCGACCAGAGCAGATGTTGAAGCTGTTTATCCGCTTTGCCATTGCCAAAGGTGCAGTGACTTATGGATTAGAACTGATGATGGCACTGTTTAAGATTGTGCAAGGTATGATTTCCACGATTATGAATGCCGCAGGATTTGGCTCGGCACAGCAGACGGTGTTGCCGCAGGAAATCGTGACAGCCGTTGAAGACTGCGGATTTTTTGAGAGTATCCCGCTATGGGCGGTCACGCTGATAGGCGGACTGTTTATTACGGTGCTGTCATTCATAATGATTATGTCGGTATATGGCAGGTTTTTCAAGCTGTATATCTATACTGCCATAGCACCCGTACCCCTTTCCGCTTTTGCTGGAGAGCCGAGCCAAAGCGTCGGCAAGAGCTTCATTAAGAGCTATGCAGCTGTATGCCTTGAAGGTGCGGTTATCGTGCTTACCTGCATTATCTTTTCCCTATTTGCTTCTTCTCCGCATGTGGTCAATCCCGATGCTGCGGCGGTTACAATGGTATGGAGCTATATCGGGGAGCTTGTTTTTAATATGCTCGTTCTGGTGGGTGCAGTAAAAATGGCAGACCGTGTTGTAAGAGAAATGATGGGCTTGTAAATGTAAATTTTTCTATATCTGTTGACTTCGTTGTATGAAATGAGTATAATATGGTTAGAATATTGCTATCACAACTGTTTTAAGGAGGTGCAAATATGAATATTCGTCCATCAGCAGCAATCCGCCAGAACTACAACGAGATTGCAGATATGTGTCGTAAAACGGCAGAGCCAATATTCCTTACAAAGAATGGTGAAGGAGATTTGGTTGTTATGGATATTGAAACTTATAACCGTCGGGAAAAAATGCTGAAGCTAAGAGAAGAACTGCTTGCTGTCGAAGAAGACAGAATAGCAGGAAGAAACGGCTGCACTCTTGATGAGCTTGATGCTTACCTTGACGACGTAATCGCAGAGGTATAAGCCTATGTCAGATAAAAAATATAAAGTCATTGTTTCCGACAGGGCAAAGCGTATGTTGGGAACACATATTCGTTTTATGGCACAAGTTAATAAAGATGCTGCCAAAACGAAAAAGCAAGAGCTTATGGAAGCAATGCGTTCTTTAGAACGTATGCCGCAGCGTTTTCCGTTTTTTGAAGAAGCGTATATACCGACGAATAAATATCATAAGATGTTTGTTGCAAAGTGGTATCTTGTTCTTTACCAAATCCAAGATGATACGGTTTATGTGGATTATATCCTTGACTGCCGTAAAGATTACAGTTGGCTTATCCGTTAAAACAGAATATCAAATACACAAATCGTCACTTCACAGCAGGTGGCGATTTTTTTGTACTCAAAAAGGAGGTGCTAAGATTGGAAGTAAAGATAAATAAGGAAATCCGTAATTATACGGAGAGTATGTTTTTTGGACTGTCCCTCAGACAGTTCATTTTTTCTGTCCTTGCCTGCGGCGTGGCGGTGGGTTTGTATTTCCTTCTCCGTCCACGGTTTGGTACGGAAACCCTCAGTTGGGTTTGTATCTTAGGTGCGTTCCCCTTTGCGGCTATGGGATTTATCAAATACAACGGTATGACCGCAGAGCAGTTTGTCTGGGCGTGGATTAAATCGGAATTTCTGATGCTGAAAAAGCTGATGTACAGGATAAGTATGTAACCGTATCTGTCTGCAAGAAGAATATCGAGGAAGCCCGAGACCTGCTTTTAAGAAGATGCTTTCCGATATAAAGAACGGATTGGAGATAGATTATATTCTGGTCTATAAACTTTCACGATTTGGAAGAAACGCAGCAGATATTCTAAATTCATTGGAGTTTGTGCAGTCGTATGGAATAATCCTGTTTATTGTGGAAAGATTGCTTATGGCAGAAGAACACGAGAAAAGGTAAAAGGTACAAAAAATGAATATAAGCAGGTTCATGCAGAGGATTACATTCTGGAAGATGGACAACACGAAGGAATTATCAGCGAGGAATTGTGGCAAAAGGTTCACGCAAAGCGTATGGCGACAGGAATTAAACAGCCATTCAAAATCGGTAAGGATAGGTCGCACCTTTTGACGGGGATATTAAAGTGTCCCCTTTGTGGAAGTTCAATGTATACGAACAAACACGCTTGGACAAATAAAGACGGCACATACAAAGAGGTTTACTATTATATTTGTGGTAGAAATAAGCAGGAGCGAGGACATCATTGTGATTATAAAGCATCGCTAAGAAAAACAGATATTGAGCCACTTGTAATTGAAGCTGTTAAGGAATTGGTAAGCGATAAGTATTTTGCAAAAGAGATTGAAAAGCGTATTGGCGTACAGACCGATACAACAGCTATTGATAAGGAACTTGCCAATTACGAGAGTAAGCTGAAAGAAGTAGATTTGAATAAAGCCCGTCTGGAACGAGAGATTGATAATCTGCCTATTGATGCTCGTTTCAGAGAAAGGAAAATCCACGACATGACTTTAAGACTTGATGCCTTGTATGATACGATTGTAGAGTTGGAAGAACGGATTGAAGATGCAAAGCTGAGAAAAAGTTCTATCGAAATGGAAACAATCACTCTGGACAATATTTACAAGCTTATGCTGAATTTCGGAAAGCTCTATGATATAATAAGTGACGAGGAAAAGAAAAGCCTTATTACTTATCTTATAAAAGAAATTCAGATATATCCAAATGGGGAGTCAGAGCAGCCTTTGAAGTCGATAGAGTTTAATTTCCCAATATATCGGGATGGTCAAGAGGTAAGGCGGCTCTTGTGGGAAAAAGGTAATACCGTTGAAAGTATTGTGCTTCTGTCCCACAAGTCACCAGATAGCAAGATTAATGTGAAAGTGGAATTTGGAGAAGATGATGATAAGATATCGTTGAATGCAATTGCGGAACGAGCGAAGAAATATCAGCCGAAACCGAAAATCACATATAAAATGATACAGGAGTATGTTGAGAAGAAATATGGATTCAAGGTACATACTGCATATATCGCAGAAGTAAAAAGGTCTCTGGGGCTGACCATGTATGATGCCTCTAATGCTGTGGAAGAATTGAACCAACCGAGAAAGCATCCACCGAAAGAGAAAGTGGAGGCAATAAAGGATGCTCTTAAATATTTTGAGGTGATTTGATGGAAGAAAGTACATATCAGATTGCGGAGAAAATCAGTAAACTTTATCAAGAAGCGTATGGTGTCTATTTGCCATTGGTTGAAGATGTGTGCAGCAGAAAAGTATCAGAAGATGTGGGAAGATGAAAGTAAGAAGTAAAAGACTTTAAGTAAGATGTTAGTAACAAGAAGAACATATTGGACATGGTTGTAGGAGGTGCAATGGGAAAGGTAATAAAAGAAACGATTCATGCCAATGGGATAGATATCGGAATTTACACGCAGGACTTTGAAAATGAATTTATTTCATTGACAGATATCGCTCGATATAAAAGTGATGACCCAACAGCGGTTATACAAAATTGGATGAGAAATCGAGATGTAATAGAATTTTTGGGATTATGGGAAAGGCTGCACAATCCAGATTTTAACCCCCTCGAATTCGAGGGGTTTAGAAAGCAGGCAGGAGCAAACGCATTTACAATGTCACCAAAGAAATGGATAGAAACTACGAATGCGATTGGTATTGTATCAAAAGCGGGACGTTATGGCGGAACATATGCTCATAGTGATATTGCTATGTCTTTTGCAACGTGGATTTCTCCAGAATTCCAGTTATATATCATGAAGGATTACAGGAGATTAAAGGCAGATGAGAATAGCCGGTTATCTTTGAATTGGAACTTAAACAGAGAAATATCTAAACTAAATTACAGGATACATACAGATGCAATTAAGGATAATTTGATTCCACCAGAATTAACACCTGCGCAGGTGGCATATACCTATGCCAATGAAGCGGATATGTTGAATGTTGTTTTGTTTGGTAAGACAGCGAAACAGTGGAAAGATGAAAATTCAGCAGCAAAAGGGAATATGCGGGATGTGGCAACTCTAAATCAGTTGTTGGTGCTTGCAAATTTGGAAAGTTATAATGCAGTATTGATTAATCAGGGGAAGATGCAAAAAGAGAGAATGGAATTACTCCGGCAATTAGCTGTACAGCAGTTGCAGACATTGGAAACAGTAAGTTTAAATGATTTACCGAAGTTAGGAACGGACTTGTAGGAGGATTGAATTTTTGAAAATCAGGCAAAAAATACAAAGTTAAGAGGGCAGGGAATGAATTAGTTGAATAAGTGGAATGTATAAGCTGTTTCGTTCGGATATCGTCATCATGCTAATAAAATATAAAGAATATGGAGATTATTGGGTAGAAGTGATGTGAGTAGAGGAGAATGGTGATATGCCTATTATTAAGAAATCATTCGGAAAGAATTATTTGCAGTGTTACGAAAGTGAAAAAGGAAAAACATATAGTTGTGAGCAAATAAGAAAATCCTGGGATAATAAAGTAAATTATGTGACAGAAAATAGTTTAAAAAATACAAAAGAAGAGGCACAGAAAGAGTTTGCGGATGCCTTTATCCTTAGACTCCTCAGTGAGAAAAAACTCTGGAAGATTGCCCATGCAAATATCGTTGATTCAGCCGGAAACATTACCGATGGTCGTGCGATGCTCGATAAACTGAGCAGTCCGCTGGTGCTTGAGAATATTAACACAATTTTGAAATACAACCCGGTTCTGCTGGAAACATGGCAGACCATTGCACTGGAAGATATTCTGGGAAGAGAACTTATTGTGGATTCCTGCTATGTTCCTATTGAGGGACAGGCTCTGAGAAAGAATCTCATGTCTCTTTCTGTGTAAAATACGGAGGCAAGATGTCATATGCTGTTATTTTCTACGCTACTTGAAATCAATGATACAATGACAAAGGACTCCTTTATCCAGCTGGTTCTGGAGTGGAATCAGGGCAGTCCTCATGAAGAAAATATAATTCAAGGTATCGAATGGAATGGCGAACGAAATGTCCGATATGGTACCGAGACACTGTGGCTTGCTATCGAGGAATACCGAAATGAGAACATCATCGCGGTTCGCTATGAAAAAACCGAAGCAGATGGTGTGGTCTGGGATACCGACTACGTTATGAATTTTAATGACATGAGAATGTCTATTCAACTCGATCGTAGTTATTTGGAAGAGGCGCTGGCCGTTGACCCAACCTTTTCTACACCGCATTTTATCACTCTACTGATAGAACACGGCTATTTGAAGGATGATGGAATTTTGCCAATGCTCCGCAAGCCGATTTTCATTAAAGCTGATAATGTCGACTTGTTGACGGATGTAATCAATGGCACTTCAAGGTATAGACTCCCTGTTGTGTATATCTCCAAAACATACTACGGTGAAGATCCGGTGGATATTTGGAAATTATCTGGAAGGTTGAAAGGTGTTGCCCATGTGCTTGTTGAAGAAGGTACATGGCTGAACGAAAGAATCCGTCGGCAGTGTGATAACAAAAATGAATTCAACGGAGCTATCGGTGTATACTTCCCCAATAGTGCATATGGTCATAAGAAGTATCTATATCGTGCATACGATGGAATTGATGCTGTTTTGTCTGAAAAGGTTATTCGTAGTGTAATTCAGTACTGCAACGCTCAAATGATGGATAAGCTGTATACTTGGCAAGGCGTAAATAATGCACTTCTTAGAGATCGATTGAGTATGAGAGGTGCAGAATTGCTGGCGGCTGAATCTGAGAAAAACCGCGTGGCAGCAGAAGCAGATGAACTGATTGAATCTGTAGACGAGGACATTCAAAAGCTGAAAAAACAGGTTGAAGAATTGACCCATGCAAATGAAATCCTTACTTACGAGAACCAAGGGTTGCGTTCTAAAATGAGTAGTGCAGATAATATGCCGATACTGTATTTGGGCGAAGAGGAAGAATTTTATCAAGGCGAAATCAGAGAGATGATTCTGGACGCTATTGCTGAGAAACTCAAAAATCTTGGTGAGAAGACAAGAAGATGGGATGCTCTGACTGATGTGCTTAATGCTAACGATTATCAGAATATTCGAGACGAAAGAGAACGCACCGTGAAGATTTTGTTTAAGGATTACAAAACCTTATCGGCTTCAATGCGTCAGCAGCTTTTAGAATTGGGCTTTGAGATTACTGAGGAAGGTAAGCATTATCGACTCACCTATTACGGCGATGGACGATATAAAACCACGATTGCTAAGACTGGAAGTGACTGGCGTGAGGGAAAAAACATTGCATCTGTAATCCTTAAGAGCATGATGTGATGGAATGGGCAATAAAGGAGCACACTATGAAAGCGATAGATACAGAATTGACAAAGTTTTTAGGGGCAGAGGCTCAATACTATGTTCCTATTTATCAGCGAAAATATAGCTGGAAGAAGGATAATTGCTTAAAATTGATAGATGACATTCTAAAGGTGGCAAAAGATAATGAAAGGCCTTGTCATTTTATTGGCTCTGTCATCTATCTTGCAAAGCAGGACGCGATGCATGCTTCCGCAGTAAAGGAATATTTGGTGATTGACGGACAGCAGCGTCTTACTACAATCTCAATTGTGTTACTTGCTCTTGGGGGCTACACAAGAGCGAAAATAGTTGATGATGCTGATTATAATAAAGCAACCACATCATTAGAAAAATTGTCTCGCAGATATCTGACAAATGAGGACGAGACTGGGGATACATATTACAAAGTAAGGTTAAATGAAGAAGACTTCTATGCATGGATGAAACTTCTTGAAAATCGAACTAAGCCGGATGATATTAAAAGGAGCAAGATTTTCGAGAATTATGGAATCATCTACAAGGCTCTTTGTGACAGTAATGTTGAACCTCAATTGGTGTATGATGGAATAAAAAAGCTGAGATTAGTCGACATCTGTCTTGTTCCCGAAGATAATGCACAGTTAGTATTTGAGACGGTGAATAGTACAGGATTGCCGCTTTCTACTGCTGACAAAATTCGCAATTTTCTCCTGATGACAGTCGAGCCGTCAAAGCAGACAAAACTGTATCTGGAATATTGGCATCCTATGGAGAAAGCTCTCGGAATGGAATCTGGTGAGTCTTCTCAATTTGAAAGTTTCTTCAATTATTATATGACGTCTGTTTTGCAGCGGCAGTTAGTTGGAGATTATTATGATGTATTCAAAAATTACTACTATGAGAACAAAGCTGCTGGAACAGAAGGAATTGTAAAACAAATCCATCAGTATTCTAAGTACTATACAGAATGGAATACCGCTTCTGATAAAGGCACACGTATACAAAGAGCCTTATTTAAGGTCCGGAAGACAGGACAGTTTAAGATTACTCCAGCAATCTTAAAACTTCTCTCGGACAGAAATGATGGCCTCATCGTTGATGACGATGTTGTTGAAATTCTTACAATTATGGAATCGTATTGGATGCGTAGAGCTATATGTGCATTGCCAACTAATACTGCTGGACCAGTCTGTATTTCTATGCTGAAGAGCCTTAATGCTACCAATCAGTTAAAATCATTTAAAGCAAATCTCTTTTCGTTGACTTGGGCACAGAGAATGCCAAGTGATACTGAAATTAAGGACACGCTCAAAACCCTAAAAATTTATTCATTAAGTTCTTCCAGGACTAAAACAATTCTGGATAAACTTGAGAATAATAGAAGAAAAGAGTATGTTCCTACTTCGGAGTATACAATTGAACATATTATGCCGCAAACACTGTCTGATGATTGGAAATCTGACCTTGGAGCAGATGCGAATCGAATTCATGAAACCTATGTCCATACAATTGGCAATCTTACATTAACTGGGTATAATTCTGAGTATCAGAATAAGAGGTTCTCGGATAAAGTTGATTGTACTGACAAGGCAGGAAATGCCATAGGATATAGACACACACCAATAAAAATTAGCAGTTATTTGACAACTGTAAGCAAATGGGGCGAAGATGAAATTTTAGCCAGAGCAGAAATGCTATCAGATGAATTAATTACAATATGGAAGTATCCTAAAAAAGACTAATAGCAGATGTCTTTTGAAAGAATTAAAAAACTGCTATTTGTTTCCGAGAACTAATGATAATAACCGGGACGAAAGCGGTTAGTCGATTTGTTCCCGAGAACTATCGGGGGGGGCAACCTGACATCAATACTGTTTCCTCGTCCCATGGCCTTTATCGTCACGGTCTACGCTCATTCGGTTGGCCATCAATGGATAGAGTGCGATGACTTCGCCCTTGCCATTTCGAATAATCTGCGCATAGGCATTTCCGTAAAGAAGCAGGTGCGTCATCAGGGTCTCCCGGAAGACAAAGGATGTCATTTCCGGATTTGGTTCATCGTGTATCAGGTGATACAGCGGATGCTTGATAGCCTTTTCCTTGCTGACGGAGTCGGTGTATTGATAAACATGAACCGGCAGGCCAGCAATAGACTCGGAAAGAATTCTGACGCAAGGGTAGACGGCAGTCATCTGCATGGCACTTCGCTCATTCACCGCTTTACCGGAATTACTGCCACCAAACAGGAAACGGTAAGTGCTGCCGTTAGTGCTGTTGGTGGGCTTGTCTCTTGACCGGAATAGTCCGCTTAAAATGCTCATAATAATCACACTCCTTCCTAAATTTGAGCAAAGAAAAGCACCTGCATTTGCAGATGCTTAACCTTAATCACGGTGACTTTCCCTTAAAAAATGGAAATGTTTAAGGGAAATATAAAATACTTAATGGTATTATTTTATTCTAAAATAGCAAGTGTTCTTTCCTGAGCCTTCACGTTTTAGTTCACCAGATGCGACTAATTTTCTTAGTGAGCCCTCTATAGAGCTGACGCTAAGCGAAGGGCAAAGCTCACGAATATTCTGCTTTGTGAAGCGACCTATTTTGTGTAAGGTTGCTCGTCTGACTGTTTCGAGAGCTGGCAACTTTGTTTCAACAAGTTCAAAACGTTCTTCGAAATCTTTGTATGCAGCAAGAACAGTACCAAGCAAATACTTGATAAATGGCACTGGGGCCTCTGTCCCTTCATGCCAGCCAATCTGTGCCTGACCAAGTGCGTCGTAATACAGATCCTTGTTCTTGGCAATCTTAGCTTCCAATGAAATATACTTGCCAACATAAAAGCCATTTCTGTATAACAGAAGTGTTGTAAGCAAACGGCTCATTCGTCCATTTCCATCATTGAACGGATGGATGCAAAGAAAGTCATGAATGAAGATTGGAATTGCAATCAGGGGTTCAACTTCCATATTTCCAATGACACGATTATATTCCTCACATATTCTATCTAAAGCTTGTGGAGTATCGTATGGAGCAAGTGGAGTGAACAGAGTTTCTACATGGCCATCTGGATAGGTGGCACTAATATAGTTTTGTACACTTTTAGTTCTTCCGGCCATAGGATTATTCATGTGGCTATACAATATTTTGTGAAGCTGTAAAATATAATTCTGTGTGATAGGAATTGCATCAAAGCTTTCGTGAATAATATTAAGAACATCGCGATACCCTGCAATTTCCTGCTCATCACAGTTCTTTGGTGTTGTTTTTTCTTCTACAATCTGCTTGATACGAGTGCTTGTTGTAACAATTCCCTCAATTGCGTTTGATGCCTCGGTGCTTTGTATTTTAGCAATCTCAACCAGTTTTTCTAATTCTTCAGGACGTTGTTTCAGGTACATTTCCTGTTTACCGGCCTCTTTATAAATTGCTGCAATTAAGCTAAGAACATCTGAATCCCACTTTTGCTTCTTGATTTCAGAGTAATTAAAAGTTCTCATTTCCTTCACCTCCGATTTTTCCCTTAAATATTACAACAAAATAAGGGAAACAGCAACACATTAAGGGGATTTCCACTTAATAGTATGCGTATTATAAGGTAAAGTATGCAGGGGTTATAGGAATAAGATCCCTCTGTCATCATAGACAGAAGCACCGGTATTATTTCCACAGCGGATCGCACGGTCAAGTCCTATAATCGTGGCAACTGCACCGTCGATTTTTTCTGTGGATTTTTCTTTGTCTGCTTTTACATTGCCAGCAGGATCAGTACGGATATAAATGTTATCCATCATCCAGAGGAGTACTGGATGACCGCTGTGGGCCAGCCTTTGTTCCAGTGTCAGCTTCATAGCATCCAGCGCACAGCCTGCTTCACCCACTGGTTCAGTCGCAACTGTCTGAATGAATTTTCTTCACCGGGATTCTGCTTGGCAGATTCGCAGGCGGCCTCTACCTTATCCATCCCAACCGTGATGCCGAGAGATGGGTTGGCTTTCTTCCAGACTTCAGGATCCGTCCAATCATCTGTTTCATGAAGACAATCCACAATAATTTGAATTTGCAAAAATCACCCAATGACGGTAAAATATATAAGTAAAGAATAGGGGGATCAGGTAGCATGAGCAAGGCAACGACAAAGTTTGCAATCGCATTTGCGTTTAAGGAATTATTATTAGAAAAATCAATTGATAAAATAACAATCAATGACATTACGGAAAAGTGTGGGATAAACCGTCAGACTTTTTATTATCATTTTCATGATATATATGAGTTGATTGAATGGATTTGTGAAACAGATGCAGATCATGTTCTGAAACAGAATAAAACATATGATACGTGGCAGGAAGGATTTCTGGCAATATTTCATCTACTGAAAAAGGACGAACCTTTTGTTGTCAACATCTATCATAATGCTCCGCGAGGATATATTTACCGTTATTTGTATAAAGTAACGTATCAGCTAATATATAATGTACTCGAAGAAAAAGCGGCAGATATGGTCGTGCGGGAAGAGGATAAAGCATTCATTGCAGATTTTTACAAATATGGGTTTGTTGGTCTGGTATTAGAATGGATTGATAAGGGAATGAAGGAGGATCCGAAACAGATCATAGAAAGATTAAATGCATTGATTCAAGGATCTTTCGCACATGCATTGAATAATGCAAAACTGAACAGGAGCTGATTACGACAAATCTTGTGGTTTGTCGTATATGGATGCAATGTAAGAGGATTGTCGCTTTCTATGACAGTTCTCTTTTTTTGTGCATAGTAGGAAAAAGATTTTGTGGATATACTGTGCATATGGAAACAAAGAAAACGACACAGTTTAAACAAAAAGGAGGGTTTTTATTATGTATTATTCAGCAGGAACTTATGAAGCATTTGCAAGACCGGAAAAACCGGAGGGTGCTGACCGGAAATCAGCATATATCATTGGAACAGGATTAGCGGGGCTTTCAGCCGCTTTTTATCTGGTGAGAGATGGGCAGGTAAAGGGAGAGCACATTCATCTCCTTGAGAAACTGGATCTTGCCGGGGGCAGCTGCGATGGAAGAAAGGATGTCCGAAAAGGTTTCTATATGCGTGGCGGAAGAGAAATGGACAACCATTTTGAATGTATGTGGGATATGTTCCGTGATGTTCCTTCGATAGAGACACCGGGCGTCTCTGTTTTGGATGAGTATTATTGGTTAAACAAGCATGATCCGAATTACTCCCTTTGCAGGGCTTCTGAGAAATGCGGGCAGGATGCACATACAGATAAGAAATTTACACTTGATAAGGATTCAGCCCTGGCATTGTCAAAGTTGTTTATGACACCGGAAAAGGATTTGGAGGATAAGAAAATCAGTGAGATATTGCCGGATTCCTTCTGGGACACGAATTTCTGGCTATACTGGCAGACTATGTTTGCATTTCAAAGATGGTCATCTGCACTGGAAATGAAACGGTATTTGTGCAGATACTGCCATCATATTGATGGACTTCCGGATTTTTCCGCACTCCGCTTTACGAAATACAATCAATACGAGAGCATGATTCTTCCGCTTGTAAAATATCTCGAAAGCCATGGTGTGTCAGTCGAATATGGCATGGATGTCAAAAATGTTGTCATCAAAGATGAAAATGGTAAAAAAACTGCCACACAGATTATATATGAAAAGGCTGGAAAACCGGGTACAATTGATTTGATTGAGGATGATCTGGTCTTTATAACAAATGGATGCTGTACAGATACTTCCTGCTATGGAGATCAGAATACAGCACCGGATTTGAGCCTGATTAAAAACGGTACAGGCGAATCGTGGGATTTGTGGAAGAATATTGCTGCACAGGCAAAGAATGGTGAGTATGGTAATCCGGATAAATTCTGCGACGATTTTGAAGCAACAAACTGGATGAGTGCAACTGTGGAAACCTCGGATGAAGAGATTATCCAGAAGATTATCAGCATTTGCAAGCGTGATCCGAGAGAAGGAAAAGTAACAACCGGAGGAATTGTGACAGTGAAGGATAGTACCGATAACTGGTATCTTTCATGGACAATCAATCGTCAGCCGCAGTTTAAAGCACAGGATAAAAATACGGTTTTGATCTGGGTATATGCACTTACAACGAATAAAGAAGGAAATTATGTAAAGAAGGCAATGCGGGATTGTACAGGTGAAGAAGTTTGCCGTGAGTGGCTTTATCACATTGGCGTCCCGACAGATCAGATTGACGATTGGGCAAAAAATCGCTGCAATACAACAACCTGCTTCATGCCATACATCAATGCTTTCTTCCAGCCAAGAAAAGAAAGTGATCGTCCGCTTGTTGTTCCGGAAGGTGCTGTCAATTTTGCATTCCTGGGACAGTTTGCGGAGACACCGAGAGACACTATTTTTACGACAGAATACTCCATCCGTACAGGTATGGAAGCAGTTTACACACTTATGAACGTAGATCGTGGTGTTCCGGAGGTGTGGGGCTCGAAGTACGATGTACGTGAATTGCTGCGTGCTGCATATTACGCAGTTGATAAAAAACCGATTGATGAACTTCCGCTTTCTCTCAAGGAAAAGGTAGTCTTAAAGAAAGTAATAAAAGCTGTGGAAGGAACCGATCTGGAAATTTTGCTCAAGGAAAGTGGATTACTCCGGTAAGAGCAAGAAAAGGGGGATGCAAAAAAACTCAATCGAGTTTTTCACATCCCCTAAAGAAGATCTATTGCAGATAAAAGCTGTACTTTGCATAGAAGAAATGCAGAGTATGGCTTTTCTTTTTGGAGATTGGAGCGGATAACAAGGACAAGATTGCTGAACGGCGGTTTGCAGAAATGAATCAGACGCTCAGAAAGGAGCATCTCCTGCAACAGGACTATTATAAAGAACTGCTGGATGTTCAAAGCTGTGGAGTGATGGCGTATACTCTGCCTGGTCATCGGATTGTTCATATGAATGCAGAAGCATTGAGGATGTATGGATATTATGATCTGATTTTAATGGATGTGCAGATGCCGAGGATGAATGGGTACGATGCAACGAGACAGATTCGAAAGTTAAGAGATCAGAAGAAAGCGTCTATACCGGTGATCGTCATGACTGCGAATGCATTCGAGGAGGACAGGAATGAAGCATTTGCTGCAGGGATGGATGAACATGTGGCAAAATCGGTAGAAATAATAAATTTGCCAAAACCATGAAAGATGATATAATGAGCATTAGCGAGCAGGAGAAAGCACAGCTTTTTCAGTGTGAGCGGCGAATGGCGATCATGATCGCTGCGAAGCAGCTTCAGGCACCAAAGGTGCCGATCATGGTATAATAAGCGTTAGCAAGCAGGAAGAAGCGTGGCTTATTCAACGAACAAGAGGAAAAGCAACATGAAAAAGGTGAAATCTACAGCTCTGGTGATTGTATTGTGCCTGGCAGTTGCGGCAGTCTGTCTCAGCGTCCGTACAGAGACATCACCTCGAAAGATAGTTTCAGCGGCAGTCGGATATGCGTGGACGGATGGGACAGACCGTGATCTGGACGCACTGCTTCAGAGAGCGGATGAAAAAATGTACAAAAATAAGCAGAAAATGAAACGAAAGAGGAGAACGATTTGAATCACTATACGATCTATGAACTATTATGGCTTTTCTTCCTGTATTCTTTTGGCGGATGGATACTGGAGACTGTTCTGGCCACATTGAAACAGAAAAAATTCGCAAACCGGGGACTTGTGAACGGTCCATACTGCGTGATGTATGGATTTACTGCAGTTCTTATGACTGTGGGGCTGCAGGAACTGACGGGATTCTGGCTTTTTCTTTTTGCAGCAGTTTATGCTACGGTTGTAGAGTGGATCGGCGGGCATCTGATGGAGTGGATCTTTAAAGAACGCTGGTGGGATTATTCCAATGTGAAATGGAATCTAGATGGATATATCTGTCTTCCGGCATCTCTGGCCTGGGGCGGACTGGGGTATATCGCTGTCCGTTGGGGCAACGTGCTGAGCCTGGATCTGCTGCATCTTCTCCCGGAGCTTGTGATGAAGATATTGATCCTGGTGTTGCTGCTGTTCCTGTGTGTGGATGTTTTTGCCTCTTTTATGCTGCTGACAGGGATCAGCAGAAATCCGAAGCAGTGGGAAGAAACGGATGCACAGATTGATAAGCTGAGTGCAAGATTAAGTTCCTGGATTTCTGAACGGGTGGAAAGGCGTGTGAAGAAAGCTTACCCGCGTGTACGGAAAACCGAAAAAAAGGCAGCAGAAAAAAGTGATGCCTTTGCATCCGGATGTGGATTTTATAAGATTGTATTACTTTTTATTATTGGTGCATTTTTAGGTGATATTACGGAGACGATTTTCTGCCGGATCACGATGGGGGTATGGATGAGCCGGAGCAGTGTGGTGTGGGGACCATTCAGTATTGTATGGGGACTGGCAATCGCATTGGTGACGGCATTGCTCTATAAATATAAAGACCGCAGTAATACATTTTTATTTCTTATAGGGACACTGCTTGGTGGTGCGTATGAGTATCTGTGTAGTGTATTTACAGAGATTTTTTTCGGGAAAGTCTTTTGGGATTACAGCAATATCCCATTTAATCTGGGTGGCAGGATCAATCTTCTTTACTGTTTCTTCTGGGGGATTGCTGCAGTAGTATGGTTTAAAAGGCTGTATCCACCGTTGGAAAAATGGATTGAACGGATTCCACAAAAGGTTGGAAAGATCATAACCTGGGGACTGCTTGTATTTATGTGCTGCAATATCATGGTTTCCTGTATGGCTCTGGTGCGGTATGATGAAAGAGAAAAAGGGATCAGGGCAGAAACTAGATGGGAGCATTGGACGGATGAGCATTATGATGATGCGAAGATGAAAAAAATTTATCCGAATGCAAAGGGTGTCAAAAAAGAAAAGACGGAGGAAAAAGATGCAGGATCAAAAGCAGCAGAATCATAATCAACAGAAAAAGATTGCACTGGTCAATGATTTTACGGGATTTGGCAGATGCTCGATCGCAGTGCAGCTTCCGGTTATTTCCATGATGAAAGTACAGTGCTGTGCTGTTCCGACAGCAATCTTCTCAGATCATACAGCTTATGATTCTTTTTACTGCACAGATTATACGGCAGAGATGGAACCGTATATTGAAGAGTGGAAGAAACTGGGACTTAAATTTCAGGGAATCTGTACCGGGTTCCTGGGTTCAGAAGAGCAGATCAGGATTGTCGGTGAGTTTATACACACTTTTAAAGAAAAAGATACAACGGTCGTAGTCGATCCGGTTATGGGAGACGGTGGAAAGCGGTATGCAACCTATACGGAAGAAATGTGCCGGAAGATGAGTGAAGTTGTGCAGTATGCAGATATTGTTGTACCGAATGTGACAGAAGCCTGTCTTCTTACCGGTACGCAATATAAGGAAGAATGGAGTAGCGGAGAACTGGAGCGGCTGGCAGAGCAGATTGCCGGTTCAGGACCGGCGAAAGTAGTGATCACCGGGATTGAGAAGAAAAATCATGTAGCAAATCTCTGTTACGAAAAGGGAGCAGGGTATGAGATGATCCAGACGGAAAAAATCGGAAGTCCCCGTTCGGGAACCGGCGATATTTTTGCAGCGATCATTGCAGCGGATGCGGTCAATGGAACCGGGCTGACTGAATCAGTGAGAAAGGCATCCGGGTTTATCGGAAAATGCATTCAGAGGTCAGTGGAACTGGAGATCCCTCTGGCAGATGGGATCTGCTTTGAAGAACTGCTGTATCTGTTAAAATAAATTTTATAAAATACTGACAGAAAGTAAAGAACAGGATACATGGAAATGAGGAGAAGGTTTATGAAAGAAAAATTACTGACACCACCGAACATCTGCACAATGTTAAGGATAGTGGGAACTGTCGGACTTTTACTGATCCGGTCGCTGACACTGCCTTTTTATATTCTTTATACATTCTGTGGAATAACGGATGTGCTGGATGGAACGATCGCAAGAGCAACGAACAGTACCAGTGAGTTTGGGGCAAGACTGGACAGTATTGCAGATCTGATTTTTTATGCGGTGATGATCGTAAAATTTTTCCCGATCCTGCTGGAAGTGCTTCCGGTGTGGATGTGGTATTGTATCGGTGCGGTACTGGTGATCCGTGCCTGCTCCTATGTTACAGCCGCTGTGCGGTATCACCGGTTTGCGTCACTGCATACGATCCTGAACAAGGCGACAGGTTTTTGTGTCTTCTGTCTGCCGTATATGCTTGTGCAGGATTTTGCACTGAGGTATTGTGAAATTACATGCGTGATCGCAGGGCTGGCTTCGACAGAAGAATTTTTGATCCATCTTCTGTCGAAAGAATATGAACCAGGCAGAAAATTTATATGGAAAAGATAGAAAAAGGAGAGAGCTATTGCAGGAATAACCGCAGTAGCTTTTCTTTTTTCTGCGTATATTTCTGATACCGGATCGGAAGATCCATCCAGGTCTTTTTGTCCACAATACTCCGGAAATGACTGAAAGTTTCAAAACCGGTTTTTCCATGGTAAGATCCCATTCCGCTCTCACCTATGCCGCCAAATGGCATGGAACTGGTTGCCAGATGAATTACGGTATCGTTGATGCAGCCGCCACCGAAACGGCAGGAGCGAAGAAGCTTTTTCTGTGCGGTTTTATCTTCACTGAAAAAATAAAGAGCCAGCGGATGTGGATGTGATTCTACAGTACGGATTACTTCCTCCAAAGTGTCATAGGTCAGAATCGGAAGGAGCGGTCCGAAGAGTTCTTCTTCCATAACAGCATCTTCCCAGGTAACATCGGCCATAACAGTAGGTTCAATACGAAGAGTTGCCGCATCGGTGTTCCCTCCACAGACGATCTTTTCAGGATCAAGGAGTTCTGAAAGTCGCTGAAAATGCTTTGCATTGATGATCTTGCCATAATCCGGGTTCAGTAACGGACTCTCTCCAAACTGAATCTGGATCTCATGCCGGATCGCAGCAACCAATTTTTGCCGGACCGAATGATGGCACAGGATATAATCGGGTGCAACGCAGGTCTGTCCGCAGTTTAAAAATTTTCCAAAAACAATACGTCTGGCAGCAAGTGGGATTTTTGCGGTGGAGTCAACGAAACAAGGACTTTTTCCACCCAGTTCCAATGTAACAGGGGTCAGATTCTCTGCGGCATGCCGCAGAACTTCCTTTCCGACAGCCTTGCTTCCGGTAAAAAAGATCTTGTCAAACTTCTGGCGGAGCAATGCCTGATTTTCTGTACGTCCTCCCTCAATGACGGAAATATAATCTGCCGGGAAAGTGGTTTCGATGATTTCTTTGATCATGGCAAGTGAGGCAGGAGCGTAGGCACTTGGCTTCAGGATGACGGTATTTCCTGCGGCAATGGCATCGATCAGCGGCTCCAAAGTCAGCAGGAGCGGATAATTCCACGGACTCATGATCAGAACCGTCCCATATGGGATAGGAGAACGGTAGCTGTGGGCGGCAAACTGGGAGAGAGGCGTTGGTACAGTCCGGTTTTTTGCCAGGGATCTGACATGACGCTGCATCCATGAAAGCTCGGAGAGCGTCAGCCCGATCTCACACATATAACTTTCCATATTACTTTTTCCAAGATCCTTTTTCAGTGCATGCCGGAGAAGGGGTTCATTTTTTTGGATGGATCTTTTCAGCTTTTCAAGCTGTCTGAGACGAAAGGAAACGGGAAGAGTTTTCCCTGTTGAAAAAAAAGTACGCTGTCTTTCAAGCAGCTTTCTGATCTCTGATTCTGTCATAATAGTACCTCCACTGTCTGTCATAAAAATCCGGATTATCGTTTTCGTGCATCAGAAAATCTGCCGGAATCAAAGTTCTGCGTTCCGGAACCGGGATGGTTTCATTTTACAGAAAAAAGGAACAGGTTTCAATGCTTTAAAGAATAGGTTTCGGCAGTTCCGAATCAGATAAAATCAGATTGCGGAAAAGTAGAATCATACAAGTGAAAAAATGACAGAAAGATTATAATATAATGGACTATGTATAAATGGAAAAGTTATGCAGGTATTATGGAAAAGAGGAGGAAAAAGATGAAAAACAAAAAAAGAGTGCTTGCTCTGATGCTGGCAGGAGTTCTGACGCTTGGGTGTTTCCCAACTACGGTCGGAGCTGTGAATAATGCGTATGACGCAACAAAGCCGGCAGACGGAACAACAAAAAAGCAGCCATTTCTGGCAGGTACGGGTGGAAGTACGAATTTCAGAATCCCGGGACTTGTTACGTTGAATGACGGAACTCTTGTCGCATCCAGTGATGCACGCTGGAATGGCGGAGGTGACGGCGGCGGACTGGATACGATCGTTTCCCGTTCTACGGATAATGGTAAGACCTGGAGCTATACCTTTGCCAATTATTTAGGAGATAATGGAAATGTACATAATAACGGTTCTACGGCATTTATTGACCCGGCACTGACGACCGATGGTGAGACTGTTTATATGGCAGCGGATCTGTATCCGGCCGGAACAGCACTGAACAGTGCAAGTTATGCACCAAAGACAGGACACACGGGATATGATTCCCAGCATCGTCTTGTGCTTGCAAAAGCAACAGACAGTGTGACGGCCGCTTCTGATACAGCACAGCGTATGAATGCAGCATTTACTTATTATCTGGAAAAGAATCCAGATGAGAATGCCACTTCTTATTATCTGCTGAAGGATGCTTCGGGAAATACAGTCAGCGGTTATACGGTGGATGCGTATTTCAACATCACAGGAAACGGAGTCAATACGAATCTGTTCTGTGGAGATTCTCCGTACTTCCCGTATCCGACAGATTTTATTTATGTGACAAAATCTACAGACGGCGGAGAGACCTGGTCAGAGCCGACACTTCTGGATGTAAAGAAAGCATCCGAGCAGAGTCTGCTGGTAGGACCGGGACGCGGAATTGTAATCTCTACGGGGGAACATAAAGGAAGAATCGTATTTACATGTTATGAATTTACAAATGGTGACAAGAACAGTGCGGCAATCTATTCTGATGATAATGGGGTAACGTGGCACAGAGGAGCATCTGCAAAGAATTTTAGTTCTGAGGCAGTTGTCACAGAGGCAGACGGAAAGCTGTATATGTTTGTACGTCGTGAAAATGTCTACTATGTATCTAATGATGGCGGAGAGACCTGGTCAGATCCACAGGCAATGGGAATTTCCTATAATGCGACCTGTCAGCTTACAGCTACCACATATTCTGAGAAAATCAATGGAAAGACGGCCATCTTTTTTGCGTGCCCGTCCAATACATCCAGCCGTGCGGCAGGAAAGATCTACGTAGGACTGATTCAGGATGACGGAAGTATTGACTGGGCATATGACTACAGTATTAATGGAAGTGCATACTATGCATATTCCTGTCTTTCGGAGATGGCTAACGGAAATATCGGTCTTCTGTATGAAAGCAACGGAACTGCGATCACATTCAAAGAGATCGCTCTGAAAGATATTGTCGGATCAGCTTCAGTAGGAAGTGTCTGGCTGACAGACGAGGATGGAAATGTGATCAGTTCAGACAGCATGAAATCTTCGCAGACAAAGACTTATGCGGTCAATGGAGTTGCAGAGGGGACATCGGTTGAAGTTACATCATCCGATGAGAGTGCCGTAACAGCCGTATATGAGAATGGAAAATTAAAAGTTACTTCAGGGCAGGTAGAAGGACTGAAGCAGGCAACTGTAACGGTTCATGCAGGTTCTTATGTCAGAATCCTGAAACTGAATATCAGTGATACAGAGAACTACAAAGTTGTAGAACTGAATATGGGAGGAACAAAATCCTATACAGATACAACCGGAAATTACAGCAGCACAGATACTTCAGCACTTGATAAAAATGTGGCAAAGGTGACGATGATAGGAGAAGATCCACAGGCACCGGAAGTAAAGACAGTCGCAGTAAAAGCAACCGCAACCGCAACATTTAACGGTGCAGAGCTGGATCTGGATGACTGCGAATATACTTTTGAAGCTACAGGAACAGACAACCGGTACAAAGTGAAAGCGACAACAGCAGACGGACAGACTGTCTACCTTGGAACAAGAGCAGCCGGTTCTAATAATGTTCCAAGTAGTACGACAGAAACTTCGATCACAGTTGCAAAGCATGATACAGACAGCTTGTTTACACTGACAGATAATGCAACAGGAAGTGTAGGAAATATTTTATGGTTCTGGAGTACTGATACATCCAAGCTGTATTTCGACAGGAACAGCAGAGTTGCTGACAACTGCTATTTTGAATTATATAAGAAGTCAGCTTCTGCACCGGAAGATTCTGCAGTACACGGATATCAGAAAGTGACAGCACTTGATGAGATCCAGGGTGGCGAAAAATATCTGATCGTGACAAAGGCAGATGCAAATGGTAATAAATATGTAGTTGTACCATCTGCAGCAGTTATGGCAAATCGTTATGAGCATGTAGGAAAGCTGAAGACCAATACAGAGGGAACACCGGGAAGTACACAGATTACTTTCGAGGGAACAGGCGAAGGAACAACTTCTGTTACCATCGGTGCAGTTACCTATTATGTTGTAGTAAAAAATGAAGTACAGAAAGTGGAACTGAAAGTCGGAGAGAAATTCCTTGCACCTGGAAAGCTGATGCAGCAGGAAAGCGGTCAGGAGATTGTTTCTCTTACAGCAAATGGCGATCAGCCTCCATATGTGAAAAATACAGAGATCGTATCAGGAAAAGAATATCTGATCGGTCAGAGCTCTTATGTACTGGTAAACAGCCAGAGTACTGCATCAGGAACACCGACAGGACTTGCAATGAAGGCAGCAGACCTTGAGTCGGATGACCAGTCTGCTTATATGTGGACTGTGAAAGCGGTTGACGGAGGATATACAATCCAGGATGTCAACGGAAAATATTTAAGTTTTAACGGAAGTAATGTAGGACTGAGCGATACAGCTCAGACACTGACAGTAGGAAATGGAGCATCTGATGGATTTGGTATTTCCTATGGCGGACAGTATCTGAACAACTACGGCCGCAGCAATACAAAGGTTGCCGGCTATTCTGCAAATGACAATGACTGGTATTTATTTGCACCGGAAACAGGCTATTTCGTTACCGCAGAAAAAGCAGGAACAACAACCGTTGTGATCGGTGGAGTGACATACGAGATCGTTGTAACAGAGACAGTGACAGAGTGTAAGCATGAAAATACAGAAAGAGTCGGAGTAAAGGATCCTACCTGTACGGAACCGGGATCTACAGGAAAGCTTGTTTGTAAAGACTGCAATGAGACACTGGAAGAAGCAACAGAGATCGCAGCAACAGGTCACAGCTATGGAGAATGGACTGTTGTAAAAGCGGCCACAACAGAGGAAGAGGGGCTTGAAAAGAGAGTTTGCGAGAAGTGTGATGCAGAGCAGACAAGAAGTATTCCGAAGCTGGAAAAACCGGATCAGCCGTCTGATACGCAGAAACCGTCCGATAATCAGAAACCATCTGACAACAAAACTGCCGGAACAACAGTCACAGGCAGCAAGGCAGCTAAGACCGGAGATGTTTCCAATGTACTCCTTCCGGGAATGACCATGCTTCTTGCAGGTGGTGCTGCAGCCGGAACACTGCTTGGGAAAAAAAGAAAGAAATAAAAATCAGGATTTATAATGGATCAGAGCGATTATAAAATCTGAAAAATAAGACAGACTAATTTCAACCCTTTCTATTGGAAGGGTTGAAATTTTTTGCCCTTTGAGAAATAATATGGTCAGAGAAGTCTGGTATCGACAGAAAGAAATGGAGAGAAAAGATGGGAATTTTTGACATTATCGGACCGGTTATGGTCGGACCGTCCAGCTCTCATACCGCAGGGGCGGCGAGAATTGGTTTTGTGGCAAGAAATCTGCTGGGAGAAGATGTGAAAGAGGCAAGGATCCTCCTTTATGGATCCTTTCTTGCAACCGGGAAAGGGCATGGAACGGATAAGGCACTTGTGGCAGGACTCCTGGGAATGAGTCCTGACGATGGAAGAATTGCTGACAGTCTGAGGATTGCAGAAGAAAAGAAAGTCGGAATTGAGTTCGGAGAAGCAAGATTAAAGGAAGGACATCCCAATACAGTGGAACTGAAATTAAAAGGAGTTTCAGGGAAAAAACTGGATATTATTGGAGAATCCATCGGTGGAGGGAGGATCAATATCGCACAGATTGATGGGATTGAAACGAATTTTTCAGGTGAAAATCCGACCTTGATCGTCCATAATCAGGATCAGCCGGGGCATGTGGCAGAGGTGACTTCCATGCTTGCACAGAAAAAGATCAATATTGCAACGCTTCAGTTATATCGCTCCGGTAAAGGCGGTCGTGCAGTCATGGTTGTGGAATGTGATCAGGATGTGCCGGAAGACGGACTGGAGTGGCTGGAAAAAGTGGAAGGAATCATCAAAGTGACCTATCTGAAGAAAGCCGGAGGAAGATAAGCATGGAATATCATAGTATCAGACAGTTGGAAGAACTTTGCAAGACAGAACAGAAGCCGGTATGGAAGATCGTACTGAAGGCAGAGCAGACAGAGACAGATGAGACAGAAAAACAGATTTTTGAAAGAATGCGTCAGATGTATCATGAAATGAAAGCGGCAGATGAGGGATATGCTGCAGAGCTTCGTTCGGCAAGCGGTATGGCTGGCGGGGATGGAGAAAAAATGCACCGGTTTAATGTGACCGGCAAAAATCTGTGCAGTGGATACATGGCTCTGGCAATGGAAAAAGCATTGAAAATGGGAGAATCCAATGCCTGTATGAAGCGGATCGTTGCCGCTCCGACTGCAGGTTCATGCGGAGTGATCCCTGCAGTACTTATAAGTTATGAGGAAGTTGTGGCAGAATCAGAGGAATCAGGAGATGATCCGGCAGAAGACCGGATGGTACAGGCACTTTTTACTGCAGCGGGAATTGGTAAAGTGATTGCAGAAAATGCGTCCATCGCAGGAGCATCCGGCGGATGTCAGGCAGAGATCGGGACGGCAGCGGCCATGGCAGCCGGGGCGTTGACTTTCTTACAGGGGGGTACGACCCGGCAGATTATGCAGGCAGCAGCCTTTGCCCTGAAAAATATGTTGGGGCTGACGTGTGATCCGGTGGGAGGACTGGTGGAAGTCCCCTGTATCAAGCGGAATGTTGCGGGAGTAGTCAATGCAATATCTGCCGCACAGCTCGCCATGGCAGGAATAGTCAGTGCGATATCACCGGATGATACGATCGACAGTATGAGACGAATCGGGAATGAACTTCCTGTTTGTCTGAAGGAAACCGGTATGGGTGGACTTGCTGTGACGGAATCTGCAAAAAAGATTATGAAAAAAATGTTAAATGTTACAGAAATGTTAAAAATAGATTGAATTTTCATCGATTATTTATTATAATGATTGATATGAATGGAACAAAATGACCGGATATGTCTTTGACAGAAAAGTTTTTAAAAGAAGATAGAGCAGAAGATGCAACCGCTTTTTTCAGGCAGTTTTTATAGTTTTTAAGGATGATTCGTATAAATCTGTTGAAAAAAGCTGTCTGATGTTGTATCATGAACGATATATGTGGGGACATAGATAATATAATAAGGATTGGTGAAAAGATGAAATTAAAGAAGATTTGCAGTGTAGTTGTTGCAGCAGCGTTGACCTTTTCACTTTCAGTCACTCCGATTCTTGCAGATGAGGTAAGTGATCTGAAGAAGCAGAAAAAGGATACTGAGGAGCAGGTGAACAGCCTGCAGACGCAGCTTAATTCTCTGATGACAAAGATTTCAGAGCTGGAGAATGATCTGATCACGACTGGTGAAGAGATTTCGCAGACAGAGGAAGATCTGAAGGCTGCCCAGGAAGAGCAGGAGCAGCAGTATCAGGCGATGAAGCGTCGTATCAAGTATATGTACGAGGCGGGAACCGGAAGTGCAACGGTGGAAAAGGTACTTTCTTCCGGTAATAC
>ENA-OWOV01000069-OWOV01000069.1-gut-metagenome-genome-assembly--contig:-NODE-69-length-44105-cov-5.544290_pt1 | contig 44105 bp, 47 predicted proteins | sample MGYA00248247_ERZ651799 | MGnify/ENA primary metagenome ERZ651799 (study PRJEB26908, sample SAMEA4031712) | gut metagenome | biome: gut; feature: normal infant; material: stool | place: China | collected 2015 ...
GATATCAGAGAGATTTCATTAAGGAGCAGGAAAGCTCAGTATACATATCTTGCAAAGCTGGCAGAAGGATGCACCTCACAGACAGCTATTTTATATCGTGATAATGAATGCATCCTTCCACTGGTCGATCTGCTGGAGAGAAACGGAATACCTTATCAGATGCGGAATGCAGAACTTTCTTTTTTTTCACACCGTACCATACTGGATATCATCAATATCATAAAACTGGCTCAGAATCCAATGGATACAGAAGCATTTCTGCAGATTTATTATAAAATCGGCACTTATCTCCGCAAGCAGGATGCAATCCGTATCGCCCGGATCAGTGAAGAAAAAAGAATCCCGGTCCTGGATGTGGCTGCAGAGGATCCTGATCTGAACGGTCATGTACTCGGTAGTGTACGGTCGATGCGGACACATTTGCAGAATCTATTGCAGGATTCAGGAGAACGTGCAATTTACAGGATTATGCAGTTTATGGGATATCAGGAATATCTGAACCGTTCAGGGCTGAGTGACAGCAAGCTGGAAATTCTCAGGATTCTTGGAAGCAGGGCAGATTCCCCGATGGAACTTGTAGAACGACTGGAGCAGTTGAAAGTTCTGATCCGGGAGAAAGAACCGGATCGGAAATGTCCTCTGATCCTCTCTACGATCCATGCAAGCAAGGGGTTAGAATATGACAGTGTTTATCTGATCGATGTGGCAGATGGAATTCTGCCTGAATCAATTCCACAGAATCTGCATCAGGCATCAGCAGAAGAGCTGAAAGCATATGAAGAAGAACGTCGGCTTTTTTATGTAGGAGTAACAAGGGCAAAGGACCATCTGACACTTTTTACGACCAACAGACCCAGTACATTCTGTTCAGAGTTTCTTGGGAAATCTTCCGTGACAGAAGAAGGCAGGAAAAATCTGATGCCGGTGGAAAGCAGGACCAGCCGGACATTCAAGCAGGCAAGACCCTATGCCGCAGTCGCCGGCATCCGGCAGACAAAAGCTTCAGAAGAACTGTATTTCCGCCTGAAAGAGGAGTTGGGGACAGGTGTGATCGTGGAACATAAAAAATATGGAGAAGGTGTAGTGACCCAGTTGGATGACCGGCTTGTTCATATCATGTTCCAGGATGATACGCTTCGTATGATGGATCTCAAAATCCTGGCAAATGCAGGATTATTAAAAGTAAAGAAATAGAATCAGATCAGGAAATGAAAGAGGATCTGACAGAAAATCCTCAGAAGGGGGAACTTAACTTTGGAGAAAAATTTAACATCGAGCAGTGTCCTGAGAACGATCATTTATTTTGCACTGCCATATCTTTTATCTTATTTTTTACAAACGTTATATGGAATGGCCGATCTTTTTATTGTCGGACAGTTTTATGGAGTAGACAGTATCACAGCAGTCGCAAATGGCAGTCAGGTTCTGCATATGCTGACTGTGATTATTGTCGGTCTTGCCATGGGGACAACGGTGGCGATCGGTCGTGCAGTGGGTGGAAGAAGACTGGAAGATGCTGCCCATGCGATCGGGAATACGATCACTTTATTTATAATCGTTGCAGTGGTCTTTACAGCCGGGCTTTTATGCTTTGTCCGTCCAATCGTTCTTTTCATCGGAACACCGGAAGAGGCTATAGCGGGAAGTATCCGGTATCTGACGATCTGCTTTATCGGTATTCCATTTATTACAGCGTACAATATTATCAGTTCTATTTTCCGGGGAATGGGAGATTCCAAAAGCCCGATGTATTTTATCGGGATTGCCTGTATGGGAAATATTGTACTTGATTATTTCTTTATCGGTGCAATGCAGCTCGGACCGGCGGGAGCTGCACTGGGGACAACGCTGTCCCAGACATTCAGTGTGATCATTGCCCTGATCTCAATGATGAAAAGAAAGACCGGGATTCATCTGAAAAAAACCGATTTCCGTCCGAATAAAAAAGTAATGTGGCAGATCTTGCGGGTAGGATTCCCGGTTGCAGTCCAGGACGGCTGTATCCAGATTGCTTTTATCATCATTACAGTCATTGCAAACCACAGAGGTCTGAATGATGCAGCAGCAGTTGGAATCGTTGAAAAAATGATCAGTGCGATCTTTATCATTCCTTCGTCCATGCTGGCGACTGTCTCCGCACTTTCTGCACAGAATATCGGGGCAGGAAAGCATGACCGGGCATCACAGACCCTGAAATATGCGACGATCATTACTACAGGTTATGGTCTGATCATGACAGTACTGATCGAATTGACCGGGAAGAATCTGGTTGGATTATTTACTACCGATACGGTTGTCGTTTTACTTGGAACGCAGTATCTGAGCGGATATATTATTGACAGTATCTTTGCCGGTGTACATTTCAGCTTCAGTGGTTATTTTGCAGCATATGAAAAATCCTATATTGGATTTATCCATAATATCATTGCCATTGTGCTTGTACGTGTACCCGGCTCTTATCTGGCGTCAAAAATGTTCCCGGATACATTGTTTCCGATGGGACTTGCAGCACCTGCAGGCTCACTGCTGTCTGTACTGATCTGTATCGGAGCCTATCTGTGGATGAAGAAAAAAGGAACTTACGGAGAGCAGAAAATTAGTTTGGATAAAATGTAAGAATGGAGCAGAATTATGACAAAGAAGGAATCCGGTTATAAAGTTATTGTCTCAGAGTCTTTGGTTGATTATATCGGACAACGAACAGATTATACCAATATTGGGAAAAAATATGGCTTTACAGCCCGTTGGAATCTGAAGGATGTTCCCTTTCTGGTTCAGGACGGCCTGTCGGAAGAACAGGCGGAAAGCTTAAAGCTGGAACTGAGAAATATCGGCATGACGGCACAGATCATGGAAAGTGAAGAAAAAGTGCAGATAAAAAAGAAAAATGGCTTTTTATCAGTATTTAAGAAACGAAAATAAAGATAAACCGTAAGGTTTTTCGATAACTCAGCATAAATTTAACATTCATACACGATTTGACCCGCTCCGATATGAGCATCAAAGTCGGGGACTTTTGACCCCGACATATTTAACATAGATTTAACATGAACTTGATACAGAATGCATATGAGTTTTCTACAATGCTGTCGTAGCGTTGGAGAACAGACACAATAACATTGCAAACTATCAAAAGATATGAGAGGGATCGTTATGAATGAAAAACTACAGATAGCATTCGGACTCCTGGGGGGTCTGGCAATCTTTATTTATGGAATGAATATGATGAGTGAATGCCTGCAGAAAGCTGCCGGCGAAAAAATGAAAAGCATTCTTGCACTTCTGACAAAGAATCCATTGCTCGGAGTACTTGCCGGAGCTGTTACCACTGCAGTACTGCAGAGCAGCAGTGCAACAACGGTGATGGCAATCGGATTTGTGAGTGCCGGACTGATGAGCCTGCCGCAGGCAATTTCGATTATTTTTGGTGCAAATATCGGAACTACGATGACCGCACAGATCATTGCTTTTAAGATCAGTGACTATATTTACATTATCATTTTTATTGGATTTATTATTGCTTTTGTAACAAAATCAGAAAAAATAAAAAGTATCGGACAGACCATCTTTGCGTTCGGACTTCTTTTCCTCGGAATTGAAACCATGGGAGATGTTATGAAACCACTGGCTTCCAGTCCGGTCTTTACAGACCTGATTGGAAAAGTAGCACATATTCCGGTTTTAGGCGTCGGGGTTGGTACACTGATGACTCTGGTGGTACAGAGCAGCAGTGCAACCATTGCAGTCCTTCAGAATTTTGCTGCACAGCCGGGGGCGGACGGAATGACAAGTATTCTTGGCCTTGCCGGTGCAATCCCGATCCTGCTCGGTGATAACATCGGAACTACGATCACGGCACTTCTTGCAAGTATCGGACAGAGCAAAGATGCAAAAAGAACAGCAGTAGCTCATTGTATTTTTAATATTTCAGGCTGCTTTCTTTTTATCTGGTTTGTAAAGCCATTTGCAGCACTGATCCAGTATATTTCTCCAAAAGGACCTGAGATTGAAGTGATCTCCAGACAGATCGCAAATGCACATACTGTATTTAACATTACCATGACGCTGATCTGGGTCTGCCTGATCAATGTAATGGTCAAGATCGTTATGACGCTGATTCCTGACGGAAAAAGCAAAGAGATCGATCCTGCCCGCCCATTATACCTTGATGAAAAGATCATCAACCAGCCGACAGCTGCACTGCAACTGGTTGCAAAAGAGATTCTTCATTTAAGCGATATGGTGAAAGAAGCAGTGAAAGATACGATTTCCATTGTAAAGACGGAAGAGACCAGCCGTATGAATGCACTTACAGAAAAAGGGCATCAGATCAAGACACTGGCAGACCGGATCACAGAATATCTTGCCCTGCTCTTTTCTTCAGGAACCATGACGGAGCAGCAGGCGTCTCAGACTGCCAGTCTGATGTATGTTTTAAGTGATGTAGAGCGTATAGGAACCTTAAGCGTTGAAATTGCCGGATGTATACAGGAAAAGGCAGATCATCAATATAAATATACAGAAGAGGCAATGGATGAGCTGCAAAAGAGTCTCAAAACCCTTGAAAAGATGTTTGATGATTCGATAAAAGCATTGCAGAACCGTGACTCTGTGCAGGTCGAAAAGCTGATCAAGCGGAAGGATAAGATCATTGATCTGGATATTAAAATGCGAAAGGCTCATATCCAGCGTGTAAATAAAGGAAAATGTAAATCGAGTATGACAGCACCATTTACCAATATTCTTCATCTGATCGACCGTATGGGCAACAGTTGCGTAAATCTTGCGGATGTGGCAACGAATGAGATCAGCCTCGAGTATTTTATGGTGCAGCATTAGAAAATAAAGATCAGATCAGGTTATCAGATCATATATGAGATTACGGTGGGATCAGGGACAGAACAGAGCGTTCCTGGTCCTGTTTTTTATGAGGGCAGCGGGTGTAAATCACAAAGCGTATTTTCTCCGTTATATGATAGGGGTAAAAAATGTGCTATAATCATCTTTGAAATTTTCAAAAGCAGAAGGAGAAAATGACAATGAATCTGATCAATCAGTTTGGAAGGATGGTGAGCAGTGAATCTTTAAAAGATCCTGAAAAAGCCCGCCGTCTTCTTCTTATGGGATACAGGCTTCAGGAGAAACGGCTGAAGTTTTTCCCAGATAAAAATCTTCCCGATTCTGCACATTATGTGGCACGAATCGTTATGAAAAATATTATTCATGCACTTGCCCGACCGGAAAATGCAGCTATGGTCAGCATTTTTGTTCCGGGAGAACTGCTGACCGCAGCGGGGCTGACCCCTTATTCAGTGGAGGCGTTATCCTGCTTTCTTGCCGGTACAAAGTGTGAGCAGGCATTTCTCAGAAAGACAGAAGAAGAGGGATTCCCGGAAACGATGTGTTCCTATCATCGGGTATTTTTAGGAGCTGCTTTAACAGGAATTTTACCAAAACCGAAATGTACGGTGTATACCAATCTTGCCTGTGACGGCAATATGATGACCTTTCCTTATCTGAAGCAGACGTATGAACTGCCTGGATTTTATATTGATGTGCCATATGAGAAAAATCAGGATTCTGTCCGGTATGTTGCGGGACAGTTACGGGAACTGAAGCGATTCCTGGAAGAAGTGACAGGAAAAAAGATTCCTGAAGAGGCAGTGCAGAAGGCAGTTTCAAATAGCCGGAAAGCAGCCGTCAATTATCAGAGGCAGCTTGCATTACGGAAAGATCATGATCCTGTTTCCTCCATGACGAATGAACTTTATGCGATCTTTATGTGTCATCTGCTGGCGGGATCAGAAGCGTCTGTCAAATATACGGAACTGTTACTGGAAGATGTAAAGAAAGCTCCGAAAGGGGCAGGACTTCATGTTCTGTGGATGCATATTATGCCATTTTTGCAGGAGCCGGTAAAGGAAGTTTTCAATTACAGTGATACAATCCACATCAGTGCCTGTGATTTTGTCGCAGACGGATTTCAGATGATGGATGCTTCAGATCCCTATGAGGCGATGGCAGTGAAAATGGTCAACTGTATTTATAACGGAGCGGTAGATAAGAGAATTGAAATGGCAGAACGTCTTGCCAAAATAACAAATGCAGATGGTGGAATCTTATTTGCCCACTGGGGATGCAAAGGAACGATCGGAGCCTCCGGTCTGATCAAAAGTTCACTGGAAGCAGCAGGACTTCCGACCATGATCCTGGATGGCGATGGATGTAATCCTGCCAATACAAGTGATGGACAGGTTTCTACAAGACTTCAGGCATTCGTGGAAATGCTGGAAGAGAACAGGGAGGGAAAATCGCATGATACATTATGTTTGTAAATATACCCCGGTAGAACTGTTCCGGGGATTCGGTGAGGAATGTGCGGTTCTGGAGGAAATGCCGGAAAATTTTGAACAGTCTGATCAGATTGCACATGCAAATTTATGCGGTTTTGGAAAATCAGTGATCCAGGCAGTCCTGGAGGGAAAAGCCGATCAGCTTGTACTTGTAAACTGCTGTGATTCCATGCGTCGCGTGTACGATATTGTAAAAAGTACCGGAAAATGTAACTTCTTATATATGCTGGATCTTCCTCATGAAGATAATGAATGTGAAAAAGTTAAATTTGCCGGTTCGATCCAACGTCTGAAAGAGGCATATGAAAAATACTCCGGGAAAAAATTTGACCGGACACTTTTCCTGAAGGCTTTCGCAAAGACATCTGCGAGCAGAACTTCTTATATTGGTGTACTTGGAGTGCGTGTCAGTGGAATCCTTGAAAAAATGATCCGGGACAATCTTCATATGGATGTAAGAAATCTGACCTGTACCGGTGGGCGAAACCTGGCAGTTCTTCCTGAAGAAATGCAGGAAATGGAAGAAGACAGGCTGTTGCTTGCATATGCAGATGCACTGCTTGGACAGATGCCATGCTTTCGGATGAATAACAATACAAGAAGAAACCAGCTTTATTTAGACCCGGATTTAAAAGGAATTATTTACCATACGATCAAGTTCTGTGATTATTATGGATTTGAATACGCAAGTATTAAAAAGAACATCCAGGTGCCACTCCTTAAGATCGAGACAGATTTTACAAGTCAGAGTGCCGGACAGCTTTCAACCAGAATCCAGGCATTTTCAGAAACGATCGAAGGGTCAGAAGATATGAATCCTGAAAAGGAAATCAGCAGGGAGGAAAGAGAAAAAATGGAATCAGGAGTTTACTATGTAGCCGGAATCGACAGTGGTTCTACCAGTACAGACGTTGTTATTCTGGATCAGGACGGGAAAATCAAATCCACTATGATCATTCCTACAGGTGGCGGAGCAATGATGAGTGCAGAGAAGAGTCTGGATCAGGCAATAGAAAAAGCCGGTATCAAAAAAGAGGATCTCGTGCGGATCGTTACCACCGGTTACGGTCGTGCCTATATAGACAGCGGGGATGACAGCATTACTGAGATCACCTGTCATGCAAAAGGAGCAAATTATCTTAATCCGGATGTACGGACGGTGATCGATATCGGAGGACAGGATATCAAAGCAATCAGTATTGATGAACATGGTGCAGTTAAAAATTTCCTGATGAATGATAAATGTGCTGCCGGAACAGGACGTTTCCTTGAGATGATGGCAAGGACACTCGGACTTTCTTTGGAAGAAATGAGCGTAAAAGGATTGGATTGGAAAGAAAATGTAGTTATCTCAAGTATGTGTACAGTTTTTGCAGAATCAGAGGTTGTATCCCTGGTTGCCCAGAATAAAGAGGTGTCAGATATTATTCACGGACTGAATGTATCTGTCGCATCCAAAGTAGGGGCACTTGCCGCAAGGCTTGGAAAAAATAATCCGGGTGAATATATGATGACCGGTGGTGTCGCCAAAAATCAGGGAATCATCCAGGCACTGGAAGAAAAGCTCGGAGCGAAGCTCTATATCTGTGATGAGGCACAGCTTTGTGGGGCTCTGGGTGCAGCAATTTTTGCTTATGAAAAATGTAAAGTACAAAAGATATAATAAAGAAATAAAACAATGAAGAGAACGTTTGTTCTAAAAATAACTTGCATTGCGAAACGTATGTTTGTATAATAGGACTATGAGTACAGAATTTATAAATAGCAATTATACAATACAGGAAAAACTGCAGATTCTCGCAGATGCAGCCAAATATGATGTCGCATGCACATCCAGCGGTTCAAGCCGCCGGGGAAAGAAAGGAGAACTCGGCAATGCTGAAGCATGTGGCATCTGTCATAGCTTTGCGGCAGACGGAAGATGTATTTCTCTGCTCAAGATCCTGATGACGAATCATTGTGCTTATGACTGCAAGTACTGCATCAACCGTGCCAGTAATGATGTCAAAAGAGCAACCTTTACACCGGAAGAGATCTGTGAGCTGACCATAGAATTTTATAAGCGTAATTATATTGAGGGACTGTTCCTGAGTTCCGGTGTTCTGAAGAATCCCTCTTATACGATGGAGAAAATGTGTGAGACGTTGTTATTGCTTCGGACAAAGTACCATTTTAATGGTTATATCCATGTAAAGACGATTCCCGGTGCTTCTGATGAACTGCTCGCAGCGGCCGGTTATCTTGCAGACCGTATCAGTGTGAATTTAGAACTGCCTACAGAAGCAGGACTTCGTACACTGGCACCCAACAAAACGATGCAGACCATTCTGAATCCCATGGGAAAAGTGCAAAGTATGATCGCCTCTCACCGGATGGCAATCGGTAAGACAGCTCATATGGAACGAAGTCTCGGGAACCGATATTTAGATCACGGGATTTTTTCGGCAAATTCCAGACAGAGATTCAGAAAAAGCCTAAGTATGGGGAATACAGTGTCAGAAGAACCTCCCCTTGTTTCGCTATCGGAAAATGAACTACCTTTCTCATTGAAGAACGGAAAGAGACCGGCATCAGAATATGTACTGGGATGGGAGAATGCCACCCAGTTGGCACCACGGGATATGTCAAAGTTAAAGCGTAGCTTTGCTCCGGCAGGTCAGAGTACTCAGATGATCATAGGAGCTACCGGTGAAAGCGATTATACACTATTGCAGACAACGCAGGCACTTTATCAGGGGTTTGACCTGAAGCGTGTCTTTTATTCAGCATACATCCCGTTAAATGAAGAGGCAGTATTACCGCAGATTGGTACACCTCCGCCTCTTCTGCGTGAACACCGGTTATATCAGGCAGACTGGCTTCTCCGGTTTTACGGATTCCAGGCAGGAGAACTGCTGTCCCCGGAAAAGCCGGATTTCAATGAACTGGTAGATCCAAAGTGTGACTGGGCATTGCGGCATCTGGATCAATTCCCTGTGGAAGTGGAGACTGCAGACTATGCCGTCCTGCTTCGTGTTCCCGGGATTGGTCCAAAGTCAGCCGGCCGGATCGTAAATGCAAGACGTTATGGAAGACTGGATTTCCCCAGCTTAAAGAAAATGGGAGTAGTATTAAAGAGAGCCCATTATTTTATTACCTGCCAGGGAAAGCAGATGTACCATACGCCGATTGAAGAAAATTATATCATCCGGCAACTGGTTCATACAGATAAAAAAGAATTGTGGGAGACTCAGCATGCCAATGAATCATTTTCACAGATGACCCTGGCAGATTTTGGAATCCGATAGGAGCAGAAGATTATGAAAATATATACTTGCAAAGACCGGCTTGAAGATATTCTGACCTGTATTTATGATGCATGGTCAGCGGCACTGCAGGTCGGACACGACCAGATAAAGTTAAGAAAAGAACCGGTATTTCAGCAGACAATTTTTGATGAATATATTCATGTGGATGGAGATACTTCCAAAGCAGAAAAAGTGATCCGGTCCATCCGCAGGGATATCTCGGATGAAGCCTATCTGTATGTGTATTATGCATCATTGTCTGATGAGGAAGATGCACTTCAGGCAATTTATCAGTTCCTGCGAGTTGGATTTGCCACAGGAAGCAGTGTATTGGAGCAATATGCGAATCCATCTGTGATGCGGATCGTAGAACTGCGGAGAAAAGTTGGAAACGAATGTCATCATTTCCGGGAATTTGCACGATTTGAGTCTTTAAATGGAAGCGTTTACGTCAGCCATTTAGAACCGAAAAGTGATGTGATCATGCTGGTTGGCAGACATTTTGCGGATCGTATGCCCTCAGAACACTGGATGATCATTGATGATAAACGGAAGATTGCATGTATCCATCCGAAAGACGGGACAAATTACCTGCGTTATCTGACAGATGAAGAATTCGATACACTGCAAAAGACAGAAGAATATACAGATACATATACCGATCTCTGGAAAACCTTTTTCCATGCGGTCGGTATCAAAGAAAGAGAAAATTATATCTGTCAGAGGAATCTGTTCCCGAAATGGAAACGGAAGCATGCGGTGGAGTTCAGGGAATAAGCCGAAGAGCTGGCGGTTTATAAATCCCCGGAATCTGATTGACTTTCTTTTGCGTTGAAATTTTGGCATTTTTAAGATAGGATTAATTTATGAGGCAAAGAAAACTATTCTAAAAAACAGGTTTGGAATCGAATGGAATAGTCCTGTTGATTTGAATCCCATGGTAATATTTGATTAAAAACGGATTTAGAAATAACGAAGTTTTTACTACTTGTATTAATTGAACGAAAGATAAGGGAGGGATAGCATGAAGACAGTCAGAGTAGTAGCAGGGATTATCATCGAAGATGGTAAAGTTTTTGCAACGCAGCGTGGATATGGAGAATTTAAAGACGGATGGGAATTTCCAGGTGGAAAGATTGAGCAAGGTGAGACACCGGAAGAAGCAGTTGTAAGAGAAATCATGGAAGAACTGGATACAGAGGTCGAAGTGAAAGAATTATTCGATACTGTAGAGAATGATTATCCAAAGTTTCATTTATCAATGGACTGCTTTATCTGTAAGATTAAAAAAGGAGATCTTGTACTGAAAGAGCATGAGGCAGCAAAATGGCTGGCGAAAGAGACTTTGCATACGGTGGACTGGCTTCCGGCAGATTATGGACTGGTGGAAAAACTCAGAGAGATGCTCAGTTTACAGTAGAAGAAAATATGATGAGTAATTATAAAGATGTTGGGGTCAAAAGTCCCCAACAATGATGCCAACGGATTGTTTCGTGCTATGCACTGACATCATGATACATAAATATTGTAGCAGGCAGGTGAAGATGGTGATACCGATAAATGAAAGATTACTATCCGGGAGAAAATTATATATCTCACAGAATGGAACCGGTGGTCCAGTCATTTTCTGGGGAATGTATCCGCATCGGGGAAATGAAGTAGAACATCTGAGAGAGTCTTTGATGGAAATAGCCCCGGGACAAAATTTTATGCTTGTTGCATTTCAAGTGGAAGACTGGAATCGGGATTTTTCACCGTGGGAAGCACCTGCTATGTTTGGAACAGAAAGATTTTCCGGACAGGGTGCAGAGACATTGAGATGGCTTACAGAAGAATGTATGCCATATATTGATCAGACATTTGATACAGAACGACGGGAACGCTGGCTGATGGGATACTCTCTTGCAGGGCTGTTTGCTTTGTGGGCAGCATATGAGTGGGATTGCTTTTCGGGCATAATCTGTTGTTCAGGATCTTTATGGTTTCAGGACTGGGATATTTATGTGAAAGAACATACTCTTCACAGTAAATGTAAGATTTATCTGAGCCTTGGAGGCCGGGAAGAGAAGACAAAGAATAAAGTGATGGCAAGAGTAGGAGACCGGACAAGGGAACAGAAAAAGAAATTGGAAAAGGATCCAATGGCAGAACGGGTGTTTTTGGAGTGGAATGCCGGAGGACATTTTGCTGATGAGGGGAAAAGACTTGCTAAAGGAATCCGATATCTGTTTCATATTTCACAATCAGGAGTAAATATTAAAGAATGACTTATTATGATCGAGAAGACCAGTTCCTGCGGCAGAGGTTGCAGAAAGAAATTCCGGTTTTAACAGCGTTAATAAAGAATTTGTATGAAGGACTGGATCGGAGATTTCATCTGAACGGAGCAAAAGTACCAGTGACATTTGGATTTGATACCGATTCTTTAGGATCTTATACCCGGCAAAGTGCTCATAACGAGGAGCATTTTCATTTTTCACTGTTCTTCATTGCATATGGAGTAAAAAATCCACTGTCTAAAGAAGATCGTATCGATTTATTTAAGCATGAATATGCACATTATATGCGGTACAATATGTCAATACCTGAAAAATATCAATGGCAGACAGGAACGCACGGGAGTGCGTGGAAGTATTGCTGCTCTCTTATAGGGGCAGTTCCGACTCCTTATTATAAGGCAGGAGAAGCACTAAGGGATCACGACTACGATAAGGTATTAAAAAATCGGATCCATGATAAGACGGTGCCAATCCGGGATACCTATCAACGTCTGCAAAAAGCACAGAAGCAAAAGAATGAAATTATCCATTATAAAATTGGAGATGAAGTTGCTCATCCCCGATTTGGAAATGGAATCGTAGAAAAAATTAGTCCAAGATCTGGCGGAGTACATCTTCATATTCGTTTTGATGGTGAAGTGAAATGCATAGATCAGAAGTGGCTGATGAAAAGAAGAGATTCATATAAATAGTGGAGGTGATTTTTGTGACACATGAAGAATTTGAAAAAGCTGTAAATTATTGGAAGGATAAGCAGCAGACAGACATTAGAATATCAGAAATAATTTGGTGAAAAGAGGTTATAAGAGATGAATGAGACATTAAAGGTAATGGAAACCAGAAGAAGTTGTAGGAATTTTGATAAAAAGAAAATGGTATCTGCGGAAGATATTGAGGCCATTGTAAAGGCCGGCACTTATGCTCCAACAGGAAGAGGAAAGCAGAGTCCGATTATTATTGCAGTTACGAATAAGGAATTAAGAGATCAGATAGCGACTGAGAATGCAAAGATTATGGGAACTGATATGGATCCATTTTACGGAGCACCGGTAATTCTGATTGTTCTTGCCGATAAAACAATCCCAACCTATAAATACGATGGCTCTCTTGTTATGGGGAATCTCATGAATGCAGCAGAAAGTCTTGGTCTTGGAAGTATTTGGATTCACAGAGCAAAGGAAGAATTTGAATCTGATTTTGGAAAAAAGATTCTCTCGGATTTGGGAATTGATGGTGATTATGAAGGAATCGGACATTGTGCAATCGGGTATGCTGCCGTACCGGCACCAGCATCTGCCCCCAGAAAAGGAAATTATGTATACTATGTAAAATAGAAAAACCAACGATAAATTTGTGCCATTTAAATGGTATTGGAACAGGTGGAAATATGAACAGAACACAAGAAGTAGAACTTACAAATATGTGCTTCATTTATGATGAAAACAGGATTCTTGTTGAAGAGAAAAAAGGAACAAAGTATACCAATGGATTAGTCTTTCCAGGTGGACATATAGAGCAGGGAGAAAGCTTCAGAGATTCTGTAATAAGAGAGATAAAAGAAGAAACCGGATTAGATATTTTTGAGCCACAACCATGTGGGTTTAAGGACTGGATACAGGATGATGGAACGAGATACATTGTTCTACTGTATAAAACCAATAAGTTTTCGGGAACACTCAGATCCTCAGAGGAAGGGCACGTATTCTGGCTGGACAGAAAAGATCTTGATGAGGCAAACTTCATTTGGGATATGAGAGAATTAATGGAAATATTTGAGACAGATCAATACTCGGAATTCTTTTTTGAATATAAAAACGGAGAACACGAACCGGGGCGATTGTTGAGGTAGGTGTTCATTAAAAATTCTATTACTTGGGGCATACGGTTGCGAATAGAACAACTGTGGGAGATGTATCAGGTGCAATAAATCAGAAGTGGAACAATCCGTAGGCATCAAAGGCGGGGGCTTTTGATCCCGACATCATATATATAGACGGGAAAAGGGCAGAGTGTACGGAAAACAGCATAGAGGTATCAGATAAATTATGCCCCGATCTTGATAAGAGATATAGCATTGAAGTCAAGAAAAACAAAGGAGGATTACATCATGGAACGAGTAGAAAAATTTTTAAAAGAAGCAGAAACTTACTATTTAGCAACATTAGAAGGAGACCAGCCAAGAGTAAGACCTTTTGGAACTGTTCATATTTTTGAAGACAAATTGTATATTCAGACTGGTAAGGTAAAAGATGTTTCAAAACAAATCCACGCAAATCCAAAGGTGGAAATCTGTGCATTTAAGAATGGCGAGTGGCTTCGCGTAGCAGGAGAACTTGTAGAAGATGATAGAAGAGAAGCACGTCAATCTATGCTTGATGCATACCCATCTTTACAGAAGATGTACTCGGCAGATGATGGAAATACAGAGGTATTCTATTTTAAGCATGCAACAGCAACATTTTCATCATTTACACACGAACCGGAAGTTGTGAAATTTTAATGACGAAAGGTGAATGGTACAAGCTATGAAGTTGAAAAATATTTTGATAGTAGTTAATGATATACAAGAATCTATTTGTTTTTATAAAGAAATATTTGGATTAGATATAATTACGAAGCAGGAAGGCAACGTAATATTGACGGAGGGACTTGTACTACAGGATGCAAAGGTATGGGCAGATGTCATCGAAAAATCTACAACACCATATAATAATATGACTGAGCTGTACTTTGAAGATAATGATGTTGAAGGGCTTGTAGATAAACTTATTTCACGAAACATTTTGGTGGAATTTAAAACTGAATTAACAGAACTCGCCAGTGGACAAAAAATGGTAAGATTTTATGATCCATCGGGGAATCTTATAGAAGTTCGAACACCAGTTAAGTATAGCTGATGTAGAGAATGTAAGTATATCACAAAAAATCTTTCATATTTGATGATAAGAGAGAGTATGGAATGACTCTTAAAATTGAATTTGTACCCAAACAGAAAGCGTAATATATGACTTATTAAAATAGATGTAAATACCTATGTCGGATAAAGAGAGGTGTCTTTCTTAGTGGTAGGCATCTTTTTTTATTTAAAACCGTGTGGTATATTTCACACATTTATATTGACAAGAGAATATATAAGTGGTATTTTTGTAATATAAGAGCGAAATATATCACATAAAGGAGATGGAGATTATGAATAAAAAAGAACCGATGAGTTTGTCAGAACACTATAATTTACGATATACCCTGAATGGAGTTGTGTGGCTGATATACGCCGTCATAAATCTGTTGCCAAATAACATTGTTACAAAAGTGCTGTGTATCGTTGCTTTAATTATGGCGATCATAACTTCATGCATTGCTTTATTTGTAAAAGCGGATGCTGATGATGAGATGTCAATTTTACACATATCAAAAGCAAAGGCAATGACGCTTGATATCACAGTTTCATTGTTTTTGATTATTGGTGTAGGCTCGGTAGTTCTTGGAAATATGGTAGTAAATATAGCCAAGTTATATCCGTTCGTTATCGGAGTGGTTCAACTTCTTACTGGCATTTTATTCTGGCTGGAAGAAAGGACGAGTGATTGATATGCCTATACTAAAAACAAAGCTGCATGAACTCCGCAAGGAAAATAATATGCAACAGGCGGAACTTGCAAAGTTGGTGGGGGTCCGCCGGGAGACAATTGGAAATTTGGAAAATGGGAAATATAATCCGTCATTGAAACTTGCTATGGATATAGCGAAAGTGTTTGAACGTACTGTAGAGGATATCTTCTTTTTCGAAGAAGAGGAATAAGTCCGTTTTTTGGTACAATACCTAGTATAATCCACTTTAAATAACAAACCATTTTAATTCACATTCCTATTATGGTATAATTGAACCATCGAGGTCCAATTATGCCTAATACAATTAAAACTATTTCTTTAACAGATGATGATAAATCTTACTTAAATAAACTGCTGACAAACTTGATATTGGAATCAGTGTGGTAAAACGTTGTCTTAACAAATTTAAAGAGAACGGTGTTGAAGCTTCTTTACGTGATAACAAAGGCCGTGGAAGAAAAGCGGAAATCACCGATGACGATATCACCTGGGTAATCAGTAAAGCCTGCCAAAAACCGTAGGGATCGCAGGTCTTAACTTTGTTGGAAATGCGGTTTATGCCGAAGTGCAGGATGGCAAAGAAAATGTGGCACAGTTTGAGCTGATTCCATGGATTCTGGGGCAGTGTGCTTCCATGAAAGAGGTACATGAACTGCTGGATCGAATCAATATTGTAAATACTCCATTCAGCCCACAGTTTCCTCTGGCTCTGTTGATAAACAGAGAGGATGCTGTGAGGTGGCAGAGGGTAAATATGAGATTACCTTGTATACATCCTGCTGCAATGCCACGAAAGGTATTTATTACTACAATACCTATGAAAACCACCAGATCAGTGGAGTGGACATGCACAGAGAAAACCTTGACAGTGACCACCCGATCCGTTACCCGGCAATCCAGGGTGAAAAGATTCATTTCCAGAATTAGAACATCAAAGGCCAATAAGAAGCTTTTTGATTAGGTACGCGAGCAACGAGCCAAAGTCCGTGCGTGCACGAGACCTTGGCGACTGTCGCGATAGTGAGCTAAGATTATTTTGCAGAATCTGCGTCAATCACTGCCTTGATCTGTTTCATCAGTGCATCATAATTTTTCTGATCATCAACACCACCCATGAACTGCTCTCCAATGATATTTCCGTTCCGGTCTACCAGAACAGTGGTAGGAAATGCCATGATATTGGAAGCATATTTTCCTGCATCAGAATCGGAGGTGAGGGAAAGGTTACGATATTTTGCTCCCTGGCTTTTCAGGACCTTTTTTGCTTCCTTAATTGCAGATTCATTTCCATCAAAGGTTTCTGTATTGATACCAACAACTTCACCACCCATGGATTTGATGGCTTCGTTCATTTCATTCAGTTTGGATAATTCACCAACACACGGTTTACAACCGGTAAACCAGAAATTCAGAACAGTTACCGCATTGTTGGAAAACAGAGAGTCGTCTACTTTATTTCCGTCATAGTCGGTAGCACTGAAGTTCTTGAATGGGGTATCTGCATCAGAAGAGTCAGCTGCTGTTTCTGGGGTTCCTGTGCTTTCCAGTGCTGCAATTTTTTCTTCGATTCCACGAATAGTTTCGATATCTTTATGGAGAACTTCAAGTTCTTCCTCTGTAAATTCATCTTTGTTGGAGTCTACAAGATCAGCAAGGTAATCCCCATAGTTTCCGCTTGGGTCTGCAGAGCTTTTGTTTGCCATAGCAAATGCTTTGTTCCATTCATCCTGATGATCTGCAAACAGCTGGTTTTCCTGCTGGAATAAATCGTTGATCTCAGAACTGGATTCCGGAGTCGATGCTGCATCTGTAGTCTGTGTGTCAGTAGTGTCTTTTGTTTCCTTGCCTGTACAGGCGGTAAGTGATAAAGCTGCGCAAAGAGTAAGTACAGTGATGATATTTTTTCTTGTTTTCATGATAAAATCTCCTTTTATATATGTTATTTTGTAACTATTCTATTTTGCAATTTTAATAAAGTTAATCAGTTAATACAAACTTTACTTTGTTCCTTTATGTTTATGTATGCACATGTCTTTCCCCATAAATTGATAGTGGATTGCATCCTTTGGACATACCTTCATGCAGGCTCCGCAACGGATACATTCCGGATGGTTGGGTGTCTTGAGCACATTTACGTCCATCTTACACGCTTTTGTACACTGTTGGCAACCGATACATTTATCATTTTCGATTTTAATCCCTAAAAATGATATTTTGTTAAATAAAGAATATATTGCTCCCAGCGGGCAGATCCATTTGCAGAAAGGTCTGTAAAACAGAATGCTTAGTACCACAACCGTAATAAGGATGATGCTTTTAAAAGTAAATAGTTTGCCAAGTGCCGACCGGATAGCTGCATTGCCAAGAGAAAGTGGGATGGCACCTTCCAATACACCCTGAGGGCATATGTATTTGCAGAAGAAGGGATCGCCCATTCCAATCGAATTGGTGACCAACATTGGCAAAAGGATTACGAATACCAGAAGAATCAGGTATTTCAGATAACGCAGTGGTTTCAGCTTTTGTGTAGAGAACTTTTTGCCTGGTATCTTGTGCAGCAGATCCTGGAACCATCCGAAGGGACAGAGGAAACCGCATATAAATCGACCTAAGATTACACCAAGTAAGATGATAAATCCCGTGATGTAATAGGAAAATTTGAATTTTGAAGACCCAACCACTGCCTGAAAAGCACCGATGGGACAGGCTCCTGAAGCGGCAGGGCATGAGTAACAGTTCAAACCGGGAACACATACCGTTTTCCCATTACCCTGGTATATTTTTCCTTTAAAGAAATTCGGCAGATGTATATTTGTAAGTAATGTGGCTGCTGCCTGAACCCAGCCACGAAATCGTGCTATTTGTTTTGAGATGATACTTGTTTTCTTATCCAATTCCTACACACTCCATACATAATTTTATTGCCTTGGCAAGTACAACAGCTGCCTCGCCTCTGTATGCTCCGAATACGATCATGAGCACTCCAAGGGCAGGTAGTACAATCTGTGTGATACGTCTGTAATTCAAGATACGGATACTCCTTTCTACTGTATAATTTTATAACTGTCCGCCAGCAAACCCTTTGTTTTGGATAACGCATGTTACAGTTCACACAGCAGCCAGACACTTGCTGTCAGACTGCGTAAGAACATGATTCAGGAGTGAGCAGGCTTCTTTTGCGAAGCACAATTTCAGATGAGCCTGCGAATCGTTACTGGAACGAGGTACGAGTGAACAGTAACTAACGCTTCACTGCATAAGACTTTGTTGACCTGTTGACTTGGCTATTATACAATAGAGGGTGTAAAATTTCTGTTAAGAAACGAGAATGGAGAAAAAATATTTTGAGATTATTAATTGTGGAAGATGAAAAAGAATTATGCGACACTGTAGCAAAGAGCTTATATAGTGCCGGGTATGAGGTTGATACCTGTTATGATGGTGAAGAAGCCCTGGATTATGTTCTGACGGAAGAATACGATCTGATCGTACTGGATCTGAACTTGCCGGGGATGGATGGAATGGATATTCTGAGGGAACTTCGTATGAAAAACGAGGAGACAAAGGTGCTGATTCTTTCTGCCAGAAGCCAGATTGCCGATAAGGTAGAGGGCCTGGATGCAGGTGCAAACGATTATATGGAGAAGCCTTTTCATCTCCAGGAGCTGGAAGCCAGGATTCGAAGCCTGACGAGACGAAAGTTTATACAAAAGGATGTATGTCTTAGTTATGGAGATATCAGATTCGACACGAAGAAGAGGGAAGCCTGTGCCAATGGTGAACCTGTGTCTCTGACGCGTAAAGAAAATGGGATTCTGGAATATATGCTGCTGAATCAGGGGCGTCCCGTAAGTCAGGAAGAACTTATTGAACATGTATGGGACGCATCTGTAGACAGTTTCAGCGGTTCCATTCGGGTACATGTGTCTTCTCTGAGAAGAAAACTGAAGGCAGTACTTAGTTATGATCCCATTGTGAACAAGATCGGTGAGGGATATCGGCTGGAGAGGAAGGAAAAATGAAAAAATTGTCATTACAGTGGAGACTTACCCTGATCACAACTCTTTTTATTGCGATCATCTGCGGATGCCTTACCATGTTTGTCTACGGAAGTGGAGTATATTACATGGATTCTCTCCAGGAAACTGTAGATGCCCAGAATACAGATGGTGACGACAGCCATCAAAACGAAATCTATATCAGTATACCCGACGACAAATGGGATGACTTCGCCAATGATTTTTCTGTACAGGTATACAATAATAAAGCGGATTATAAAAAGAAAAGCCTGTTTTTTTCCATCTTTCTGGCGATTCTTGGAGGAGTTGCCACTTATTATTTCAGTGGCAGGTCTTTAAAACCACTGAAAGAGTTTTCTGAAAAAATAGAAGAAGTGGAAGCCAGAAACCTGTCAGATTCCAGAATCGAAGAAAATAAAGTGAAAGAACTGAATCAGCTTAGCATTTCTTATAATAAAATGCTGGATCGTCTTTCAGAATCCTTTGAGATGCAGCGTCAATTCACAGCCAATGCAGCCCATGAGCTGCGCACACCTCTTGCAGTGATGCAGGCACAACTGGACCTATATCATACAACCGGGCATCCTGCGACAGATGCCTGTACCGAGAAAACAATACAGATGGTAACGGATCAGAACGAACGTCTCAGCAAGATGGTAAAGACACTGTTGGATATGAGTGAATTGCAGACCGTGGCCAGAGATGAAAAAATTGAAGTGGATGCACTGGTTGAAGAAGTGCTGGCAGATCTTGATCCTCTTGCCGAGGAAAAAAATGTTATTCTCGAAAGTGTTTGCGATGCAGTAACGATGATGGGAAGTGATATCCTGATCTATCGGGTCGTATATAACCTGGTGGAAAATGCCATCAAGTATAACAATCCCGGCGGTAAGGTACAGGTTACGGTTTGCAGTGATAAAGAACAGATCTGTATACAGGTTATGGATAACGGAAGCGGAATTCCTGCAGATATGAAAGAACGAGTCTTTGAACCATTTTTCCGGGTGGACAAATCCCGCAGCCGGGCTCTAGGTGGCGTAGGTCTTGGACTGGCACTGGTCCGTGAGATCGTGAGAGTCCATGATGGAGCGATCCGTGTGCTGGATAATTCTAATGGAGGCACAACCTTTGAGATTCTCTTTCCGGAAACTGTGTAGCGTATCATTTGAAATGAAATAACGTACCTGAACAGTTATGACTACAGCAGCCAATGAATCTATGATAAAAGTGCATGACCGTATGCCGCTGATATTGGAAAAAGGACAGATGAAAGATTGGTTCGATGACAGAAAAATGGAACAGATTCTGCATCAGGTACCGGTTGTGCCAATGTATCCTATGAGTAAGGATGAGGTTAATTATGAAAGGCTGATAAAGATATTGTCTCTTTACCGGCTTACATTAGGGCAGGCAAGGCAGGAAGAACTTCTGGAGTATTTATTCAAGGAGTTCAAGGACACAAGCGGATTGAAGAAACTGTTTATCGACTTGAGTCCATTTTCAAAAGGAAAAGAAGGTATATATATTAAGGAAAATAGGTAGGGAGGTGCTACAATGCCATTTAAGATTGTCCGAAACGATATAACAAAGGTAAAAGCAGATGTAATCGTAAATACTGCTAATCCAAATCCGATATGTGCAAGTGGCACGGACTTAGCAATATATGAGGCAGCAGGAAAAGAAAAGCTTCTCGCAGAAAGAGCAGGTATTGGCAAAATTGCAAGAGGTGATATTGCTGTTACCGGTGCATATAATCTAAAGGCAAAATATATTATTCATACAGTAGGACCGGTATGGACAGATGGAAAGCATCATGAATTTGAAATCCTTGAGAATTGTTATCGAAAATCATTACAGAAAACATTGGAACTTGAGTGTGAGAGTATAGCATTTCCACTGATTTCGACAGGAGTATATGGATTCCCGAAGGACAAAGCATTGCAGATTGCTGTGTCAGTATTCAGCCAGTTTCTTACTGAAAATGAGATTGAAATCATACTGGCAGTGTTTGATAAAAGGTCTTTTCAGCTTTCCGGTCAGATTGTGGGTGATATTGATTCCTACATAGATGCTAATTATGTCAGGGAAAGTCATAAAAAAGAATATTCAGTGCAAAGCAGAAGCGGTGCTCGCATGAGAGAATTGTCAGAGGAAGCGTTCTATGAGGAGATGCTTCAAAGAGAGGCAGAAGATAACTATCCAATTGAGGAAGATACAGGGTTAGCAGAGCCTTGTATGCTGTCAGCAGACATTTCTTTGGAAGACCAGCTTGCAAATATTGGCGTTTCATTTCATGACAAATTATTTGAACTGATCGACGAAGCACATCTTGACAATAAGGATGTGTGGAAACGGGCAAACCTTGACAGAAAGCATTTTTCCAAGATTCAATGTGACCAGAATTATCATCCAAAGAAGAAAACTGTAATGGCACTCTGTATTGCACTGCAGCTTGATTTGGAACAGTCAAAAGACTTGCTTGCCAGAGCGGACTGGGCATTCAGCCCAAGCAGCAAGGTTGATTTGATTGTACAGAAAGCTATCATTGATAAGCAGTATGATATTATGCAGTTGAATGTGACATTATTTAAGTATACGAATGAAATTCTTGGAGTATAAATGCTCATAAGTAAATATTGATTAGTAAATATTACGTCGGTACTCACATAGTATCGGCGTTTGTTTTTTATCTTAAAAGTGTCGCCGGGACAGCGACCATATAAAGATGCCATTCAATTATACTCATATTGTAACAGTGAAAGAGAGGTGCCGGAGTAATCCGAGGATTGGAGGCATATATGTACGGAGCAATTTTAGGAGATATTATAGGAAGCCCATTTGAGTTTGATAGAGGAGATAAAACAAAGGAATTCGATCTGTTTACTAAAGGCTGTGACTTTACAGATGATTCTGTTATGACAATAGCAGTTGGAGAAGCTCTTCTTGCAGTTGGACCGCAAGCTACAATAAAGGAAATTGAAGAGGCTGTAGTAACTAACATGCAGGATTGGGGAGGAAGATATCCACATGCAGGATATGGTGGGAAGTTTAGACATTGGCTTAAAGAAAAAAATCCAAAACCATACGGAAGCTATGGAAATGGTTCAGCCATGAGAGTGTCAGCGGCAGGCTGGCTTTATGACTCGATGGAAAGAACCAGAGAGGTAGCAAGAGCGACAGCGAATGTGACACATAATCATCCGGAAGGTATAAAGGGTGCAGAGGCAACTGCAAGTGCAATATACATGGCAAGGAATGGCTCTTCAAAAGAAGAGATCAAAGAGTATATAGAGAAGGAGTTTCACTATAACCTTGATAGAACACTTGATGAGATCAGACCAGGATATCACATGGATGAGACTTGTCAGAGAACTGTACCGGAGGCAATCATCGCATTTCTGGAATCCAAAGATTTTGAGGATGCAGTGCGTAATGCAGTATCACTTGGTGGAGATACAGATACGCTTGGAGCCATTACAGGAAGTATTGCAGAAGCATTTTATGGAATCCCGGCTGTGCTGATTGCAGAGTGTAAAAGCCGGATTGATAAGGGCCTGATGACGGATGTTCTTGATGAATTTGCTCATGTACTTGGCAGGAGCGAGGATACTTATTCAGATGAAGTGGATGAGACACAGGCAAATCAGATGATCGAGGCAGCAATTGATTAGTATTATATTCAGCAGGATAAAAATTGTGATTAATCCGTTTGGTAAGTATATTCAGATGACAAAGAAGATGATAGAGCTTTTAATCAATGGATATGAATATTATGAGAATGAAAGGAAGAACAAAGATGATGAGAACAATTAAAGTTACGGGAAAAGGGAAAATAGCAGTAAATAAAGCCGGATATGATCCGATTATATGTAAATAAGGAAGATCTTTGCCAGGAATATGAAGAAACAAAAGAGCTCCGTAGAAACCAACCTCCACTATTTTTGTAGGAGATAAACCGCTATCATCGCAGAACTCAAATTTCCACTTTACAAATCGAAGTATAGTATATATACTCACTATATAAATAGTAAAATGTATTTTTGAAGGTTTTCAATGGATAAAAGCAGAAATTATAAAAATTATATTTTCGATTTGTACGGGACACTGGTGGACATTCATACAGACGAGGAGCAGGAGCTTCTGTGGGAAAAGCTGGCGTTATTTTACGGATATTATGATGCGGTGTACGAACCAGAAAGGTAAGGGAAATTCTTCTAGGGAAAAAGGAGGAATAATAGATGGGGAAGTCAAGAAAAGCCTGCATTGCGGGTGTGTGCATTCTTTTGGCAGTAGTCGCAGTTGCATCATTTTTCATAGGCTATAAAGTGGCAGTGGATAAGAATAAAACTTCATGGACGAAGGAGGAAACAGAGACCTTCTATGCAACAATTACCCAGATTAACGATAAGAATTTTACTGTTAAGGGAATTGAGGCAAATGACATAAACTACCGTGGTGAGTTTGTGTTTTTACTTGCGGAAGAAACTGCTTTGGAGTGGAGAGGAACAGAGATTGAAGTGTCCGACTTGGCAGTAAATGATATGGTTTCAATAACATTTGCAGGAGAAATCCAGGAAACATACCCGGCACGTATAATGAACGTGGTAAAGGTGCAGCTTCTGGGGGAAAAATAACAGTAGAGCAATTTAAGATTGACATATCAAAAAAAATACTTATAATAGATATATCGCATAAAAATGCACGACAGTTCGTTTGTACCATCCTGTCGTTAAATAAAACCAGGGCTGCTAAGAAGACTTTTTATGTAATTTAGCCCTGTAGGTGTGTATACATTTACAGGGCTTTCTATATGTACTCATAGTGGGGCACGTTCTTTTCTAAGCAATTCTGTTTTTATAATTACCAGATTATATAGGAGATATTAGTATGTATTATTTAAAAACCGAGAGCAACTTTGATTCTGCACATTTTCTTAAAGGGTATGACGGAAAATGCAGGAATCTTCATGGACACCGTTGGAGAGTTGTTGTTGAAATAGCAGCAGACCAGTTAAAGGATGAAGGGCAGACAAGAGGAATGCTTGTGGATTTCTCTGATTTAAAAAATGCCTTGGAGGATATCTGTGATGATTTTGACCACAGCTTGATTTATGAAAAAGGTTCTCTTAAAGGTGCGACAATTGCTGCTTTACAAGCGGAAGAGTTTCGTATGATTGAAGTTGGTTTCAGACCTACTGCGGAGCATTTTTCAAAATATTTCTATGAGCTGATGAGTGAAAAAGGCTTTCCAATCCACAGAGTGGAAGTATATGAGACACCTAATAACCTGGCAGCATACGAAGAATAAAGGAAAGAAACTAATATGAAAGTTGTTGAGAAATTTATAAGTATTAATGGAGAGGGAAGAAGAGCCGGAGAATTGGCGGTGTTTATCAGATTCAAGGGCTGTAACTTAAACTGCTCCTACTGTGACACAAAGTGGGCCAATGAGCCAGCTTGTGATTATGAGGAGCTTTCGCCGGATGATATTTGCGAATATGTCAGTGAGACAGGTATTAAAAATGTGACGCTGACAGGGGGAGAGCCTTTATTACAGAAGGATATTAGAAGTTTAGTAGAAAAGTTATTGAATAAATCGGACATCAGAGTAGAGATAGAAACTAATGGGGCTGTTGATATTGCTCCCCTTGCCAATGCATTTTCAAAAGAAAAACTTAGCCTTACTATGGATTACAAGCTGCCATCCAGCGGCTGTGAGGAGAAAATGATTCTCTCCAATATGGAAGTTCTAAGAAAGCAGGACACAGTCAAGTTTGTTTCGGGCAGTGTCAAGGATTTGGAATGTGCAGAGAAAATAATTGGAAAATTTCATCTGACAGAAAGGTGCCAGGTATTCATAAGTCCAGTATTTGGTTCAATTGAGCCAGTGGAAATCGTGAATTTCATGACCAGTAAAAGGATGAATGACGTGCGTCTTCAGATTCAGATGCACAAGGTAATCTGGAACCCAGAGGAAAGGGGCGTATAATGATAGATACGAAAGCGATTGAGGAGCATATTAGAGGGATTCTTGTTGCGTTGGGCGACGACCCCGAGAGGGAGGGCTTAAAGGATACACCAAAGCGAGTCGCGAAGATGTACGAGGAGGTCTTTCTTGGGATGAATTACTCCAATCATGAAATTGCGCAGATGTTTGATAAGACATTTGAGGATGGAATTGAGGAGCTTGATGCTTCAAAGGTTGTAGTTATGAAGGACATCGATCTGTTTTCTTACTGCGAGCACCATATGGCACTTATGTATGACATGAAGGCCACAGTTGCGTACATTCCTAATGGGAAGGTTATAGGCTTATCAAAAATTGCAAGAATATGCGATATGGTTGGAAGAAGACTGCAGCTACAGGAAAGAATTGGTCAGGATATTGCGGATATTATGGCAGAGATAACAGGAAGTGAAGATGTTGCTGTAGTGCTTGAAGGGTATCACAGTTGTGTGTCGGCAAGAGGAATTAAGAAAAACAACACGAGAACAATGACTGTAGAGCTAAGAGGAAGTTTTAAAGACGATGCAGCATTACAAATGTATCTAAGATAGGAGAGGAAGTTATGAAAGCATTAGTATTATCAAGTGGTGGCGTGGATTCCACTACGGCACTGGCATTGGCAGTGAGCCGATATGGAAAGGACAATGTAATTGCTCTGTCAGTTTCTTATGGACAGAAGCACGATAAAGAAATTCAGGCGGCAAAGGCTGTTTCTGCATTTTACGGAGTTGAGCAGTTATTCTTGGACCTGAGTAAGATTTTTCAATATAGCAACTGCTCTTTATTGCAGCAGTCTACAGAGGAAATTCCAGAGGAGAGCTATGCCAAGCAGATTGAAAAGACGGAGGGCGAAAAGCCTGTAAGCACCTATGTGCCATTTCGAAATGGACTGTTTCTTTCATCGGCGGCAAGCATTGCACTAAGCAAGGACTGCAGAGTGATTCTTTATGGCGCACATGCAGATGATTCCGCCGGTTTTGCCTACCCAGACTGTTCACCGGTGTTTAATGATGCTATGAATCAGGCGATTTTTGAGGGCTCAGGACATCAGTTAAAGGTGGAGGCGCCATTTGTGAATATGACTAAGGCGGAGGTGGTGAAGATGGGCTTAGATCTTAACGTACCATACGAGCTTACCTGGTCCTGCTATGAAGGGAAAGATGAGCCTTGCGGCAAATGTGGAACCTGTATCGACAGAGCGGCTGCATTTGCAGCAAATGGGGTAAGTGACCCTGCAATAAAATAGAAATTGGAGAAAGCTATGAGAGAAAAAGAGAATTTAACATTATTAGGCAACCAGCAGAATAATTACGAGACAGATTACAACCCTGACCTGCTTGAAACATTTGTAAACAAACATCCAGAAAATGACTATTTCGTGAAGTTTAACTGTCCGGAATTCACAAGTCTCTGTCCAATTACAGGACAGCCTGATTTCGCAAACATTATTATTTCGTATGTCCCAGGCGAGAGAATGGTGGAAAGCAAGAGCTTAAAGCTGTACCTGTTTTCTTTCCGTAATCATGGCGATTTTCACGAGGATTGCGTGAACGTGATTATGAAGGATTTGATTAAGTTGATGGAACCAAAATATATTGAAGTGTGGGGCAAATTCACACCTCGTGGCGGAATCTCCATTGATCCATACTGCAATTATGGAAAGCCAGGAACTAAGTGGGAAGATGTGGCATTTAACCGTATGGCAAATCATGATATGTATCCGGAGAAGGTGGATAATAGGTAAGGAAAAGCCATCTGTCAGATTTCCTCATAGCTCTTGCTACTTCCTTCGATTGCTTTCAATAACTCTTCAATATCCAGTTTGTCAGCAATTGCTTCGTTAGATGTACCCTCAGATTTGGTTTGTTATTTAAAGTGAATTATACTAGTTACCCAAAAACTAAGTGCTTACATTCAATCAACCACAAGTTAACTTTATAAACAAAAATCAACGTCAAATCCATTGTGTGTCTGGGTGAAGTGAGTATAATATAATCATAAACACTTAATCAAAGGAGTAGATTATATGAATATATTGGAAATCAAGAATTTTTCAAAGACCTACAAGGGTAATAAAAAGGCGGTTGATAATTTAAGCATTACGGTGGAGGCTGGAGACATTTATGGCTTTATTGGACACAATGGTGCAGGTAAGAGTACTACTATCAAATCGGTAGTGGGAGTGTTAGAATTTACTGAGGGAGAGATTTATATTGATGGACATTCGGTAAAAAAGGAGCCTATGGAATGTAAGAGTATAACGGCATATATTCCAGATAATCCAGATATATATGAATTTCTTACAGGTATTCAGTATCTTAATTTTGTTGCAGATATATTCGGGATTGAACAGAGTGTCAGACAGGAAAGAATTAAAACTTATGGAGATCTTTTTGGAATTACAGAGAATCTTGGCGATTTGATTTCGTCTTATTCCCATGGTATGAAGCAGAAGGTGGCTATTATTTCTGCGTTAGTTCATGAGCCAAAGCTGTTGGTTCTTGATGAACCATTTGTTGGACTTGATCCTAAGGCTGCACTTGATTTAAAAAATATTATGAAGGAGCTGTGCCGACAGGGAAGTGCAATATTCTTTTCTACTCATGTACTTGAAGTGGCTCAGAAGCTTTGCAATAAGATTGCAATTATTAAGGATGGTAAGCTTGTTACTTCAGGAAATATGGAAGAGGTAGTTAAGAATCAGTCCTTGGAGGATATATTTATGGAGGTGACGACGGATGACAAATAATCTTTTATCACTTCTTAAAACAGAGTTTCTAAACAGGTTCAGATTAGGAACTATTAGAAATGAAAGAAACAAAAAGGTTAAATACAGATACATAGCAATGGGTGTTTTATACATTTTCCTCGCAATTGTTCTGGCAGGTTACTGCTTTGGAATTTCATATGGCTACAGCTATCTTGGGATGTCCTATGTGGTTCCTGGCTATGCACTTATGATTACCTCTATTGTTATTTTGTTCTTCACATTTTTAAAAACCAATGGAATTCTTTTTAGCACAAGAGATTATGATATGCTTACAGCATTTCCTATAAAGACGAGGACAATTATTGCGTCGAAGTTTCTTTCTATGTATATTAACAATCTTGCATTTGCGGTGGTAGTAATGGTGCCAATGGCAGTGGGCTATGAAATGTGGAATGGCTTTAATGCAGGGACCGTGGCTTTCTGGTTCCTTGGAATATTGTTCGCACCACTGCTACCTATGACAATAGCTGCCGCTGTGGGAATGGCAATATTAGCCATTGGTGCAGGCTTTAAGCACAAAGCGGCAGTTCAGCTTATTGCTACGGTGATTTTGTTTTTGGGCATAATGTTTGGAAGCTTCTGGCTCAATCAAAATGCTATGGCTGATGAAGCCATGATGCTTGCAATGCTTACTGATATGGGTGCATTTATTTCTGGAATAATTCATAAAATATATCCAGTGTCATTGTGGTTTGACAATGGCGTTGTCTATGGAAATGTCCAGCATATTCTTTTATTTATTGGATTTTCGGTAGCTGTATATGCGGTATTTTTAGGCTTTTGTGCAAAGTTTTATGGAAGGATAAATTCTGCACTTAAGTCACATCAGGCATCATCTAACTATAAGGTTGGTCAGTTAAAGAAAAGCTCGGTACTTACTGCACTGGCGTACAAGGAAGCAAAGAGATTTACTTCCTCATCTGTCTATATGATTAATATGGGAATGGGGCTTATATTGGCTCTTATTGCCTCGGTTGCCAGTGCATTTTTGGGCGTTGATAAGCTGATTTCTAATGTTGATGGGGTAAATGCAAAGGACATGGCAGCACTTTTGCCAGTCATTTCAAATGTTGTACCATTTGGAATTTCTATGGTTGTAAATATGTGCAACACCTGTGCGGTGTCACTTTCCTTAGAGGGAAGAAATCTCTGGGTAGTGGAAAGTCTGCCTATTAGTAAAAGGACTCTTTATAAAGGAAAGATGCTTTTTAACATATGTATGGTGCTGCCAGTTTCTCTTATATGCAGCGTTATATTTATAATTTCCCTTCGTGTAAATGTAGTGAAAGCCCTGTTGTATATTGTATTTGCTGTGGCTTCGGTAACATTTTCAACGGTATTTGGAATGTTTATCAATATATGCTTCCCTAATTACCAATGGGAAAATGAGGTTGTAGTTGTAAAGCAGGGAATGTCCTCTATGATTGGAATATTCTCCAGTATTATAATCTACCTTGCCATGGCTGCGGGAACATTTTACCTGTCAGGAAATCTTGGCGGAGAGCTTAGTATACTTATGTTTAGTGGAATTCTTGCGGTGCTTGCGGCAGTGCTTTATGGACGATGCAAGTAGGTTAGTGTGTATGCAAAGGAAGGCAAAATATGGCTGAGATAAATATAGCAAAGCAGCTTTTGGCTGCTCGTCATGAAAAGAAAATTACACAGGAGGAGCTTGCCAGCTATGTTGGTGTTTCCAAGGCGGCGGTGTCGAAGTGGGAAAGTGGTGTTTCCCAAACAAAAAGATATTAAGAAACAGCCCATGTTTACCTGCTTGCAAACAAAAGAATATTGCTACTAGACTAAGAGATACTACATAAGTGTGTTGGTATCTCTTTTTTGTTGCCGTGAAACAGCAGACTATTTCATTTCTGCTTGATTACCTTAAAACTTATTAGTCTATGGTTTGTCAAGGGCTTGTTGCGTGAGAAATGCTGAATATCACCCTTTACAAAACATAGGCTGATAAGTAACTTTTCAAAAGCAGAAAAGAAATGGCAATGCTTATAACAATATGATATAATGCAGATGAAGACAAAAAAGGAATTTGTCGAGCTGGTTAGTTCGAGATAATTTTGAGTTTGTTAAGATGTGGTGCACTTGATGGAATCACAGGTACGACATCATATTATGGAGGATGAAATAGATGATAGGTTTGATTGTTGCGAGGTCAAAGAATAATGTTATAGGCAAGAATGGTAATATACCATGGAAAATAAAGGGAGAACAAAAGCAATTTAGAGAGTTAACAACGGGTAATGTGGTTATTATGGGGCGAAAGTCTTATGAAGAAATCGGTCATCCGTTGCCTAATAGAATGAATATTGTTGTTTCCACCACAACAGAGTATCAAGGAGATAATTTAGTTTCAGTTAAATCATTAGAAGATGCATTATTATTGGCTAAAGGACGAGATGTATACATATCTGGTGGATATGGACTATTTAAGGAAGCTTTGCAAATAGTAGATAAAATGTATATCACAGAAGTAGATTTAAATATTGAAGATGGAGATACATTCTTTCCAGAATTTGATATCAATGATTTTGAAGTTTTGATAGGGGAAACACTTGGTGAGGAAGTGAAATATACGAGAACATTTTATGTAAGGAAAAAATGAATTGAGTAAATTTTGGATTTAGGGTGTTTTCATAAATATATTGCTTTTTATGCATATATAAATTGTTGTAAGACAAATTCCAGTTTGTATGGGGCGATAAAATCAGAATTTGAGAGAGGATTGAATATGAATAAGGAATGGTCTGAACTTAATAAAACAATGCAGGCACAAATAAAAAAGAAAGATACTTATAAGAGGGGTATTGATACTTTACTTACTTTACGAAGTCAGTTAATACAAACCTTAGTATCTTTCAAAGAAGAATTATGCAGAGAAGATTTTAACTCAATCCCCTTCATAAACGCTGATGGTTATCATAGTAAGACGATTGCTTATTCTATTTGGCATATTTTCCGCATTGAAGATATAGTTGTGCATACAGTGATAAATGAAGATGAACAAGTATTTTTTGCAGGCAATTATCAAGAGCGTATCAATTCACCTATCATTACAACAGGAAATGAACTCATGAAACAGCAGATTGCAGACTTTTCAAAACAGCTTAATCTGGAAGAATTATATTTATATATTTTCGAAGTATGGGAAAGCACTGAGAAAATGCTTGAACGGTTATCTTATGATGAATTGAAAAGAAAAATACCGAAAGAAAGAAAAGGATACTTAGAATCGTTGAATGTAGTAAACGACAATGAAAAAGCAATTTGGCTGATTGATTATTGGTGTAATAAAGATATTTGTGGACTAATTCAAATGCCGTTTTCAAGACATTGGATTATGCACACAGAAGCCTGTTTGCGTATAAAGAACAAGATACATTCATAGGCAAAAATTTCAGTTTGTAGAACTAAGGAAATTGGAATTTAAGGAGGAATAAAGTATGGTTAGTGATTTTATAAGAGCAGCATTTCCATGGATTTTAATGGGTTTATTTGTAGCAATCAGTTGTTCCCTTATGAGTAAAAAAGAGAAATAAATTCCTGTTTGTATTTATAAAAGAGAAAAAATGAGAAAAGTAGTTTTATTTATTGCCATGAGCCTTGACGGATATATTGCGGACGGTAATGGTGGAGTAGCTTGGCTAAATGGTCATGGAAATGACAATGAAAACATCGACACTTATACAGAATTTACCAAAGATATAGATACTGTCTTAATGGGGTGGAATACTTCTCATCAGGTTGTTACTGAACTTTCTCCGCAAGAATGGGTATATAATAAATTTACAACTTATGTATTAACACATAAAGAGTGCAATTCTTCCCAACAAATTCATTTTACAAGTGAAAATCCTGTTTTATTATTGGAACGGCTAAAACAAGAAGCAGGAAAGGATATTTGGATTTGTGGCGGAGCAAATCTTGTTCAGCAGTTGGTAAGCAAAAATATGATTGATAAATATTACATTTCTGTTATTCCTACTCTGTTAGGAAATGGGGTTCGTCTTTTGGGCAACATAGACAGGGAAATAAAGTTAAGGCTTTGTAAAACACAGACTTATAACGGAATAACCGATTTGATTTATATGCGTAGATAACTAGAGAGAAACAGAAAAGCTGTTAAACCGACGGAGCGATCCGACCACGTTGGCGGGAAAATCCTTAAGATTTTTCCGCCATGCTTGCAAGGGGGCGGTTCGCTTCGGCGGTTCGGCGAGCTTGCGAGCCGTTCAAAGCCCCCGTTATCTAACAAGGGGGGCACAAAAAACAAGAAACACTATACACTAACAAGCGGAAAACGCTGTATTTATAAGGCAAAACCCCATTTTTACAGTAGTGATATAAATTGTACCTATATCACTATGAAAATTGAATAGTAAATATGAGAAAGACAGTTGATTTCAAAAAATAAGAAATTGATTGTCGTTTTCTTTTGCAGAAATTTAAGTGCAGGCAATTATGGTAGTTGTCGTAATTGCTGTCAGCTCAGTGTTTATCACTGATGGTGTGAAAGATTTACGGTTGGAGATGTTCAATAAGATTATTGGTGCTTAATTATTTTTATTGTAGTGCTGATATGAGAATGTTATAATTGGGGTATAAAACATACAAATAAATTTGCTGAAAAATGAGGTATCAAAATATGGAAAATGAATTACTGGAAAACTTAGGAAGACTTCACACAACTGAACTTGGCGTTATTAGAATTAAAAAGAACTTATCTTTGAATGTAGAAAATGTAATTGAATGGTGCAAAGAAAAAATTAGCCTTTCTAATGCGGAAATCACAAGAAAAGGAAAAAACTGGTATATAACGATTGATAATTGTATTATAACGGTAAATGCGTACAGTTATACCGTTATCACTGCTCACAAGGTAAAATGATAAATTTTTCTATAAAGGAATTAAACGCATTTGCAGTTATTGGGCAGGAAGTAGAACTGACTAATTATCAAAAAAAGAATATTCAGATTAGTACACAGTTTTGGAGAAAGTTTAACAGTAGTTTGAAAAAAGCGTATCTTTCACAATCAGGAAATTGGGTAAAATATGCTTTTATGGAAAGAAGAAATGGAAAACTTTATTATTTCTGTTCTATTCCCCAAAGAACCATTACCCCAGAGGGCTTTCTGTATAAAGAAATACCGTCTTATAAATATTTGGTTGTGGAGCATATTGGTGCTATGGATAAAATATATGAAACTTATGGCAAGATTTATGAAGAAATTATTCCTAGTACATCGTATATTCCTATAAAAGATATTATCCTACACTTTGAAAAATACGATTATCGTTTTCATTGGAATAGTGATAATTCAGTTATTGAAATTTGGATACCTATTCAAGATTAGAAGCAATTTTATATCCATACACACAAAGCAGTTAGTCTTAGGATTGACTGCTTTTTCTATACAGATTTTTAATGACAGGCAATTATCAATTATGGTAGTTGCCTTTTTTGATTGGAGGAATTGAAGAATGAATGATAAAAACTTTATTGAAGAACTAAGACAAAAGCGTGAGGAATACGGAGTAACACAAACAAGGCTTGCTGTTGCCTGTGGTATCAGCCGTGAATATTACAACCGCATTGAAAAAGGAAAACAGCCATTGAATGACGAATTAAGAGAAATCATAGAAAAACAGATTGAGCGTTTCAATCCGCAAGAACCACTATTCTTATTGATTGATTACTTTCGTGTCCGCTTTCCTACTACGGACGCATTGGCGATTATCCGTGATGTATTACAACTGAAATCTAATTACATGCTTTATGAAGATTATGGAAAATACGGATATGAAAGCAAATATGTACTTGGCGACATCAATATCATGTGTTCCATGCAGGAGCATTTAGGTGTTTTATTGGAACTGAAAGGCAAAGGCTGTCGGCAAATGGAATGTTATCTGCTGGCACAGGAACGCTCATGGTATGACTTCATGCTGGATTGTATGACGGCTGGTGGTGTGATGAAACGGCTTGATTTGGCTATCAATGATAAAGCAGGAATATTGGATATTCCAAAGTTAAAGGAAAAATACAAGGCTGGCGAATGTATGTCCTACTTCCGTATGCAGAAAGATTACAGCGGTACAGAAAAATGCGGTAGCGATTTACCAAAGAATACAGGAGAAACCTTATATCTCGGTTCAACAAGTAGCGAATTATATATGTGTGCTTATCAGAAAAATTATGAGCAGTATGTCAAGAATGGCACAGAAATTGAAGATACGGAGATTAAGAACCGTTTTGAAATACGCATGAAGAACGAACGAGCCTATTATGCGGTTGTAGATTTACTGACCTATCGGGACGCTGAACGCACCGCTTTTTCTATCATCAATCATTATGTCCGCTTTGTTGACAGAGAGGACGACAAGCCAAAAAGTCAATGGATAACAAATGATGATTGGGCATGGTTTGTAGGGGAAAACAGAGAGCCGATACGCTTAACCACAAAGCCAGAGCCTTACACTTTACAAAAAGCGTTGCATTGGCTACAAAGACAAGTCGCACCAACCATAAAAATGGTACAGGCATTAGACAGAGAAAATCGTACAACGATACTGAAAGATATGATTGAGCAGGCAGAACTAAAAGACAAGCATAAACATTTATTACAATTAGAGAAATCAACCATAGAAGAACGTATAGATACCGCTGTTCCACAAGAGAATGACGGTATTTTTTAATGTAATTGAAAAATTTCAGATTTAGTCAGCAAAGAGCTGTTTTCATTCCCTATGTGAAGTGAAAGAAGAAAAATAAATTTTTTATTAAATCTGCAACAAAATGGCTACTTGCGTACAGATATGGTGCGAGAAAAGGAAATCTAAACTTTTTTTGAAAATAGGTCATTAAATCGGGGCTTGCTGTCCCTATATGAAGTGAAAGAAGAAAAAAGTTTTGAAAAAATGACGGAAATTCGTGATTAGTGGACAGTCTTCTGTGAAAAGAGGAAAAACATCATCATTTTGTATTCAAACAGGCATTAGCAGTTGAGTGTTGATGTGAAAAGATGAAAATACTTTGTTCTCAACTTAACAATTTAAGGTTTCCGTTCCCTATATGGTGCAAAGAAAATATTTCATTCTATTGTTGGCAGTAACGGTATGGTTTGGGTAGTTAGGGTGTGAAAAGGAAAATATTCTTTTTTCATCATCAACTTAGCAAAATGACATTTTCTATCCCTATATGGTGCATGAAAAGAAGTTAAAATTTTTCCATTTAAACTTAGCAAATGGACGTTTGCTGTACAGATAGTAGTGAAAAAGGAGAAAATCAACCGTTGATTGCCAAAATGAACCGTTCCATTTGTACTAATAATGGAAAAAGTTTTGGATTTTGGTTACGTTTCTCCTCTTTTCCAACGCGATATATAGGAAAGACGATTTTTTTCTTTCAATCGTTCTTTGACAACTGAATAAAGCTATTCAATACGTTTGACAGACAGCTAGCCGTTGAAACAAATACGCCACGACCTTTCCCCTGCAAGAGCGAGCGAAAACCTATTTGTGTTCTTGTAAAAGATTTGTCCTCTTTTATCGCCATGACCTGTACTGTCAGATAATGATACTCCCGTACAGCCACAGCTTGAGCATTAAGAGCGTCGCACGCAATGGGTACGGCTACATAAGAACTATGCAGAGGTGGAACTCCTGTGGGCTATGACAAAAGCCGTTGAATTGCTTAGAAAGATTTTACAGAAAGGGGGTATGTGTTATTGATAATGCTGTAAAAACAATTCAAAAGAAAAATGGCAAGTGTGGCATTGGCAACAGAGGAAAGACAAAGATTGTAGTAAAAGAGCATTTTTCCGAAAAGGGCAAAACAATGGAAGAACTTCTAACTGATGTCATGCTGGAAAAAGCAAAGCAGACAATCGCATAAAATCGGTGCAGTTGTAAGAAATAGATTGAATGACAAAAAGTACCCGTGTTATACTTTACTTGCAAGCAGGTATTGTAAACACGGGTTAGTTATAAAGGAGGATAACTGACAATGAAACAACAGATTTACAATACTGCACTTTATCTTAGGTTAAGCCGAGATGATGAATTACAGGGCGAAAGTTCCAGCATTACCACACAGAGAAGTATGTTGCGTTTATATGCAAAAGAACATCATTTGAATGTCATTGATGAATATATTGATGACGGCTGGTCGGGAACAAATTTTGACAGACCGAGTTTTCAAAGAATGATTGAGGATATAGAGGCAGGAAAAATCAACTGTGTTGTAACGAAAGACCTTTCCCGTCTTGGCAGAAATTATATTATGACAGGACAATATACAGAATTGTATTTCCCTAGTCATAATGTCCGCTACATAGCGATTGATGACGGTGTAGACAGCGAAAAAGGCGAAAGTGAGATTGCACCATTTAAGAACATCATCAATGAATGGGTGGCAAGAGATACAAGCCGTAAAGTCAAATCAGCATTTAAGACAAAGTTTGCGGAGGGGGCTCATTACGGTGCTTATGCTCCGTTAGGATATAAGAAACACCCTGACATCAAAGGAAAACTGTTGGTTGATGATGAAACAAAATGGATTATTGAAAAAATCTTTTCCCTAGCCTATCAAGGTTACGGAAGTGCAAAAATCACAAAGCAGTTAAGAGCAGAAAAAGTTCCGACAGCGTCATGGCTAAATTTTACAAGATACGGTACTTTTGCACATATCTTTGAGGGAAAACCCGAAAGTAAGCGTTATGAGTGGACGATTGCTCATGTCAAGGCGATATTGAAAAGTGAGGTTTATATCGGAAACAGTGTTCACAATATGCAGTCTACGGTATCGTTCAAGAGCAAAAAGAAAGTGCGTAAGCCCGAAAGTGAATGGTTTCGAGTAGAAAACACTCACGAGCCGATTATTGACAAGGAAGTGTTCTATCGTGTGCAGGAGCAGATAAAATCAAGACGCAGACAGACAAAGGAAAAGGCAACGCCGATTTTTGCAGGGCTTGTCAAGTGTGCGGATTGTGGTTGGTCTATGAGATTTGGAACGAATAAGACAAATAAAACGCCTTACAGTTATTATGCTTGCAGTTACTACGGGCAGTTTGGCAAAGGTAATTGTTCTATGCACTACATTCGTTATGATGTGCTGTATCAAGCCGTATTGGAACGCTTGCAGTATTGGGCTAAGGCAGTACAGCAGGACGAAGAAAAGGTATTGAACAAGATACAGAAAGCTGGCAATGCAGAGAGAATACGGGAAAAGAAGAAAAAGGCAAGTACATTGAAGAAAGCCGAGAACAGACAAAATGAGATTGACCGTTTATTTGCGAAAATGTATGAAGATAGAGCCTGTGAGAAGATAACAGAGCGAAATTTTGTGATGTTGTCCAGCAAGTACCAAAAAGAACAGATAGAACTGGAACAGCAGATAACAAGCCTAAGAGAAGAACTAAGTAAAATGGAACAGGATATGATAGGTGCTGAAAAGTGGATTGAGTTAATCAAGGAATATTCCGTACCAAAGGAACTGACAGCACCATTATTAAATGCCATGATAGAAAAAATCCTCATACATGAAGCAACAACGAATGAGGATAACGAAAGAATACAGGAAATTGAGATATATTACCGATTTATTGGAAGAGTTGAGTAATCAACAAGAGTAATATTTTTAACTAAGGGAAACCGGTGTGAGTTTTCCGGATATTACGCTGCTTCCTAAGCTGGCTACTTATTTTAACGTGTCCATTGATGAGCTGATAGGCTACGAGCCTCAACTTACGAGAGAGCAGATTAAGGAGCTTTACTGTCAGCTAAAGAATATATTTGCTAATGAAAAGTTCGAGGTGGCAATGGCGGAATGCAGAGAGTTGGAGAAGAAATACTATTCCTGCTTTCCATTCCTGTTACAGATGGCAATTCTTTACTTAAATCATGCAACACTTTCTGATGTGCCGGCACACATTTATGAGCATTGTATTGAGCTTACACAAAGGATTAGAAGTCTTTCGGAGGACGTGAATGATGCAAAGGATGCTCTCACATTGGAAGCCTCCTGTTATCTGCTTCTTGGTGAGCCGATGAAGGTAATGGACCTAATGGATGAGAAGCTGCATCCAATCAGCCGCGATACAGAGCTGCTGGCACAGGTCTATCAGGGTATTGGCAATATACAGGGTGCTATAGATGCATATCAGGTTGCGATGTATCAGCATCTGCTGTTTCTTATCTGCGATTCAGCACCATTAGCCCTGTTAAATGCGGCTGACATTACGAAGGCCGAGCAGATAATTACCAGAGCCATTGACTGTATAGACATTTATAATATGGATGAGCTTCATCCCAATACAACGGCAGGAATATATATTACTGGTGCTCAGATTTACTGTATGCATGGAGAAAATGCTAAGGCACTTGACATGCTTGAGCGTTACACATATATATGCGAGCATTGCTTCTTTCCGCTTGTGCTTCATGGCGATGCATTTTTTGACAGAATTGATGAGTGGTTTCTACAATTTGACCTTGGAAATCAGGCACCCCGTTCAGAAAAGCTTATAGTTTCCAGCATGGTAGAGGCAGTAGAGAAAAATCCCGCATTTGCTGGACTTATGGATGAAAAAAGGTATAATGGGGTTGTGAAGAGACTGAAGGGGATTGGTGAGAAATATTAGCCGATAAGTGAGAAAATGATGATGAGTAAAAGAACAAGGCAAATGAAACAAAAGGAGCAAATATGGAATCAGATATCATTAAAATCAGCCATCTGAATAAAAGCTTTGGCGAAGTAAAAGCGGTAAGTGATTTGAGCTTTCGTGTGAAAAAAGGAGAATTGTTTGCGTTTCTTGGAGTAAACGGTGCAGGGAAAAGTACAACCATTTCTATTCTCTGCGGACTGCTGAAAAAAGACAGTGGAATGGTTCAGGTAAACGGAATAGAAACTGACAAAGCCGGTGCACAGACAAAAAGGATGCTTGGTGTTGTATTTCAGGATAGCGTACTTGATAAACCGCTAACGGTGAAAGAAAACCTAATGAGCAGGGCTGCTTTGTATGGCATTACAGGAAATGCCTTTGATAAGAGATTACAGGAGCTGGTCGAGATTTTGGATTTTGACGAGTTTTTAAACAGACCTGTTGGTAAGCTGTCGGGAGGGCAGAGAAGAAGAATTGACATTGCCCGTGCATTATTGCACAGACCGGAGATTTTGATTCTTGACGTAAACTGGTGTAACAAGATAGCTTGTATATAGAGTGTATACAGTTGATATGAAATAGAATATAGGCATTATATACACAGATAATGAAAAAATATGTGTATGCAGTAGGGGAACATTGAGTGGGGAATATGAGTAGTAAAAATAATATAGATGGGAAGAAAAAAAGAACTGGTTTATATCCGATAAGAACATAGATTGTCAGTGATTCGAAAGTTTTAGATCTGCTTGACTTGAGCTACGATATCGTAGAGGAACAAGGAATAGATGGTCGGATAATTTGTAGATGTTCATGCCCTGACGGTTGCTGTCAAATGTCTTAAGACTTTTTCATTTTGTTATTTATATATTTCATGATACAATAGTGTTACGAGTTAAATTTGAGGGAGGGATTTCTACGATAGCGCTTTTGGAGAAAATTCGTGAAGTAATAAATAAAAGAATACAAGAGAAAAAGAAAAATGAATTTACAGATTTGGCGCCTATTGATGATATTGAAAATGGAGCTGAATATTTAAAGGCATTACATTGGGCGATAAAGAAAGAGAAAGTTAAAAATATTGCGCTGGCAGGCCCATATGGTGCGGGCAAGAGTAGTATCATTGATACATATTTGAAAAAACACAGAATTACTAGAAGGAAAGCTCTTCGTGTTTCAATGGCAACTTTTGTTGAAAATAAAACAGATAAAAATGGGAATCCTAAGAAAATTTCATTGGACAAGATGAAATAGAATTAGGAATTTTGAAGCAATTATTTTATAAAGTCAATTATAAAAAGATCCCGCAGAGCAGATATCGAAAACTACACAAAATTAATTGGAAACGTGTCTGGGGATATTTGGTTTTGATATTTTTTGTCTTTGGAATAGTAGAATTTATATTTTTTCCAGATACTTTTCAAATGATAATCAAAAAAATAGAAGTGGCAGGGGGAAAATTTGGATTAAAAGGAATGGTTTCGAATAGTATTTTCCTTGCTTTTTGTGTGGAAATATTGGCAATTATCGCTCGAACATATCGTTTGGTGTTGTTTCGCTTTAAAGTAAATGAAGTAAAATTGCCAGCAGAGACAGTTTTGAAAAATTCTGAAACAGCAGCGGAAACTATATTTAATAAAAATATGGATGAAATTGTATATTTCTTTGAAGAGACAAAGTACAGAATTGTATTTTTTGAGGATTTAGATCGCTTAGAAGATCCATCTATTTTTATTCACCTTCGAGAATTGAATACACTATTGAACAACTACGATGGGATTAAAAGGCGCATTGTTTTTGTGTATGCTATTAGAGATGATATATTTACGGATACAGATAGAACAAAATTCTTTGAATTTATTATTCCGGTAATTCCAATTATAAATTCTACGAATTCAGGGGAAATCTTTTTACAAAAACTTGAGGAATCTGAAAAGAAAGGGATTTTTCATGAAATCTCACAGGAATTTATATTAGACGTATCTCCATATGTTGAAGATATGCGAATTCTTCAGAATATATATAATGAGTTTGTTGTATATAAGGAAACGATTCGTACTGACCAGGAGCTTAAATTGTCAGATGAAACAATGATGGCATTGATTATTTTTAAAAACTTATATCCACGAGAGTTTGCGGAACTTCAAATGGAGAGAGGAGTTGTGAAACAAGCTTTTGAGGATAAGCAAAGATATATCTCTGAACAATGTATGCAATGGCGAAATGAAATTGATGAATTTACACAGAAACTGGAAAAATATCATGATGACTGTTTAGAACAAGTTAAAGAACTAAAAACAGCTATGCTTGGTGCTATGGTGGATTGGCAAGGCATTCCATATAGTATTAAGAAAAACTCTTGGGATAAATATCCAGTAAGTAAAATAATGGGAGATTCCTTTGAGTTATTGCAACTTGCGGAATTACAGGATGTTAAAATTGAGTATTATACATGGAATTCTTACCAGTCGGAAAAATCAGTGAATAATTTTCAAGAAGTTTTTAAACGATATTATGAAAGAATTAAAAATTTTCAATTTGTCCAAGAAAAAGGTGTTAGTTCAATAAAAGGTGAAATTGAAGATTTGAAGAAGAATGCACATGAACTTTCAGGTTGGTCACTTAAAAAGCTGATAGAAGAATTTGGAGTTCATAATGTACTATCTGAAAAAGTTGCTGAAAATAAATTGCTTGTATTTCTGCTTCGAAGAGGATACATTGATGAAAAATATGCAAACTATATCAATTATTTTAAAGGGACAAGCATTACAAAAGAAGATATGAATTATATACTGGCGGTAAAAAATATGGAAAAGCTGCCATATAATTATAATTTGACAAAAGTTGGAATGGTTATACAGCGTTTACAACCGTATGAATTCGAACAAAAAAGTATTTTCAATTTTATTCTTTTGGAATATTTATTGTCTGAAGAGAATGAGAATGAAAAACGTATGATATTAATTGATCAATTATCTGATAGAACAGTGGAAAGCTGGGAGTTTATAGATGAATTTATTGAGCAAACTCAATATAAAGAGAGATTGATTCAATTATTAGCAATGCGTTGGCCTGATATGTGGAATGATATTGTCCAGAATATATCGATAACATATGAAAGGAAAATTTTTTATTTACAGTTACTTATTGATAACGTGGATACAAAACGCTTATTTGAATTAAATGACAATAATAAGATGAGCGGCTTTATAGAGGAAAATCCAGATATATTACAGCAGCTATCATCTATTCAAGATCAAAAGGTGATTTCTTTAATTGAAAGACTTGGAATTATTTTCACGAATGTTTCTATTGAAAATGTTTCGGAGGAAGTTTTGAGATATGTTTTTGAAAATCAGTACTATGAGTTAAATGATACGATGATACGTAGGATTGTAGAATTTGAAAATGATACAATGCTTTCTGGTTTAGATACTCGAAATTATACAACAATTATTTCACTGGGATATGAACCGTTAATTAAATATATACAAGAAAATTTGAAACAATATGTGAAGGAAATTATATTAGCACCTAATAATACTAAGGAAGATGTTGAACAGGTTATGGATTTGTTAGAAAGAATGTTGGAAAACGATCCAGAAGAGACCAAGATCTGTTTAGAATTAGTGAATCATGAAGAAATTTGTGTAGATGATATTTCTGAATGCTGTGGAAAGTTCGATTCTGATTTTGATAAGGATGTGAAAATTCTTTGGGATGAGCTATTGGATAAAGAAAAAGTAAGCTTGAAATGGGAGAATATCAAATGTTATTGGGATAGATATAAGATTACGCAAGAACTACTTCAATACATTGAAACAAACAGTGATCAGCTTGCATGTTTAAAGAATCAATGTTTAAAGAAAGAGTTTGCTGAAGAATTTATTACAAGTGCAATTGACGATTCTGCTTTTGAAAAATTATTACCTCAGTTGGAATTGGAATTTGATATTCCAATTGAGACGGTTGAGAAACAGAAAGTGGAAATTTTGATTAAGAAAAAATATATTCCTTTTGATATTAAAAAATATGATGAAATTAAAGAGGTTTATCCTGATTTATGTCCAGATTTTATTTTGTATAATCAAGCGGAATATATGGAAGTAATGGAAAAAATTCCAATGGGAGAAACATTATTAGAAACACTATTGCTTTCATCTGTTCTCAATTCTTCTAATGCAGAAGTTCTGTTGAATGTTTTTGGAGAAAATTATATGACTACGCATATTGCACAATATTTACTCCAGATAGATGTGAAAATTAGCATATCGGTATTTAATACAGCATGGACATACTTATTAACTGACGAAATAAAAAATAGGTTGATGCTTAAATATTGTTCTATTTTGAATGCGCCAGATTTTGAAGAATGTTTTTCAGAGCTTTCAAAAATATATCCTAAATTTGGTGATAGAAGCAAAAGACATAATGCTGAAATGGCAAATACAAATGAAAATAAAAAATTAGCTGACCGGTTGAAAGAAGTGGGTTACATAACTAGCTATACTGAACAAGAAAAAGATGATTTTGATCCAGTTAAGGGAACGGGAGATAAGAAAAATATTATTTCATGTTGGATAAAAATGGTAAAAATGTGAAAAATGGAAACACGATTGCATTCATAGGATAAAGGTGGGGAGAACTCCGCCTTTTCTATAATAAAGTCTACACAGTACACAAGTGTGGATTTTCGTTAAAGTCCCTATTTTCAAGGTATAAAAATAGGGGTACAACTTATCGATATATTTGATGTAACAAGATAGCCTGTATATAGAATGTATACAGTTGATATGAAATAGAATATATCCAACAGAGGCAGACTTCGATTAAGGGGTCTGCTTTTCTTTCGCTATTTTTGAAGGAGGTGATGCAGGTGGAGGTAAGTATCCATGAACTTTTAGCGGCGGCAAGGGAGGCGGTGAAATCGGATTATATCAAAGGCGAAAGCATTTTATGTGAAACCAGATATCATCCGGATACCCATTACATGGTAGAAATAGAGATGTTAAAAACAGATAACACGCTGGGTGAATATTACGGTGCGGCAGAGCCGCCAGTCCGGTGTGGCGAGAGCCACCTGTCCGGACTAACGGAGCCACCCCATT
>ENA-OWOV01000075-OWOV01000075.1-gut-metagenome-genome-assembly--contig:-NODE-75-length-42940-cov-5.658097_pt1 | contig 42940 bp, 33 predicted proteins | sample MGYA00248247_ERZ651799 | MGnify/ENA primary metagenome ERZ651799 (study PRJEB26908, sample SAMEA4031712) | gut metagenome | biome: gut; feature: normal infant; material: stool | place: China | collected 2015 ...
GCTCATATCGGGGCGGGTCTCAAGGTCATTCTACCACCAGTGTGCAAGCACACGTGGTTTCAGACCTTTTGACCCTGGCATCATACTAATATCTTGCGGAAAGTGCAAAAAAGGCGGCAAAATGAAGAGAAAAGCAGGGAAAAAGTAAGAAAAAAAGCAGTGAAATAGGGCAAAAAACGATACTTTATAAATTATTTATTGATTTATGGAAAGCCTGTATTTATAATGGAAGTTAGTTGATTTTAGGAGGAAAATGATGGATAACCAGAATAATAAGAACAAAGGTCCGAACAATAACCGGCAGGGATGGGGTATCATTTTATTTACCACGTTACTGATCACCTTTATTGTTATGGGCCTCTTTTCTCTTATGCGGGGAGGAACCCCGGAAGAGATCAGTTATGATAAATTCCTGAAGCTTGTAGACAATAAAAAGGTAGAGTCAGTGACGTTTACAAATTCCAGGATTAATATTGTACTTACGGATTCGGCAAGAAAGGAAAAGCTGAAGGGAACTTTAAAAGAAGTAAAGGATGAGAGTAAAAAAAGCAGTTCATCCAAAGAGTCCACGGAGAAAAGCAGTACTTCTGATTCCTCAAAGGACAGCAGTAGCTCAGCCGGGGAAAATGGAACCTATGATCTGATCAGTCAGCTCCAGGAGCAGATGCAGGACTCCGGAGATACGGAAGAGAAGGATCCTGATTATTATACCGGTCTTGTGAATGATGAAACACTTGTAGAGAAGCTGAAAAAGGGTGGAGTGCAGTTTAAGGCAGAAGTGCCGGATACGGCAGGTTCTCTGATCACGGAGCTGGTCATCACAGTTGTGCCAATCATTCTGATGGTATTGTTGTTCGCATTTTTTATGAAGCGGATGACCAAAGGCGGCGGTATGATGGGCATCGGAAAGAGCAATGCCAAGATGTATATGGAGAAGCAGACCGGAGTCACATTCCAGAATGTTGCCGGACAGGATGAAGCGAAGGAATCCTTGCAGGAAGTTGTTGATTTCCTTCATAATCCTGAGAAATACAGTGGGATCGGAGCGAAGCTGCCAAAGGGTGCATTGCTCGTCGGACCTCCAGGAACAGGTAAAACCCTGCTTGCCAAGGCAGTAGCCGGAGAAGCGGGCGTCCCGTTCTTCTCGTTGTCCGGTTCGGCTTTTGTAGAGATGTATGTAGGTGTAGGAGCTTCCCGTGTGCGTGATCTGTTCAAGCAGGCACAGCAGATGGCTCCATGTATTGTATTTATTGATGAGATTGATGCCATTGGAAAGACCCGTGATACAGCCATGGGTGGAAATGATGAGAGAGAGCAGACACTGAACCAGCTTCTTGCAGAGATGGATGGATTTGATACGAACAAAGGACTCCTTGTCCTTGCGGCTACAAACCGCCCGGAAGTGCTTGATCCAGCCCTGCTTCGTCCGGGACGGTTTGACCGCCGGATTATTGTAGATAAGCCGGATCTGAAGGGACGTGTGGATGTATTAAAAGTCCATGCAAAAGATGTCAAGATGGATGAAAGTGTGAACCTGGAAGAAATCGCACTGGCGACATCCGGTGCGGTAGGATCGGATCTCGCCAATATGATCAATGAGGCTGCGATCAATGCGGTAAAGAATGGCAGACAGGTCGTCAGTCAGAAAGATCTTTTTGAGGCAGTGGAAGTGGTACTGGTCGGGAAAGAGAAGAAAGATCGGATCATGAGTGCGGAAGAGCGGAGAATTGTTTCCTATCATGAGGTTGGACATGCACTGGTCACAGCACTTCAGAAAAATACGGAGCCTGTCCAGAAGATCACCATTGTGCCAAGAACAATGGGGGCCTTGGGGTATGTTATGCAGACACCGGAGGAAGAAAAATTCCTGAATACGAAGAAAGAGCTGGAAGCGATGATCGTAGTTGCACTTGGCGGTCGTGCCGCTGAAGAGATCGTCTTTGATACAGTGACGACCGGGGCATCCAACGATATCGAGCAGGCGACTAAGATTGCAAGAGCAATGATTACCCAGTATGGAATGTCTGACCGGTTCGGACTGATGGGACTGGAATCAATACAGAATCGTTATCTGGATGGAAGACCGGTGTTAAACTGCGGTGAGGCAACTGCAAGTCAGATTGATGAAGAAGTGATGCGGATGCTTAAGAGTTCTTATGAAGAGGCAAAACGTCTTCTGTCTGAAAACCGGGATGCACTGGATCAGATTGCTGCATTCCTGATTGAAAAAGAAACGATCACCGGAAAAGAATTTATGAAGATTTTCCGTGAAGTGAAGGGAATCCCGGAGCCGGTGGAGGGAGAAGACGGAAAAGAGCAGGCTGAATCCGGCAGGATCAATATGAAAGAAGTATAAAAAGGATCATAAAGCAGACTATAAGAGTTATGGAAGAAATTCATTTTAATATTCAGGAAGAATTAAAGAAACTCCCGGGAAGACCGGGAGTTTATATTATGCATGATGAAAAAGATCATATTATTTACGTGGGAAAAGCGATCAGTCTGAAAAATCGTGTGCGGCAGTATTTTCAGAGCAGTTATAATAAAAGTGTCAAGATCCAGCAGATGGTGACGCATATCCGAAGATTTGAATATATTGTGACGGATTCAGAACTGGAGGCACTGGTCCTGGAATGCAATCTGATCAAAGAACACAGACCCAAGTATAATACGATGCTGATGGATGATAAAGCGTATCCATTTATTAAAGTAACGACAGGAGAGACATTTCCACGGGTGCTGCTTGCAAGGAGAATGGTGAAAGACAGGGCAAGATATTTTGGACCTTATACGAGTTCCCAGGCGGTGCGGGATACGATTGACCTGATCCATAAACTGTATCACGTCAGGAGCTGCAACCGAAATCTTCCGAGAGATACAGGAAAAGAACGTCCCTGCCTGAATTATCATATTCACCAGTGCGATGCACCGTGTCAGGGATATATTTCCAAAGAAGAGTACCGGAAATCCATTGATGAGGTGATCCGTTTCCTGAACGGAAATTTTGACGGAATACTGAAAGATCTGGAAGAAAAGATGCAGGCAGCGTCTGAGGCACTGGAGTTTGAAAAAGCAATCGAATACAGAGAACTTCTGAACAGTGTTAAAAAGGTGGCACAAAAGCAGAAGATCACGGATTCAAGCGGAGAGGACCGGGATGTGCTGGCGGTAGCGTGCCAGGAGGACGATGCGGTTGTACAGGTGTTTTTTATCCGTGGAGGAAGACTGATCGGACGGGATCATTTCTATCTGCGTATTTCAAAAGGAGAGACAAAGGCGGAGATACTGGACAGTTTCATCAAGCAGTATTATGCGGGTACTCCTTTTATTCCGGGAGAACTGATGCTCCAGGAAGAACTTGAAGAACAGGCATTACTGGAGGAATGGCTTAGTACAAAGCGGGGACAGAAAGTCATGATCAGAATCCCGAAGAAAGGGACAAAAGAAAAATTAGTAGAACTGGCAGAAGAAAATGCACAGCTTGTACTGAACAAGGATAAAGAACGGTTGAAAAGAGAAGAAGGTCGTACAATCGGTGCAGTGAAAGAAATTGCCGCCCTGCTTGGAATGGAACGGATCGTGAGAATGGAGGCCTATGATATTTCCAATACCAACGGATTTGAATCGGTTGGTTCTATGATCGTGTATGAGAATGGAAAGCCAAAACGGAATGATTATAGAAAGTTTAAGATCAAAAGTGTAAAAGGGCCGAATGATTATGCGAGTATGCGGGAAGTCCTTACAAGAAGATTTCAGCATGGACTGAAAGAAAAAGAAGAACTGAAGAAAAAAGGAGAAGATTCTCAGCTTGGCAGTTTTACTGCTTTCCCGGATCTGATCCTGATGGATGGAGGCAGAGGGCAGGTTAATATTGCTCTTCAGGTGCTGGATGAACTGCATTTAAATATTGCAGTCTGCGGAATGGTGAAGGATGACCATCACCGGACAAGAGGACTCTATTACAATAATATAGAAATCCCCATTGACCGGGATTCAGAGGCATTCCGCCTGATCACGCGGATTCAGGATGAGGCACATCGGTTTGCAATCGAATATCATCGGCAGCTTCGCGGGAAAGGACAGGTTCATTCTGTGCTGGATGATATTCCGGGGATCGGATCAGCCAGAAGAAAAGCCCTGATGCGGCACTTTTTAAGCCTGGATGCGATCCGGGATGCGAGCGTGGAAGAACTGGCAAAAATCCCGTCAATGAATCAAAAAGCAGCAGAATCGGTCTATGAGTTTTTACATTAATATGGTATAATAGACCAGTACGCAAGTATAAGGAAGGAGAAACGTTATGGATGGTGTAAGATTAACTGAGATTGTAGAAAAGATGAATCTGAAAAATCTCACTCCCGGAGTGGATATTACCGAGCGTAAGGTTCATGTACCGGATGTCAACAGACCGGCTTTGCAACTGACGGGTTTTTTTGATCATTTTGATCTGAATCGTGTTCAGATTATTGGAAATGTAGAGTGTGCCTATCTTGAGACACTTACGAGAGAGAGAAAAGATGAAATCTATGAAAAGCTTCTGGCACATAAAGTACCGTGTATTGTATTCAGTAATGATCTTCAGCCGGAATCTGAGTTTATAGAGACCGCGGAAAAGAATGATATTCCTGTGTTCGGAACCTGCAAAAAGACTTCCTCTTTTATGGGTGAGCTGATCCGCTGGCTGAATGTGAAGCTTGCTCCATGCATTTCAATTCACGGAGTACTTGTGGATGTATATGGTGTAGGCGTCCTGATCATGGGTGAGAGTGGGATCGGTAAAAGCGAGGCCGCTTTGGAACTGATTAAGAGAGGTCATCGTCTGGTGACAGATGATGTAGTTGAGATCCGCAAGGTCAGTGATGAGACACTGGTGGGTTCTGCACCGGATATTACAAGACATTTCATCGAACTTCGGGGAATCGGTATCGTAGATGTTAAGTCGATGTTTGGTGTGCAGAGTGTCAGAGAGACGCAGAATATCGATCTGGTGATCACGTTGGAAGACTGGAGCAGAGAGAAAGAGTATGACCGGCTCGGACTGGAAGAAGAGTATACAGAGTTCCTTGGCAACAAGGTAGTATGCCACAATATTCCGATTCGTCCGGGAAGAAATCTTGCAATCATCGTAGAGTCAGCAGCAGTAAACCACAGGCAGAAGCAGATGGGGTATAATGCCGCACAGGAACTCTATAAGCGTGTGCAGGAGAATCTTGCAAAAAAGAGACGATAGAAAGCAGGGGGCAGAGAACCCTCCGAAGGATAAAAATTTGAAAAAGGATTGGAGAAGAAGAATGAAGTATTGTTTTGGCGTAGATATCGGTGGTACAACAGTAAAGATGGGGTTATTTGCTGAGAATGGTGATATCAGAGATAAATGGGAAATTGTGACAAAGACAGAAGATGAAGGAAAAGCGATCCTTCCTGATGTTGCAGCAGCGATCAGCGGGAAGATGGAAGAGCATCATCTGACGAAAGAGGATATCAAGGGAATCGGAGTTGGAGTTCCTGCACCGGTTACCTCAGAAGGTGTGGTAAATGGAAGTGCCAATCTTGGATGGAAATATAAAGAAGCAAAAAAAGAACTGGAAGAGCTGACCGGAATGAAAGCCACATTTGGAAATGATGCGAATGTGGCAGCACTTGGTGAAATGTGGAAAGGCGGCGGAGCCGGATGCAAGAATCTGGTAATGGTGACGCTTGGAACAGGTGTCGGCGGTGGTGTGATCGTTGGCGGAAAAATCGTAGTCGGACAGTTTGGAGCCGGTGGAGAGATCGGTCATATGTGTGTGAATTACCATGAGACAAAGCAGTGTGGATGTGGAAGTTATGGATGCCTGGAACAGTATGCATCTGCAACGGGAATTGTCCGTCTTGCAACAGAGAAGCTGGAGTCAGAGACAAGATCAACACTTCTGAAAAAGGAAGAGCTTTCTGCAAAGGCAGTATTTGATGCTGTAAAAGAGGGGGATGAAGTTGCTACAGAGATCGCTACAGAGATGGGCGAGTATTTAGGACATGCACTTGCAAATATCGCAGCAGTGCTTGATCCGGCAATCTTTGTAATTGGCGGGGGAGTTTCCAAGGCAGGAGATGTACTGCTTCCATTTATTGAAAAGCCGTTTAAAGACAGAGCGTTCTTTGCAAGCCAGAATGTAAAATTTGCACTTGCTACATTGGGAAATGATGCAGGAATTTGCGGTGCGGCAAAGATGGTTCTGGAAGATTAAGGGCAGATAGCCGATACATAATGATATCAAATAAATGAGAAATGAGCCGGAGTTTATGTCTATACGACTAAACTCTGGCTCATTGATTTTTGTCAGAATTACGAATTACGGTGCGGGCTGAACATCCGGTTCAGGCGGAGTGGGAACAGTTCCACTGTTATCACCGTTCGTTCCGGAAGAATCATCACCATTTGCAGAGTTATTCGGATCATCAGAATTATCAGGATCTTCAACAGAAGGATCATCATCGGAAGGTTCCGGTGCAACATAATGACCGGAACAACTCTGGGTTGGAGCATTATCTTTTGCGAAATACTCTGTCAGAGAAGGACAACTGCCGGTAGCGAGAAGTCCGGTTCTGGTACAGATCGTCTTCTGAACCACAGAAGAAGGAATTTCGAAATCTTTATATGCAAGACTTTTCGTTTCCTGAATCCGTTCCATGATATTTTTCCACAATTTCTGATGCCAGCTCTGACTCAGGTTACTCATGGTCTTTGATTCATCATATCCACCCCATACGGAAGCTGTATAATATGGTGTATAGGCAGCAATCCAAAGGTCATTACTTTCTTGGCTGGTACCGGTCTTTGCAGCAACAGGCATATTGCTCAGACGAGCCGAACCTCCGGTTCCACCTGCACCGTTTACAACATCCTCCATTGCACTGGTAAGAAGATAAGCGGTGGAGTCTTTGATGACTTCGTGGCTCAGAGGAGTGGTGTTATCCAGAAGAACATTGCCATCATGGTCAAGAATCTGGGTATACAGAGTAGGTTCTATATAAGTTCCACCATTGGCGATCGCTGCGTAAGCTGCGGTCAGTTCTGTATTGTAGACACCGAGAGTCAGTCCTCCGAGTGCTTTTGCCTGGGAATTTTTGTCGGCATCGGTCAGTGTTGTAAATCCGAAGTTGAGAAGATAGTCATAACTCTCAGTTTCTCCTACATAATCCGTCAGAGTCTTTACAGCAAGTACGTTCATGGAATGCTCGATTCCATAGCGGACTCTGGTTGCACCGATATACTTTTTATCCCAGTTCTTAACTTCCTGACCATTCTTGTATTCATACGGTTCATCATCAATCGTAGTAGCAAGGGTCAGCTTATTTTCATTGAGGGCAGGTGCATAGGATGCCAGGATCTTGAAACAGGATCCCGGCTGTCTGTAAGAATCAGTTGCACGGTTCAGGGAAAGACTGGAAGTCTTTTCGCCACGTCCACCGACCATAGCTTTGATCTGTCCGGTATACTGATCCATCACAACGACAGAAGCCTGTGGCTGTGGTGAAAGCTCGATCCGTTCATCTACAGTATCTCCGGCTGCCTCATCAATGTTCAGGGTACTCTTATAGTTGTTGATTGCATTCTGGGCTGCATCCTTCGTACTGAATACGAGAGGATACTGATCCCCGGTTGTACTGGAAATATAGGCTGCAAGCTGTTCTTTACTGTAGTTCTCAGAAGTACCGTCTGTATGATGGACTGTAAGTGCGTAATCAAGTCCCCATTCACTTCCGGCAAGGTAATTGTCTACATTGGAAACTTCCTCATCGCAGATCGACTGGATATCAGCGTCCTGCGTAGCTGTGATCGTAAGTCCGCCACTGTAGAGCAGGTTGTAAGCCTGCGTTTCAGAGTAGCCCTTTTTATTCACCAGATCTTTTACAATCTGCTTGATCAGGGCATCTACAAAATAGCTGTATGGTTTGCTTGTCTGCGTATTGGATGCCGTCTCTAAAATCCGGTCGTAAACATTATCTGCCATGGCTTCGTCATATTCTGTCTGATTGATGAAACCGAGTTTCTTCATATTGTTCAGTACTTTTTCACGACGTCTGGCATTGACATCCGGGTGCTTGACCGGATCATTCCCGGATGGACTCTGGGTAATTCCTGCAATAACGGCACATTCTGAAAGAGTAAGATCTGCAGCATCTTTATTGAAATAACGCTTTGCGGCAGTCTGAACACCAAGACATCCCTGACCGAGATTGATGGTATTCATGTATGCTTCCAGAATTTCTTTTTTTGACATCTGCTTTTCAATTTTGAGAGCAAGATACTGTTCCTGTATCTTACGCTCGAAACGTTCAGAATTTGTCTCATTGACAAAGTTAGGGAATACATTATTTTTAATGAGCTGCTGGGTCAGAGTACTTGCACCTTCTGTGAAATGAAAGCCGTGAGTGACACCTACAACTCCTGCACGGATGATTCCCTGGAGATCAATTCCGTTGTGCTTATAGAAACGTTCATCCTCGATGGCAACAAAAGCATCACCCATATACTTGGAAATTTCGTCATATTTCTTGTATACACGGTTGGAATCAGAATCTTTAAGCTGTTCCAGCACGGTTCCGTTCTGATCTACAATGGATGTCGTATATCCCTGAGGAAGGATATCCTTAGCGGTAACTTCCGGTGTATTATCAATGACATGCTTGACAAACACACCACCTGCGGCAACACCGACGATCCCGAGCAAAAGGATGCACAGAACAAATGCCTTAAATAAACGGACACCGACACGCTTCTTTTTCATTCTCTTTTTAGAAGAAATCCGCTTCTTTCTTCTTGAAAGATTCGATTTTCCATAATTCACGAATAAAATCCTCCTTTTTTCACTTCTATGATTATATCAAACTTACCTTTTTAAATAAAGCTAAAAATAAAAAGTTCATATTTTGAGAAGTAAAACTTAAGAAAATCTTGCAGTTTCATGGGCAGATGTATATCATAGGAGATAGCAAATATGAGAAAAATGAAAAGGAGCAACAGGTGGAAAGTTATCAGACAGTATACAGAGGCGGGATGGGAGAGATTATTGAAAAAAAATCCCGTTTTATAGCAGAAGTTTATCCGATAGAATCTGAAGAGCAGGCAGCTCAGATCCTGGAGGAGACGCGAAAAAAATATTGGGATGCAAGACATCACTGCTGGGCATATGTTCTTGGAAGAAATCCGGCCGCTGAGAGAATGAGCGATGACGGTGAACCGGCAGGGACAGCCGGAAAGCCAATCCTGGAAGTGATCCGGGGCAGAAAGCTGACGGATGTACTTGTTATCGTGACGAGATATTTTGGAGGAACACTGCTTGGAACAGGTGGACTGGTCAGGGCTTATACATCTGCGGCCATAGACGGACTGGAACATAGTGAAAGTATAACCAGAATCCATGGAATTAAACTGTTGATCCGGGCAGAGTATACAGATCTGGGGAAAATACAGTATCTGCTTGCAAGCCGGGATGTGATCCAGTTAGATCCGGTATATACAGATAAAGTGGAGTTGATGGCTTTAGTTCCGGTTGAGCAGATGAAAGGTCTGAAAGCAGATCTGATGGAAGGAACAAATGGACAGGCGGTTCTGGATGAAACGTTGCAGTGCTGGTTTGCACAGACGGAAGATGGCATCCGCATTTTTTCAGAGTGGGTGGAAGAGTAGAGAGAAGGCAGTAATAAAACTCTGTCGATGAGCATGGCAATGCAGAGAGTATGTTACGGGATATGTCACTGGAACTTTTCCGGGTTATTTTGACATAAAAAGAGACCTGCGGTCGGGAGAAAATCTCCTGACTGCAGGTCTTTTAACCGTTCCAGTTAACGGAACACTACATATGGATTATGAAAATTCAGGCTCGATCAGACCGAAAGAACCATCTTTCCTTTTATATACTACATTTACTTCATCAGTCTCTGCATTGGAGAATACAAAGAAACTATGTCCGAGCAATTCCATCTGGATGCAGGCATCCTCAGGGAACATAGGCTTGATGCCGAATTTCTTTGTACGAACGATTTGAATTTCGTCATCCTCTGCTGCGTCATCTTCCGTCTCGAAAAATTCTTTTCTGAAGCTATTTCCGGTAGATGTATAGGAAGTAGGATGTCCCTGGCTGCGGGCTACAAGCTTGTTCTTATATTTGCGAAGCTGACGCTCGATGACCTCTTCCACAAGATCAATGGAGACATACATATTATCACTGGTCTGTTCAGAACGAATGATATTTCCTTTTACCGGAATTGTGACCTCGATCTTCTGACGTCCCTTTTCAACGCTGAGAGTTACATTAATTTCTGTCTCAGGAGTGAAGTACCTTTCAAGTTTTCCTAATTTCTGTTCGATAGCATCCTTTAATCCCGGTGTTACCTCAATATTTTTTCCGCTGATAATAAAATTCATGCTGCTCAACTCCTTTGTTCGAATTATACAGAAGAAATGATGAGTTCTATCTGTATTATGGACATATTATAACATAAACTTCTGTGTCTGTATATAAGAAATCCGGTCAAATTCAGAAAAAACTGAGAATTGACCGGAAGTGTGCGACAATATCTTCTATATGAAAGGATGTTGCAACTGTTGCTGTGAACGAATTATTTATTGATCATACTACGCTTTCTCATTCTTGAATCCAGAATCTTCTTGCGGATACGGAGATTCTTAGGGGTAACTTCCAGAAGCTCATCTGTATCAATAAAATCAAGTGCCTGTTCCAAACTTAAAATACGTGGCGGAGTCAGGCGGAGTGCCTCATCAGCACTGGAAGAACGGGTGTTGGTCAGATGCTTTGTCTTGCAGACATTCAGCTCGATATCTTCTGCCTTACCATTCTGTCCGATGACCATTCCAGAATAAACTTTTTCACCTGCACCAATAAAGAGAGTACCACGTTCCTGGGCACTGTAAAGTCCGTAAGTTACAGACTCACCGGTTTCGAATGCGATCAGAGATCCCTGCTTACGGTACTGGATATCTCCTTTATATGGAGCATATCCTTCAAAACTTGTATTGATGATACCATTTCCCTTTGTATCGGTCATGAACTCACCACGGTATCCGATCAGACCACGTGCAGGAATCAGGAACTCAAGACGGGTATAACCTCCGTTGGAAGGTGCCATGTTGCGAAGTTCCCCTTTCCGCTGACCGAGTTTTTCAATGACAACTCCGGTGAATTCATCCGGGACATCAATATAGGCAAGCTCCATAGGTTCTGTCTTCTTTCCATTTTCATCTGTATGGTAGAGAACTTCTGCTTTACTTACTGCAAACTCGTATCCTTCACGACGCATATTCTCGATCAGGACAGAAAGATGAAGCTCCCCACGACCGGAAACTTTGAAGCTGTCGGCATTCTCAGTCTCTTCTACACGGAGGCTGACATCAGTATTAAGCTCACGGAAAAGACGGTCACGAAGATGACGGGAAGTTACGAACTTTCCCTCCTGTCCGGCAAACGGACTGTCATTTACGATGAACTGCATGGAGATCGTAGGCTCTGAGATCTTCTGGAAAGGAATTGCCTCCGGTTTCTCAGGAGAGCAGAGAGTATCTCCGATGGAAATATCTGCAATACCGGATACAGCAACAATAGCTCCAATGGTAGCTTCTTTTACTTCCACACGGTTCAGACCATCGAACTCATAAAGTTTACCAATCTTGACACGCTGCTGCTTGTCAGGATCATGATGGTTCACAACAACCATGTCCTGGTTGACTGAGATCGTACCATTTTCAACCTTACCAACTCCGATACGTCCAACATATTCATTGTAGTCGATGGTACTGATGAGCATCTGGGACGGAGCTTCAGGATCTCCCTCCGGTGCCGGAATATAGTCAAGGATCGTCTCAAATAAAGGCTTCATATCCTGCTTTTCATCAGAAAGATCAAGGACAGCAACCCCGGCTTTTGCAGAAGCATATACAAAAGGACACTCCAGCTGGTCATCAGATGCACCGAGATCAATAAACAGTTCGAGAACCTCATCGATCACATCATCAGGTCTTGCCTCCGGACGGTCGATTTTGTTGATACATACAATAACCGGGAGGTTCAGCTCAAGAGCTTTTCTTAATACGAATTTGGTCTGTGGCATAGCCCCCTCAAAGGCATCTACAACAAGTACAACACCATTTACCATCTTAAGGACACGCTCTACCTCTCCGCCAAAATCAGCATGACCAGGAGTATCAATGATATTGATCTTAACCCCATTATAATGTACGGCAGTATTCTTGGAAAGAATTGTGATTCCACGCTCACGTTCAATATCGTTGGAGTCCATGACACGTTCTTCTACTTCCTGATTTTCACGGAATACACCGCTTTGCTTTAAAAGCTCGTCAACCAGAGTTGTCTTACCGTGGTCAACATGGGCGATAATTGCAACATTTCTTACATCTTCACGCTTTGTCTTCATAAATTTATACACTCTTTCTTTATCTGTCTAAAAACCACTCATATCTGTAACTTCCTTATTTTATCACAAAAAATGAAATTTACAAGATGGAAATAGAGATTGTTCAGGATGCATAAAAAAGAAAAACAGGAAAAATACAAATCAAAACAAACTGTTCAAAATCAACAAAAATAATTTAAAAATTAACAAATAAATGTAAAAATTGTGTAAAATATCAGTTGAAACAAAGAACAATGTATGTTATTATTACAAAAAATATAATCTTGTGGAAATTCCGGAATTGTGAATTTGACTGTCAGCCCGGACAGATGATGGTGACCGGAAACGATGAAAAGGAGGAAAAAGATGAGGAAAAGGAAGACGGGTGCGTTAGCTGTATTGCTGGTATTTATGATGACATTTGCCAATATATTTGGCATGATGCCGGCGATCAGTGTGGCGGCACAGGAAGTAAAACAACAGGAAGTAACGGTAGAGAGGGCATCAGAACTGGTATATGGTGAACAGTATCTCCTTGTCGGAGGAACAGCGGGCAAGACTTCAGGCAGCGAAGATGATATATACGCAGTGGTTGGTGCGACAACCCACAGTGGCAGCAAAGCAGGCAGTGTACTTGATAAAGTAGAAGTTTCCGGACTGGATTTTTCAGATGCTGAAAACCAGCTTACAGCACAGGAAACGAATCTGTGGACAGCAGTCAAGGGAGAAAATGGAACGGTTGCGCTTTACAATAAGGTTTCAGATAAATATATGCATCTGGAGTCAGGGAACAGAGCTGTGACACTGACAGATGAAGCAACTTATTATGAAGCAGTTCTGACAGACCATCACGCAGCGGGAAAGGCACTGGCTTTTCGTCTTGGAACTTGGTATCTGAACTTTTCTGAAAGCCAGAATGGATTCTGTGCTTACGATGCATCGACCTATTCCCAGAATGAGACAAAGGATACAAACCAGTATGCATTCTATCATGTGAAAAAAGCAGAGGGGTCAACCACAAGCACCGTTACCCGTGCTACAGCGATTACCACAGGTAAGAAATATATGCTGGTAGGCGGGGACTCCAAGAGCGGTACATATCAGGCAGTTACTGCACAGACTCATGCAGGAAGCAAGGTGAACAGCGTCCTGACAGGAGAGGAGATTGCTGGACTGGATCTTTCAGACCTGTCGGATGAAGTGACAGTAAGTAATAAGTATCTTTGGACAGTGAAGGCCGGCAGTACAGAAGGTACTGTAGCACTTTATAATGAAGCAGCAGGCAAATATCTGAATTTTGCAGAGGGAGCAAGACCGGTTACTTTAGGCGATGAACCTACAGATTTTACGCTTGCACAGACAGATCATCATGTGGCAGGTATTGCAGCCGCATTCCATCTGAACGGTTACTATCTGAATTATTCAGACAGTCAGAAAGGATTCTGTGCATATGATGCATCCACTTATTCCCAGAATGAGACAAAGGACACAAATCAGTATGCATTATATGAAGTGAAAACTGGTGCGACTCCGACTCCAGATCCAGATCCGTCAGAGGGAGATGCAAAGGCCACACTTTTGTTCTGCTCTGATTTTCAGACCGGTACAGAAGTATCACCATATCAGAGTGTATCGGATGTACCGGAAAGTCTGACATCTGTTATGACGAATATTTCAAAAGAAATGTACGACGATGGCTTTACCCAAATTGATAATGTTCTTGCAGTTGGTGATTATACAGCTTATTCAGGACGTTATAATTATGATGCAGATGCAACGATCGGTATTCAGGCATTTAAAAATATTATCCAGAACCGCTGGAGTAATACAAACCAGTTCCTGTTCATTCAGGGAAACCATGATCAGGCAAATTATCCATTTGATGAAGGGGCTCATGAATACAGTGATTATATCGTGTACTGTATCAATACAACTTATAATACTTCAGAAATGGGAGGATTCCCATGGATGCAGGGAAGTACAGGAAGTGAAGCACAGGTAAAGAAAGCAGCCAGGAAGCTTGGCGATTATCTGGATAGCTGTATCACAGCCGGAGAGACACGTCCGATCTTTATCATGGTACATTTACCACTGCATTTCAGTGGGCGTACAAGTTCTCTTTATGGAAATGGTGACAATGTGTATTCTTCCTATCTGTTCGATGTGATCAATACAGCGGCAGAGGATTTGGATATTGTATATCTTTACGGTCATAACCATTCTAAAGGATGGGATAATTATCTTGGTGGATCCCGTGTATTTAAAAAGCCAGGTGATACGATACTGATCCCGGATCTTACAAAGAAGAGTGGAAGTACAACTGACAGTTATAAAAAAGAAGAACTTAATTTTACTTATATGAATGCCGGATATATTGGATATTTTCATGATGCAACAGCAGCGGATGAACTGACGGCAACAGTATGTCAGGTTTATGATAATAAACTGGTACTGAGAAGATATTCAGAAGACGGACTGATCGATATTGGTTCTGTTGGTAAAAATAATACAAGATACAATGATTCATCACTGATCCCGGCAACTGAGCTGGCACATGAAACGGTAAGTCCGGTGCAGATTGATCTGAACCAGGTGGCTGTACCAAGCGTAACCATTGAGGCAGCAGGTGGTAAAGTTGGAGAAAAAGTTGCCCTGAAGGCGGTTGTTAAGCATATCAAAGCTGATTCTTATGAGTGGAATATAGAAGATCCGGAGATTGGAGAGATCACCGCAGAAGATAATACGGCAAGTGTTTTCTGTAAAAAAGCCGGAAGTACGAACGTAAAAGTTACAGTGACAGATACAGACGGGAATACGACAGTTGGACAGGCAGTGCTGGAAGTGAGCTATGACCAGACCGCAGGTGCATCAGCAAAGATCCAGGATGCGGATGGAAATGCAGTAACGACTGCAGGAAAGAATGAAAGAATTATCCTTAATGGAGCATTAGCCGGAATACCGGAAGTAGTTTCTTATAAATGGTCAGTATCTGATTCTGAACTTGCAGAGATTGAAGATGCTGATTCTGCAGAGACAGCTGTAACATTTAAAGGAAAAGGTGAAGTAACCGTAACTCTGCTGGTTACCTATAAGGATGCACAGGGACAGCAGAAGACAGTGACAGCCAGAACGAAAGTTGTTGTGTCAGAAATTCCTTCCTATAGACGTGTGTCGGAAATTGAGTCAGGAAAGAGCTATCTGATCATAGGCTCATCAGGAAAGGCACTGAATACAGAGATAAGTCCTTTGGGTGGTGTAGCATGTATTGCAGGTACACAGATACAGGCAGCAGATCTTGGAAATTCAGGTGATGTACTCAAAGGGGATTATGGTGCATTACTCTGGAAAATTGAAAAAGATGCCAATGGACAGTATACGCTTTATAATACTGCAGCAAAGAAATATCTCTCACTGAGTGTATCAGACAGGAGTATTGAACTGGCAGATACACCGGTAAAATTGTCTGTTGAAAAAGGTACACTGAGTAATGGAAGCGGTTCCTGTGTTGCGTTTTACAATGGCACAATGTATCTGAACCATTCCAAGTCCAAGCAGGCCTATTGTGGATATTCAGGTGAAACAGTTACAAATGCAAATAACCAGTTTGCAATTTATGAACTGGTTGGAGAAGAGGTAGTAAAGAATACATATACTGTTACGTTTAATAGCAAGGGCGGAAGTACTGCTGCTGCCCAGACTGTTGAAAAAGGGGCAAAAGTGACAGAGCCTTCAGCACCGACATTAGAAGGATATACATTTGCAGGATGGTATACAGATGAAGCATGTACCACTCCGTGGAACTTTGAGGCAGATGTCGTGAATGGAAATATGGAATTATATGCAAAATGGAATGAAGTTCAGGTTGTGATCGATACAACAGAGCTTCAGAAAGCGGTTGCTGAGATGGATCAGGTTGATCTTGAAAAGTATGAGAAAGATGCGGCATATGACGCGTTCACAGCAGCTTTGCAGAATGCAAAAGCAGTGCTGGAAGATCCAGAGAGCGAACAGGCAGTGGCAGAAGCGAAGACAGCTCTGACAGAGGCATACGCAAATCTGAAATTGATCCAGACACCAGATCCTGAGCCGGTGATCGATACAACAGAGCTTCAGAAACTGGTTGATGAAATGGATAAAGTTGATCTTGAAAAGTATGAGAAAGATGCAGCATATGATGCATTTGTAGCAGCTCTGCAGAATGCAAAAGCAGTGCTTGCAGATCCAGAGAGCGAACAGACAGTAGCAGATGCAAAAGCAGCACTGGCAGCAGCGTATGCAAACTTGAAACTGATCCAGACACCAGATCCGAAACCAGAACCGACGCCAGAGCCAAAGCCGGATCCAACTCCGACACCAGGGCAGACGACAGGGAAAGATGATAAGACTCCGGGAACAGGCAAAGATAATAAAGCTTCTGGAAATGAAACGACTACCAGGACACCGGCACAGACCAAAGGTGACGGTAAAGTAGTTCCGACGGGAGATAATACGGAAGGAATGCTGGTGGTTCTGTGTATGATGACAGCTGCAGCAGGTGTCATCGTGATCAGAAAGAGAGCTGGACAGAAGTAAAAGTTTCAGACGAAGTAGTGAAATTGAAAAGGCAGTAATTAGACAGGGATCTTCCGAAGACAGCCGGAGGATTCCTGTCTTTTTACAGATCCGGATGGAGGCAGAATGTGCAGGAGACGAATTCTGTCGAACGATTTCCATACTTTCGCCGTTCTATTCTTTTCTGTTTTGTCATATATTTTGTAGTGACTTGAAAATACGTAACAGAAGAAGGGAGAACTACAAATCATGTCAGATAAGATAATTGAGAACAACCAGGTGACGGTCATAGGGGAAGTGGTGTCTGAATTTACATACAGCCACGAAGTATTCGGAGAAGGATTCTATATGATGGAACTGCTCGTAAAGAGACTGAGCAATTCCTGCGACAGAATACCGGTGATGATTTCTGAACGTCTGATCGATGTAACAAAAGACTGCCGTGGAGAGTGCATTATGGTATCAGGACAGTTCAGATCCTACAACCGGCACGAAGAATTGAAGAACCGACTGGTACTGTCTGTATTTGCGAGGGAAATCGAGTTTATTGATGAAGAACCGGATGGGGCAAAGACAAACCATATTCTGCTGGAAGGGTATATGTGTAAACGCCCGGTGTACAGGAAGACGCCGCTGGGCAGAGAAATCGCAGATCTTTTACTTGCGGTGAACAGACCGTATGGAAAATCAGACTATATTCCCTGTATCTGCTGGGGAAGAAATGCAAGATATGCCTCTGGCTTTGATGTAGGGGAACATGTGCGGGTACTTGGAAGGATTCAGAGCAGAGAGTACGTGAAAAAGCTTTCAGAGACTGAGACGGAGACGCGGGTTGCATACGAAGTTTCGGTAAGCAAACTGGAATGTATTGAGGAATCATGATGGTGTTGAAAAAAGAGTGAAGTATCAGAACAGCATGGAAGATGTGGCATTATGACATAAGACAGGAAAAGGATATCATATATTGAGATAAAAGCTCAAATGTGATATCCTTTTTATTATATAGGGTATCCGAAAGGACTCTGTGAATGTTAAAAGCATTTAAAGGAGGATTTATACAGATGATTAAGATATTAATGCATGGATGCAATGGAAAGATGGGAAGAATGATCACTGAGATCGCAAAGCAGGACCAGGATGTTGAGATTGTGGCAGGTGTGGACAAGTATACAGCAGTTGCCAATGAATATCCGGTTTTTGAGACGATTTCAGAGTGTGATGTGGATGCAGATGCAGTCATTGATTTTTCAAATGCAGGAGCAGTGAATGAACTGCTGGATTACTGCGTTGAGAAGAAACTTCCGGTAGTTCTCTGTACAACAGGACTGTCAGAAGAGCAGCTTGCAAATGTGAAAGAAGTATCAGAAAAGATCGCAGTGCTAAAGTCAGCGAATATGTCCATGGGAATCAATCTTCTCCTGAAACTTTTAAAAGATGCAGCAAAAGTACTTGCACCGGCAGGATACGATATGGAGCTTGTTGAGAAGCATCATAATCAGAAACTGGATGCACCGAGCGGAACAGCTCTTGCACTTGCAGATTCTATAAATGGGGCACTCGGCAATGAATATGAGTATGTTTATGACAGAAGCCAGGTGAGAAAGAAAAGGGATGCAAAGGAGATCGGTATTTCTGCAGTGCGTGCTGGAACGATCGTAGGAGAACATGAAGTGATCTTTGCAGGGACAGATGAAGTGATCGAATTTAAGCATACAGCTTATTCAAGAAGTGTATTTGCAAAAGGTGCTGTAGAAGCTGCAAAATTCCTTGCAGAGCAGAAGAGCGGTATGTATGATATGGGAGATGTGATCCGTTTTTAATCAGGGGTTCAGAGAGTTCTTGTAAAGTTTACTGAGGGAAAAAGAAAGAAAACAGGCAGGGAGAGCAGGAATGAAAGCTTTGGAGACCAGATATTTGGAGCGGCTGTCAGATCTGTATCCAACGATCGCAGCAGCGTCCACAGAGATTATCAATTTGCAGGCTATTTTGAATCTTCCCAAGGGAACAGAGCATTTCCTGACGGATGTGCATGGGGAATACGAGGCGTTTTCCCATGTATTGAAGAATGGTTCTGGATCAGTCAGAAGAAAGATTGAAGATGTCTTTGGCAATACGATGAGCAGAAAGGATAAAAAGTTTCTTGCTACGCTGATCTATTATCCAAAGGCAAAGATGGATAAAGTCAGGCAGACGGAGCAGAATATGGATGACTGGTACAAGGTCAATCTGTATCGTCTGATCGAGGTGGCAAAGCGTGCCGCAAGTAAGTATACCCGTTCAAAAGTGAGAAAATCCCTCCCGAACGATTTTGCTTATGTAATCGAGGAACTGATCACAGAGAAGGCAGAAGTAAATGATAAAGAATCCTACTATAATGAAATTATCTCAACAATGATACGGATTGGCAGGGCAGAAGAATTTATCATAGCGATTTCGGAGCTGATCCAGAGACTGGTTGTAGATCATCTGCATATTGTGGGGGATATTTATGACCGGGGTTCCGGTCCGCATATTATTATGGACAAGCTGATGGATTACCATTCACTGGATATCCAGTGGGGGAATCATGATATGCTTTGGATGGGAGCGGCAGCCGGACAGAGAGGATGTATTGCCAATGTGATCCGCATTTGTGCAAGATATGGCAATCTTGATATTATCGAGGATGGCTATGGGATCAATCTGCTGCCGCTCGCTACATTTGCATTGCGGATGTATGAGGATGACCCGTGTGAATGTTTTCGTTTAAAAGCAGTGGAACGGCCGGATTCTTATGAGATGCAGATGAATCTGAGGATACATAAAGCAATCTCGGTGATCCAGTTCAAAGTAGAAGGCCAGATCATCCGGCGGCAGCCGGCATTTCATCTGGAAGAAAGAGCATTGCTGCACCGGATTGATTACGACAAAGGAACCATTCTTTTAGACGGAAAAGAGTACCGGCTGCTGGATCGCTGTTTTCCGACAATTGACCCGGAAAATCCATACGAACTGACTGCAGAAGAAGAGATCATGGAACGGCTGGAGCAGGCATTTATGGGGTGTGAAAAACTGCAGCAGCATATGCACTTTTTGCTGAATAAAGGAGGGCTTTATAAGGTTTATAATAATAATCTCCTTTATCATGGATGCGTTCCGCTGGATGAGAAGGGAAATCTGAAAGAAGTAGAAGTCTTTGGGAAAAAATATCGTGGAAGAGAACTTTATGATGTATTGGAAAGCTATGTGAGAAAAGGATTTTTTGCACTGGACAAAAAGGAGCGTCAGGACGGGCGGGATATCATGTGGTATATCTGGCTCCATCCGGATTCACCATTGTTTGGGAAGAATAAGATGGCGACGTTTGAACGGTATTTTCTTGCAGAAAAAGAAATGCATATAGAAAAAAAGAACCCGTATTATGCATTGCTTGAAAATGAAAAGGTGATCGATAAGATCCTGATCGAGTTCGGTCTGGATCCATCGGATGCACATATTGTAAATGGGCATGTTCCGGTGAAGAGAAAAGATGGAGAAAGTCCGATAAAATGTAATGGAAAAGTAATGGTGATCGACGGTGGATTTTCAAAAGCTTATCAGAAGCAGACCGGAATTGCCGGGTATACGCTGATCTACAATTCTTATGGGATTCTTCTGGTGGCTCACGAGCCGTTTGAGTCTACAGAAGAGGCAATTGAAAAGGAAAAGGATATACATTCGGAAATCATGGTAGTGGAGCGGGTGATGGACAGGATACTGGTTGGAGACACTGACGTTGGAAGAGAATTACGGGAACAGGTGGCAGACCTGGAGAGACTGCTTGCGGCATATCGCAGCGGTGAGATCATAGAAAAGGTGTAGATGGAGAAAAGCATGGAAAAAGAATTAAATATACCGGAAGGGACAGAGGTTACAGAGCCGCTGAAGATCTATCTCAATGAGATCGGTCAGATTCCCCTGTTGGATGCAGAAGAAGAAAAAGAGCTGGGACGCAGAAGCGTGGACGGTGATGAAGAGGCAAGACGGAGGCTGGAAGAAGGAAATCTCAGGCTGGTTGTATCAATCGCCAAGCATTATACCGGCAGAGGAATCCCACTGATGGATTTGATCCAGGAAGGAAATATCGGTTTGATGCGTGCAGTGGAAAAATACGATTTTACAAAGGAAAACCGCTTTTCAACTTATGCGTCCTGGTGGATCAAAGAAGCGATCCAGCGTGCGATCGACCAGCAGTCAAGAGAGATCCGTGTACCGGTTCATGTGGCAGAGGCGATGAAGAAAGTTCAGCGTATTTCAAAAGAACTCCAGCAGAGTCTCGGAAGAGAAGCAACACCGGAAGAAATCGCAGAAAAGCTGGGAGATAAGAGCACAGAGGATGTACAAAATATTTTATCCTATCTTCAGAATCCAGTTTCACTGGAAACTCCGGTAGGAGAAGACGGAGAAAATAATCTGGGAGATATGGTGGAGGATAAAGCCTCTCCTACACCGGAAGAAGCGATGAATCTTCTTGTCCAGAAAGAGGAAGTAAGTGAACTTCTTAATGCATTGAATGACCGGGAAAAGCAGGTGATCCGGCTGCGTTATGGACTTGAGGATGGGAAACCCCATACGTTGGAAGAAATTGGAGAAGAGCTGAAGGTGACAAGAGAACGTGTACGTCAGATCGAGTCCCGTGCAATGGAAAAGCTCAGAAGTAAAGCGGAAAGATAAAATAGAAAAATGGTTCCTGGATGTATAAATATTGAAGAACTTGCAGATAGTAGGAATACAATATTATTGATACAGAAAGGAAGAACTTTTATGAAAAGAACCAGAAGATTTTTAGTCATGATACTTTGTACCTTTGCACTCCTTGGCACAGTTGGGTGTGGCAATAATCATGCCGATAATGCAGCGGATCAGACGATGCAGGATAAAAATGGAACGAGCCGGAAAGAAAATGGCAATATAAATGATGCAACAGCGGGGAATGGCAATGGTGTGATGGACGATGCAGTGGATGATGTGACGGACGGTGTAGAAGATGTGACCGACGGGATTACCGACGGGATCGACCGTGCAGCAGACGATCTGACTGAGGATAACGGAGTACAGAAAAATCAGGAAAATACAGATCAGACCGGAAAGAATACAGACCGGGCGATGGAAGAGAACCGCTAAACAAAGGGAAAGTTTCAGAAAAAGAGCCACAGGAATGTCAGAAAGTTCCTGTGGTATTCTTTTGAAAATTCTGGAAAAGAAGGAAGGAAGTATGCTATGAAATTCAGACCATGTATTGATATACATAACGGAAAAGTGAAGCAGATCGTAGGAGAAAGTCTCAGAGATGAAGGAAATCAGGCAAATACGAATTTTACTTCAGAACTGGATGCGGCATGGTATGCCGGACTCTATCAGAAGGACGGATTGAAAGGAGGGCATATCATCCTGTTAAACCCGGAAGGGTCGGAATATTATGAGGAAACAAAGCAGCAGGCACTGGAAGCTTTGCGGGCTTATCCGCAGGGAATGCAGATCGGCGGAGGAATTACGGCGGACAATGCAGCCGGCTATCTTGAAGCCGGGGCGAGCCACGTGATCGTAACTTCTTATGTCTTCCGGGATGGCAGTTTTCAGAAAGAGAATCTCGAAAAACTAGTGGCGGCAGTGACAAAGGAGAAGATCGTGCTGGATCTGAGCTGCAGAAAGAAAGATGGAAAATATTTTGTTGTGACAGACCGGTGGCAGAAATTTACAGAAGCAGCACTTTCACCGCAGATACTGGATGAACTGGCAGAGTACTGTGATGAATTCCTGATCCACGGAGTAGACGTGGAAGGAAAAGGAGCGGGGATGGATGACGGTCTGGTAAGAATGCTTGGCGAGTGGGATGGAATCCCGGTTACATATGCCGGTGGCATTGGATCACCGGAAGATCTGGAACGGTTTGAAAAAGAGAGCCGGGGAAAGATTGATTTTACGATCGGAAGTGCATTGGATTTATTTGGAGGAAAGATTCCCTATGAATATTGCAAAACTGTGAACAATGTTAACAAGCCATGAATTAGTTGAATTACCGTTCAGATAGTGATAAAATGGGTAACATAGTGGCGTCGTATATCGAGATGTCAAAATCAGATTCAGATAAGGAGTAAATTACGGGATATGAACATTATAGAGAAGATTTTCGGAACCCATAGTGAAAATGAGCTGAAGCGTATCTATCCGATCGTAGATAAGATTGAAGCTCTCGGACCGGAGATGGAAGCATTGTCGGACGAAGAACTTCGCGGAAAGACCAGAGAGTTCAAAGAACGTCTGAAAGAGGGCGAGACACTGGATGATATTCTGCCGGAAGCATTTGCAGTTGTAAGGGAAGGTGCCTACAGAAGTATTGGTATGCGTCATTATCGAGTTCAGATGATCGGTGGTATCATTCTTCATCAGGGCCGTATCTCAGAGATGAAGACCGGAGAAGGTAAGACACTTGTGTCCACACTTCCTGCATATCTCAATGCACTGGAAGGCAAGGGTGTTCATATTGTTACTGTCAATGATTACCTGGCAAAGCGTGATGCTGAGTGGATGGGAAAAGTACACGAATTTCTGGGACTGACCGGCGGAGTTGTCCTGAACAGCATGGATAATGATGAGCGTCGTGCAGCATATGACTGTGATATTACTTATGTAACGAATAATGAACTGGGATTTGATTATCTGCGTGACAACATGGTCATTTATAAAGAACAGCTTGTGCAGAGAGGACTGCATTATGCGATCATTGATGAGGTCGATTCTGTATTGATCGACGAGGCACGTACACCGCTGATCATTTCAGGTCAGAGCGGAAAGTCTACAGCACTTTATGAGGCATGCGATGTACTTGCACGTCAGCTGGAGCGAGGCGAGGCGAGCGGAGAATTCTCCAAGATGAATGCGATCATGGGGGAAGAGATCGAAGAGACGGGAGATTTTATTGTTGATGAGAAAGAGAAGACGGTCAACCTGACGGAAGATGGTGTGAAAAAGGTTGAGAAGTTCTTCCATATTGAAAATCTTGCGGATGCAGAGAATCTTGAGATCCAGCATAATATTATTCTTGCCCTTCGGGCTCATAATCTGATGTTCCGGGATCAGGATTATGTAGTGAATGAAGAAGGAGAGGTTATGATCGTCGACGAGTTTACAGGACGTATCATGCCGGGACGTCGATATTCAGATGGACTTCATCAGGCGATCGAGGCAAAGGAGCATGTAAAGGTAAGAAGAGAGAGCAAGACCCTTGCGACGATCACATTCCAGAACTTATTTAATAAGTATGATAAGAAGAGTGGTATGACCGGTACAGCCCTGACTGAGGAAAAAGAGTTCCGTGATATTTATGGTATGGATGTTGTAGAGATCCCAACCAATAAGCCGGTTCTCAGAAAAGACCTGGAAGATGCGGTATATAAGACGAAAGAGGAAAAATACCGGGCTGTTGTAGAAGCAGTTAAAGAAGCTCATGCGACAGGTCAGCCGGTGCTGGTTGGTACGATCACCATCGAAGTTTCCGAACTGCTGAGCCGGATGCTGAAAAAAGAAGGCATCCAGCATAATGTACTGAATGCAAAATACCATGAAAAAGAAGCTGAGATCGTTGCAGATGCAGGTGTGCATGGAGCGGTTACGATCGCAACGAACATGGCAGGACGTGGTACGGATATCAAGCTGGATGATGATGCCAAAGCTGCAGGCGGTCTGAAGATCATTGGTACAGAGCGTCATGAGTCCAGACGTATTGACAACCAGCTGCGTGGACGTTCCGGCCGTCAGGGTGATCCGGGAGAATCCCGTTTCTACATTTCCCTGGAAGATGACCTGATGCGTCTGTTCGGTTCAGAGAAACTGATGGGAGTATTTAATACGCTGGGAGTGGAAGACGGAGAGCAGATCGAGCATAAGATGTTGTCAAATGCGATCGAAAAAGCACAGAAGAAGATCGAGGCGAACAACTTTGGAATCCGTAAGAATCTGTTAGAGTACGATCAGGTTATGAACGAGCAGAGAGAGATTATTTACGCAGAACGTCGTCGTGTGCTGGATGGTGAGAGTATGAGAGATACGATCTACAGTATGATCACCGAATATGTGGAGAACATGACAGACCGTTTTGCTTCTACAGAAGTTGATCCGGAAGAATGGGATATTAAAGGCTTCGAGATCAATCTTCACGGAGTGATCCCGCAGATGGAACTTCCGTCAGAAGAAGAATGCCGTCAGATGAGACAGAAGGAACTGAAACATCTGTTGAAAGAACGTGCCGTCAAAGCGTATGAAAGTAAAGAAGCAGAGTTCCCGGAGGCTGAACAGCTCAGAGAAGTGGAGCGTGTCATCCTGCTGAAAGTAATTGATGCACGCTGGATGGATCATATTGATGATATGGATCAGCTCCGCCAGGGAATCGGACTTCAGGCTTATGGACAGAGAGATCCGCTGGTTGAGTATAAGATGATGGGATACGATATGTTCGGTGAGATGACGAATGCCATCGCAGAGACTACGATCCGTACCCTGTTCCATCTGCGGGTGGAAGAAAAGGTTGAGCGTGAGGAAGTTGCGAAAGTAACAGGAACGAATAAGGATGATACATCTGTACGTGAACCGAAGAAGCGTGAGGAGAAGAAGATTTATCCGAACGATCCATGCCCATGCGGAAGTGGAAAGAAATATAAGCAGTGCTGTGGAAGAAAAATAAAATGATCAGACAGGCAGAATTGTTGAGATAAAATAAGAAAGAGGTGATTAAGGTGGTTTTATTAGATGAATTAAAGTCAAAGCTGACTGCATATGAAGAACCGCTGAAAGATTTGAGGGATTCACTTTGACCTCGCTTCAAAGAAGCTAAGGATCGAAGAATTGGAAAAGAGACTTGAGGAGCCTGGATTCTGGGATAATCCTGAAGTTTCACAGCAGGTAATGAAGGAATTGAAGGGTCTTCAGGATTCTGTAAAAGAGATTGAAAAGTTATATACAGATTATGAGGACATGCTCCTGCTCATAGATATGAGTGCAGGAGAAGATGAAGAAGAGGAGACAGCAGAAGAGGTTGCAGAAGAGCTGCAACAGTTTGAAGCGGTATTTGAGCAATTGCGGATCAGCACTCTTCTGATCGGACCGTACGATCGGGATAATGCGATTGTGACGCTCCATGCAGGAGCAGGCGGAACAGAGGCCATGGACTGGACGGGAATGCTTTACCGTATGTACAGCAGATGGGCAGAAAAGAAGGGATATGAACTGGAAGTACTGGATTATCTGGAAGGAGATGTAGCCGGGATCAAAGGGGTTACCTTTGAAGTGAAAGGAGAGAATGCCTATGGTTATCTCCGTTCGGAAAAGGGAGTACACCGCCTGGTGCGTATTTCTCCGTTTAACGCAGCGGGAAAGAGACAGACCTCTTTTGCATCGTGTGATGTGATCCCGGATATTGAGGAAGATATTGATATCGAGATCAATGAAGATGAACTGAGGATTGACACCTACCGTTCCAGCGGAGCAGGTGGGCAGCACATCAATAAGACTTCATCGGCAATCCGTATTACACATCTTCCGACAGGAATTGTGGTACAATGTCAGAATGAGCGTTCGCAGCATATGAACAAAGATAAGGCAATGCAGATGTTGAAATCCAAGCTGCTTCTTCTCAGACAGCAGGAACAGGCAGAAAAAATGTCGGATATCCGGGGGGAAGTCAGTGATATTAATTTCGGAAATCAGATCCGTTCTTATGTCATGCAGCCGTATACAATGGTAAAAGACCACAGGACAAATGCAGAAATCAGCAATGTAGGGGCAGTGATGGATGGAAATATCGATCCATTTATCAATGCATATCTGAGCATGGATGCAGAAGCACAGAAAGGAAAGAAAGAATGATAAATATAGCAGTAATGGGATACGGTACAGTTGGATCAGGTGTTGTTGAAGTGATTCGTACGAATGGCAGTCTGATCAATGAAAGAGTACAGGATGAGATTTGTGTAAAATATGTACTGGATCTCAGAGACTTTCCGGGAGATCCTGTGGAAGAGATTCTGACGCATGATTTTGATACGATTCTCAATGATCCTGAAGTGGCGATCGTTGTAGAGACGATGGGAGGTATTGAACCTGCCTATACATTTGTAAAGAAGTGTCTGGAAGCAGGCAAGAGTGTGGCAACATCCAATAAAGCACTGGTTGCAAAGCATGGTGCTGAGCTGCTTGAGATTGCCCGTGAACGAAAGATCAACTTTATGTTTGAGGCAAGTGTAGGAGGAGGCATTCCGATTATCCGTGCATTGAATTCTTCTCTGACAGCAGACCGTATTGATGAAGTGATCGGAATCCTGAACGGAACAACGAACTACATGATGACAAAAATGTTCTTTGAGGGTGCAGATTATGCAGCAGTTCTGAAGGAGGCCCAGGATAAGGGATATGCAGAGAGAAATCCCGAGGCAGATGTAGAGGGACATGACGCATGCAGAAAGATTGCGATTCTTACATCTCTGATCTCCGGTCAGCACGTAGATTTTGAAAAAATCCATACAGAAGGAATCACAAAGATCACGACAGAAGATATGAAGTATGCCAAGAAACTGAATATGGCGATCAAGCTTCTCGCTTCAAGCAAACGTGTGGGAGATACGTTCAGTGTACTGGTTGCACCGATGCTTCTTTCAGAAGAGCATCCACTCTGTAATGTAAATGATGTATTTAATGCAGTTTTTGTCCGTGGAAATATGCTTGGAGATGCAATGTTCTACGGAAGTGGAGCAGGTAAACTTCCGACAGCAAGTGCCGTTGTTGCAGACGTGGTAGATGCAGCAAAGCATCTTCACAGAAATGTTGTGACAAGATGGGATGAAGGAGAACTGGAGCTGATCCCGAATGCAGAGGCAGAGCATCGTTTCTTTGTAAGAATTCAGGGCAGAACAGAAACTCAGAAAGAACAGATCAGAGAAGCATTTGGTTCTGTTGAGATTGTGGAGACAGAGGGTCTGGAAGATGAATTTGGATTTATAACGGAAGTAATGACGGAAGGAACTTACTCTAAAAAGGCAGAGGCATTCCCAGAGATTATTCATATGATTCGTCTGGCAGATTGATCAGAAAAGAATATTTTCTATAGGAAGATCTCTGTAGGAGATCCGTAAGAAAAGAATAAAAGCGGAAAAAGTATAAAAAGAACCGGAATCTAAGGTGATGGGGATTGCCCCGGTCATCAGAGATTTCGGTTCTTTTCAGGTTTATTCCAAGCTTTTCAGGTTTTCGGTGATTCGGGGACATCCGCTTAGCAGCCTGCTCTGTATGATGCTGTCCGGTTCATTGAGAAGCAGCATACACTTCACTTAATCAAGGATTTTCTTAATGAGTTTCCGATCATCATCAGATGCTTCCCGCAGACGGATAAGAAGTTCGGCTTCCTCCTCAGTCAGATAGATCGTATCACCGGTTGTGATGATCAGTCCGGTATGGTAAGTATTTGAAGATTCTTTTGCAAAAGAATTTTTTATACTGCAAGGAACTGTCAGAAGCTGTTCGATCGAAAATCCATAGAGAGCGGAAAGCTTTGTAAGCATATCAATATTAGGATCACGATGTCCGGTTTCATAATAGGAGTACGCCTGATGTGTGATATTAAGTTTATCTCCGAGTTGCTTCTGCGTGTAATGATGTTCCTGTCGGAGCCGGAGCAGATTTTTCGCAAGCTGAATATTTGCCAACGCCGTACCTCCCTGCATAAAATCGATAGTAATGTGAATTGATTATACCAAGATTTTAGCTACAGGAATTAAAATGCAACAGAATGTGAAAATTATGCAAAATTCAACAAACTGTTGCAAGCCACCGGATCTGTCTGCATTATTTTAACTGACTTAAAGTACTGTTGTGGTACAGAGAAAGGTGTGTGACATCTTCACCAAGCCAGTCAGGAGCCTGATAGCTACGTGCAGTTTCCTCGTCAGGAAATTCAATCTCTGCGAGAAATAGTGGGGCAAGATCGCCTTTAAAAATATCCAGCTCAAGGAAAAGAGAAACGCCCTTTTCTTTGAACTGTGGGGAAAGACGACTTTCTTTCTGTGACGGGAAAGAATCTGTGATCTCGTCAAGTGGAATGACATACCGTGTCTTTTGGATGATCCTGCCGTCAGCTTTTTCGCGGAGATGCAGATAAGCCTGACGGTTGAGAGGAAGATTATATTCCTCCCGGATCATAAGCCCTTTGGATTTATAAGTAAGAAAATATTGGTCATCGTCTTTACGGATCCGTACGACCGGTCCGGTACAGAGATAGGCCTGCTCCAGTTCACGGTGAGGATAATCTTCTATTGAAAATGGAAGAGAGTGCAGGTCTTTGATTAGAAATTTACGTTCGATTTCCATAAGTAGTCTCCTTTATAATAAGATATTCAGGACTGAGATACAGTTCTTTTATTTATGATAGTATAGGGAAGAATAAATGTAAACCATTGCATTTAAAGAAGACATTTGTTAAACTAATCGTGTATGCAAAGAAGGAGGCGTAGACATGAAGAAAGCTTATGTATTTCTGGCAGACGGATTTGAAGAAATCGAAGGACTTACAGTTGTGGATGTCCTGCGTAGAGCCGGAGCAGAGGTGGATATGGTTTCTGTGATGGATGGAAAAGAGATCACGGGGGCACATGGAATCAAAGTAGAAGCAGACCGGATGCTTGATGAGGCAGGAGAAGCGGATCTGTATGTACTTCCGGGAGGAATGCCAGGAACGCTGCATCTGAAAGAGCATGCAGGACTTTGCAGACTGCTGAAGCAGGCAAAAGAGGAGAAAAAGCATATCGCAGCGATCTGTGCAGCACCGAGTGTTCTTGGAGGATTGGGAATGCTGAAAGGGAAAAAGGCATGCTGTTATCCGTCTTTTGAAGAGAAGCTGAACTGTCTTGAAGTAAGCTATGAGCCGGTAGTGACGGACGGAAAGATCACGACATCCCGGGGAATGGGAACTGCCATCAGGTTTTCACTGGAATTAGTGAGTGTTTTATATGGAAAGAAAAAAGCAGACGAAATAGCAGAATCTATCGTATATATGTAAAAAATACTGGAAATATGGTGACTTTTATGCTATACTAATGCAATGACTGCGAATGTATAGCTTATTGACGATACATTTTTCAATAAGAAGCTATTTGCTTAATCAAGGAGGAAGAAAATGAGTTTACAGGTAGAGAATTTAGAGCATAATATGGCAAAGCTGACGATCACAGTATCAGCAGAAGAAGTAGAAAAGGCACTTCAGGCAGCTTATTTAAAGCAGCGTAGCAAGATCAGCCTTCCGGGATTCCGTAAGGGAAAAGTTCCGCGTCAGATGATCGAAAAAATGTACGGACCGGAAGTATTCTATGATGAAGCAGCAAATCACATGATTTCTGAAGCTTATGGAAAGGCATATGATGAGTGTGAACTTGAGATCGCTTCCCAGCCGACAATTGATGTTGTCCAGCTTGAAAAAGGAAAAGACTTTATCTTTACAGCAGAAGTAGCTGTAAAGCCAGAAGTAAAGCTTGGCGAGTATAAGGGACTTAAGGTAGACAAGGTATCTACAAGAGTTATGCAGAAAGAAGTAGATGAAGAGATCGAGAAAGAGCGTGAGCGTAATGCCAGAACAGTAGAAGTTACAGACAGAGCTGTTCAGGACAAGGATATTGTTACACTTGACTTTGAAGGATTTGTAGACGGAGTTGCGTTTGAAGGCGGAAAGGGTGAGAATTACCCGCTGACGATCGGTTCCGGTGCATTTATCCCGGGATTTGAAGAGCAGTTGATCGGAGCTGAGATCGACAAAGAGACAGAAGTAAAAGTGACATTCCCAGAGGAATATCAGGCAAAAGAACTTGCAGGTAAAGAGGCAGTGTTCAAATGCACAGTGCATGAGATCAAGGCAAAAGAACTTCCGGAACTGGATGATGAGTTCGCTTCAGAGGTATCGGAAGAGGCAGAGACTCTGGAAGATTATAAGGCAGAAGTAAAGGCTAAGATCAAAGAGCGTAAAGAGAATGAAGGAAAAGAAAAGAAAGAAAACCAGGCTGTAGAGCAGGCTGTTGCTAATGCAGAGATCGATCTTCCTGCACCGATGGTAGATCTTCAGGCTAAGCAGATGGCAGATGATTTTGCACGTCGCATCATGCAGCAGGGTATGAGCGTGGAGCAGTACTTCCAGTTCACAGGACTCAATGAGGAGAAGATGATGGAAGAACTGAAGCCACAGGCTGAGAAGCGAATCAGAACAAGACTGGTTCTCGAAGCAATCGTAGCTGCAGAGAATATCGAAGTATCGGATGAGCGTCTTGATGAAGAACTTCAGAAGATGGCTGATTCTTACCAGATGGAAGTTGAAAAGCTCAAAGAGTTCATGGGTGAGAATGAGAAGAAGCAGATGAAAGAAGATATCGCAGTGCAGGATGCAGTTACTCTGATCACAGAGGCGGCTGTAGAAGAATAAGCAGAGATTCTGTAGGGGGTGCACCTGTAATGGGTGTACCCTTTTTAGTGGTGGGCAGGCAATTCCAGATGGAGTGACAGCCCGGTAATTTACAGACAAAGATTCAGACAGGGAGAAGGAAAGAATATGAGTTTAGTACCTTACGTCATTGAGCAGACAAGTCGCGGAGAACGTTCTTATGATATTTATTCAAGACTTCTGAAAGAAAGGATTATTTTTCTCGGAGAGGAAGTGAATGATGTTTCCGCAAGTGTGATCGTAGCACAGTTACTTTTCCTGGAGGCAGATGATCCGGATAAGGATATCCAGTTGTATATCAACAGTCCGGGGGGATCTGTGACAGCGGGAATGGCAATTTATGATACAATGCAGTATATCAAATGCGATGTATCTACAGTTTGCATTGGTATGGCAGCAAGTATGGGAGCATTTCTGCTTTCAGGTGGAGCAAAAGGCAAGAGATTTGCCCTTCCGAATGCTGAGATTATGATCCATCAGCCACTTGGCGGAGCACAGGGACAGGCGACAGAGATTCAGATCGCAGCAGAGCATATCCTCCGTACCAGAAAGACTTTGAACAGTATTCTGGCAGCAAATACAGGAAAGCCGCTGGAAGTGATCCAGACAGATACAGAGCGTGATAACTTTATGTCTGCGGCTGAGGCAAAAGAATACGGTCTGATTGACGAAGTAATAGCAAGCCACTAATAGATTGCAGTATGAGGTGACAAGAATATGGCAGGAAAAATGACAGAAGAGATTGTAAGATGTTCATTCTGTAACAAGACGCAGGCTCAGGTACGCAAGCTGATCGCAGGTCCGAACGGGACATATATCTGTGACCAGTGTGTGGGGATTTGTTCAGAGATCATTGAAGAAGAGCTGGATTATAACGACAGAGGAGCACTGGACGATATCAATCTGCTGACTCCGGAAGAAATGAAAGCATTCCTTGATCAGTATGTGATTGGTCAGGATGAAGCCAAAAAGGTGCTTTCCGTTGCGGTATATAACCATTACAAAAGAATTCTTGCAGAACAGGATCTTGGAGTGGAGCTTCAGAAAAGTAATATTCTGATGCTGGGACCGACCGGGTGTGGAAAGACGCTTCTGGCACAGACCCTGGCAAAAATTCTGAATGTTCCGTTTGCGATCGCTGATGCAACTGCACTGACAGAGGCAGGATATGTGGGAGAAGATGTTGAAAATATTCTTCTGAAAGTGATTCAGGCAGCGGATGGAGACATTGAGCGTGCTGAGCATGGAATCATCTATATTGATGAGATTGACAAGATTACGAGAAAATCGGAGAATCCATCCATTACGAGAGATGTTTCGGGAGAAGGTGTTCAGCAGGCACTTCTGAAAATCATCGAGGGAACGGTTGCATCTGTTCCGCCGCAGGGAGGAAGAAAGCATCCGCATCAGGAACTGATTCAGATTGATACGACGAATATCTTATTTATCTGTGGTGGAGCTTTTGAAGGAATTGATAAGATTATAGAGACCCGGATCGACAGAAAGTCGATCGGATTTAATGCAGAGATTGCAACAAAGCATGAATACGATATGGATGTGCTGCTTCAGGAGGCACTTCCTCAGGATCTTGTGAAATTTGGTCTGATCCCGGAACTGGTGGGACGACTTCCTGTGACAGTGTCACTGGATCTTCTGGATCGGGATGCACTGATCCGTATTCTGACAGAACCAAAGAGTGCGATCGTAAAGCAGTATCAGAAGCTGCTTGAGCTGGACGGAGTGAAGCTTGAGTTTGATAAGGATGCACTGCTGGAGATTGCCGATACGACTCTGAAGCGTAAGACAGGAGCCCGTGGTCTTCGTGCAATCATGGAAAATATCATGATGGATACGATGTTTACAGTCCCATCTGATGAGACAATTAAAGAATGCCGGATCACGAAAGAAGCAGTTCTCGGAACAGAACCGCCAAGATATACGCGTGACGGCGAAGAAAGAAAGTCGTTCCTGACATCAGAGAGTGCATAAAAAAGGCGGGCGTGATGGCGAATCCCATCCACCCGCTTTTTTTACGCATGGTAGTCTGTAAGAGGAGAAGAATAGATTCAAATAGAAGGACATAAAAATAAGAACGGAGGAAAAGAAATGGACAGCGTAATGAAAAGCCTTCCGATGGTCGCTCTGAGAGGACTGACGATCATGCCGGAGATGGTCGTACATTTTGATGTGAGCAGAGAACGCTCGATCACTGCGGTACAGCAGGCAATGATGGAAGATCAGAAGATTTTTCTGGTTGCCCAGAAATCCATAGAGACAGAAGATCCGGGACAGGAAGATGTATACAGTATCGGAACAGTTGCCACAGTCCGGCAGGTCATTAAATTGCCGAAGAAAATTGTGCGGGTTCTTGTCTCAGGAGAACAGAGAGGAAGATTGACCGGGATCAGTGAAAAAGAACCGTATCTCAAAGCGGAAGTTGAACTTTTGGAAGAGACAGATTTTGGCATAGAGGATGAGATACAAAAGGAAGCGATGGCACGAAACCTGAGAGAGGTTCTTACGGAATATGCGGACAAAAGTGGAAAAATGTCCAAGGAGGCAGTGAAAGAACTGATTTCGATCGAAGATCTGAAGAAGCTGACCAATGAGATTGCCTGCAGTGTACCATTTTCATATACGGAACAGCAGAAACTTCTGGAAGAACTGGATATTAAAAAAAGATATGAGAAACTTTGCTCGGAACTGACAGATGAAATTCAGATCATAGATGTTAAAAAAGAGATTCAGAAAAAGGTCAAAGAACTGGTGGACCGGCATCAGAGAGAATATATCCTGCGGGAAGAACTCAAAGTTATCCGACAGGAGCTGGGGGAGGATTCAGGTATTTCTGATGCAGAAGAGTTTGAAGAGGCGGCAGCAAAGCTTGAAGCACCGGAAGAGGTAAAGGAAAAGCTGAAACGTGAGATCAGCAGATTCAAAAATACGATCGGATCACAGGCTGAAAATGGAGTGATCCGTACCTATATTGAGACACTTCTTGAAATGCCGTGGGAAAAGCGTTCCGAAGAAAATAATGACATTCAGTATGCCCGGAAAGTGCTGGATGAAGATCATTACGGAATGGAGACCGTGAAAGAGAGGATTCTGGAGTCACTGGCAGTCAGAACGCTGACCCGGAGAGAAGAAAGTCCGATCCTCTGCCTGGTAGGTCCCCCGGGAACAGGTAAGACTTCCATTGCAAGGTCGCTGGCAAGGGCAACGAATCGGCCTTATGTGAGGATTTCCCTGGGAGGAGTCCGGGATGAAGCGGAGATCCGTGGGCATAGAAAGACGTATGTGGGTGCAATGCCGGGAAGGATTGCAAACGGAATCCGCAGTGCGGGAGTCAAAAATCCGGTACTTCTTCTGGATGAAATTGACAAAGTAAGCACAGACTACAAGGGAGATACATTTTCTGCTTTGCTGGAAGTTCTGGATTCAGAACAGAACAGCCGGTTCAGGGATCATTATCTGGAAGTACCGCTGGATCTTTCCGAAGTAATGTTCATTACGACTGCCAACAGTCTTCAGACAATCCCGCGTCCGCTGCTGGACCGCATGGAGATCATTGAAATCAGCAGTTATACAGAAAATGAAAAGCTGCATATTGCCCAGGAACATCTGGTTCCGAAGCAATTGGAAAAGACAGGACTGACAGAACAGCAGCTATCTTTCAGTAAAAAAGCAATCTGGAAAATGGCACATAATTATACGAAAGAGGCAGGAGTCAGACAACTGGAACGTAAGATCGGTGCTGTCTGCAGGAAAGCGGCAAAAGAGCTGCTGATGACAGAAAAAGAGAAGATCGCAGTAACAGACCGGAATCTGTCCAGATTTCTTGGAAAAGAAAAGTATACGTATCAGATGGCAAATGCAGCACCGGAGGTCGGAATTGTGCGTGGACTTGCATGGACAAGTGTAGGAGGCGATACCTTGCAGATTGAAGTCAATGTTATGCCGGGAAAAGGTGAGATCATGCTGACCGGAAAGCTGGGAGATGTCATGAAAGAATCGGCAAGAACGGGAATCAGTTATATCCGTTCTGTAAGTAAAAAGTATGCGATTCAGGAAGATTTCTTTGAAAAGCATGATATTCATGTGCATATTCCTGAAGGAGCGGTACCGAAAGACGGACCGTCAGCAGGAATTACAATGGCAACAGCCATCCTCTCCGCAGTGACAGGAAAGAAAGTACGTGCAGATCTTGCAATGACAGGTGAGATCACACTTCGCGGAAGGGTTCTTCCGATCGGAGGCCTGAAAGAAAAACTGCTTGCTGCGAAAAATGCAGGAATACATACGGTACTTGTGCCGAAAGAAAATCTGGCAGATGTAGAAGAACTGTCAGTGGAGATTACGAAAGGACTGGAGATCATTCCGGTAGAGAGCATGAATGAGGTGCTGAAAACGGCACTTGTAAGATAAAGGAGGATCTTATGGTAATTAAAAATATTAATTTGGAAACTGTCTGTGGAATTACAAGTGTTCTGCCGGAAAATGACAAGCCGGAGATCGCATTTGCAGGGAAGTCAAATGTTGGTAAATCTTCATTGATCAATGCACTGATGAACCGGAAATCCTATGCAAGGATTTCGGCAACACCGGGAAAAACGCAGACGATCAACTTTTATAATATTAATGATGAAATGTATCTGGTAGATCTTCCCGGATATGGTTATGCGAAAGTATCCGAGCAGGAAAAAGCTCAGTGGGGAAAGCTGATCGAACGTTATCTGCATACATCCGGTCAGCTTCGGGCGGTTTTCCTTCTGATCGATATCCGTCATGCACCGTCTGCAAATGATAAGATGATGTATCATTGGATCGTAGAGCAGGGATATCAGCCGATCATCATTGCCACAAAATTAGACAAGATCAAAAGAAGCCAGGTACAGAAATGTATCAAGATCCTAAAAGAAGGACTGGAACTTGTTCCGGGAACAAAAGTGATTCCATTTTCTTCCCAGACAAAGCAGGGAAGGGATGAGATATGGGATCTGATCGAGACAGAATATCTGAATCAATCTGAGGAGGCATAAGCATGGAAAACAGACGCCCATACTGGCAGGTCGCAGTCAGCCTTTTATTCAGTATCCTTGCCACGGCAGCGTTTATTGTAATCGGGATCAGACTGATCGGATTTCTGATGCCGTTCGTGATCGGATGGATCGTTGCCAGTATTGCGACACCACTTGTAAACTGGTTGGAGAAGAGAATGAAGATTGTCAAAAAGCTGGGGTCGGCACTGATCGTGATCCTGGTACTGGCGGCAATCATTCTGGTCAGCTATTTTGCGGTCAGCCGTCTGGTGACGGAAGTGACGGGGCTGATCCGGGATTTCCCGGATCTGTATGAGCAGACAGAAACAGGGTTGGAAAAAATCGGTCAGACACTGTCGGGCGTCTTTGTGCGTCTCCCGGAAGGGATTCAGAACGGATGGACATCACTGGTTGAAAATCTGGACGATTATATGGGCAATCTGATGAGTAAGGTCAGTGAACCGACAGTTACGGCAGCAGGAAATGCAGCGAAAAAGGTTCCTTATATGCTGGTATCGTTTATTGTGATGATCATGTCGGCTTATTTTTTCATTGTGCAGAGAGAAGATGTCATTCACTGGATGAAAGGGATCGCACCAGAGGCTGTGACAAAAAGAATGGCTATGGTGATGGACAATCTGAAATATGCAGTGGGAGGTTATTTTAAAGCCCAATTTAAGATCATGGGGATTGTGTTCCTGATTCTGCTGGCAGGACTTGGGTTTTTAAAAATCCATTATTTTGTCCTGATCGCTTTTCTGATTGCATTTCTTGATTTCCTTCCATTTTTTGGAACGGGAACCGCTATGATCCCATGGGCGGTGTACGAAGTTTTTATGGGAGAATATAAGGTGGCGGCAGCATTGCTGATCATTTATGTGGTAACGCAGGCAGTACGGCAGTTGATCCAGCCCAAGCTGGTCGGTGACAGTGTGGGACTGAATCCACTGGTTACATTATTACTTTTATATATCGGATACCGGGTTGGCGGAGTGATCTGGATGATCCTTGCAGTGCCGGTCGGAATGGTAATCATTAATATGTGCCAGGCAGGAGCATTTGATTATATTTTTGATGATGTAAAGATTCTGACCAGGGGAATCCTGGGATTGCGGCAGGAGCAGCAGACAGAAAAAGAGCAGCTTGTGAAAGCAGAACAAGAGACAGAGAAAGAGCAGCTTGTGAAAGCAGAACAGCAGACAAAAAAGGAAGAATTGACTGAAGAGCAGAAAAAAGGAACGGAAAGTACAGGAAAATAAATAAGAATAGAAGAGAAAGAAAAAAGAAAGAGGATTGTGAGAATGAGTAAATATGACGTAATTATTATCGGAGCAGGACCGGGAGGAATTTTTGCAGCGTATGAGCTGATGCAGAAAGCCCCTGAACTGAAAGTGGCAGTTTTTGAAGCGGGAAATCCGCTGGAAAAAAGAAAATGTCCGATTGATGGCAAAAAGGTGAAAAGCTGTATCAACTGTAAGACCTGTGCGATCATGAGCGGATTTGGCGGAGCAGGAGCGTTCTCTGACGGAAAATATAATATTACGAACAGCTTCGGTGGTACACTTTATGAGTATATCGGAAAAGAAGAAGCCATCAGACTGATGGAATATGTAGATGATATCAATGTAGAATTTGGCGGGGCAGGAACAAAAATGTACTCCACTTCCGGTACACACATTAAAAAGCTGTGTATGCAGAATAAGCTGAATCTTCTGGATGCATCTGTACGTCATCTTGGAACAGATATCAATTATGTGGTACTTGAAAATCTGTATGCAAAATTAAAAGAAAAAGTGGAGTTCCGATTTAACTGTCATATAGATCGTCTTGAGATGAAAGAAGACGGATACCGTGTGGTTACTAAGGACGGAGAAGATGAATGTGAGAAATGTATTGTTTCCGTGGGAAGAAGCGGAAGTAAATGGATGGAGCAGGTATGTAAGGATCTGAAGATCCCGACGAAATCCAACCGTGTGGATATCGGAGTGCGTGTAGAACTTCCTGCCGTGATCTTCTCCCATCTTACCGATGAGCTTTATGAGAGTAAGATCGTATACCGTACGGAAAAATTTGAAGATAAAGTCAGAACTTTCTGTATGAATCCGAATGGAATCGTAGTAAATGAAAATACAAACGGAATTGTAACGGTTAATGGACATAGTTATGAAGATCCTGCAAAGCAGACGGAAAATACAAACTTTGCATTGCTTGTAGAAAAGCATTTCTCAGAACCGTTTAAGGACAGCAACGGATACGGTGAAAGTATTGCACGACTTTCCAATATGCTTGGGGGAGGAGTCCTGGTGCAGCGTTTCGGAGATCTGATCCGTGGAAGAAGAAGTACACCGGAGCGGATTGCTGAGAATTTTATGACACCGACCCTGTCAGCAGAGCCGGGAGATTTAAGTCTCGTTCTTCCAAAGCGCATCCTTGACGGAATTATTGAGATGATCTATGCACTGGACAAGATCGCACCGGGAACAGCAAATGATGATACACTGCTTTACGGAGTGGAAGTAAAATTCTACAATATGGAAGTGCAGCTGGATGAACATCTTGAGACACTGCATAAGGGGCTGTATGTGATCGGAGACGGAAGTGGAGTGACCCATTCTCTGTCTCATGCATCTGCAAGTGGAGTTTTTGTGGCAAGGGAGATCGCAGAGGAAAGTCAGTGTTAGAACATTTCCGGGAACATCAGTAAAAGCACTGGATCAGATCACGTTTGAAAGGAGATACTAAAATGAAGATAGAAAAAGTAGCAGTTCTCGGAGCAGGAGCAGTCGGCTCCTATGTGATCTGGGGACTCTCCCAGAAAAAAGAGATCCGGCTGGGTGTGATCGCAGAAGGTGAAAGGGCAGAACGTCTGAAAAAGGGATGCAGGATTAATGGAGTCACGTATAATCCCGAAGTATGGACACCGCAGGAGGCACAGGGGGTGGATCTGCTGGTTGTATGTCTGAAGTATGGTGCTTTACCGGAAGCAATGGGCAGCATCCGTACGGCAGTGGGAGAAAATACGACGGTAATGAGTCTGATGAACGGAGTGGACAGTGAAGAACTGATCGCTGCAGAGATCGGGGCTGCACCGGTATTGCCTTCCCTGATCAAGGTGGCATCCCATCAGGAAGAGGATGGATATCATTTTGATCCTGAGACAACGATTGGTATCATTTTCGGCGAGGGTGAAGCACCGTATCAGAGCGAACGGGTGCAGGCGATCGAAGAATTATTGAAAGATACGGGAATCCATTATCGTTCCACAGAACAGATTCAGGCAGAAATATGGAGCAAGTTCCGTCTGAACGTATGTAATAACCTTCCACAGGCAATCCTTGGTGCAGGTGTGGGATGCTACAGAGACAGTATCCACATGAAGGAGATCAGTAATGGACTCCGCAGAGAATTAGAAGCCGTGGCGAAGGCAAAGGGGATCGATCTGAAGGCAGCGGATGATTCATCCAGTCGTGGAAGTGAAGTTCCGCCAACTGCGAGATATTCTACCTTGCAGGATTTAGATGCGGGAAGACATACTGAGATCGATATGTTCTCAGGAGCATTGATGCGTATGGGAAAGGAACTGGGGATTGCAGTTCCGTATAATGAGTATACGTATCATATGATCAAAGCACTGGAAGAAAAAAATGACGGAAAATTTGATTATGGTGGGAAAAATGAAAAAGCCACCTGCTCAAAATAGGCAGATAGCTGAAGAAAAATGATAGTTCTGAAAGATCAGAGAAAGCGGTCGAGTTCTTTTTCGACTGCTTTTCTTTTTTTGGGCATTGGATGATCCAGGGACAGCCGACATCGTTTCCGAGAACCACCGGAATATCATGTTCCAAAGCGGCTTTGGCACAGTCGATGATTCCCTGAAAGACAACATTTTCATTATACTGTTCGACTTCCAGCAAATCTGCAGAGAACAGAAGTAATAGAGAATATGGAAGAAAATGAAAAAATGATTTTAAATTAAAAAGCTGTAAAACTTTGCGTTGAATTTTACAGCTTTTTGTGTATAATGTAAGTAGCAGAAAAATATGAAATCAAGGAAGGAGCTGAAAGAATATGGCAAGTATTTTACCAGTATCTGATTTAAGAAATTATAATGAAGTCCTAAAAAATTGTCATAAAGGCGAGCCAGTGTATCTTACAAAGAATGGCAGAGGTCGTTTTGTAGTTATGGACTTTGAGGATTATGAACGTGATCGGGCAGAAAAGAAGCTCTTGATGAAGCTGCAAGAAGCAGAAGAAGCAGTGAAAGACGGCGAAGGATGGCTTGATTTGGATGAATTGAAAGCACTCGTGGGGGAATAGGATGTTAAAATTGAGGATTAACCCGATTGTTGCAAAGGATTTAAAAAGCATTCGGGATTACATTGCTGAAGATAACGAGGAGAATGCGGCAAAGACCATAAAGGAGATTTATGGCAAATTCGAAAATCTTCAGATGTTTCCTGGAATGGGTTCGGATCTTTCAAAACGAGTCAGCTTTTGGACAGACTATAAGTATGCGATATGGGAAGATTATGTGATTATCTACAAAGTAGATAATGAGTATGTAGAAATTTATCGTGTAATCAACCGGTATCAGGATATTACGAGAATCTTTGATTGATAACAGATATTTGATAACAAATTGATAACACCGTTCAGTACAGTCTGTGTACTTAGGACAGTGGAACACATATAAAAACAGATAGAACCACGCCTATACAAATTTGCAAAAAAGTATGATCTGCTGGAAGTTATGCCGGCAATGTGCAACCCGGATTTTACGGGGATGGAACTGATTCATGCTAAATTGATCCGTAAAACTACCTGTTCTAATGGATGCCGGTGCGATTATACAATCTGTGGTGATCAGAATCCCTGTGCAATGGAACATCCTGAATATCAGGATGAGCAGGGCTACCGGAGAAACCGGTGATCTGTTACCGGAGGATTCAGGAAAGATCCTGGAAGAAGGAAAAATCACAGAAAAAGGGAAAATTCTGAAAGAAAAATTATGGAAGATCAATGAAAAAGAGAGGCCTCTCTTTACCGGATATCCGGTGAGGAGAGGTCTTTCGGGTTCAATATTCCATTAAAGCGGCTTAAGAAGGTTATGGTTGTAATGGCAGCCGCCAGGATATCACTGACTGGTTCTGCAAGGAAAACTGCAAATACCTTATTAGATAAAAAGAGCGGCAGGATAAAGATGAGAGGGATCAGTAGGATCAGTTTTCGCAGGCATGCAAGAAGCAGAACAGCCCAGCACAGGGTCGTAAAAAAGACGCAGGCTTTAAACTTGGTAAAAAGGCTTCTTTTACCCGCTTTTTATTATTGGTACCGAAGTTGTAACTTGTGATCAGCTGACCTCCCTGGCAGATCCCCTGCACAGGCATTGTAACAAGCTGGCTGACACTGGTAATGATGGTCATTGCTCCAACTGCCAGGTCGCCACCGTACCTTGAAAGGCTGGAGGTGAAACTGATGGAGAGGATACTTTCCGTGGAGAGCATGACGAAAGTGGAAATACCAAGTGCCAGGCAGGGCAGGATAATGTCTCTGCGTAACCGGAAATTTTCTTTCCGCAGATGGAGAATGGTTTTCTTTCCGGTCAGGAAACGGAAGATCCATACAGCTCCGACTGCCTGACTTAAGACTGTGGCAAGTGCCGCACCTCTTACACCGAGATCCAGTACAAAAATGAAGATCGGATCAAGGATAATATTGATTATTGCACCAATGACGGTGGTGAGCATACTGATCTTTGCAAATCCCTGTGTTGTAATGAACAGGTTCATTCCCATAACGATCAGTACAAAAATACTTCCGAGAATGTAGATGCGGGAATAGGCAACGGCATATGGAAGTGTCTTATCACTTGCACCGAAAAGGGTCAGCATCTGTGGGGCAAAAATAAAGAAAATAAAAGTTAGTACAACTGCCATGATGATAAGAAGAGAAAAGCAGTTTCCAAGGATCCTTTCTGCTGTCCGGTTATCCTTTTTTTCCATGGAAATCGCGGCACGCGGAGCACCTCCCGCACCGGCAAGCATGGCAAATGCATTGATCAGCATTAAAATGGGTGTGAATAAACCGACACCGGTGAGGGCAGAAGAACCAACTCCCGGAATATGCCCGATATAGATCCGATCTACGATATTGTATAAAAGATTGATGATCTGGGCGACGACAGCCGGAATTGCCAGTTGAGCCGTGGAATCCGTTCGGTCTCCATTGCCTGGGTATTTGAATTCTGTTCTCCTGTGCGTGAAAATAATGTTGGAATCTCAGATTTCAACGAGCTTACGGTAGATTATACTCCCGGAAAGCAGGAGACAGCAAGAGAAGATTTCAATAACAGCAGAAATTATGTATAATTATATGATGTCGGGGTCAAAAGCCCCCGACTTTGATGCCTACGGATTGCTCCGTGCTACGCACTCCCACAATCCTGCCCAAT
>ENA-OWOV01000082-OWOV01000082.1-gut-metagenome-genome-assembly--contig:-NODE-82-length-38463-cov-6.093940_pt1 | contig 38463 bp, 27 predicted proteins | sample MGYA00248247_ERZ651799 | MGnify/ENA primary metagenome ERZ651799 (study PRJEB26908, sample SAMEA4031712) | gut metagenome | biome: gut; feature: normal infant; material: stool | place: China | collected 2015 ...
ACGGGGTGTGGCTCAGCTTGGCTAGAGCGCCTGGTTTGGGACCAGGAGGTCGCAGGTTCGAATCCTGTCACCCCGATGCTGTGCGGGTGTAGTTCAATGGTAGAACACCAGCCTTCCAAGCTGGATACGTGGGTTCGATTCCCATCACCCGCTTTCTCACTGAAAAGTGAGATGCCTCGAAAAGAGGAAAATGAGTCTGTAGCTCAGCTGGATAGAGCAACGGCCTTCTAAGCCGTAGGTCGTGGGTTCGAATCCCCCCAGGCTCGTTTTGTGGTGGGTATGGTGCAGTTGGTTAGCGCGCCAGATTGTGGTTCTGGATATCACCGGTTCGAGTCCGGTTACCCACCCTTTCATAATTATTAATGGCATGCAGTGTCAGACATAAAGTCTTTAATGGGCTATCGCCAAGCGGTAAGGCACAGGACTTTGACTCCTGCATACGCTGGTTCGAATCCAGCTAGCCCAGTTTATCCAGTTACTGGGAAGTTAAATAAAATACGGGCGTGTAGCTCAGGTGGTAGAGCACTTGACTTTTAATCAAGTTGTCCGGGGTTCGAATCCCCGCACGCTCATCAGAACAAGCGATTGCTTGTTCTATTTTTTTCTTTCAAAGAAGAAAATAAAAGAGAATAAGCGGATGTGGCGGAATTGGCAGACGCGCCAGATTTAGGTTCTGGTGTCTACGACGTGCAGGTTCAAGTCCTGTCATCCGCATTGAAAAGAAAACTCCGGAATCCCCGTGTTTGTAAAAATACGAGGATTCCGGAGTTTTTGTTCAGGTAGAAATGTAAGTTCTCTGGGTTCCCAAAGAAAAGCCTTGTCAGGAAACAGAGTTTTCTCTTAATTCTTTTTCTCTGTCAATGAACATAATCAGAAAAGCAACGAACAAAAGGAAGGAACATCCTAAGATCGCCTTTTCGTGAAGAATCCGCACAACGGCATTTCCGATGACGGCTCCGATAATGAAGCAGATGATAATGCCATAGTAGAGAAGACTGGAATCAAGGAATTTCCGTTCTTTTGTATGTAAATAATGGTGAAGGTTTTCCGTTCCGCTTCTCAAATTACCGATGCACATAGTTGTGGCAATTCCTTGTCCGTGAATTTTGCGGAAACTTTCAACCTGAATGCCACAGGCAAAAGAGGTAAGCGAGTTGGCAGGCAGATTGAGCGTCGTAGGAAAGAAACTGACTGCAATCAGGATCAGGGCTTCTGTAAGGACAGAAATCTGTCTCCAGTGAAGCAGGTTCGGTTCTTTTGTACGGACCGTGTCTGCCAGTGCGATTCCCAGTGCAAAAGCAAGTACCGGGAAGAGGTAATTAAGCATGGTCTGATAGTTTCCCTCAGAAAGATTTACACCAAAAAGGAGCATATTTCCCGTCTGAGCATTGGCAAAGACTTTTCCACGTTCAATATAGGAATAAGCGTCCATAAAGCCGCCTGAGAGGGCGAGAATCGTTCCAAGACCGATGGATTCGGAAATCTGCATGGAATGTTTCATAAAGAAGTCACCTCATTTAATTGGATTTACGTGAGAAATTCGCAAGGCACGTTTCTCACAGTTTGCAAATTTATTATAGAAAGGATTGGAAGGAATGTCAAATCTGGTAAGAAGTAAAAAGAAAATGTGGCGTGGATTCAAAACGATTGTTCAGGGTATCTTAAGATTGTTTTAAAATTAAGAAAGTACAGGTTGAAGTTTGAATGAAATTCTGATATCCTATATCGGTATGCCTGAAAAAGAAGCAGAGCGGCATGCATTGTCAGATGGAGGTTTTATAATGATAGAAAAGAAAATTAAATTAATGTCATCCGGTCAAATCTTAAGTTTCTGCAAGGCATGTCAGAAACTGGAGTCAGATGTGGATGTGACGGATATGTCTAATAGAAATTATCAGATTGATGGAAAGTCCCTGCTGGGGCTGATGTCCGTAAAGCTGGGACTTCCCATGAGAGTTGTCATATCAGGCTCAGATGAAGAACTGGCAGAGCAGTATCTGGGTAAATATGAGTTTGAATGATTATTCGATATTTTTGAGTGCCTCGTCCATAGGCACTTTTTTTATTTTCCGGTACTCCAGTAAAGCTACGATCAGATAAGTGCCAAATCCAAGAACGAACATTTTTACATAAATAACCGGATCCATATACAGCGGAATCCATCCGGTGATGCTGGTGATCATGATCGCACGGAACAGACCGGTCATGATAATGCTTTCAATCGGAAGGCTGATCAAAAGGAACAGTACGACAACAATGGAGGTAGAGAGAATGTAAAGCCGACTGATCTCCCAGTTGGTATATCCGAGAATTTTGGTCATGGAAATCGCCTGTGCATTTTTATCGATAATGATCTTGGAAAGCAGATAGATCAAGATAACAAACATCAGAATCGCAAAGCCATCCACAAGAGACATCATACTTCCCATTGATACGGTGAGCTGTCTGGAGATTTTGGACAGGCTGTCCAGATCAATGACAGAAGAAATATATTTCTGGTCAATATCTGTAATCTCCGTTTTGGAGAGATAACCGCTGAAATAGTCGCTTCCAAGATCAAAGGTATCGTTTAACTGTTTCTGTGGCATGAAAATGGTAAGTCCGCCTTCGTAGTTATAAATGCCGTCTACTGTAAACTGATAAGTATCATCTTCATAAATTTCCTTTAATTTAATCGTATCGCCCTTTTTCAGGCTGTATTTATCCGCATAGGCAGAGGAGATGTAGACACCATTGTAAAGATCATCTGAATCTGCTGCATCTGCGAAATCAATGGAAATGTAGCGGCTGTCATCTGTCAGGCCATAGAGCAGGATTTCTTCTTCTTTGTAGCCGGTATCATAAGTATTTAATGAATAGGCACTGAATTTTTCAGCGTCTTCATTATCGGTTTCCACAGCACTTTGAAAATACATCATAGAAAGAAGACTTGAAAGCTTATTCTCTTCATTCATTGCCTCCAGTGGAATCTGCAAAATATACTGATAATTGCACAACAGGTTATCGGAGAGGACTTCCTGATAATGATCGAGTACTGCAGGGAAAAGCAGTCCGAACATTAAAAGGAGATTTGCAAAAAGGATTCCGACAAATAACAGTACATAGTTGCTGATATTCTGAAAAATAACACGCATGCGGAAACGGCTGAAAAATGCCAGCTTCGGGCTTAAATAAAGAGCATGCTTCTGACGTCTTTTCTTCAAGTCTCTTCTTAAAAACTTAAGTGGAGAAAGAGAAAGCTTTCTGTAGAGTATTGTAAAGTTTACAAGGATCATCAAAATGATCGGAATCACGGTTGTCAGAAGGAAAGCTTCCGCATTCCAGATGGTAGTATAAGTCGGAAGACTGTAGCTTCCGTAATACATACCGGCACATACATCTTTCAGGACGGTATAACCTAAAATATTTCCGATCACGGCACCGATCAGGGTGACAATAATCGGCATGGACATATAATGGCGGATCAGTTCGGCACGGGTATAACCGGATGCAAGCAGTGTTCCGATGACATTGGATTCTTTCATGATGGTATTGCTGCTCGTAATTCCAAAGACGAATGCCATGATTACGATAATAATATAAAGAAAGACAATAATCATAGCACGGTCACTGCCCATATCGTCACCGGTGAAATTGATCGCCTGGTTCAGATAGCGGGGAACGTAGTCCTGCAGAGAAACTTCCTTATTAATAGCCTTCATCAGGTCATCGGAAACCTTCTTTTCTTCCTTATCATTGGCAGGTTCTTTTGCATATTTCCAGGAGTAGACATATTTGATGGAAGAACTTTCAAATTTGGAAAAAGCCTCAGGTGTCACGACAGCCACTCCGAATTTTACCGAGTCGAACATCGAATCATTATTATTCTGGAAAAGGCAACTGTAATCAGGAAGAGCAACCAGTCCGGTGATCGTCCATTCATGGGAATCGCTCTTTAAAGTGTCACCGACTGACAGATGGTTGTTATCTGCATACATACGGTCGATTGCAATCTCATTTTCGCTGGAAGGAAAATCTCCCTTCATCAGGCATACCAGGTTGACATCGGTACGATTGGAAAAAATACGGAGCGTACTTCCATTGGTTATGGATTCTTCGGAATAAAAATTTTCATACAGGGTAATGTCATTTTCTTCGATTGCCTGAATCTGTGAAGTTGTTGCTTTTTTGGCAATCTGAAAATGTCCGTTCTCAATATTATACTTCTGAAATCCTTCATTATAAGTCCTGATCATACTTCCGTCTGCCACAAGGAAACCGGAAACAAATCCAATGGAAATGATCAGGAGCAGAAAAATTACAAGATACTTTCCAAATTCACTTTTCAGTTCCCTTGGAAGACGTTTGGTTAATGGATTTTTCATCGTTTCAGCCTCCTTACCAGTCTAATGCTTCGGCAGAAACTTTATGCTCATTCAGATAATTTTTGCGGATCATACCGTCACGGATACGGACAACCCGGTCTGCCATGTCTTTGATGGCATCATTATGAGTAACCATGACAACGGTATTTCCGTATTTCTGATTCACGGTTTCAATCAGCTTCAGGATCTCTTTGGAAGTATTGTAGTCCAAAGCACCGGTTGGCTCATCGCAGAGCAGGATATCCGGGTTCTTTACAATCGCACGTCCAATGGCAGTACGCTGCTGCTGACCACCGGAAAGCTGATTGGGGAGTTTACGCTGATGATCTGCAAGACCAAGTGTATCAAGAAGTTCATCCACATCCAGGGCATGGTCGCTTAAATAAGTTCCGACTTCGATATTTTCGCGGACAGTCAGGTTCGGGATCAGATTATACATCTGGAAAACGTAGCCCAGATGTTTGCGGCGGTAGAGTCCGAGCCGCTTCGGAGTCATTTTCTCCATGAGTTCTCCGTCGATCGTGATCTGTCCGCTGTCAGCATGATCGATTCCACCGATAATATTAAGCAGGGTGGACTTTCCGGAACCGGAAGGACCTAAAAGAACGCAGAACTCACCTTTTTCAATGGAAAGATCAATCCCTTTCAGGACTTCCACCCGGCTGTCGCCCTGTCCAAATGATTTTTTAATATGATTTAGATTAAGAAACATAGTAACCTCCTTCGAACTTTGGTTAGAATAATCTAACTAAACTATACCATTTATTCTTTCTTATGTAAAGATGTCGGGGTCAAAAGCCCCCGACTTTGATGCCTACGGATTGCTCCGTGCTACGCACTCCCACAATCCTACCGAATATTCGCATATCGTGGGATTATCATCCCACTTTTATGCTCATATCGGGGCGGGTCCTAAGGTCTTTCACCCACCTATGAGCAAGCTCATGTGGGCTTAGACCTTTTGACCCTGGCATCTTTAAATAAATGATGCAAAAAAAGGAAATTTATATTAAAATAAAAGAAAAGATTAGGTTGTAAGAACGGAGGATGAAAAAATGGCTTTTTTTGATGAAATGGACAGAAAATTATCACAGTTTGGACAAAGTGTATCGAACAAATCCCGTGAAGTTTCGGAAGGAATGAGGCTTTCAAGTGCGATTAAAGCGGAAGAGGAAAAGCAGAATAATCTTTACAGAGAAGTCGGAAAATACTATTTTGAAAATTGTGCGGCAAATGCAGAGGGACAGTTAAAGGTACTTTGCGATCAGATTGTAGCCAGTATGGAACTGACAAGCCAGTATAAGCAACAGCAGAATGTATTAAAAGGAATGGTCAGTTGTCCGAATTGCGGAGCACAGATTTCTGCCAACTCTGGATTTTGCAATGTATGTGGATCAAAGATTGAAAAGCAGGTTTCACCAGCACCGCAGCCGGGAGCAGGAAAGATTTGTCCGAAGTGTCAGAAGACGGTAGAGGCAGATGCACTGTTCTGTACATTCTGTGGAAATCAATTTGAAGCACAGCCGGCCGCCCCGGCATATGAAGAACCGGCCGCTCCGGCGTATGAAGAACCGGCCACCCCGGCATATGAAGAACCGGCCGCTCCGGTATATGAAGAACCGGCCGCTCCGGCGTATGAAGAATCGGCCGCCCCGGCATATGAAGAACCGGCCGCTCCGGTATATGAAGAACCGGCCGCTCCGGTATATGAAGAACCGGCCGCTCCGGCATATGAAGAAGTACATATTCCGGAAGTGACCGTGCCGACCTGTGTGAAATGTGGAGCTGTATTAGAAGAAGGACAAAAATTCTGTACAGTATGTGGTACAAAAGTGGGGGAGGAACCGGCAGCTCCGGTACAGCATATGCAGAGTTTGACATGCCGTAGCTGTGGGGCTGCATTAGAGGAAGGACAAAAATTCTGTACGAAATGCGGAACGCCGGTTGCATAAAAGTTAAGAAGCTGATGAAAGGAATGTAAGAGATGAGATGCCCGTATTGTAATCATATAACGGATGACGATTCTATGTTCTGTGCTTCATGTGGACGAAAGATAGAGCCAAGAGGAAATACCTATCAGCATACGACAGAAATGCCGAAAATGTCATTATATGAAGACGATTTTGATATGGAAGAAGAACGGGAAGGAAAATCTTCTTCCAGTTCTGTGCCGGTGATTATTGCAATAATTATTGCAGTATGTCTTCTGATTACGGCAGGAGTTGCAGCATGGTTTCTTTTGAACCATAGAACAGATACATCGTCAGATAATTCTGTCAGTAATGAATTGAAGACAGAATTAAATCAAAGCACGAATAAAAAAATTAAAGAAGAAAAAGAAAGTAAGAAAAAGAAAGAAGACGCTGATAAAGCAAAAAAAGAGGACTCTGAGAAAGAAGAGGAGACGAAAGAAGAGGCGGAAGCAGAAGAAAAGACAGATAATTATATACTTCCGGATAGCAGTAAAAGAATATTGGCAGACAGTGAAGTAAGTGGATTGTCAAAAAGTGAACTTCGACTGGCGAGAAATGAAATTTTTGCCCGTCATGGAAGAATGTTTGATGATCAGGAACTTCAGGATTATTTTAATTCAAAATCCTGGTACAGAGGAACGATTCGTCCGGAAGATTTCAGTGAATCAATGTTGTCAGAGACAGAAAAAGCGAATATTGAGACGATAAAAAAATATGAGTAGGGTCTATTATGAAATGTAAAAAGCTAGTGTGTGGCTGTATGGTATTCATGCTGATTTTTGGTATGTGTGCATGTGGAAAAAAGGAAAAAGCAAAAGAAGCTGCACCGGATCTGGTGCTGGAATTGCCCAAGGAAAAAGAAAATTCAGCGTCCGATTCAGAAGAGACGGTTTCAGGAATGGATGAGGCGACTCAAAATGAAGACATTCCGGAAAAGAAAGGAATTTTGATTGCGATTGACCCAGGGCATCAGGCTCCGGATGTGCATATGAGTGCGAAAGAGCCTAATGCTCCTGGGAGCAATGTTATGAAAGCAAAGGCTACCGGAGGAACAAGCGGAAGGTATTCCGGCATAGCGGAATACGAATTGAATCTTGCTATATCATTAATGCTTCGGGAGGCATTGCAGAACGAAGGATATGATGTGATCATGACAAGAGAAGATAATGAAACTGCAATCAGCAATGCGGAGAGAGCAACCATGGCAAATGATGCGGGTGCAGATATTGCAATCCGGATTCATGCGAATGGAAGTGAAAATAGTTCGGCAAATGGAGCATTGGTTTTAATCGGATCTGCAGGGAATCCTTATGTTGGAAATCTGTATGATGAAAGTAATCGATTAGCACAGGATGTCCTGGACAATTATTGTGCAGCGACCGGAATGGCAAACCAGGGAATTCAGGTGAATGATACAATGACCGGGATTAACTGGAGCAAAATTCCGGTCATCATATTGGAAATGGGATTTATGACCAATCAGCAGGATGATCTGAATATGGCAGACAGTGCATATCGTCAAAAGATGGTTGAGGGAATTGTGTCTGGTGTAAATGAGTATTATCAACAATAAGAAGATGCCAGAGTCAAAAGGTCTAAGCCCACATGAGTTTGCTCATAGGTGGATGAAAGACCTTAGGGCCCGCCCCGATATGAGTATCAAAGTCGGGGGCTTTTGCCCCCGACATCACAAGAAGAAAGAAGGAAAGAAGATGTATTGCCCTTTCTGTGGGAGTGAAATTTCAGACGACAGTACATTCTGCCCGATGTGCGGACAGAGTATTAATTCACCTGATGTGAATGTCAGAAAAGAAGAAAAAGAATCGAAAAAAGCGACAGGAACGATGCACTGGGTGCTGGTTCTGATAACGGTAGTTCTATTATTGGTTACGATGATCGGAATTGGCACTGCTCTTTATCTGCATTTTCGGGATTCCTCAGAAAAGATCAGTCAGGAAATAAAAAAAGACGATTTAAAAAAGGAAGTAAAAAAGGAGAAAGCTGAAGAAGAGACAAAGGATGAAGAAGATCTGAAAGAAGATGTACTGCAGGAGGAAGACGAGAGCAGTGATCTGGAAGATGAATTTTGGATCGATGAGGATACAAAGGCAGATTATAGTGAAAATCTGGATCCGGATCTGTATGAATCTTATGATTCCAAGATTACGGATTTCAAGTTTTATTATCCGGTAGATCTGTATAATGAAGTGTCCGTCGATGAGGATCCGGATCTGGTCAGTTATGGAGAAAACTGCCAGACAATTACATTTGAAGGAAGTGATGGGTCTCAACTGATCTTTTCTCTGACTTCCAGAACAGATGCCCTTTCTATCGAGAATATGACAGAAAATGTATACAATATTGAGAGTAAGGGGTTAGTTGAACCTGAAAAAATTGTAAAATCCTCAGAAGGAGATCATGGGAAGGCAATTCTGACCGGATGGGACAGCTCAGCTCATAACAGTGCAATCTATGACATGACTAAGATCGAAGCCGGATATGTTCTTCAGATGAAAGTGATCTTCCCGGATTATACAAGTGAAAAAGACCGGCTCGAAAAAGCATATGTTACAGAATGTTTATATCGGATGTGCGGCTTTTCGGATTCAAGTCAGCAGGTAAGAAGCTGGGATGAGTTTATGGAGGAAAATTAGATGAAAAGGGCATTTCCAGTGATGGCAGTTTTGTTCTGCTGTATGATTTTCTGTATGACAGGGTGCGGAAGTTCTGAAAAATCCGACAGTGGAGCTAAAGAAGAGAAGACAGTGAAAAAGCAGGAACAGCAGAATGAAAAAGAAGAAGAAAAAGAATCCGAAAAGGAACCGGAGATTTTGCAGTTTGTTGATGTATATGGGCAACAGTATTCAGTAGAAATTAATCAGAACATTGCAAAAAAGCAATATAATGATACATTATTTATTCATGATGGAGACAGATTGACCTATGCAGATGAGAAATATACTTCCAGACTGGGGATTGATGTTTCTTACCATCAGGGAGAGATTGACTGGAAAAAGGTAAAAGCAGCAGGTTATGACTTCGCTTTTATCAGAATTGGATACCGCGGTTATGCAGAGGCAGGAACTGTGAATGCGGATATCCGCTTTGACGAATATATACAGCAGGCACAGAATGCGGGACTCGATGTCGGAGTTTATTTCTTTTCGCAGGCGGTAAATGAAGAGGAAGCGAGGGAAGAAGCAAAGTTTGTGCTGGATCACCTTTCAGGATATAATCTTCAGCTCCCGGTAGTATTTGACCCGGAAAGCATTCTTGATGATGATGCAAGGACAGATCATGTATCAGGGGAGCAGTTCACAAAAAATACAGAAGCATTTTGTAGTGCGATTGAAGCAGCAGGTTATGATGCTATGATCTACAGTAATATGTTGTGGGAAGCTTATGAGCTGGATCTGGAAAAATTATCCGCATATCCGGTCTGGTATGCGGATTACGAATTAAAGCCGCAGACTCCATATCATTTTGAAGTATGGCAATATACGAATCAGGGATCCGTGGACGGAATTAATGGAAGAACAGACATAAATATCCAATTAATCGAAAAGCCTTCAAAATAGGATTGAAGTGTGCAGAGAAAAATAGTATAATCGTTTATGTGATGTCGGGGTCAAAAGCCCCCGACTTTGATGCCTACGGATTGTTTCGTGCTACGCACTCCCACAATCCTACCCGCTATTCGCATATCATGGTGCTTACGCCCCATTTTTATGCTCATATCGGGGCGGGTCCTAAGGTCTTTCACCCACCTATGAGCAAGCTCATGTGGGCTTAGACCTTTTGACCCTGGCATCATTTATGTTAAGGAATTATGAAACTGTATTTCCTGGCAAAGAATTGTGAAAGGATAAGAAATATGTATTGCCCATTTTGTGGAAAGCAGATTCCGGATGACAGCAGTTTTTGTCCGGAGTGTGGAAATGATATAAGAGATTCGTGGGAAAAGCAGCCATATCCACCGGAAATACCCCGGCAGCCTCAGAAGAAGACCGGAGCAGCGAAGATCATTCTGATTGTAATATTGATTCTTTTGGTGATAGCTGCAGGTGTGATAGCGGCCATTATTTTCTTAAAGCCTTCACCAGCAGATAAAGCTGAGACAAAGACCAAGTCTGAGTCAGTAAAGTCAGATAAAGAAGATAAATCAGATAAATCAGCAAAAGATGAAGCGAAAGCCCCGGCAGATGAAGAAGAGGATGAAGAAGAGAAATATGATCCGACAGAAGGCGGGATTCATCGATATGAATTTATTATTGCAGATGTAACGTGGAGTCAGGCGTTTGCCGATTGCAAGAGCAGGGGTGGATACCTGGTGCGTATCAATAGCGAGGAAGAGTATCAGTATATATTGAAGCAGTTAGATGCAGGCTCTTACCAGAAGATCCAGTTTTTCATCGGAGGCCGGAGGGATTCGGGAAGCAGCGAGTATTATTGGGCAGATGAAGATGATGAATTATATGGAGATCAGATTAATACTTCATCATACTGGTGCAGTTCAGAATGGCTGAGTGGGGAACCGAGCTTCAGAGATGGAGCAAATGAGGAAGAATATCTTGATCTTCTTTATTACAAGAATGAGGGAAGATGGACATGGAATGATGCACCGAATGACATTCTTGCAGTAGTTCCATCCTTTTCAGGCAGGATAGGATACATTTGTGAATACGAGGATTGATTGAACTGTCAGAAAACTTCCATGATGAGAATTATGGGAGTTTTTTTGTGCTATTAGAAGGAAAAAAGAACAAGGAGAAAAAGAAAATGTATTGCAGAAAATGCGGTGCCAGGATGAGTGAGCAGGATAGATTTTGTCCTGAATGTGGAACGGAGGCTTCAAAAGGAAATACTCAACAGGATGAGTTAAACGGATTCCCGGGAAATGAGCAACCGCAAGAAAATCCGCGGATGAATAAAAAGACGGTAATTTGGATTTGGATTCTTGCAGCATGGATTTTGCTGATAGCAATTGGAATTTCAGCTTTTTTTATCGTAAAAGGGCAACATGTGAAAAAGCAATATCAGAGTTCGCTGGAAGCAGGTGATAAGTATCTGGAAAATCTGGATTATGAAAAAGCAGAAGATGCCTATCTTCAGGCAATTAAAATTTCACCAAAAGAAAAAGAATCATATGAAAAGTTGATTCAGTATTATGTGGACCATAATGAAATTGATAAAGCGAAGAAGATTGTGAAAAAGGCGAAGAAAAATCTGCCGAAGAGTGAGAGTAAGAAAATTGAGGAAAAGCAGAAAGAGTGGGAGAGCCTGGAAGAATATACCTGGGTAGTAGAGCCGACAATTGAAGCGGATGAGATTTATTACTTACAAGGTGGAGATTTCTTTGAATATTCAGCCAATGAGATGAGAAGGCAGATGGATTCAAAATATGCCGTGATTAAGAAAGGTGATTCATATGGGCTGATCGGTATGGATGGAAAATTGTTGGAGGGAATGGCTTATAAAAGTGTAAAAACAGAAAATAAATATTATAGCGTAATTTTAAAGGAAGAAAAATATGATATAGAAAAAGGAGACATGGAACAGTTATATTATTTGAATGATTCAGATGAGATGATTCCAGGAAGCTCACTCATAGGTGATCCAGAGTTCGCAGAAAAAGGAATGTATTATTATACCTCTAATGAAATTCGCAATTCCATAGAAGATGAGATAGAATTATATGACCGTGAATGGAGAAAAAATTATATTAGTATGCCTGAAGTGGCTATTCCAGTAAAGGAAACCGAAGAAACAATGGCAGATGAGATTACAGAGGGCAAAACGGAGGATAGATATGAGTTTATTGATTCCTCAGATTCTGGATATGGAATCTGGGATGAGGATAAGATGACGACAAAATTCATTTATGATGAATGTGGATCTGAAAGCTCCGGGCTTCTGGCCGTCGAAAAGGATGGAAAATGGGGGTATGTAAACGATCAGGGAAAAGTAATGATACCAATCAAATATGATGCATCCTGGAAACACTATAATGAGACGAACGGTGATAAAGAAAAGGAATTTTGTTATGCAGCGACAGAAGGATATGTCCCACTTGTAAAAGATGGAAAGTGGGAGATGCGGAACAGCAAAGGAGATCTGGTTATTTCGTCAGGTGCATTTGAGGAAATCCTTCCAGTTTATGATGGAAAATGTTGGGTTAAAAAGGATGGAAAATGGGGAATCCTGAAATTGGAAAATGCTAAGATAGATAAGGATTCAGAAAAGGAGGATTCATCAGATACACAGAAGGTTTCCAATAAAAATGCAGATAAGCCGGGGAATACGAAAAAGGAAAATGGATCGTCGCAGGATGATAAAAAGACCATTTCTTCTGAGACATATCAAAAAGTCTATGGACCGCTGCTTGATCAGGCCGGTAACGAATATGGTCAGTCTATGGATTATTTTTTATATGATATTGATAAAGATGGTGTAAAAGAACTGCTTTTATTGAATGGAACGTGTGAGGCAGATTATGTATACAAGATCTATACCATCGGTAATGGAAGTGCCAGGTATATTGATGAGGTTAATGGATCGTGCGTGATGTTCTATGAAGATGAAAATGGAGGGACAGAAAAATATATCATCAGTGTGCAGGCTCGGATGGGATGTGAACGAGTGAGCAAAATCTGGTTGAAAGATGGAAAAGTTTCGACAGAAGAAATTTCCTATAAAGAAGAGGTGGGAATAGATGAAGACTATTATTCTAATCCATATCCATTGGACTATGCAGATGTAACAGATAAGTCATTATTAAAGTAGAAAACTATGGGGAATGAGAAAATGTATTGTGAAAAATGTGGTCATGAGATGAAAAATGGAAGATGCCCCAATTGCGGTTTTCCGGTCGGAGAGCCACAGTGGGAGGAGCAGAAAAGTAAGAAAAAATCAGGGAAGAAGATAGGCATTATCATCTTATCGGTAGTGATTGTTCTGATTTTTGCAGCAGCGATTCTTGCAGCTATTTTTTGGCTCAAGAAAGAAAATACGCAGAAAAAGTTTGATACACATATAGAAAAGGGGCAAAAATATCTGGAAGAAATGGATTATGAGAAAGCTGCGGACAATTATCTGGCAGCAATTGATATAGATCCAAAGGCAGAAGATCCATATATGAAACTGGCAGATTTGTATTTGGAAATAGATCAGCCGGAAAATGCAGCAATCGTATTGAAAAAGGGTGTAAAGAATACAGGCAGCCGGGCGATGAAAAATCGATATGATCTTTATACTTATGTAGATCAAAATCTGATTCCGGAAGAGGGGCAATGTGAAGAAGGCGAGTATGAATGTGATTATTATGAAGGCACAGGATATTGGGCATCGGTAAGTCTTGAAAGCAATCATTCACAAAAAGGCGTCATGAATTGGAAAATTATGGATTTTGATGGAGATGGAGAAGAAGAACTGCTTGTAATTTATCTGAATAATAAGGAAGAACAGGACGGGGGACCATATCAAAATGGAATTTACCTCAGGATGTATGAAAGTGAAAAAAATGAAATTGTCCTGAAAGATGAATACAAAGCATTATATCCGGTCATTGGAGCTGGCGATGAAGAGGATGACGGAATTTTCCTGAAAAAGCACGGGGGAAACATCTATCTGTGTGGAAGTAGTTATGCAATAGCGGATATTTATGCGGATGGAGCAACCATCAGCTCATTTATATTAACCTATGAAGAGGGGGCGTTCGTGCAACAGGCAGGAACAGAAGAACCAATCAGTGGTTCAGAATTTTACTGGTATAGCGGATACTGGGATATGGCAATGATGATGGATGAACTGGATATGACTGAGGATGCAGCACAGGTGAGACGGGATCATATGCCAAGATTTCAGTCCTGGGATGAAGCGGACGAGATGCTGGTCAGAATTACGGGAGAAAATAAAGGATATAAAGAACTTTTGTATGAAGAGACCGGAGAGATTAAATATCTTGGACATGTGGAAGTTTTAGTACAGTTAAGCGGTTTTTAAGAGTGGATGCAATGGAGTTACACGAAGTTGGAGTGTATTAAAAAAATGAATTTGACAATGTGAAAAAGATCGAAATATGGTAAGATAAAATAAAAAAGGAAGGGGAGGAAAGGGATGTATTGTAAAAAGTGCGGAAATGAGATCAGTGACGGAGCAAAATTCTGTAAGTTTTGTGGTGCAGTGCAGGAAACCCAGGCAGCAGGATCATTCCAAAAGCCGCAGAATGTTGATCCGGTAAAAGAGGCTGAACAGCAGCGGCAAAGAGAACGGTTAGATCAGCAGATTGTCAGTCTGGAATCTGAAAGAAAAGCTTTGGAAGAGAAAATCAAGGAAGATCTGCTAAGATTGAGTCAGAAAGTGGTGCTGCCAGCAACGGACTTGCAGCAGAAAAAGTGTCCGAATTGCGGAGGAATGGTAGCAGGAGCAAGATTTTGTCCCAAATGCGGTTATGATCTGAACAGTATAAAAGAAAAGTAAGGGAGGGAAAAATATGTCTTACGATGATATGCCACAGAAGCAGGCAAGGATAGAAGCTCTTAGAGAAGAAAAGGGCAGGTTACAGAAAGTGAGACAGACGATTGCTTTTTATGAAGCAAATGCAGCGAGTGGAAAGGTAAAAAAAGCAGTTCTCCCACAGATGGCACAGCAGATTCAGCCGGCAGAGGGGGCGAAATACAGTACCAACGGTGCAGGAAAAGCTCTTGACCGGGGACTTATGAGATGGATTTTGGGAGGTGGCAGCATTCTGTTGGTTTTACTTCCGTTTCTGAGCTGGATCACGGTTGCGGGATATGATGTGAGTTTTTTTAAGATGGCATCTGGAATAGAAAAGTTAAATGATTTTCTGGGAGCTTTTTCCACTGATGATGTCAGAGTTATGCAGGGGATTTGTATCTTTATATGCTGTGTTATGATTGGAATTGCAGTTGTGAATGGAATTGCGGCATATTGTACTTTGCGTAGTGGAAAGACAGGCTGGATTTATGGAGGAACAATCTATGGTATGGCAGTGTTCGGAGTTCTCTGGCTGTTCGTTCTTTACATCAATATGAAGCTAAAAGAAGCTTTAGGCAGTTATGGTGATTATATTAAGTTTAAGATGACTTTTCCGGCGTGGCTGGCAGTGATTCTTGCTATTGTGCTGTGCGTTCTGAATGCAAATCGTGAAAAGCTGGAGCGTAGTTTTAAAGGAGAGACTTTGTCGGGAGCAAATGCTGTGAGTGGGACAAATCAGGGGATATTGCCGATTACAAATTATTATCCATGGGAAGAACTTCAATTGTGTACGTTACATATGACGGGACATGCAGTGAGAAATATCTGGATGGATTATAAATATGTAGGATGTGCCGGAGAAGTAGATAGGAAATCCGCACAGATTGTTGCAGATATAGTCTTTAAGACGACAAAGGGAGTTTTTATTATTCCGGGAATAAGCTGGTTTATCAGTCAGATACAGAGACAGGGAGAGACAGAAAGAAAATCATTTCAGGCAGTTCCATTTTCAGCACAGGACGTGATCAACGTAGAGTGTATGCTGCGGACAGTAGAAGTCGTGGGAACGGAAAAGAAAATCATTTGTGATGTGAGTGTGGATTCCGGACTGGATTGTAGGGAACTGTTAAATTATCGTGGGCTGTCAGGCCGGCAGTTTGCAGTATGCAAAGAACAGGAATTGAAAGCAGGCAAGATAGATAGCGAGGGAATGTATTGCACATATTAGGAGGAAAAAGGAATGTTTTGTAAGTATTGTGGAGAGAATAATGTAGATGGGGCAAAGTTTTGCAAGAATTGTGGCAAACCATTAATGACGACATCAAGTGCAGACGGTACTGCTGCAGGATATAATCCGGAAATGACTCCGGGATATACACCGACATTACAGCAGAACCATAAAAAGACTGGGATTATAGCAATCGTGGCGATTGTGGCAGCAGTGCTGATCGCTGTAGCAGTGATTTTTTCAATTTTCCATGCGGTAAAAGGACGCAGCCCGGAAAAAACGGTAGATCAGCTTGTGACATCGCTGTTTAAACTGGATGCGGATGGCATCATCGATACATTTCCAAAAGAAGCGGTAAACAAGTTAAAAGAAGAAGGAAACTGGGATGATGAGTATGACGACCTTGTAAGTGGCATAGAATCGATCGCACAATCCGTGGGAGATTATGTTGACCTGGAAGAGCTGTGTTCTTATAAGATCACAGAGACAAAAGATGCCACAAAAGAAGAGATAGCGGAAATTCAGGAAGATTATGACGATGAAGGAATTGATGTAAAGATTAAGGATGCAAAGATAATCACAGTTGAACTCACAATCAATATTCCAATTTATGGTTCGGAGACAGATTCAGAAGATTTCGTAGTGATAAAGATCGGAAATAGTTGGTATATTGATCCAATGAATTTCAGTCTGTAGTTGTAACTGTTGAATTTTGGATATGCAAAAAGAGCCGGTGATTTCAGTATAAAGCTGAGATGACCGGTTTTTTAACTGTCTGGCACAAGAAAAAAAGATCCAGTGAATCTTGTCAGTTATCAAGTATGAGCTAAAATGGTTCGTCGGCTTTTTGTGAAAAAATTATCATTTAAAAAATAAGGAGAAAGAGTGACAAATTTCAGAATCTGTATACGAAAATATACAAAGAAGGAGTCCGGTCATACTGGACTTTTGTTATTTTTGGCGATATAATATGGATACATATGAAAAAATTATACTTTCAGTGTAAATTTCAAGGAGGAACAAAAAATGGCAAGAAAAATGAAGACCATGGATGGTAATCAGGCAGCAGCTCACGTATCTTATGCGTATACAGAAGTTGCAGCAATTTATCCGATTACGCCATCATCCGTTATGCCGGAGCATGTCGATGAGTGGGCAACAGAAGGCAGAGAGAACATTTTTGGACAGACTGTACAGGTAACAGAGATGCAGTCCGAGGCAGGTGCAGCAGGAGCTGTGCATGGTTCTCTTGCAGCAGGTGCACTTACCACTACTTTCACAGCATCACAGGGACTCCTGCTCATGATTCCTAACTTATATAAAGTAGCAGGCGAGCAGCTTCCGGGAGTGTTCAACGTATCTGCACGTGCACTGGCAAGTCACGCACTGTCAATTTTCGGAGATCATTCAGATGTTTACGCCTGTCGTCAGACTGGAGCAGCTATGCTCTGCGAGTCCAGTGTCCAGGAAGTTATGGACCTGACACCGGTTGCTCATTGTGCAGCACTTGAGGGCAAGCTTCCATTCATCAATTTCTTCGATGGATTCAGAACATCCCATGAGATCCAGAAGATCGAGACATGGGATTACGAAGATCTGAAAGATATGGTAAGCATGGATGCAATCGATGAGTTCCGTGCACATGCACTGAACCCGAACCACCCATGCCAGAGAGGTTCTGCACAGAACCCGGATATCTTCTTCCAGGCAAGAGAAGCTTGTAATCCTTACTATGATGCACTTCCGGCAATCGTTCAGAAGTACATGGATAAAGTAAATGCAAAGATCGGAACAGATTACAAGTTATTTAACTATTATGGAGCAGCAGATGCCGAGCATGTGATCATAGCAATGGGATCTGTCTGTGATACGATCGAGGAGACAATCGATTACCTGACAGCAGCAGGCGAGAAAGTCGGAGTTGTCAAGGTCCGTCTTTACAGACCATTCAGTGCTGAGGCTCTGATTGATGCGATCCCGGATACAGTTAAGAGAATTTCTGTACTTGACAGAACAAAAGAGCCTGGATCACTTGGCGAGCCACTGTACTTGGATGTTGTTGCAGCATTGAAAGGATCTAAGTTCGATGCAGTTCCGGTTTATACAGGACGTTATGGACTTGGTTCCAAGGATACAACACCGGCACAGATCGTTGCTGTATATCACAATGATGCAAAAGCTAAATTTACGATCGGTATCAATGATGATGTAACGCATCTGTCACTGGAAGCCAATGAACCACTGGTCACAACACCGGAAGGAACGATCAACTGTAAATTCTGGGGACTTGGAGCTGACGGAACAGTAGGTGCGAACAAGAACTCAATCAAGATCATCGGTGATAATACAGATATGTATGCACAGGCTTACTTTGATTATGACTCAAAGAAATCCGGTGGTGTTACAATGTCTCACCTCCGCTTTGGTAAGAAGCCGATCAAGTCTACATACCTGATCCATCAGGCAAACTTTGTAGCATGTCATAACCCGTCCTATGTTGACAAGTACAACATGGTACAGGAGCTGGTTGACGGAGGAACATTCCTTCTGAACTGTCCATGGGATGCACAGGGACTGGAAGAGCATTTACCGGGACAGGTAAAAGCCTATATTGCACAGCACCATATCAAATTCTATACGATCGACGGTATCAAGATTGGTAAAGAGATCGGACTTGGCGGACGTATCAATACAGTTCTTCAGTCTGCATTCTTCAAGCTTGCATCCATCATTCCGGAGGAGCAGGCGATTGATCTTATGAAAGCAGCAGCAAAGGCTACTTACGGAAGAAAAGGTGATAAGATCGTACAGATGAACTATGATGCGATCGATGCAGGAGCAAAGCAGGTTGTAGAAGTAGAAGTTCCGGAGAGCTGGAAAGATGCTGCTGATGAAGGACTTGCTACACCGCATATCGAAGAAGGCGGAAGAGCCGATGCAGTTGCATTTGCAAAGAATATTCAGGCAAAAGTAAATTCTCAGGAAGGAAATACCCTGCCGGTATCTGCATTTAATGATTATGTAGACGGTTCTACACCATCCGGTACATCTGCATATGAGAAGCGTGGTATCGCAGTTGATATCCCTGTATGGGATCCGAGCAAATGTATCCAGTGTAACCGCTGTGCATATGTCTGCCCTCATGCAGTGATCCGTCCGGTAGCACTGACAGAGGAAGAAGCAGCACAGGCACCAGAAGGAATCAAGACACTTGGTATGATCGGAATGCCGGATATGAAGTTTACAATGACAGTATCCGCTTATGACTGTACAGGATGCGGATCCTGTGTAAATGTCTGCCCGGGCAAGAAGAATAAAGAGACCGGAGAAGTTGAGAAAGCTCTGACAATGGCAAGCATGGAAGAAAATGCAGGCGAGCAGAAGTACTTTGATTTCGGTACAGAGATTCCTGTAAAACCGGAAGTTGTTGCCAAGTTTAAAGAGACGACAGTGAAAGGAAGCCAGTTCAAGCAGCCACTCCTTGAGTTCTCAGGAGCATGTGCAGGATGTGGAGAGACTCCATATGCGAAGCTGGTAACGCAGTTGTTCGGAGACAGAATGTACATTGCAAATGCAACAGGATGTTCTTCTATCTGGGGTAACTCCTCACCGTCCACACCATATACGGTAACACCGGAAGGAAAGGGACCTGCATGGAGTAACTCTCTGTTCGAGGACAATGCTGAGTTTGGATACGGTATGTTACTTGCCCAGAATACAATCAGAGACAGACTGAAAGCAAAGGTTGAGAAGATCGCAGAGAAGACAGAGGATGAGGCAGTGAAGGCTGCAGCAGATGAATATCTTGAGACATATACAGTAGGAGCTACAAACGGAACAGCTACAGACAAGCTGGTTGCTGCTCTGGAAGCATGTGACTGTGACTGCGAGGATAAGGCAGATGTTCTGAAGAACAAAGATTTCCTGGCTAAGAAGTCCCAGTGGATCTTCGGAGGAGACGGATGGGCTTACGATATCGGATACGGCGGTGTTGACCATGTGCTTGCAAGCAAGAAGGATATCAATATCATGGTATTTGATACAGAGGTTTATTCTAATACAGGTGGACAGTCCTCCAAGGCTACAAAGACCGGTGCTACAGCACAGTTCGCAGCAGGTGGAAAAGAGACAAAGAAGAAAGACCTTGCAGGAATGGCTATGACATACGGATATGTCTATGTAGCTCAGATCGCAATGGGTGCTGACTTCAACCAGACCGTTAAAGCAATCGCTGAGGCTGAGGCTTATCCGGGACCATCCCTGATCATTGCTTATGCACCATGTATCAACCATGGTATCAAGAAAGGTATGAGCAAGGCTCAGACAGAGGAGCAGCTTGCAGTAGAGTGCGGATACTGGAATAACTTCCGTTTCAATCCGGCAGCAGAGGGCAATAAGTTCTCACTTGACAGCAAGGCACCGAAGTCAGAAGGATATCAGGACTTCCTGAATGGTGAGGTTCGTTACAATGCACTCAAGAGAGCAAATCCGGCGAAGGCTGACAGACTCTTTGCACTGAATGAGCAGGAAGCCATGGAAAGATATGATTACCTGAAGAAGCTGGTAGATGTATACGCAGCAGAAAAAGAGTAATTGGATTTTTGGACTTTAATCTGACGGGTTGACCGGTCAGGAGAATGGCAGACGGTAATGCAGATACAACTGTAAAGCTGTCTGCCATTTTTGATGCAAAAGTATGTCAGAGAAACTGCAGACATCATGTACTTTCATAAGTACAATTTTATAGATTGCTCTTGCAAATGAGGCAAGCCTGTGGTACAATATGTATTGTTTATCCGTGGGAGGTGTGAAATGGACATTTTAAAGATTGTATTATACATTGTCTTTGTTATAGACTGTATCGCATTATCAGCGATCATTCTTTTACAGGAAGGTAAGTCTGCAGGTCTTGGAACGATCGGTGGTGTAGCAGATTCATATTGGGGACAGAACAAGGGACGTTCTATGGAAGGTGCACTTGTTAAGTCTACAAAGTTTCTTGCGATCCTGTTCCTCGTACTTTCAGTAGTACTGAACCTGAAGGTTTTTAATTAATGACATAAGATGATTCCAGATAAGGCATTCTATACGGTGAGTTATAGAATGCCTTATCTTTTTCTGCCCGGTATTCCGAATGAGAAGTGGAAAGAACTGCCGGAGTCACAATAGGCAGAGCGAGAGCGGGAAATCAGAAATTGAAGAGAAGGAACGCAGGGAAAGAATGCAGGAGTAAAAGCAAAGAGAAGGAACAGAAAAGAAAGAGCAGAGAAAGGAAAGATATGGATCAGACATTTGAAAAGCGTAAAAAGGTCATTTATGATTTTATCTGTGATGATTTTTATGTGCCGATGAAAATAAAAGAGATCGCCATGGTTCTTCAGATCACGAAGGAGCAGAGGAAAGAGCTGCAGGAAGTGCTGGACAGTCTGGTAGAGGAAGGCAAAATTTCTCTTTCCAAGCGTGGAAAGTACAGCAAGGGTCAGGCGAAAAGAATCATGGGAACATTCCAAGCGAACATCCGTGGATTTGGATTTGTTATGGTAGAAGGACAGGAAGAAGATATCTTTATTCCTGCGGAAAATGTAAATGGTGCATTCCAGGGGGATGAAGTGGAGTGTATTATTACAGGTAGTCCAAGCGGCAGACGGCAGGAGGGAAAGATTGTCGGAATTATTTCTCATCAGGTGACTAAAGTGGTCGGATTGTATGAGAAGAGCAAAAGTTTTGGATTTGTGCGTCCGGATAATCAGAGATTCCTGAAAGATATTTATATCCCTGCAGGAAAAGAACTCCATGCAATGACCGGACATAAGGTAGTTGTGGAACTGACATCCTATGGCGGGGAGCATATGAAACCGGAAGGAAAGATCATTGAGATCCTGGGTCATGTGAATGATCCCGGTACAGATATTCTTTCCATCGTGAAAGATTTTGATATCCCTACAGAATTTCCTGAAAAAGTGCTGAATCAGGCTGTTCGTGTGGGAAAAGAAGTATCAGAGGCTGATATGGCAGGAAGAATGGATCTGCGGGACTGGCAGATGGTCACGATCGATGGGGAAGATGCAAAAGATCTGGATGATGCGGTTTCTGTTGTGATGGACGGAGAAAATTACAGGCTGGGAGTTCATATTGCTGATGTGACAAATTATGTGCAGGAGAGAAGTGCATTGGACTGTGAGGCACTGAAACGTGGAACAAGCGTTTATCTTGCTGACCGGGTGATCCCGATGCTGCCACAGACTTTGTCAAATGGAATCTGCTCTCTGAATGCAGGAGAGAACCGGCTTACCCTGTCCTGTATCATGACGGTGACACCGGAGGGCGAAGTTGTGGATCATCAGATTGCTGAAACGGTAATCTGCGTAGATAAAAGAATGAGTTATAACGGAGTGGCAAAGGTTCTTGCAGGGGATGCCGAGGCACTGGAAGCGGATCGGGAGTTTGTCCCGATGATCCTGCGGATGAAAGAATTGTCTGATATTATCAGGGAAAGGCGTGCAAAGAGAGGTTCGATCGACTTTGATTTTCCTGAGACAAAAATCATTCTGGATGAAAAGGGACGTCCTGTTGAGATCAAGCCTTATGACCGGAATGATGCAACAAAGATCATAGAAGATTTTATGCTTCTTGCAAATGAGACAGTTGCAGAGGAATATTTCTGGAGAGAGATTCCATTTCTCTACAGAACGCATGATGTGCCTGACGAAGAAAAAATCCGTAAGTTAGGTACATTTATCAATAATTTCGGTTATAACCTGCATGTAAGAAATGAAGTCAGACCGAAAGAAATCCAAAAGCTTCTGTGCAAAGTTGAGGGAACCCCGGAAGAACCACTGATCAGCCGGCTTGCCCTGCGGTCAATGAAGCAGGCAAAATATACAACAGAAAATACAGGGCATTTTGGACTGGCAGCGAAATATTATACGCATTTCACTTCTCCGATCCGCCGATATCCTGATCTTCAGATCCATCGGATCATCAAGGAAAATCTGCGGGGAAGGCTGACCGGGGAACGGATGGAGCATTACAGAAAGATTCTGACCGAAGTTGCATCTCAGTGCAGTCAGCGGGAGCGGACAGCGGAAGAGTCCGAGCGTGAAGTGGTCAAATTGAAAAAAGCAGAGTATATGCAGGCTCATATTGGCGGAGAGTATGAGGGCGTGATCTCCGGTGTGACAAAATGGGGAGTTTATGTAGAACTTCCGAATACGATCGAAGGTCTGATCCATGTTGCAGATATGAGGGATGACCATTATAATTTTATAGAAGAAACTTATGAGATGGTTGGCGAGCATACAGGAAAGACCTGGAAATTAGGACAGAAAGTACAGATCCGGGTGACAGATGCTGACCGGTTGCAGAGGACAGTTAATTTTGAGTTTGTCTGACTGGCAGATGATTGAACAGAGAGAGGATGTAATACGAAGATGGCAAAGACAGAAAAAAAGCTGATCGCAAATAATAAAAAGGCATACCATGATTATTTTATCCTTGAAAAATATGAAGTGGGGCTGGTACTTCACGGAACGGAAGTTAAGTCTCTGCGTATGGGAAAGTGCAGTATTAAAGAGTCATTTATCCGGGTGGAAGATGGCGAGATGTATATTTACGGCATGCATATTTCTCCATATGAAAAGGGAAATATTTTCAATAAGGATCCGCTGCGTGTGAGAAAGCTACTTCTCCATAAAAAGGAAATTTTAAAGATTTCCGGCAAAATGAAAGAGCAGGGAATTACGGTAGTGCCGTTGCAGGTCTATTTCAGCGGAAGTCTTGTGAAAATGGAGATCGGGCTTGCAAAAGGTAAGAAACTGTATGACAAGCGTGATGATATCGCAAAGAAAGATCAGAAGCGGGAAGCCCAGCGGGAGTTCAAAGTGAGAAATCTGTAGGGCAGAGCAGGGGGGTCCTAAGGTCTTTTACCCACCTATGAGCAAGCTCATGTGGGCTTAGACCTTTTGCCCCTGGCATCATGACATTTTTATCAGAAATCAATGGCATCTTTTACTGCTTCCAAATGACCAAATGATTTTTTCAGTTCAAGAGCTGAAAGATAAAGGTCGGTTTTTCATATTATAAAATTAATCAGATGGTTGATAAGGGAATCCTAATAAAGCTTAATAAAAAATATTATGAAAATGTAAATTTTGATGGTGAGGAATCGGATTTCTACTATGTCTATGCATTTGTACCAGGCGGAGTGGTTTGTCTGCTAAGTGCAGCTGTGTATTATAATCTGTCTACTTATCGTCCAGATGCCATTGATGTAGCAATTCCGAGAAAAGCAAAGGTATCAACACTACCAGATTGGCCGGAACTGAATGTATGCTATTTTACAGATAACCGATTTGATGTTGGTATCGTGACCGTAGAGGATGGAAATAACAGATTTCGTATATATGATATTGAAAAAACTGTTGTCGATATTGTTTTCTACAGGGAAAAAATTGGAATTGAGGAAACTAAGGAAGTTCTTACAACCTATTTGAATCGGAGTGACCGTAATCTAAACAGGCTAATCAGATATGCGGAGCTACTTAAATGTGGAGATGTAATGAAAAAGTATCTGGAGGTGCTGGTATGACAAATGCTATATCGGTAAAGGAGGGATTAAAGAAACAGGTGATAGAAGATGGAAAGGCTATGCAGGATAAGCTAGTCACATATGGTTTGGAGAGGACAATATATAGATTATCTGTTTCGAAATATGCAGAAAAATTTGAAGCAATTGTTTCACTGAGGCTTGCAAATAGCAGATATAAGGATTTCTATGATATTTATGTTTTGGCTGACAGCTATGATCTTGATGGCATGGAATTAATGAAGGCGATTGTAGAGACATTTATTCATCGAGAAACCAATTTTGACGATATTGCAGCCTTTGATGATGATTTTACCAAGGATGAGACCAGGCAGCGGAGATGGAGAGCCTTTATCAAAAAGAAGAAAGCACTGGTGAAAGTAGAATTTGAAGAAACAATGCAACTATTAAAAGAATTATTATTGCCCATTGTGGATTCAATTTATAACAAAAATTCCTTCGAGCAGACATGGAGCAAAGAAACAAAAAGCTGGAGGTGAGTACATAAAATTAGCAATAGGAATCGTGTGAAAAAGTAACCCGTTTTTACATCTTTTGCGGACGATATTAAGTGAAAATAAACCAGGTTATGCCAGAAAGCTAAAATTTATAAAGGCTTACAAAGCCTTGAGTTTATTAGGGTTCTTGGATGGAAGGATAGAATTTACACCTTTGGGAGATTGGATCGGTAGACAAGATGTAGGGAATGGCAAGAGATATGGAGTCGGCATTTTTGATAAATTGATATCATCAGAGTTAGGATAGTCAGGGACAGATTATCGGAGGAGTTTACAATGTCAAATGAAAGAGACAGGAGATCGTAAATAAATTTATTGTCAAAGTTGACAATGTATAATAGCGGTAGTATCATCGAAAGAGGAAAGAATAGAAAAAAGAAGCTAAGATGAAAGAGAGGTTATGGTGAAAAAAGGAATCAAACAGTTTCTTGCAGGGATGTGCGCAGTGTTGGTCATGCCGACCGGAACTGTACAGAATGTGCTTGCAAAAGAGTCGGAACAGGCATTGCCGGTATCCGCAGAAAAGTCGATCAATCAAGAATTGAAATTATGGTATACTTCGCCGGCTAAGATCGACACAGCAGAAACAAATGGCGGCGAGTGGATGCAGCAGTCCCTGCCTTTGGGCAATGGAAATCTGGGAAATCTGATTTTTGGAGGGATTGCAAAGGAAAGGATTCATTTTAATGAAAAGACGCTTTGGACAGGTGGACCTTCATCAAGTCGTCCAAATTATCAGTTCGGGAATAAGGCAACAGCGTATACCGATACGGAGATTGAGGAGTATCGAAAGCTTTTAGATGACAAATCTACAAATGTATTCAACGATGACAAAAGTCTTGGCGGTTACGGAATGGGGGCAAAGATTAAGTTCCCGGGAGAGAATAATCTGAACAAAGGAAGTTATCAGGATTTCGGAGATATCTGGCTTGATTTTTCCAAGATGGGAATCAATGATAACAATGTAAAGGACTACCGCAGAGAGCTGGATATTCAGACCGGAATTGCGGCGACAGAGTTTTCTTGCAAAGACGTGACATATAAGCGGGAACATTTTGTGAGTAATCCGGATCAGGTGATGGTGACAGAGCTTTCTGCATCTGAAAAAGGAAAACTTGATTTGAATGTAAAAATGGAGCTTAATAATAGTGGTTTAGAAGGGAAGACCACTTTTGATGAAAAGAATCAGACATGTACGATCGAAGGAAAGGTAAAGGACAATGATCTGAAGTTTTGCACAACGATGAAGCTCGTTCTGACAGGTGGAAAACTGAGCGCAGATGAAAAGAATCAAGTCTATCAGATTCAGGATGCAGATTGCGTGATGATCGTGATGGCGGCAGAGACGGATTATAAGAATGATTATCCGACATATCGGGATAAGAACAAAGATTTGAAAAAAGTAGTCGCTGACCGTGTGAACAATGGAACGAAGAAATCCTATGATGAGTTGAAGGAAACACATATCGCAGACCATCAGGGATTATTTGACAGAGTAAGTCTGGATTTGGGAGAACAGCGCACATCAGTACCGACGAACCAGCTTGTGGATGAATATCGAAATGGAAATTATTCGCATTATCTGGAAGTGCTGGCATTTCAATATGGACGTTATCTGACAATCGCAGGTTCAAGAGGAACACTTCCAAGTAATTTAGTTGGATTGTGGACAGTTGGCAACTCTGCGTGGACAGGAGACTACCATTTCAATGTGAATGTACAAATGAATTACTGGCCGGTTTATGCAACGAATCTTGCAGAATGTGGGACAACGTTTGTAGATTATATGGATAAGTTAAGAGAGCCGGGACGCCTGACTGCGGAGAGAGTGCACGGAATTGAAGGAGCAGTGAAAAATCATACCGGATTTACCGTACATACAGAGAACAATCCGTTTGGTATGACAGCGCCGACAAATGCACAGGAATACGGATGGAATCCGACAGGGGCTGCATGGGCAATCCAAAATCTTTGGTGGCATTATGAGTTTACACAGGATGAGGCATATCTGAAGAATACGATTTATCCGATTATGAAAGAGGCAGCTCTGTTTTGGGATTCATATCTCTGGACATCGGAGTATCAGAAAATTAACGATGAGAACTCGCCATATAACAGCCAGAACAGACTTGTAGTTGCACCAAGTTTTTCAGAGGAACAGGGACCGACAGCAGTTGGAACAACTTATGACCAGTCGCTTGTGTGGGAGTTGTACAATGAATGTATCAAGGCAGGAAAAATTGTCGGAGAAGACGAAGCACTTTTGAAATCATGGGAAGAAAAGATGCAAAAACTGGATCCGATTGAGATCAATGATACAAATGGAATCAAGGAGTGGTATGAGGAGACACGTGTCGGACAGAAGAACGGTCATAACCAGTCTTATGCACAGGCAGGAGATCTTGCAGAAATCGAAGTTCCAAACAGCGGATGGAATATCGGACATCTGGGAGAACAAAGACATGCATCTCATTTGGTAGGTCTGTTCCCGGGAACATTGATCAACAAAGACAATGAAGAGTATATGAATGCGGCAATCCAGTCTTTAACAGAGCGTGGAGAATACTCTACCGGCTGGTCAAAGGCAAATAAGATTAACCTTTGGGCAAGGACAGAGAATGGAGAGAAAGCATATACACTTTTGAATCATCTGATTGGAGGAAATTCTTCCGGGCTTCAGTACAATCTATTTGATTCTCATGGTTCCGGCGGTGGAGACACTATGATGAATGGAACTCCGGTATGGCAGATTGACGGTAACTTTGGCCTGACATCCGGTGTGGCAGAGATGCTTGTACAGTCACAGTCCGGATATACACAGTTTCTTCCGGCAATTCCAAGCGCATGGGAAGAAGGAAGCGTACAGGGACTGAAAGCAAGAGGCAACTTTACAATTGGAGAAAAGTGGGCAAACGGCGTGGCGGAGACATTTACGGTATGCTATGACGGAGACAAAGAAAGCAGTACATTTACAGGATCTTATGAGGATATCACTTCTGCAAAAGTATATGCTGATGGAAAAGAAATTGAAGTGACAAAAGAAGAAGAAACAGGTCGTATTTCTTTTGAAGCGAAAGCAGGAAAGACGTATACAATTGATATGTCTGAGACGAATGTGGAGGAATTGAAAGAGAAGGCAACAGCATTTTTAAAACAACTCCATCCGGATCTGATCAAGATTAAAGAAGAACTGCAGTCGGCGATTGACCGTTCTTCAAAAGAACTGGGAAGTATTCTGACAAAAGCAAAACAGATGGATCAATTATACCGCACATATCTGCAAGAAGCAGAGAACGTATATTATCTGACTGATCAGGAAGGGCTTGCCTACAATGAGATTGATACTATTTACAATCAGTTGAGAGAATTGCGCAATACATTGCTGGAAAACACAGGGGATATGGAATACTATCAGAAGGCAGAAAGTCAGCTTACTGATACCGCGGCACAATTAGAAAAACAGATGGAGAACCGGGTGATTTCATTTAGTAAAGATTCCGGAATCATTGGGGAGGACCGGGCGCTTACTTTGAGTAAGAGTGAGAATGCTAAAAATTATGAGATCCGCTATACAACAGATGGAAGTATTCCGAGAAAGACATCAGAAAACTACGAGAAACCACTTCAGTTGAGTGATCAGGAGGACACTGTTGTCAGAGCAGCATTGTTCTATAAAGAGCAGAGAGTCAGTCCGGTATATACAAAGAAATATATGACAGAAGGTATTTCCGTTAAAGATTTGGTAGTATCCCATGAAAACCATTGGGGAGATACTTATGCAAAAGAGAAGATGATTGACGGAAATCCGGCGACAAGATGGGCATCAAAAGGTGTAGATACTTCCAAACCGATGGAGCTCACATTGACATTTGCAAAAGCAGAGCTACTCAGCCAGATGAAATTTGACCTCTTTGTGTCAAGAAATAATGCGATTGGTGCATTTGAAATTCAAGCGCTTGTGGATGGAACCTACCAGACAGTGTACGAAGGTACAAAGATGGGGGATATCAATGATAAGGTGGGAGATGTAGATGGAAACAGCGAAGGGTATCATGCATATTACTTAGCGGAATTTCCGGAGATCAATACGGATTCTGTAAAAGTGATACTGAAAGCAGGATTCTTAGGCGAACCATCTCTGTATGAGGTGACACCACTTTGTGCAGGTGTTCCGGCAGATAAAGCTGGTGACGCAGCAGAATTGGAGAGCATGATTGGATTGGCAGAGGAAGCAGACCGTACATCAGACTATTATGTAAATGCACCGCAGGAACTAAAAGATGCATTTGAAGAAAGCATTTCAGATGGAAAAGAAATGTTGAAAGCATCACAGGATTTGATGGATTCCAGAACCGAATTTTTATCAAATAGATATGACCGTCTTGGCTTTGGGGAGACAGATAAATCGGCGCTGGAGACATTGATTGCACGGGCAGAAGAAGCGCTGAAAGGCGAGTATACAAATGAGTCGTTGTACCAGTTAAAGAAAGTGCTTGCGGAAGCAAAAGAAGTTTTGGCTGATGAGAGTGCAAAGCAGCCAACAGTCGATCAGACAGCGCAGAAACTGCAAAAAGCATTAGATAACTTGGAACAGGGAGGATTTGAAGAGATACAGGTTCCTTCAGGAGAGCTGCAAGGCTCTGATAAATGGATTCAGGCAGGTAAATTCAAGGCGACAGCAGATGACAATGCGGGACCGTTGACGTATGAATTTACCGGACATTTCATACAGGTTCCGACTGTAAAAGGAGATGACCACGGAGTCATTCGGGTGACGCTTCAGGATCAATCCGGAAAACAAATTTATCAGGAAGAGATTGATACATATGCGCAAAACCGAGTGGAAGGAACAGAGCTGATGCAGGAGGAATTTGCAGAAGGCTCGTATACGATTCAGTTTGAGCGAGTGGGAAAAAGCACACAGGCACAGGATAAAAGAGGCTGGGTTGAGGTTGGCACACTGACGATTCGGAAAGAAAAGAAAGAAATGGTGGATAGATGCAAGCTTGAAGAAGAATTGAAGCTTTGTGAGGGTCTGAATGAAAAAGAGTATACAACAGAAAGCTGGACTGCGCTTCAAGAAGTTGTAAAAAGTGCAACAGAACTTTTGAAAAAACCAGATGAAGAGACCTGTACATCTGAGATGAACGATAAAGCAGCGGAAGTAGAAGCGGCAAGGGAAAATCTCCAGAAAGTGACGGTAGATATATCGGAACTGAAAGAGGTCATTAAGACAGCGAAAGCAATTTCTTCGGAGGGATACACAAAAGAAAGTTTTGAGGCACTGCAGCAGGGTATCAGAGAAGCAGAGGTATTGTTAAATGGCACATATACACAGGATGAGGTAAATGAAAAGACGGCCATTTTGAAACAGCGAATCAGCGGACTGCGTGCGGATAAGACTGCACTTCAAGAAAAGTATGATAAGATTAAAGATATGACACAAGGTCAGGCGACGGATGAGTCATGGAAAGAGTTTACAGGACTTAGAGAACAGGCGAAAAATGTATTGGACAATCCAAATGCAACACCGAATGAGGTATCTGAAATCTTAGAAAAGCTGAACAAATTTGAATTTACATACAAGGATAAAGAGAGCGGAGAAGAAGATAAAAAGGATCCGAATCCGGGCACTTCGGGAGATTCCGAACAACAGGGAACTTCTGATACATCTCACAAAAAGGAGAGTGTAAAAACGGGAGACACTACAGCCATTGCTGTTCCAGTCGCAGGAATTGTGGGAGTAGCAGTATTGTTGTATGTGATGAGAAAAAGACGAAAAATAGAATCATAATATGTAAAGCGGCTATGAGGCAAACTCACAGCCGCTTTCATTATACGTTATATCTGATAGCAATACGCTCCATTTTCTTTGACTCCATAAAAATCGGCAAAGGAAAGATGGAAAATATCTTGTTCTTTTCCGGATAAATCAATCTGATTTTTGATTAAATACTGATAAATACCGGAATAGTCAATTTTTCCCTGTAGTAAGATGCTGTCAAGCTTTCCATCTCTGATGATGGCACGTCTGTAATTGTGAGCATCTTCCTCCTCAAGCACGATATCGCCTTCCTCGGCAACACCGCGACCGAGGGAGAGTGTGACGAGCCCGTAGAAGTTCATTGTGTTTTTCATGGCGTAGCGGTCTGTGTATTCCGCCTGTATTCCGCACATATTGAGCGCAGCAATCTGTCCCTGCTTCATTGCATTTGGCCAGATTCCGGAAAGACCGGAGATGAAAATGAATATTCACAAAAATAAGATGCTATGGTATAATACAAGGTACTGTATAGGGCTTCTTATGAGAGAAGTTGAAATATGGGAAAAGATTTAAAAGGCAAAGAATTTGGTAAGGGAATATCCCAAGAAAGTACGGGATTATACTCAGCCAGATTTGTAGATCGGTTTGGAAAGAGAAAACATTTTTACAATACGCAGAAAATCAAAGTTATGAAAATCAGTATCGTTTTATACTACAAACCGGATTGCGAACAGGCGAATTGGTAGGATTGAAATGGGAAGATGTCGATTTTGAATCCAAAACAATTCAGATTCGCAGAAGTATGGAATATCGTTACAGTGCAAAGGAGTGGCGTATTGGAGAACCAAAGAGTAAATCAGGTTACCGTACGATACCCTTAACAGAAGAAGCGGTTGCTATACTAAAAAAACAAAAAGAAAAGAATAAGAGGATTTCAGAAATTTCAACAGAATGGGAAGAATTTGTGTTTCTGTGTCGAAAAGGAACACCAGTGAAGCAGGAATGAAACCGAAAATACTTCAGATGTTACTGGGCCATTCGAGTATTGGAATTACAATGAACTTATATGTTCATACTACCGAGGAAGAAAAGAAAAAAGAAATGGACTTGGTAGCAGAAGCACTTATGGCAATGTAATGGCTCACTTGCAAAAATAAGTATGCTGAAATCCCTTGAAATCAAAGGATTTATAGGAGGAATATAGAAAGATGAAACTAGGAATCGTTATTCCGAGACCGATTTCATAAATGTCCATATAAGTTGTTAAATGCCTTTAAATGCTGATAGCTAGAGCATTTAGAGGATTTCCGACTTGGATAAAACTCTATATAAATTCATGTAAGTTTTTGGAAAATGGCCCACTTTGTGGCCCACTAACTTTTTGATCGAAGTCCTAATATGGGAAGGAGAAGCGCTCATCTAGGCGCTTCTTTTTTTGACAAGTATTACAAAGAAAAATAGATGATGTTTAGAATACAATATGATTATGCAACTGGAATTTGAAAGGCATAGTATGTTGTATCATCTAATAAATTTTGCTTTTATTTTCGCTCATGATCATGAGCCTTTTTCTGTTCAAAGAGTGTGCTGATAGTGTATTTCTAGTATAGAATTGGAAGAAGGGAACAAAAAAACAGAACGTTGCTGTATTATAATTTGCTTTTGCTTGTCACGGCAACATCTATGTATAGAGTATATGTTTTACAGATTATTGCTGTTGTTGTCTTTTTTTGATAAAATAAATAAAAAAGTTATTCTTGCTAGGAGGAGCAGAAATGGGTCAGTTTGAAAGACTTTTAGCTTATATCAAGGGTATGAGCAGAAATACATCTGAACAGGGAACGTGGTTTGAGAATTTTATGAAACATGTATTTTTGACATCACCAATATATAAAGAAATGTATGAAAATGTATGGACGTGGACAGAGTTTCCATATAATGGAGGGCGTCACGACTATGGCATAGATTTAGTAGCAAAGGCACGCAATATAGATGAATACTATGCGATTCAGTGTAAATTTTATGATGATGAGCATGCTGTATCGAAAAGTGATGTTGATACATTTTTAACAGCATCAGGTAAGCCATTTTATATTAAGGGTACGCCTGTACGATATGCAGGTAGAGTAATTGTATCAACAACAGATAAATGGTCAAGCACAGCAAATGATATTATTGAAGGTCAGATACCTGCTGTCAGTCGTATAAGATTGAAGGATTTAAAAGAAATAGGCATAGATTGGGATAGTGTTTCTGTTGATAATCCTTCATCTATGAAACAATCAAAGAAGAAAGTGGTAAGACCTCACCAAAAGACAGCCATTGTAGATGTTTTAGAAGGTTTCAAAACTGCTGATAGGGGTAAGTTAATAATGGCATGTGGAACTGGTAAGACATATACAGCTTTGAAGATTGTTGAGGAGATTACAAAGGGTGATGGAAATGTATTATTCCTTGTTCCGTCAATTTCTTTGCTTAATCAAACATTACTTGAATGGACGAAAGAGTGTAATTATGACTATCAGGTATATGCAATATGTTCAGACCCAAAGGTAACAAAGTCAAGCAAAGAGACAGTAGATAATTTAGCGGATACGATTGTTCCTGCGACAACAAATGTTGAGAGTTTGGTTGATGGCTATACTAATCTTTGGAACGCATTAGGTAAGAAGAGCATAAGATTCTTCTTTTCTACATATCAGTCAATAGATGTTATATCAAAATTTCAGAAGATAACAGGGTTGGAGTTTGATATTACAATATGCGATGAAGCTCATAGAACAACAGGTGTTACATTAGCAGGTGATGATGAAAGTAGTTTTGTAAAGGTACATGATAATGACATCATACACAGCAAAAAAAGATTGTATATGACTGCAACACCTAGAATATATGGAGATGAAAGCAAGAAGAAAGCAACAGATAACAGTGCTTTGTTATGTTCAATGGATGATGAGGCAGTTTTCGGTAAGGATTTTCATGTTCTAGGATTTGCTGAAGCAGTATCAATGGGGTTGTTGTCAGATTATAAAGTTATTGTGTTGGCAGTAGATGAAGGGTATGTTAGTAAAACTCTTCAAAACTTGCTTACAAATGCTGATAGTGAACTTACTTTGGATGATAGTGTGAAAATTCTGGGATGTTTAAATGGTTTATCCAAAAAGACATTGTTTGAGAGTGAAGAAAATTACTTTGAAAACGATCCATACAAGATGAAAAGAGCTGTTGCATTTTGCAGTGATATAAAGGGTTCAAAGAAGTTTGTTCAGCTTTTTGGAGAAATACAAGACGAGATAAAAATGTATGGTGCAGATGACGATTTGGTATCTGTAGAGTTAAGACATGTTGATGGTACGCAAAATGCACTCTGTCGAAAGGAAAGCATAGACTGGCTAAAAGAAGATACGCAAGAGGGCACATGTAGAATTTTATCAAACGCAAGATGTTTGTCTGAGGGCATAGATGTGCCAGCATTAGACGCAGTTATGTTTTTGAATCCAAGAAACTCTATTGTAGATATAATTCAGTCAGTAGGAAGAGTAATGCGGAAGACGGATGGTAAGAATTATGGATATATTATTTTACCTATTGGCATACCAGCTGGGGTAGAGCCGGAAGAAGCATTAGGAGACAATAAAAAATATAAGATAGTTTGGGATGTCCTTCAGGCTCTCCGGGCTCATGATGACAGGTTTAATAATACTATAAACAAGATAGAGTTAAATAGAAAGAAACCGCAGAACATACAAATAATTGGGGTAACAGGTAGGGGGGAAGATAATTCGGAATCAGATATAAAGCATGAAGAGACATATAGACAGCTTACCATGAAGTTTGATGAATTACAGAAGTGGAAAGATAGCATTTATGCAAAGATTGTAAAAAAATGTGGTTCAAGAAAATACTGGGAAAGTTGGGCTAAAGACATAGCAGATATAGCAAACAGACATATAGCGGAGATCGAATTGCTAATCAAAAAGCCTGACATTGCAGATAAATTTGATGAGTTTCTTAAAGCATTACAAAGTAACCTTAATTCTTCAATAGAAAAAGATGATGCGATAGAGATGCTGGCAGAACATATGATAACAAAGCCAGTGTTTGATGCTTTGTTTGAAAACTATGAATTTATAAAGAGTAATCCGGTATCAATTATTATGCAGGATATGTTGGATATATTAGATGAAAAGGCACTTGATAAAGAGCAAGAGACACTGAATAAGTTTTATCTGAGTGTGCAGGAGAGAGCTAAAGGCATTGATAATTCGGAAGGTAAACAGAAAATAGTTATTGAGTTATATGAACAGTTTTTTAAGAATGCTTTACCAAAACAGGTTGCAAAGCTTGGAATAGTATACACACCAATACAGGTTGTTGATTTTATACTTAGAAGTGTGGAGTATGTATTACAGGAGAGGTTTGGTTTGAGTATAAGTGACAGAGGTGTTCATGTGCTTGACCCATTTACCGGAACAGGAACATTTATTGTTCAGTTGCTTAGAAGTGGAATAATTAAGAAGGAAGATTTGTTATACAAATATTGTTATGAGATACATGCTAATGAGATAGTACTATTAGCATATTATATTGCAGCAGTAAACATTGAGGAGGCATTTCATGATTTAGTAGGTGCGACAGAATATACTCCATTTGAAGGCATAGTTTTGACAGATACTTTTGCGTTATCGGAAAATATTGATGAAGATACAGGAAAGCCATTAAACAGAGACAGCTTTTTATTTCATCAAAATTCAGAAAGGGCAACAAAGCAATTAGAAACAGATATCACAGTTATAGTGGGGAATCCTCCGTATTCAGTAGGGCAGAAGTCAGGCAATGACAATAATCAGAATGTTGCTTATGAACATCTTGATAGTAAACTTGCGAGAACCTATGTTGCAAAGTCAAAAGCGACATTAACTCGAAATGCATATGATACATATATAAAAGCATTTAGATGGGCTACGGATAGAATTGGTGATAATGGTGTTGTAGGTTTTGTGAGCAACGGTGCATATTTGGACAGTGTAGCATTAGATGGGTTTAGGCAGTGTTTGGTAGAAGAATTTAATTCAGTATATGTATTTAATCTTAGAGGAAATCAAAGAACCTCAGGAGAGCTTTCCCGTAAGGAAGGTGGAAAAATATTTGGTTCAGGTTCAAGAACACCAGTAGCGATTACCGTGCTCGTGAAGAAGAAAGGTGTAAAAAAAGATGGATACGTTAGATATTATGATATAGGTGACTATCTTTCAAGAACGGATAAGCTGAATACTATTAGCCATTTTGAAAGCATAAAAAACATACCATGGAAGTATCTTACACCTAATGATAATAATGATTGGTTAAATCAGAGAAATCCTAACTTTATGAATTTTATTGCGCTAGGAGATAAAAAGAAGAGAGAAAAAGTAAGTGTATATTCAGACAATTATTCATCTGGATTATCAACAAATCGGGATGTATGGGTATACAACTATTCTGGCGACAAGGCAAAAGAAAATGCTGAAAGAATGATAAGTTTTTATAATAGTGAAAGGGAGAGATGCCATCAGAGATTTAATGAAAGCGTAATACAGGGTATATGTTTGTCAGATGCAAAGACAAAGGCGACATACATACAAAACATTCGTTCCAACGATAAAAACAAGATTAGTTGGTCCCGAGGTCTGTTTAATAGACTTTGTAAAAATGAAATAATAGATGCTAATGATGATAGTAGATTGGTTATGTACAGACCTTTTTGTAAAAAGAATTTATATTATAATTCATCGATAATAGAAATGCCTTCGAGGTGGAAAAGCATATATCCGGATAAGAAAACAGAAAATCTTGTTATATGTGTATCAGGTGCACCAATAAAGAAAGGCTTTTCAGTATTGATGACAGATTGCATTCAAGACCTAAATTTATTGGAACATTCGCTGTGCATGCCTTTATATATTTATGATAAGGTCAATGATGGTTATGATAATGAATTAACTTTGTTTGATTTCCTAGAAGAAGATATAGAGTATAAGCCAAAATATAAAAAGCGTTATGCAATATCAGATAGTGCTTTGAAAAAGTTCCAAGAGAGATATGGTAGCAGGGTTGATAAGGAGTCTATATTTTATTATATATATGCAGTATTACAGAGTAAAGGCTATGTAAAAGCATATGAGGATAATTTATCTAAAGAAATGCCAAGAATACCAATGTTAGATAAATTTATGGATTATGTAGAGGTAGGTAAAGAATTGGCAGACTTGCATGTAAACTATGAAAGATGTATAGACCCTGTGGAAATAGGACTCATAATAGATGCAGTTAAGCCAGATTACACAGTATCAAAGATGAAGTTTAAGAAACAGGGAAAATCAGTTTGTAGAGATACCATAATATACAATGAATATATAACCATAAGCAATATTCCTGAAAGAGCATATGAGTACGTGATAAATGGTAAATCAGCAATAGAATGGATTGTTGAGAAGTATGCGGTAACAGTAGAAAAGGTTTCAGGTATAGTAGATGACCCCAATATTTATCAAAGTAGTAAATATATATTTGATTTACTAATATCGGTTATAGGGGTAAGCCTTAAGACACAAGATTTAATAGACAGACTTCCGGAATACAAGGAGATATAAAAGCATTATAAGGAGCTGAGTGATGTATACTTCAGCTCCTTTTTTACAAATTCATTCATAGAAAAACAGATATTTTATCATTATGTTACAACCAGAGCAAGATCCACCCGTGTATTACAGTATTGTCATTTTGACAATTTTGTATTACTTACGAGTAGCAGACCTTGATGAGGATTACGTCCCCATACCCACGTGAAAATATAATTGTAGGCAATTACATTTTAGCAGATATGCGAGGATATCTGAGCAAGCGTCACAGACAACAAAATAAGGAAATTTTGATAAGGCATTCACCTGGAATAGGTGAGTGTTTTTTGTTTTCAAATATTTAATTAATCGAAAAAAATAAAAAAAGTTTTCCTCAGGGGGCTGTAAAAATGCCTCTCAGCGTTTCGTTTTATGTAAGGGTATTTTTGACAGGAAAAAATAAAAATTTTCATCAAGAGCCTGTATTTATGCCCTTCATCTTTTGAATATGTGTAAGGACATTTTTGAGCCGGCAGAAAAATGTTTTTTACAACAATTAGAAATAGAAACGAGGCGAGAAAAGAATGCAATATGAATACATGAAGGAGTCAGAGCAGATGCTTCAGTACTTCCAGTTTCCGAAGTTTTTGCTAAAGCTGCGCATTTCTCAAACTGCAAAATATCTTTATATGATTTTGTATGACCGGGCGCGGATATCGAGAAAGAATAGCTGGATAGACAAATATGGAAATGTTTATCTGATATTTCCGATAGAGGAATTGTCTGTTCAAATCGGCAAATGCAAATCTTCTGTAAAAACAGCATTGAAGGAATTAGATGATGTGGGACTATTGGTTCGTAGATCCGGTGGATTTTCAAAACCCAATCATTTATATGTAAAAATTCCATCTGATGAGATAGGTGTACAGCTGGTTGA
>ENA-OWOV01000090-OWOV01000090.1-gut-metagenome-genome-assembly--contig:-NODE-90-length-36447-cov-8.337009_pt1 | contig 36447 bp, 36 predicted proteins | sample MGYA00248247_ERZ651799 | MGnify/ENA primary metagenome ERZ651799 (study PRJEB26908, sample SAMEA4031712) | gut metagenome | biome: gut; feature: normal infant; material: stool | place: China | collected 2015 ...
ACTTGGGCTTTGCACAGAACTGAAAAAGAAAAGCCAGCAGCCGGAAAAACCGACTACTGGCGTGATTTCTGGCGGAGACGGTGGGATTCGAACCCACGGACCCTTGCGGATCAACTGATTTCGAGTCAAAATTCGCTATTTAGAAATAAGCGGAAATAAGAGAAATTGAGTGATGATGGCGGAACTTGAAGAAGCCCGTATTTCAAGGGTTTTTCAAGGGTAAAAGCTCGGAAAATGGAAAAACGCCCGAAAATCAATGAGTTCGAATAATTAGCGGTTTTACTGCTTTTTAGGGGAGAACTGAGCATTTTGGGGAGAACTCGGGGAGAACTGGGGAGACCAAACAAGAAAAAATCGCAGTTCCTACGACTGCGTTTTGAACAGACTTTCATGGGAAACCACCTGCCGTTGACCAATATGAAAAGGTGGTTTGAACATGAAAAATTTAGAAGCGCATTTCAAAGAGATCAAGAAGCAATACCCAAAAACCATGAGCAAGGATCAGCTATATCGGGTGGCCCACATCAGCAAGGCAACCGCACTCTATTTGCTTCAAAGCGGTGCAATTCCATGCAAGGACACGGGTAAAAAAACACGTCGCTATACCATTAAGACAGACGATGTGATCGAGTACCTGCGTCAGAGGGAAATATGCCCGGAAAAGTACAAGGCCAGTGAAGGATGGTACGCAGGGACAGCAGGTGCTAAAAAAGCAATAGCTCCAAGCTGCTGGATAACGCTGACTCCTGAGCAGACGAAACAGTTTGAGCTGTTTTTTGAAGCGGAAATGAAGGAGATGGCGGACCTTATTACAATCGAGGAGCTTGCCGTGTTTGCTGGATACAAATCTACCTCTGTAGTAAACTGGTGCAGCAGCAAAAAGATGAAGGCATTTAAGATTGGAGGGAAATATTTTATCCCCAAAGAGTGTGCTATCAAATATTTAGCTTCAGCGGCAATGTGCCGTAATCCGCAACAGTCGTACAGGTACAAGCTGTTTGTCACAGAGTTCAGAAAACAATACAACATAAAATCATGAAAACAGTACATAGCGCGTCTGTTACCCAAAGTGGCGCTTGGGTCGGCAGGCGCGCTGTTTTTATGCCCAGATGCGGGCGAAGGAGGTGTTATTGTGAAAGCATATGGGAAGTCGTGGGGCTACAACGTATATGACTGCCGGTACTGCCTGTACCGGAAAGGGAAGCTAAAGGGCTGCGTCTACCCGGACGGCTGCTGCTGTCCCGTCCCGCAGAAGCCCGCAAGACGGAACGGCATAGAACAAGTTTACGATGCAGCTGCGGACAACGCCGCTCCCGTTTCGGAGTGCGAGGGCTGTCCCTACGGAAGGGCTGCCCCCTGCATCGGATGGTGTACCAAAGAGGTCATGCGCGCCGCAGGGCTTCCAAAGGAGCGTGACAGAGGCCATGTATGACTATTTCTACGGTGCGGAAGCGGAACAGTTCTCCTTCTACCGCATCCCCAAGGTGCTGTTCACGGAGGAACGGTTCAGAAGCGTTTCCGCAGAAGCCAAGGTGCTCTACGGTCTGCTCCTTGACCGCATGAGCCTGAGCTGCAAGAACGGCTGGCTGGATCGGGCGGGGCGTGTGTATATCATCTTCACCATCGAGGAGGTCATGACCGCCCTGGGCTGCGCCGACCAGAAGGCCGGAAAGCTGCTGCATGAGCTGGAGAGCAAATGCCGCCTCATCGAGCGCAAGCGGCAGGGGCTGGGCAAGCCCAACCTCATCTACGTCAAGAACTTTGTGGATAACCATGTGGATAACACATCGGGCAGTACCACACCCTCCCCGGAATCACGATTCCAGAACCGTGAAAATCACGATTCAGGAGCAGTGAAAATCACGGATCAGGAACCGTTAAAATCACGATCTAATAATACTGAGAATAATGATACTGATTTTAGTGATACGGATTCTTTTCCCTTCACTTCGTTCAGGAGGGATCACGGGCGGGAAGCGAAAGGAAACGAAACGGTTTTAAGAGAGCGGTACAGAGCACTTATTGCGGAGAACATCGCCTACGACGCACTCCTGACAGACTATCCATACGAGCAGGACACGCTGGAAGAAATTCTGGAGCTGCTGGTGGATGTTGTCTGTACGACAAAAAGCTCCGTCCGCATTTCCGGCGACGATAAGCCCGCCGAGGTGGTAAGGAGCCGGTTTTTGAAGCTGAACAGCGAGCACATCCGCTTTGTGGTGGGCGGGCTGAAGGAAAACACCACCCGCATCCGCAATATGCGCCAGTATCTTTTAGCCACGCTGTATAACGCCCCTCTGACCATCGGGAACTACTACCGAAGCCTTGTCAGTCACGATATGTCGGAGGGATTCATCTGAGCCGCAGGTCATCGCCTGCGGCTTTGGCATTTTCAGGAGGTGATGCGACCGTGCCGAAACAGAAACCCAACGAACAGGTACAGCAGATACCGCTTTCAGAGATTCGTCCCTTCAAAAACCACCCCTTCAAGGTGGCAGACGACGAGCTCATGCAGCAGACCATCGACAGCATCATGCAGGTGGGCGTCCTCAACCCCGCCATCATCCGCCCCGCACCGGAGGGCGGATATGAAATGGTAGCCGGACACCGGCGGCTCCATGCCGCAGACCTTGCGGGGCTGAAAACCATACCGGCCATCGTCCGCAATCTTGACGACGACGAGGCGGTGATCCTCATGGTGGACAGCAACTTGCAGCGGGAAACCATCAGCCCCATGGAACGGGCGCAGGCGTACAAAATGAAGCTGGAAGCGTTGAAGCATCAGGGAAAGCGCGTAGATTTGGAGGGAAAATCAACTTCCCGACAACTCGTCGGGAAGTTGGAAACGGCAGATAAAGTAGGCGAATTAGCTGGCGATAGCGGTCGCCAAGTTCAACGCTATATCCGCCTCACCGAGCTTCTGCCGGAGGTGCAGAAAAAGGTGGACAGCAAGGAGATCGCGTTCAGCCCCGCCGTGGAACTGTCATACCTCACCCGTGACGAGCAAAAGCAGTTTCTGGACGCAATGGACTATTCCCAGAACACGCCCTCCCTTTCCCAGGCGCAGCGGCTCAAGAAGCTCAGCCGGGAGGGAAAATGCACGAAGGAGGCCATGCGCTCCATCATGTCCGAGGAAAAGAAGGAGGAACAGGAGCGCATCACGCTGAGCAGCGATACCCTCCGCAAATATTTCCCCCGAAGCTACACGCCCCTGCAAATGCAGCAGACCATCATCAAGCTGCTGGAGCAGTGGCAGAAAAAACAGCAGCGCCAAAACGAGCGCTGAGAAAGGCAGGTTTATCCATGAACGTAACCATCAACATCTACGGCGACGTACACATCCGCTGCGACTGCTGCGACGGGTGCAGCGTGTATGACGACAATTTCGACGACGCTCTCGAAGCGCCGCAAGAAGCTGCACCGGATGCGGAGGACGGCGGCGAACAGATCGGCCCGACCGCCGAAGAAGCGGAAGCGGCGGTAAAGGCATTGGCAGCGTTTTTTCTTCCGCTTTTTTCGGAGGAGACCGACGAGGGAGGCGGCCTACGCCGAGTACCACCGGGCGCAGGAGCAGATGCGGGAGCTGCTGATCCACAAGGCGAACGCCGCCTATCTGCTGGGGCTGAACGAACAGAACCGGCAGACCACCGAGCGGCAGCGCGAGGAAAAATAGCGATGGCACATCGCGCAGCCACAGATGAAATCTGTGTTACAGGGGTATGGGGAACGCCCCATCAAGCAAAAGGCGGGGACTCGTCAGAGTCTCCGCCTGGTGTCTTTTGGCTCCAAAAGACCTTGCTTGCCACGTTTGTCGGGAACCTCACATTACTCGGGGAGAGCTTTGTTCCCTGTTTACATACGGAAGCCAAAACAAGCGAGGGAAACGAATTGTTACAAGGGCTCTTTCACAAAGCCTGTGCAAAACTCGACCACAGTCAGTTCACTTTTCTTATGCTCCATACACAAAATCCCTTTACAAAAAAATCGCGCGGCCGCCTTACTGCGGGTTTGCGGGCTTCGCTCGCTTTTGATTAGCGCCTTCGGCGCAGTGGATGATTTCAGATCAGAAGAGTTAAGACCCAAGATTTATCCACAAAGCGGGGCGAACGGCGATATCATCGTTGTCGACATAGCAGGAATACTCACCATAATAGCTCCTGAGGTTGCCGTCGTAGACATAAGCAGCCTGACCTGAATAGCAGACGGGCGACCGCAGCCACCACGCGCAATGGCCATTTCCAGTTTTATATGCGCCTTGAGCATAGCAGTATGCAGTTCCTTGACACTGTCTGGTGCTGTCTGAACTGAAATACTCCCAGGCTTCATCCATACTCAAAAGGAAGACCCTGTCTTTCTTATTCGCTGATTCGGTGGTAGTGCTCAGGATCATTGCCTGTTCCTCGTGACTGAATGCATTGCTGATAAACGTTCCGTTCAGCCATTTCCGCAATGTGCAGTTCTCCCATGTTCCGAATATGCGGGAAGTATGGTATTGCTGGCAATCGAGGGCGTATTTGCTTATCAGCAAAGCCTTGCTTCCATCGTTTTTCAATACCAGCCACTCGATGAGGGCGTTTTCGTTCTTTGACGCCTGAGGGTAGCGTCCGAATTTTATAGTCACAAATCCCTTATAGGATGGCTGTTTCTTACTTACTAACTGAAAAACTCGCGGTTTTGTATGGAGCACCCTCAGCGCTTGGCTGCAGCTGAACTCTCCGGAACCGGATATAGACGCTACATTGATCATGCTCTGAAGCGAGGAGACGTCTGCTCTGGCCTCTGACAAAGCTTTATCGGCAGCAGCCTTAGATTCAAATCCGCCAAGCTGTTTAAGGGCAGAATCCAGTTTGAGTTCGAGCTGTTTCAGTCCCGCTGCTATTTCCGAAATCTCCCCATCAAGGCGTTTTCGCTCCTTTCCGGCAAACAGGCCGAGGGAATCACGCTTGGAGCGAAGGGTGTTAAGGCTGCTGTTTGCGGCAGTCTTTTCACGATTTAACTGTTTGATCTGTGCAGCAGTTTTGTCATACCCGCCGCATATACTCTCTATGTATGACGCCCTTTGCTTTGCAGCCGCAAGCTGCTGCACCAAAGGCTGCGCCTGTCTTCCGCTCTGTCTTGCACTAAATGCGGCGATGACCTTATCCGCTTCCAGTTGATCAGCAGCCTCCGCAGCTTTAGTAGAAGCAATATAGCCGTTGATCTCATTTTTAAGCGATCCGGATCCAAAACGCAGCGCCTTTTGAATGTTTGCATTAAGCTCGATTCCGGAAGCGTCGTTCATGGAGCTGCGCGACCGTTTTTTAAGGTCGCTCATAGCCTTTGCGAGATACGCCTCACCGTTCTCAGGATCTATATCGAGCACCTTCTCGGCGTATTCGTTTGCACTGTCCCATTCGCCATCCTCAAGGAACATAAACGCGCGCTTCAAAAGACTCTGCACGGTCGCCGCGGCCGGGTTGGATACAGCCGCCTGCTGAACATCCCCATCTTTGGGAGCGTCCTTTGCAAGCAGTTTCCCAACGCCGCGAACAAGATCCTGCACCGCGCCAAGCTTTCCGAGATCCTGCGCCTGAAGGCCCTTGAATTCGTCCGGAAGATCGTCGGGATCCATATCGCAGAAGCAGGGGATGAGAACCTTTGACCTGTCTTTCGCAGCCAGACGAAGAAAGCGGCTCCACTCGTTTTTGACCCATGCGGCTTGGAAGTACTCGTATTTCGTGCCGATTGCAAGCATTACCTTCGCCGAATTCAGCGCAGCAAAGATATAGGGCTCGTACTGCCTGCCGAGCTTATCCTCAAGCGATATTCGAGAGAAGAACACCTTGAGTCCATTCGCGGTCAGAGCGTCATAAATATCCTGTGCCAGTACGGAATCATGGGTACGCATGCCATTTTCGTCCGTCTTCTCTTTATAACAGATGAAAACGTCGTATGGCTTCTCGTTTCTGCTGACAGAGAGGATCGCGTCGTTGAGACGGTCGATCTCCTGAGCCTCACGGCGATAGACGCGCTGCGCTGTTACGTCGGCATATTCCATAGCAAGGAGGTAGTTTTCATCCTTCATAAGGCTTTCGAAGCTCGCCCTGTGGCAGGTGGGCTTCTTCTCGCCTGTTGCAGGATCGTCGACGTACTCGATACCCCAATTACACAGGCAGAGGCCCCAGTAAGCCTCGGCCTCCTCCGGAAATTCGGCGATGAGCTGCTCGTACAATGCCGCCGCCTTGTCGAATTCGTTTTTAAGACGCAGCCGGTTCGCACGATTGAAGAGAGTCATTTTCTTTTCGTTGTCCGCGCTCGGCACGGTTTGAGTCGTCCCGCAGTACTCGCATTCAACCACCTTGTCGGCTTCGGTGATATTCAAGCCGCCGCCGCACCTTTTGCATTCGAAAACAGTCATAATATACCTCCGGTTTATTTATTCAGTTTGCAGAGCCTGTTTCTTTCAGCAAGAATAGCTTCAGCTTTTTTGCAGAGTGGAACGACGCTTGTGTCGTCGTTATCGACCATAGCGCGCTGGATCTCCTCCATCACGGCTTTAAGCTCGGTTTCCGCCGCAACGGTTGCATCGTTTGAAACGGGGTCGCAGTAATTGAGCATATCGGAAAGTTTCTTAAGCTCCTTCTTTGCTCCATCATCGGCGCACTGAGCGACCAAGCTGTTGCCCAATGAGCGAAGAGCGCGTATAACGGATACGTCTTTGGCAAGTTTAATATCCTGACGCACGATTTCATCTCTTGTGGCGTCAGTAGCTACGGTGCCGAGTACAGCCGCGCCAAGGATAAGAATAAATACGAGCACAAAAGGCCAAAGATGAATTCCCGCCATGCCCGCAAGCGCCATGGTGAGGAAACTCAAGGGAACTTGAGCAGCCGAATAGAGCACGCCTATTCTGGCGATAGGGAATCCGTAAAACCTGCTCTTCGCAGTACCGTCCTTACCGAATGCAAGGGCAAAAATCATCAGACTTACAATGAGGGAAATAAGCCCAAAGCTGTATCCGATCCAGAAGATGCCGGTATGCTTGAAAGGCAGTACAAACGACAGCACATTGTATACAGCAAAGATAACTACAACGGTTACGATAGAGCGGATCTGATTTTTATTGAAGCTCATGGTCATTCTCCTTTCTTAAAGCCGCACTCGGGGCAGAACTTCGATTTGATGTCTTTTGTTCCGCAGTTCGAACAGATCCAGCCCTTATTTTCTTCGGGCTTTTTCGCGCCGCATTCGGGGCAGAACTTACTTGTGATATCCTTCGTTCCGCATTCAGGACAAGTCCATCCTTTCTTTTCTTCAGGCTTTTTCGCGCCGCACTCAGGGCAGAATTTGCTTGTGATATTCTCAGTTCCGCACTTGGAACACGTCCAGCCGCCAGCTGGCTTGGGTTCCGGCTTTTTGGCACCGCAGTCCGGGCAGAATTTGAAGCTGATACCAGCCTTGCCGCAGGAGGGGCAGGTCCAGCCTTCCGCTGCGGGCTGAACTGGCGCGGAAGGCTGCTGAACGGCGTTCGGATTCATGCCGCTCATCATGTTTCCTATCTGCGGAGCAATCGCACCCATTGCAGCCATTCCAACACCGAGCCCCATGATATCGCCCATCATGCTGCCACCTCCGCCAATCGAAACGCCGGAGCCCATATTGCCGATACCGGCGGCATACGCTTCTTGCACTTCGGCATGCAGTACATCCTTCTGGTTGTAGCCCTTAGCCGCCATGATCTCTGCTTCGGTAAGGCCCTGCATACGCTGCGCTTGTGCCTCCGCCTGCGCCCCAATCACCTTGCGTTCAGCTTCTCGCCTTGTCACTTCTGTTTGCGTCATCTGGCGCTGCATTTCCGCTTCTCGCCTTGCCGCCTCAATAGCAGCCGCGGCCTGCTCCTCCGCCGTGCGGTACTGCGCCTTTGACGCGGCCTCAGCCATCTTGACCGTCGCCTCCGCCTGAATCACGCGGGTCTGGAGCACTATTGTGTGCAGCTCGCGGATTCGCTTGAAGTTCGGATCATTTTCGGGCAGGACGACGCTCGTGACATAGAGTTGAGGAACGGTCAGGCCGTACTCCTCAAAGCCAACTTTGATCTTTTCGCGCAGGGAGGCCGAAATGATGTCAAGCTTTTCGTCTATCTCGAGTATATCTATATCGTTTGCCTTTATGACCGAAGGCAGATTAGTCTTCACAGAACTCGCAATCATCGGGCGGAAGGAAGCCTGCAGACTCTTCGTAAAGCTTGAGGAAACCTTAATAATGTTTGTGTGCCGACAATTATCGCATATCAAAGTGTTGCCTGAGGCATTGACGGTATAAAGCGTTTGTCCGCACTTTTCACACATTATCGTCTCGGGCAAGGCTTCCGTCTTCCATGAAATGCCCTTCATTGTGCCGACGAGCTTAATAAGCAGCTTGCGGGAATCGTCTACGGCAAGGTTCATTTCGCCGGACGCGCCGAGATCAAGAGGCGTACCCGTAAGCGGATCGATGAAGCGCACCTTGTCGGAAGTGCCCCACTTGATGCCCATCTGTACTGTCTTATTAATGAAGTAGACTTCCGTATGGAAGGTGCCGTCATTGTCTGTCGGCAGCTTATACAGTTTCTCCAGCATCGGAAGCTGCTGCGTTTCAAGTGTGTACCGACCGGGACCGAAAAGATCCAAAGCCATACCGTCGCGGAAGAATACCGCTTCCTGACTTTCATGAACGATGAGCTGAGAACCGTAGTTGAAATCCTCGATCGGGTGCTTCCAGATGAAGGTCGAATTGTCGCCCTCATACTTGATAATGGAGGCGAGACCATCATGCTTGATCTTTTCTTGCGCAGCTCTCTCGGCAACGTCGTTTACATGATCACACACAGGGCAAGTGAATTTATCTGCACCTTTGGCCGCACGAAGCCTAATGCCACATTGACCGCAAGAGAACTCAACCGTCTTATCCTGCTCCGCCATTGTATTGATCGGTTCATGGCAGACAGGGCACTTGGCTTTATCCCCCTTGGACTGATCGAACACCACGTCATTACCGCAGTGAGGGCACTTTCTGCTTGAAAGTTTCTCTGTCTGGATATTGATCGTTTCGCCGCAGGAACATTTTACCGTCCTTTTCGCAAACAAACCTGTGCCAAACAAACCGCCCGAAGCCTCCGCATATCTGTGGCATTTTGGACACTCAATTACAAATTTCGACATTTTACGCCTCCTATTATTAGTCTAAATGATTAATTTTATACTCAGAGTTTTTCCTTTTCAACCTTTGCTGGCTTGTATTAATTTAATAGTTGCCATCCTCACTCCCCGAATATAGTTCCTTGTGTTTTTGTAATACATTTTGCCTGATAATTCGTATGTGCTTACCGAACGAATGCCCAGGCAAGAACAATGGTTCTTATAATGAAATTAAAACCAACGATCCCCTTTCCAACCGTTTTCGCGCAACGCTTCAAGAACATCTTCAGGAATGTTTTTCTCGTGGTACGGGAACTTGCGTTCGACTTTAGTTACTCCGTCCCATGTAATCTCATGTTCCAATGTTGCTCCATATTTAAATAGAAGACGCACCATATCTGCACTTTTCATGTCAACAACCGCGTATGTCAGCATAGATTCAGAAAAAACATTGCCTTCATAGTTTGTGAGGTGTTCAACACGATTGGCATTGGCACCGTTTTCGAGCAAAAGTTTAGCGATGTCGAAGCTTTTAGCCTGCCAAATGGCATCACTTAAAAGGCTATATTCGCCTACCGCTTTATTATCGTGGAAATACCTAATTCCATTTGGATCGGCACCATATCTTAATAGAAGTTCGAGAAGTTTTATGCTTCGGTAATTCCATATTGCATCGTCCGCAATCGGAATTATGGTTCCACTTTTATGAGTCCGAATGGAATTTGGATCTGCTCCGTGACTCAAGAGCAGCTCTAGAAGCTTTATATCAAAGCATATATCAGCAACATAGCTTAGTATAGAACTATATTTGTTGTCGGCAGCGTACATAATGGTTTTATGGAATTCAGGGTATCTATCCATGATTTTTTCGCATATACCATATGCTTTTGCTCTTCCAAATATGCAAATATGATCATTGCAGTTATCCAGTGTTTCTATCTCCCATGCATGATCTGTGAGTTTCTCCGAAAGCGTTTCCAATTGTTTGCCATATGCAATGTTATTCCTGTTTGTCTTATCACCAGCGATTACGCTGAAGAAATATGCATCGGCATTTTCCGGATCCATATCAAGAACCTTTTCACAATAATCGTATGCCTTTTCCCACTCCTCGCCGTTTATAAATATCTCGATCCTTTTTATCAAAGGCTCGATGTTATTAGCGATCTGATTTACATCCGGCGCCTCGTTTCGTTCTGTTGCTCTCTGTTGCGTATTACTTTCAGCAGTTATCTTTTTTATTCCTCTAATCAAATCCTGCATAAAGCCGAGCTTACTCATATCCTGCGCCTGAAGATGGGAAAACTCAGCAGGGAGGTCGTATGGATCCATATCGCGGTATGCGGGGATCAGCACCTTCTTGCCGCCGCTCTGTTTTACAAGCGCGAGATAGCGGCTCCACTCGTTTTTGACCCAGACCGCGTTGAAATACTCTGGCTTTGTGCCGAGAGCGACCATGACTTTGGCGCTGTTAAGCGCGGCGAAGATATATGGCTCATAGGCCGTGCCGAGCTTGTCCTCAAGGGTTATGCGGGAGAAGAAGACCTTGAATCCTTCCTGTGTAAGCTGATGATAGAGGTCGTTTGCAAGGACGCTGTCCTGCGTGCGCCGACCGTTCGCATCGGTCTCCTTGTAGCAGATGAATACGTCGAAGGGTTCTTCCTTCTGGGATATGACGAGGATGCCCTTCTGGATCTCGTTGATCGCGTGCGCTTCTGCTTCGTAGATTGAGCGCTGATAACCGTCCGCGTACTGCAGGGCGGATTTATAATTATCATCATCGAAAACAGACGTAAACTGAGCGCGGTTGACCGTCGGCACGCGCTTACGAGTAGCTGGATCCTCAACGTACTCAATACCGTAGCGACAGAGCACGAGCGACCAGTACGCTTCCGCGTCGGTCGTATCCTCGTTCAGTATCTGCTCGTAGATCCCCGCCGCTTTGTCGAATTCGTTGTTGCGTCTGAAATGGTTTGCACGGTTATAAAAGATCGTCCTGCGATCATCATCGAGCTTCGGCAGAGTCTGCTTTGAACCGCAGCACTCGCATTCCGCAACGGTTGAACCTTTTTCTATGATCAGATCGCCGCCGCACATTTTACATTTAAATGCTGCCATATGTACCCCCTATTTATCCTCTGGTATCTCAAGATTCCTGAGAGCAAATTCTATACTCTTCAAAATAATTTCATTTCTTGTACGACCCGTATGTTCGGCAACAGCATCAACGTCACGTAGCATATCCTTTGGCATACGGACAGAAAAAACCTGCGATTCCTCTGTGTACTTCTTTGCTTTTAAAACAAATTTAACTTCTGCCATATGCATCTCTCTTTCACAGAAAGCATTGTAACACATTTGTATTGCGTTTGCAATATATTTTCAACTGGTTGCAATGATATATTTCAGTCATGTATGTTCGTTTGGTTTAAATATCATTAATCAGTTAAGGGGCTGTTGCATTAGTTCCCAAAACAAAACCGGGCAACTCAAGAAGGGTTGTCCGGTTTGCTGCTTTCGTGTATAATTAAGTTGCTCAAAAACCGACAGAAAGCGACCTGATTATACAATGAAAACGAGCAAAAATCAGGCGGTGGAGAAAGCTTGACCCTGAGGTTATGTTTTCGATTGTTTTATATGCAGACATGCGAGGAATTCTCTCGAGCAGAGCTATAGAAGAAGCGTGCAAAACTGACATCAGGTTTATGTGGCTGCTGCAATACGAACCGGCACCGGATCATACCACGACAGCAATATTTATTGAAAAAACATGAACGGATGTGCAGAAGGGCTTTTTTGCCAACTTGTTCAAAAGCTTTCGGAAATTGGCGAGATTGAATTCGAATCAATGTTCGTTGACGGAACAAAAATTGAAGCCAATGCAAACAAGTACAGCTTTGTTTGGGCAAAGGCAGTGGAGAAAAACCTTGTTAAACTTGATAAAAAGGCAGAACAGGCGGTGCTTTCAATGTCCGAAAAATATGGTTTCGGCGAAGGCATCGGCCTTGAACGGGCTGTTGATTGGCTTCACTCCATTGCCGGTTTCAGGCAGGAGGAGTTTGTTTACGGCAAAGGCCGGAGGAAGACCGAGCTTCAAAAAGATTGTGAAAAGCTTGAAGGGTATTTGAAAAAACGCAGTGAGTACGCAGAAAAACTCCGCATATGCGGCAATCGGAAGAGTTATTCAAAGACGGACCGCGAAGCAACTTTTATGAGAATGAAAGACGACCACATGGGAAACGAACAGCTCAAACCCGGGTACAATCTTCAGATAGGCGTTGAAAGCGAGTATATAGTTGGTCTCTGATTATTTTCGAACCCGAACGACACAACAACATTGATACCATTTCTTGAACGAACAGCGGAAGGAACCGGCCGAAGGCACGGCAATATCGTTGCGGATGCAGGGTATGCAAGCGAGGAAAACTACACTTACCTTGAAAGCACGGAGCAAAATGCATACATCAAACCGGCGGATCATGAACTGAAGAAAACAAGGAAATTCAAGAAAAACATCTATCACAAGGATGATATGCCGTGCAATGCGGAGAGTGACAGCTTTACATGCCCGAATGACAAAAGACTGCTTCATGCATATGACAGAACCGGAAAGACTGATAACGGCTACATGATATTGGAAAGTTATTATGTTTGTGAGGACTGTTCCGGCTGCTCCCGCAGGGAAAACTGCTTTAAGGGACAGTACGAGAACCGTAAAACAGAACTTTCAAAACAATGCGTCGTCAAAAAGATGAAGCAGAAAAACGCATTTCAACCGATAAAGGCATTCTTCTCCGAATGAACCGTTCGATCCAAGTTGAAGGTGCTTTCGGCGTTTTAAAACAGGATTACGGGTTCGGAAGATTCCTCACCTGAGGGAAGACCAACAACGAAACCCGCCTTTTTATCCTCGCAATAGCGTTCAATATCCGAAAACTGTGCAGTCGGCTTGCTGACGGACGATTCGGGAAAGCACTGTTCGAACCGAAAACAGCCTGAAATAACCTTCCGAGAACAACAAAACCTGAGCAGGTCTGTTTGCCGTACACAAAAATTACACTTTCTGCATGAGTCGGCTTCGCTTGAACCGAAAAATGTAATGTTCGGCACTCCACGGATTGCCCTCCTAAAAAAGAAAGAGGCTGCTGCAAATATGACTTGATTTTGCAACAGCCCCAGTTGGCCGACAACTGCGGATCGCGGGCACGCATCTTCTTGGTGTACTGCTTGGGATCGGCGCTTTCAGACAGGACCGCCACAACGTCCTGCACGGAGAAATACCATTCTTCCTTTTGTGCGGATCTTTCTATCTTCAAAAAGCTGGATGGAGTTATTTTCGTCCATGGGCTTTTTCCTCCTTCAATGAGCTGTCCCCATTTTACCATGAAATGATGATTTTTTCTATCCGGAAACGCGATTTTTGCGGCATCAGCATAGTAGGCGCTGTGGGACTGTGGGCAAACGGCCAAGCCGGGCGGCGCTGTGGGAAAGCGGTTTGCCGTCCTGTGGGAAAGGCCTGTCCTTTTCCATTAGGCGGTGAATGGCTTTTCCATCGGCAAAGCGGCCGTTTTCCACAGTTCCATGGCGCAGCTTTCAGTCCTCCGTGACGACACACTCACAGCTCGCCGTCAGCAGGCGGTACAGCGTCAGCGGCACATACCACGCCGCCCTTTTTCGTGTAGTCGTGGGTCAGACCGTCCCACTCGTTTGTCAGCTTTTCGCCGCTTCGGTAGGCGGCAGCGGCTACGGCGGATTTGCCTTTTCCCCGGCTGACGATCTTGATGCTGCAATGGTAGATTGCGATGGTATCACCTCCGTTTCGCTCGTTCGGACTTGACGGGAGAGAATGGCTTGCGGCGGCAAGGCGTTCCCTCGCGGCAAGTGTGCAAAAGGGTAGACGGCGCAAGCTGTCGCAGGGAAAATGCAGTTTTCCCTGTTCGCGGCAACGCCGCCAAACTCGGAACACGGCATGGCTGTGTGGAGAGTTCAGCCCTCGGCAGAGCGCACAACGCCTCATGGGGTCCCCGCAAAGTTGCAAAACTTTGTGGGGAGAGGAGGGGCAGCAGAATGAATGAGTTTTGCCGCTTGCGGCGAAACGAACGATATGGAGCTTGCCCCGACGAGGTGTATAAGTGCGTCCTTGTTGCCAAGGGATTATTCAGCTTGTCGTTTCCTCGGCTCGTTTTCTCAAAAACTCCCGCGCTGGTTCACTCGTCAAAGCAAGTCGGAAAAAGGTCTGCGCGTCCTCGTCCGTCATGGTGATAAGCTCCGGCACGATGCTTTCAATAAAGCCGCCCCGCGAACAAAGGCGGTGGTTGCGCTCCTTGCGCTTCTCAATGGCAAGCCTGCGGTCAAGCATCTTGCTTCGGTTCTCATACTGCCGGATTTTCTTCTGCGTGAGTTCCGGCTCGGCATTACATTCCTCGATGGTCTGCGTCGTTTTTCTTTTTGTCATGTTCGCTCCTTTCTGCCCGTAGGCATAAAAAAGGGCGGCTACTTCGGTTTGGAAATAGTCGCCCTATGGGTCAGATATTCAGTTTATGGTGTGTTGTCTGCCTTGTAGTAGCGATAGGACGCAATCATGCACAGGATTAACCAAACAATAATTATAACAGTCATCACAAACAAATTCCAAACACCTGGCACAAAAGCAGAAATAACTATCATTGCAAGTCCACACAGTACCGAAGCAATCCCTCCGAAACGCTGACTTTTTTGCCATACACTATCGTTTGCCATACTCCACTTAGTCCGCAAACCAAACATCGCATTTCGCCGCATTTTAGGCATGATATTTCCAAGTATGACGAGCAATATACCGATTGCAATACCAGTAAACTTCATTGCATCTATACTGACTGTGGCGGTTGCGTCGGGGTCATATCTGATAGCTTTAAGCATAAAATAGAAACCGAGTGCAGCAAAGAAAAGCAGGGTACATATCCCGGTATAGAGAAGAATTTTCTCATTTACAGTCTCGCCTTTTTTGCGTTGTTGTTTTGCAAGTAGAATGAAAAATGCTCCCATACTGATTGTAAATATCGGCCAAATTAGATTTTCGTACTTGCTTCCAAAGCGGTCAACCTCACCAGCAAAATTGTAGTGGACTGGTATGGTATCCGGCGTAAATATAAGGAGTATTGCCGTACCGACGATACACAACAAGATAACTCCATAACAGAGCGCATATAACTTCTTCATCATTCTCCTCCTCTTAAATCTGTGAGCCATAGCAGAGCTTCATCAAGAACCGAGGCGTTAAGCTCATAGAAAATATACTTGCCTTCTCGTTGGTCACGAATAAGGTCAGCTTCTTTCAAAATAGATAAGTGTTTTGAAATTGCCGGTAAACTAATGTTAAAATGCTCTGCTATTTCTCCGGCTGATAGCCGCCTTTTCTTCAACAGGTTAAGAATTGTTCTCCGAGTAGGGTCAGCCAAAGCCCTCATTGTATTTTGAAGTCCCACCACATCACCGCCAATCATTTAACCTTTAGGTTAATTATACTCATAACGCCGCTTCTTGTCAATAGGTTGTAGCAAGTACATGAAAAAGTTACAGCTTATTCACACTATTTTGATTTGTCGCTTCGCTTGCGGCTTTCCGGCGTTCCTCGCTGTATGGGGCAGGCAGTGAAAAAGCGCAACCGATTTTCGTCGATTGCGCTTTGCTGGGCGGGAATTGTTCTATGAACTTTTTGCAAAATCACTCCTGCTGGAAATGCCGCAAGAAAACCTCATTCGCCGCTTGCAGGGATTTGTGATACTCGCGGTAAGCGGGGCTAAGCCTCTGCATTGCGGGGATAAATACATCGTTATAGCCGCTCTCACTTTTGTATTCCAGTATTTCTCGATCAGTTCATTGCAACGGTCAAACTCCGAACAAGGTTTATAATAAGTTTCTGCCATCTTCAGTACCTCAATCAAATCATTTCATTCCGCCATGCGTGGGTTCGGTTTTGTGTCAAATCAAATAGAGCCTCATAAATACGTATCCATCCTCAATCGTGTCGGAAAGACAAAAGCCCTGCTTTATCCAGAACTCCTGCGCAGCAATATGTTCCATCTTTACCGGAGCAGAGATTCTGCAGGCAGAGAATTCCCTTTGCAAATACTCAATACAGAGCTTTACCGCCTTTGATCCATATCCCTTCCTCTGAAATGCATCGTCAATTAAGAAGTTGATGATTTGATAATTGTCTTCTCCCACATACATGGAAACAAACCCAACTATCGTGTCATCGCTGTATATGGCAAACGGTCTTGTGTCTTGATAGTAAACCCATGCCTCCGCCAGTGAATAGGTCACAGGATCGACAAAATCCTCATTCTCTACACTTGCTCTCAAAAGCAGGCATTCTCTGAAGTTATCTTCACTGATGGCTCGCAGCTCAATCATCGGATTATCCCCCTGCGTATGCTTCACAACTTACTTCTCCTATCATTTCATCAATCTGTCGGTACAGTTCCTCATACGCCTGATCTGCTATCGGCTTTTTCGGCGTCCAGAATGCATGGAGCTCCTGAAGCTCCGGTGAATCTCCCAAAAGTGCCTTCACCTTCTCATACGCAAAGTCATTTGCGTCCCGTTCATAGGGCTGTCCAAGATATAGTTCCGTGAAATAGTCTATTGATCCATCGAGCTTGCATTCTTTCCATTTGCCGTCAACGAGTTTATAACAAGTTCCATCATATTGGATGACATAGAGGCGGCTCCTGGAAATCAGCCCGTATCCGAATATGGCATCAACAACTTTCTTATTTCAACCAGATTCTCCGTTTGATATTTATCTGCCCATTTGAGAAGTTCTCTCAAGGACTTCAAATTCTCCTTTTTGCCTTTTTCCAGGCCAAGTTTTCTTCTGACAAATCTTCGTATAATTCGATACCTGTATTTATATCTCGGGACGTTCAAGACATAAATGCTATCCGCATCTGCAAAGCATTGCTGACACCATGCATAATAGACGCCCTCAATGATCCAATCGTTATGACTGAGCACTTGGAATTGCTTTAGATATTCTTGCAGTCGGCAGGCGGGAGATGCCTTATATTCCTCCGATTCCGCAACTGCTCGATATTGTTCAAGCATTTCCTTGTTGTCGTGAATATACTTTTCCGGGTCTGCCATAGCTGCCGCAAGTGCAGAAGATGCGCTTTGCGTCACAGCAGCATCAGCATTTTCTCTAATCTCATCAAGATACTGCTGCACATCGCTGGGAACGGCTATTGAAATGCCGTCCAAGTATCGGATGATCGTTTCAAACGCTTCCCTCTGCTCATCCGTTGTGATTGCTTCGCTCAAAAACGGAGCGAAGTGCAAGCATACGAATTTTCCATAGAAGCCCGGAAACTTATTAAGGATACGGTTCAATATGGATTGCTTGTTTTGAAGCGTCTCCACTTGTCCTTCAATTTGCTCCCAATCGCCGCTTTCCGCAAGTTGTTTTATCAATGCCTGTTTTGTTTGCAGCTCGACGATTTCAAGCTCTTTCCTGTTGAGGACATCGTAAATTGCTGTACGGCTATCATTCTCAAGAATTGTGCGAATCTCTGGAACGGAAAAGCCCAGTCCGCGCAAAACTGCAATCCGCTTGAGCTTCAAAGCATCTGTCTCGGAGAACTGCCGATACCCGTTTTCTGTTATCCTTGGTTGGATTAGTCCCTGCTCTGTGTAATACTCCACTGCTTTTTTGGTCAGGTTACATTCTTTGCATACTTCATTTATGAGCATTGTACTCACCTCCACAAACAGGATAAGCTATCCCCCAAGGTGCCAGTCAATAGGTTTTTCAAAAATTATAGCAGATTTTTGTGAACGCTTCTACCCATGCCGTTTACGCTGCTTTTCTTCGCCGCCTCGCTTGCCGCCCTGCGGCGTTCCTCGCTGTATGGGGCAGGCAGTGAAAAAGCGCAACCGATTTTCGCCGATTGCGCTCTTGAGGAGTAATGTTTTGTAATGGCGGTTATTCGTCCTGCTGCTTCTCCTTGATTTTTTGATTCATCTTCTTTGCTTGAATCATCATCGGGATAAAAACTATGGTCCAAATTACAAATGCAGAGACGACCTGAATCGCAACAACTGCCAGAGTTGCAAGCATGCCTTTTTGCGTCGGCAGCCAATCGCACAGAAAAGAAGCTCCGATCATGACCGTGCAGCCGATGCCCATGTGGATCAGCACCTTGAGCCACATTTTCAGTTTCGTTTCGTATACCACAGATGGAATCCCGAAGCCTATGCCGATGATGACAGCACCAAGTCCTGCTCTTGCGATACCGTATCCACTGGCGAACTTTTCCTCTCCGCCAATCAGTCCAAAAACGATACAGTATATTAAGAATACTACCGCTGCTATACGCACGCCTGCCATCGCTACTTGAACAATCTTTTTCATCTTGCCTATACCTCCTTATAATCCCAGATATTTTTTGAAAGCGGGCAAATACTTCCGCGAAATGTAATCCTTACAGCCGTTTTTCATAACCAGAAGCATCATATCTCCGAATGCAGGTTCCACACGCTCAAGATAATGCAAATTAACAAGGGTTCCTCTTGAAATCCTTATAAATCCCTTTCCGAGAATTTCCTCAAATTCATAAAGCCTCTTGCCGCCGTCATACCGCTTCGTCTTGGTATATACGACCGTCTTTTCGTTTTCCACCCGAACCATGTATATTTCATCGGGTCGAAGCACGATGATACTGTCGTTTTCCTTTACGGGGATTACATCAGGGATTTCCTTTTCGAGCAGTGCTACTGCGCGGCGGATTTCCGGGGTTATCTCACTCGCATAGATCACGGCATACGGCTCTTTGGCTTCGGGCAGCACCTTTATTTCGACTTTCATGAATATCACCTCGTTTCTCTTGCCCTTGCAAGCATATTATAACGGAAGCATTCGGTTTTGTCTTGGCTTCATCGGTAAGTGGCTAATTTGGGCGGGTAAGATGCAATTTACAGGGGGCAAGTTTCAATGTGCTTATATTATACCAGCCGAGTAAAAAGCGTTCAATCTGTTGTGTAGCCCGCAGCTGCAACTTTTCTATGAACGCCGCTCTTTTTCGCCGCTTCACTTGCCGCCCTGCGGCGTTCTTCACTATACGGCGCGGTCAGCCGAAAGGAGAAACGCCCCTTGCGGATTTCAAATTCCATGCAGCCCGTGTCCTGGTCTGCGTCGGTCTGGCGGCACTCGCCGGTGTGAGCTGCGGCATAGGCGGTCAGCCTGTTCTTGAGGTCGGTGTTGTGTGTGCGGATATAGATCAGCGGTTCTTTCTCGTCAAACCATATATCGGTGGTTTTTTCCTGCTTGGTAAGCCCTGTTCTCATGCAAGCTCCTTTCTGCGCCTCTGTTACGCAATAGGGATGTTTTTCGGGTGTTTTCTCCGGCTCTTGACTTGGGGAAAACGGCGATTTTTCAATGGAAAACGCTCCGGCGATACATTCCTCGTCCGAAGCGTTCCCAGCGTCAAATATGCGTTTTTTCCGGCTCTTGACCGTCAATCATAAATCAACTCACGCTTGATGATTTCCTCTGCTCGGCTGCGGATGGAGTTCATGGACTGCACCCATAACATCTGATTTTCCGCTTTCATAGCTTCGTCTACGCCCTCGGCTTCCGCCATCTGCTCAATGATAAGACTGCATCTTTCCGTTGCCTGCTCGTTCAGATCGGCAAGGTAGGTGTGCAGCTTGCAGGATAGGACAAGGGTCGAATAAAGGGCGGGGCGAAACTGTCTCAAATACGCCCTGTGAAGATTGCCCCACTTGCCGATGGGACGGTGTTCCTCCGGCAGCTTCCAGTCCGGCACATAGTAATCGCCTATGAGAATGTAGTCGATGCCGTTTTCGTGGATTCTTGGCTTCAATTCTTTCATGCGGGTACTTCCTCCTGTCTTGCTTTCTTTTTGTGGTACTCATCTCTGCGCTTGGCAAGGGTGGCTTCATATCGCCGAATGGCTTCGGGGTCTCCGGCTTCCGCATCGGCTTTCACTTTCCATAGCATCTGACATTGGACTTAGTGTTTTTTAGCACACTCATCCGCCCCAGTGCGGCCTTCTATGCGATTTCTGTTCGTTGCTTCGGGAGGTTGTCGGCATTAGCCTGCAACCTCCCTCGTTTCGTTTGTGCTGTTGTTTCACTGTCTTTGAACCGAGTCTATTAACTTAATCATCAGGTCAATCCCGCAGTCTCCATAAACCGTTAGACTGAAAGCGTATTGATCGTGAAGCCACACTGCAACCATAACGCCGGCAGATTCATAAATTGATACATCTGTGCCGGATAGGTCAATTTGGGAGTGTTTCCCATTCTCATTATCTACATCAATTGCAAAATCTTCTGTTACGCTTTGCGCAAAGATGATCCGATCTCCCGCCTCATTTTGATAGAAGGAAATACAACAGGAGTCATTTTTTACGACGATTTCTTCTGCATATCCATCCGGAAGTTCCGTGAGACGGTAATACTCTGTAATCTGCCTTCTTTCAGACTTTTCCGTAAAGAAGTGAACATAGGAGTCAAATGTCTCCCGGATGAATTTAGTTGCCGCAGCTCGTACCGAAGGAATGCTGCAAGCGGTCAGCGCAATCAGTAAAAATGCGGCTGCGACGGCTGCAACCCGCTTAGGCACAGTGTTCGTCATTCGCCAGAACCTGCTTTGCTGTGCATGTGTAAGCTTATCCATTCTGCGCAAAAAATCATCTGAGAAGGAATGGTTTATCTCTCGTTCATTCCCTGGAATCTCTGCGAACTCAGCAGAAACAACTTCCCGAAGCGCCGTTTTAAGTTTGTTTTCAGCCATTATTGTTCTCCCCTTTCGAATAGCTGTACATGAAGAAGCTTTTTCCCACGCACCAGCCTTTGCTTTACGGTTGACACCTTGCAGTTCAGCAACTTAGCCGTTTCAGGCACCGATAGCTCCAATACAAAGTGATAATACAGGGCATCTCTGTATATGTCGCCCATAGATGCTATTGCTGATACAATCTTTTTGTACTCAATGCGATTATGTATCTTTTCGACAAGAGCATCGTCCGGCATTTCTTCCGAATCAGGCACATCTGTTTCGTTTTCTTCCTTCGTCCGAACACGTTCATGACGATGCTTTCTTAGGTGATCTAAGGCAGCGTTTTTTGTCGCTTTTAACAAATAGTTCCTTAAATCAGTCTCGTTTTCGATGGTACTGATTTTTGCCATATACTTCTTTGCAATCCTCAGAAAGACGTCATGTACAATATCCTCGGCATCAGAATCGTTTTTAAGCACGGTGCGTGCAACGAGAAACATCTGTTTTCGATAACTGAGGTATATTTCCTCAAATAGTCGGCGATGAGATTCGTCGTCTATAAAGCTCATATAAATCAATAGCATTGGTTTTCCTTTCTATAGCCCATGAGCCTCCATTCATACAACGATTGTAACGGGAAACAGGTTACAATCAAAGCTCAAGAATGCTATTGGCAAATTCTTCCCATCGGTACCATTTTTCCTTCTTATGCGCAAGGTAATCAATACCGCTCTCGGTTGCCTTATGGACGAGGCCGCGTGGCTGCTGGATACGCGGCAGCGCATCGACTCCGAGGTGCTCACGGCAGAACTCACAGACGCATTCTGCAAAACGCTGACGGACAGCCAGCGTTCGATCTTTCGGGAATGCCTCATCGAGGGGAAAAGCCAGACTGCGTATGCTGCGGAGCACGGCATGACCAGGCAAAGCGTGCATGACGCAATCGCGCTGATCCGCAAAAAAGCAAAAATATATTTTGCGTGATACCTGACAAAGGGCAAAAAAATGTCCATTGAAAGGTGAGAGGACAAATCTCACCGCAAGGGATACGGAGATTCAGTTTTCTCAGAGCCGCAAGGCTCAGCGAACCTTGAAAACTGAATATCCAGGCATCAGGCACATTCCCAACGCTATGGGCTGAACCCCTGAGCCGCTTTCGTGAGTGCGCCACGACCTCAGAAAAGAGCGAGCGATACAGCTTACACGATAAAAGCCGGGCTGCTCCCGGTGGAGGCGACGACAGGTGTTGGGGACAATGATACTTCCGTAATTCGCGGCCCGGCCACAATGAAGGCGGGGAGGTTCGATTCCTATGGAGCGGTGCAGCACACCGCCGTCTGATGCTCTCCCTGCTCTCGGGGCGTCGAGGACAAATTGAGAGCGTACATACCCGAAAAACCAAAATGACAAAGGACAAGGAGACGCAATATGAACGCACAGGACAGATATAACAGCGAGAGATATTTGGACATGACCTGCTTCCTCGCTTTGAGGAATATCGAAAGAAACGAAAGAAAGGAACGGAGAAACCGCATGAAGGAAAACTGGATTTACCGCAGGGGCGACGTGTACCTTGCCAACCTCGACCCCTACATAGGCTCCGAGCAGGGCGGCACCCGCCCTGTGGTCGTCCTGCAAAACAACACCGGCAACTACTACTGCCCCACGCTGATCGTCGCGCCCATCACGTCCAAGGCCGGCAAGAAGCCGTCCCAGCCCACCCACTACTACGCCGAGCGCATCCACGGGCTGGAGCTTCCCGGCATGGTGCTGCTGGAGCAGATCAAGACCATCGACAAGCGGCGCGTGAAGAAGTACATGGGCAGGATGACCCGGCAGCAGATGGACGAGATCGGAGAAGCCATCGAGGAAGCCCTCGGGCTGTACGTCCCCGAAGAAATGGAGGCTCCGTAATGAATCCCGTATTGACCATAGACCCTGAATTTGAGGCAAAATGCCCGCCGCTGACCGAGGACGAGCTTTCCCAGCTGGAAGAAAACATCTTAGAGGAAGGGCTTGTGCTCATGCCTCTCATCGTCTGGAACGATACGATTGTGGACGGTCACAACCGCTACCGCATCGCGCAGGCGCATCCGGGCATCGGGTTCCGCACCCATGAAAAGCAGTTCAGCAACCGCTACGAGGCCCTTTCCTGGATTTGCAAGAACCAGCTCGGACGGCGAAATCTGACACCCCAGCAGAAGAAATATCTCATAGGCGAACGGTATGACGCTGAGAAAAAAGCACACGGCGGAGACCGTAAAAGTGGGCAGGTAAAATCAACGGTTCAAAACGAACCGTTGATTTCTTCACACATGACACGTGCTCAAATAGCTGAGGATACAAAAACGAGCGAGAGCTATGTTATGCGGGCAGACCTATACGCCAAAGGCGTCAATGCCGCCGAGGAAGTCCTTCCGGGCATCAAGAATGACCTGTTGCTCGGAAAGTTTAAGCCCAGAGAAACCGATGTGGCGGCTGTCGCCCGCGCATCTCCGGAGGAGCGCCGGGAAAAAGCGGAGCAGCTCAGGGTGATCCCCGAAAAGAAGCCCAAAGCAGATAAGGAATCTGCCCGGAGCGGCACAAAGCGCCAGCAAGAGGTTTATGCGACTATCGACAAAAGCTACGAGGATATGAAGGACTCCAAGCGCGTCACGGAGGATTCGGCACTGGTAAGCCTGCGCTATACGGCGCGGAACATGGTCGAGACATGCGACGCGCTTTTTACGAACTTCCCCGGTCTATTGGAAAAGCCGGACTACAAAGATCAGGTCATTGAAATCATGCAGGAGCCAAAACAATACATTCTCAAATTGGAAGGAGAAACAGACAATGAACAGCATTAAGACCCTCTACAAGCTGATGGAGGTCAGCAGCCGGGATTTGGAGATTCCCGATGCGTACCAGCGCAAGCTGAACACCGAGCGTGTGGCAAAGATCGTGGCCGGGTTCAATGAGCGTATCGCCAACGAACCGAAGGTTAGCTTTCGTGACGGTCACTATTATGTGTTTGACGGGCAACATACTATTGTGGCGCGCAAGCACATGAACGGCAACAACGACCTGCCGATCCTCTGTAAGGTGTACTACGGTATGACAGAGGCTGATGAAGCCCTGCTGTTTGCCATGCAGACCGGCTACTCCGCAGCCCTGACCCCCAGCGCCAGGCTCCGCGCCAATCTTCGCGGCGAGGATAAGGCATCGGGCGAGTTCTACGAGGCCACTGAGGAAGCGGGGCTGCATATGGGCTTTGAGCGGGGCGGCGGCACGGGTCGCATCCTCTGCATCAACACCGCCTTTGCGGAGTTCAGGCGCGCCGGGGCGGAGCTTTACAAGGAAGCGCTCACCATCCTGCTGGACGCCTGGGGCGGCGATCCCGATTCCCTGAGAGCGGAAATCATTCAGGGAATCGTCCATTTCGTGGAGCTGTACCACGGCGAGTACGACCGGGAACGGCTCATTTACAGCCTCCGCGCCTACGAGCCCAAGTTTATCTACGCGGCGGGCAAGGCGGAAAAGGAGCTGCGGGGCGTAAAGCGCTACGTCAACCTGTTCTACCGCATCTACAACGGCAGGCGCAAGCATTCGACCCTTCCCATGAAGTTCTAAGGGAAGGCAGACCGCAAGAGAAATCGTGCGGTCATTTACATACAAAAACAACGCATAGGAATGGAGGTGCGAAACATGAACTCTGAAACCACTACCACGCTATCCCAGCGTGATGCTTACAAGCTAATGCTGAAAGAGTATCCGGATGTCATGGATATCGTTCAGATGTGCCAGATACTTGATGTCAGCACGAAAACGGGGTATCGACTGATACGAGAAGGCAAAATCTGCTGCATAAAAGTAGGTCGCGCCTACCGTATCCCCAAAGCACATCTTTTTACCTACTTATGCATCGGCTGTTGACTGCATGGAGAAATAAATCCGATTGGCGGCATCCTTTCCGCATCAGTTCGAATGATTTATACTGTTCTCAGGTCAACGGCAGGTGTTGCCCACAACAAGAGAGGAGGATATCTTATTATGGTGGCAGGACACCTTCGTGAGAAAAAGGGCTATTTTTATGCCGTACTAAACTACACAGACGCACACGGAAACCGCAAAACAAAGTGGATCGCAACAGGGCTTGCGGTCAAAGGCAACAAGAAACGCGCCGAGGCGTTCTTACAGGAGCAGCGGCGCAGTTTCCAGGAAGATGTGCCGATTACAGGAAACGTTCTTTTTGCAGACTTCATGGAACAATGGCTTACGGTAATAAAGAGTTCCGTGGCGGTGACAACTTTCGCCTCATACTCCAATATGGTCAAAAAAGTAATCGTGCCGTATTTCAGAGAACGGCAGATTGCATTGCAGGAGCTGTCGGCAAAACACATCCAGGATTTTTACCTGAAGGAACTGGAACGTGTGAGCGCGTCCTCGGTTATTCATTATCACGCAAACATCCACAAGGCGTTGAAGTATGCTGTCAAGCTCGACCTAATCTCCAGTAATCCTGCCGATAAGATCGAAAGACCAAAGAAGGAGCGTTTTATGGCAAACTTTTACGATGCCGATGAAGTGAACAGGCTTTTTGAAATCTCCAAAGGCACCAAACTTGAAATCCCCATTCTCTTTGGTGCTTTCTATGGGATGCGGCGCAGCGAGACCCTCGGTATGAAATGGGATGCCATCGACTTTGAGCGCGACACAATCACCATCCGGCATACGCTTACAACCGTTGCCCTTGATGGAAAGCGTATTACGGTCGCAGAAGATCGGACGAAAAATAAGTCCAGCATGAGAACGCTGCCACCGGTTCCTTTCGTAAAGGAACGGCTTCTGGAGCTTAAAGCAGAACAGGAGGAAAACCGGCGTTTATGCGGGCGATCCTATGTGAAAGATTACACGGGCTATGTGTGTATCAATGAAATCGGAGATATCATCAAGCCTAATTATGTTTCCTGCGGATTCCCGAAGCTTCTGGAGGAACACGGATTGCGCAGAGTGCGCTATCACGATTTGAGACATAGCTGCGCCTCGCTGCTTCTCGCCAACGGCGTTCCCATGAAGCAGATTCAGGAATGGCTTGGTCACAGCGACTTCAGGGCTACGGCGAACATTTACGCACATCTTGAGTACAGTTCAAAAGTTATCTCCGCAGATGCAATGCTTGCTGGCTTAGGGATAGGAAACCGGGAATAAAAAAGAGAAGCCGGCAAAACCGGCTTCTCAGGTTGGCGGAGGGTTAGGGATTCGAACCCTAGGTGCCTTGCGGCACACGACTTTTCGAGAGTCGCACCTTCGACCACTCGGACAACCCTCCAAGTTGTATCTTCACCCAATCCGCTTTGGAAAATGGGGAGAACTGATGGGGAGAACTCAAAGATTTTTTCGTTTTCGAACCCTCGAAAACCTGCATAAATCAAGACTTTTTCGGGTGGAGCGTTCCACGAAGCGATTCCGATTTCGAGTCTTTTATGCAACTGTGACGGGGGTGTCCGTTTTGGGGTCGTTTCTGTAAGCCCCGTACCCGCCGAAAGCCGCTTGAAATCAGGCTTTTTCGCCCGGAAAGCCCTGCGGGACGGGCTTTTTTAAAAGTGGGTTCAAATCGGCATTTTTCCCGATTTTGGAGAGAAATGCGGGAAGATAGGAGAGAAAAATCGGGAGACGGCCATACACCGCAAGATAGAACTTCCAACCGACGAAAATCTTTTTTTGAGGTGTTACAAATGGATGTATTCCCCGTTAACTGGGACAGCGTTCCCGAGGTAATGAACAAGGAGCAATTCTTCCGCATCTGCCATATCAGCAAGTCCACGGCGCTGCACCTGCTCAAAAGCGGCAAGGTGCCCTGCGAATGGACAGGCAAGAAAACTCGGTGCTATAAAATTAAGAAAGAGGATGTTCGGGCGTACCTTGAGGAGCGAGCCGTTTACCCCGAGCTTTATTCTGCACCCCGTGGATGGTACGGCACCCACTATGTGGCGAGGCTCTCCAAGGAGCTGCCGGAGGACACGCTGCGGCAGATGCACGGCTACTATGAAAAGCTGCTGCGCAAATACCCGGATGTGGTCACGGTAAAGGATGTGGTAACCCTGACCGGCTACACCCTGACCACCGTCCACAACTGGTGCAGCCGCGGGTCGCTGAAAGCCTTTCAAAAGGGACTGAAGTTCTATATCCCGAAAATCTTTCTTGTGGATTTCTTCTGCTCCCTGACCTTCCGCTCCATCACCCGTAAAAGCCTCTGGCATATCCAGACGCTGAATGAATTCAGCAGGAAGATGAAGCATAGAAAATAAAACTTAATATATTTCTGCATCTCCTTTGTGTTTGATAGCCACAAAGGAGATGATTTTTAATAATATACTTGCATTGTTTTCGTGATTTAGGTATAATGAATATGCTTGAGGGCGTAGTACATTAAATTTGAAACATTGTATCTTAGTGTTTATTCCTGTTTATGAAAGTGAACCCGAGTAAACAAACGGAAACAAAGAATTAAATTTAATGATATATGTCTGGCATTGTCTTTCCTATTCTCACAGGGAAAGTGTTTTTGTCAGGCTATTATTATGCCTTTTGGTAAAATACATTACCGAAAGGATTTTTTATTATGAAAAAAGAATTAGTATGGAAAATGGTGCAGGGACAAATCGGGTATGATTTTAAAAACCTTGATTTGTTGCAGCAAGCTTTCACTCGTCGCTCATATACTGCAGAGAACGGCGGTGAAAACAATGAGGTGCTCGAGTTCATTGGAGACAAAGCACTTGATTTTATGGTTGTTAAACTGCTTATTCAGAAGTACGGGTATTTAGCAAATGGGGATCCGATTGACGGAACAAAGATTTCTGTTCGGGAACAAGAATTCAAACGTAATCAAGAGGGTTACGAAGCGCCGGCAGTAAATAGTTTCGGCTGTGACTATGACGAAGATGACCTATCTAAAATCAAAAGTCGAATGGTGAATAAAAAAGCATTGGCTCGCCGAATGGATGAACTTGGTTTTTCCGAACATCTTATTATGGGGAAGGGCGATATACAGAATAATATCAACCAAGAAGATTCTGTAAAAGAAGATTTGTTTGAAGCTATTATCGGAGCTGTTGCGATCGATTCAGGATGGAATCTGAAGGACTTGCAAAAAGTGGTTGAAGTAATGCTTGTGCCCGAAGACTTTCTAATTAATGATACCGACACCAATTATGTGCGACTTATTCAGGAATGGGAAATGAACGAGAATGGGTGCATTCCTTGGTACAAATACAAAGAAGCTTCTTGCTCATCGACTTGGTATTTAAAAGAGGATAACACTATATATCAAAGCTTTCCGTTAGATTACAACTATTCTAAGCTTAAATATCATTGTTACCTCAAACTGCTTGATTCTCTACCGGTGTTTTGCGGCTTCGGTGTGTCTATCCGTGAGGCGAGAATGGCTGCTTGCAAATTAGCGTATGAGTATTTAGAGAGAAATGATATGCTTCCATCTATCCGTGACGAAATTGAAAATCCTAACCGTGATGATGCAATTAACCAACTTGAAACATTGGCACGAAGAGGTTATTTTTCCATTCCTACTTATGAGTTTAAGGAGACATATGATAACAATGATAATCCTATTTGGAATTGCGAATGTCGTATAGCGGAAGAAGATTATTACTTCGATGGGACATCCTCATCAAAAAAAGAAGCAAAGAAAGATTCTGCTTTTAGAATGCTTTTTTATGTACTCGGAATGGAGGATGAATAAAAATGGCCAAGTGGTGTTTTAATTATGAGTCCGGCGAATATGAATACATCGAAAAAGATGGCTTCAGTATTGACCGAGGCGAATATGTTTGCAATTGGGATGATAGCCAATATCGCCGTGAAGAGGAAGAATGCCGTAATTCTTTATTTGATGATGAAGATGACGACTGACCCCAGATACTAAAACAATATCAATGTGCGATTTAAAAATTCGCACACTCGCACCTGCCTTTCGGTTTTGGTAGACTATAACCGAAAGGCGGGTGCATTTTGCATTGCAGACCTGCCGGGAAAATTTTGAGTGGGAGGATCACATATGGAATCGCTATTTGAGCAGCTGGGCGGCACTCACACAAGGCAGGGCGACTACTGCCTGCCGGATGTTTGCTTACCGCCCGAAGAAGAACGCCCCATTGGCGTTTACAGGCAGCGGCGGCGAGCCTATCTGAAGGAACATCATCGGGTATTGTATTATAACCTGCTGACCGCCGGGACGCTGGACGGACACCTTGCAGACATCGAAGAGCAAGCGCAGGAACTCTTTCTTCGGCTGGTAGAACAATACGCAGATGCCGAGGGTGTGACGGAGAGGTTGAAGGCCAGCGAACCGCAGTCGTGGGTGCGGAAGATGAACGGCATCCGAAACCGAGCGAACGAGATCGTGATGCAGGAAATTGTATACGGGTAACGAGCAAGCGGGGGTCGATGACCTTCGCTTGTTTTGTATACAGAAAAGAACAATGCTGTTTTTAAATGACATTGTTGCGAACTTTATTGACATTGTTCTTTCATTCGGGTATAATGTACTTGTGATTTTATGCGTGGATGTATCCCCTATGGCTGAAATGATCTCGGTAAGAGAGGCAGCAGTGCGCTGGAATATAACGGAGCGGAGAGTTGCGACACTCTGCAAGAATGGGAGAATCGCCGGTGCGGAAAAACAGGGCAATCGTTGGCTGATCCCCGCTGATACGCAGAAGCCGGCGGATCAGCGGCTCAAGACGGGCGCTTTCCGCAAGACGGAGCGCGCGCCGAAGCTGCCCCTGCCCATCGGCGTGTCCATCTACTGCCTTGCATCGTCGGAATACTACTATATCGATAAGACGATGATGATCAAGGACTTTATCGACGAGCGTCCGATGGTGACGCTGTTCACCCGCCCCCGCCGCTTCGGCAAGACGCTGAATATGGATATGCTGCGCACTTATTTTGAAAAGAGCGACAAGGATACCTCCGTTTATTTCCGGGATAAGAAGATCTGGGCCTGCGGCCAGAAGTACCGGGATTATCAGGGCAAGTACCCTGTGATCTTCCTGACCTTCAAGGATGTGAAGTTTGATACTTGGGAGGAGACCTTTGCGGCCATCCGGGATATTTTCGCAAAGGAGACCCGGCGGCACAAAGAGCTGCTGACCAGCGATAAGTGCGACGAGTACAGCAAAAAGACCTATGAAAAGCTGGCAGACGGCAAAGTCAGCGAGGTAGAGCTGGCTTCGGCACTGCTGGACCTGTCCGCTATGCTGCATAAGCACTATGACACTGCGCCCATTATCATCATCGATGAGTACGACACACCCATCCAGCAGGGCTATCAGAAGGACTATTACGACAAGGTCATCCGGTTTATGCGGAACCTGTTTTCCGGCGGGTTCAAGGATAATCAGCACCTGTCCTTCGGCTTCCTCACCGGCATTCTGCGGGTGGCCAAGGAGAGTATCTTCAGCGGGATGAACAACCTGTCCATCAACTCCGTGCTGGATAATAAGTACAGTGCCTACTTCGGCTTCACCGCCGACGAGGTGATGGAGATGGCGGAATACTACGGCGCTGCCGATAAGTACGACGAAATTTGCCAGTGGTACGACGGCTACCGCTTCGGCAGGACGGAGATTTTCAACCCGTGGTCGGTGGTCAACTACTTCAGCAACGAGTGTGAGCCGAGGCCCTTCTGGGTCTCCACCGGCAGCAACGATATTATCGGGGAAGTGCTTGCCCAGGCGGACGAGAAGATTTATAACCGTCTGACCTCCCTGGTCAACGGCGAGACCTTCACCACCTTCATCGACACCGGCGTGATCTATCCGCAGATCAAAAGCAATCCCTCCACCATTTACAGTTTCCTGCTGGTGACCGGCTATCTGAAGGCGCTGAAAACCACGCCCTCCTTCAGCGGCGATTTTATGTGCGAGGTCTCCCTGCCCAACCGGGAGATTTCTCTGGTGTATAACAAGGAGATTTTGCAGCGGCTGGAGAATCTGATCCCGCCGTCCACGGCGATTTCCGTTCAGGAGGCCATCTTCTCCGGCGATAACGCACGGCTGAAAGCGCAGATTCAGACGCTGCTGACCCAGTCGGTCAGCTCCTTCGATACCGCCGGGGAGAACTTCTACCACGGCTTTATGCTGGGGCTGTGCGCCCTGCTGGGCGGCGCTTTCGTGACCTTCAACCGGGAATCGGGCGACGGACGCTATGACATTCAGCTGAAGCCCACGAAAAAGGGCCTTCCGGGCATCCTGATTGAGCTGAAAGCGGAGAAAAATTGCAACGACGAAAAGCTGAAAAAGCTGTCCGAGACGGCCTTGCAGCAGATCAACGATAAGAAATACGAAACCGAGCTGACGACAGCCGGGGTCAGAACGATTTATAAGTACTGCGTGGCCTTCAGCGGTAAAAAGGTTGAAGTGGCAGTCGGATAACACGCGCTACAGAGTGGCTGCGTAAGGAGATATACGATGAGAATTGATGCACAAGCAGTTTTAAACGATCTATATCAGAAATTTGAGTCTAACTCGGAGGTATCTATTTCCGCTCCTGAATATGACCAGTTGCAAATAGATTATTTGATGGAATCGGGTTTGCTCACAAAAAATGATGTGAGCACGTTGAGCGGATGGACATATCTTGTTAGGCCCACATATGAGGGAAAGGCTTTCATACGTCAATTAAAAGACGCACCGATAGCCAAACTGTATGAGTTTATACAGCGTGGCGAGGAAATCGGCAAAAAGGAACGCCGCCCCGCTGGATGTGGATTTGCTGTTTCCTATGTAAGCGGTCCGCTTTATAATGCATGGATGGATGAGATTAACATTTTTAACGAGCGGTATCTAAAGAAGCACCCAATGCATGACCAGATTTTTCAAACATATTTTCACCGGCGAAACAGACCATCTGCGTATGAGGACATGATGGGACATCTCCACGCATTATCGACTGATGATGAATTTAATGTCAAAAAGATAGAAAAAGGGCGGGTAGAAAGCGTGAAAATTAGGAACCAAGCTGTTAGCAGAATGCTGCAAAAAGATATTAATCGGTGTGAATCTTTCCTTTCAGATTCAAAGGACGAATCGGTCGGACTTGATTTGTATATTGAAATTACAAGCAGATATGATTCCATTATTCCTAACTTGGGAGCAGGGTTGTATCAGTGTATGCCTGAACAACACTGGTATGATCCGGAAATATCGGGATCATCTCTGATATTTAATCTGAAAAGTATTATGAATAAAATGCTTGCATACCAAGCAGTGAACTATCCAATTCAAGAGACAGAGTTACATACAATCGAAAGGAGAACTATGAGTAATAAAGTCTTTATTGTTCACGGACATGATAACGCTGCCATCCAAGAGATGGCACGAACACTTGAAAAGGGCGGCTTTGAAGCAATTGTTTTACATGAACAACCGGATTCCGGTCTAACTATAATTGAGAAAATTGAGCGTTACGCCGATGTTGATTTCGCTGTTGTTCTTTATACTGAATGCGATCTTGGAAGAGCAAAGGAGCAAGATCAGAAAGACGAAAAATACCGTGCACGGCAGAATGTGGTATTTGAACATGGATATCTAATCGGAAAATTGGGAAGAGATCATGTCTGCGCTTTGGTAAAGGGAAATGTGGAAACTCCCGAAGATATTAGCGGTGTTGTATATGTTAATATGGATACTGCAGGCGCATGGAAAATGCAACTTGGGAAAAACATGAGAGCAGTAGATCTCCCAGTTGATTTGAACACCTTCTGTTATTAAAAACTGAGAATAAAAAGAAACAAGCCAAGCAAGGGGTATGAAACCCTTGCGTGGCTTGCTTCTTTTTTGCTCTCTTGAAGGCGAATGGACAATGGTATTTAAATTATCCCTTATCCGCTTTGCCGCTTGGCCGGTGCTCTATTTATATAGGAGCCATCTATAAGTCAATAGTGATTACCAGCCGTCCTCCCATCATCGGGAGGGCGGCTTTTTTGCGTCTTGATAGAAAAATTGAGAAATTTCTCGAAAACACCCTGCCAAACGGCACCCCTTATTCAGAGTAAGTAGAGGGACCTTTTGAAAAGTTGAGAGAATTTTTCAAATTACTTTGCCAAAATCTTAAAAAATTTCCCAATTGATTAGTAGGGAGACTCGCAGAAAAATTCTCAAAAGTTTTTTCGTTCAAATCCGAAAAAATTTCTCAGTTGATTAGTAGAGAGGCTTTCAAAGATTTTTTTCAAAATTCCTTCGTACAAATCGAAAAAAATTTCCCAGTTGGTTAGTGAGGGGTCTATAAAATGCCTTCCTCGCTGGCTACCTATTGAGGGGACTGTCTCCCTGTGTACCTTGAAAATTGAATCGCCGCCTCCAAAGGATATGCTTCCGGCAAGTGACGCCACGACTTTCCGATAATTCAGGGCTCCCGCAAAATCGAAGATTTTGTGGGAAGAGGAGCAGCAGTGAAACGAATGAGCTTTCGCACGAGTGCGGAAGCGAATGATATGAAACTTGCTGCGACGAGAGCGCACCGAAGAAGCGATACGCCGTGGTGAGACTCCGGGGCAGGAACGATGCGGATGAGCGGCAGCAAACAAAAACCGCCGCAGAAATGCGGTTTCAGAACAGACAAAGGAGGTTCAAGCCTATGAAGAAAAATGAGCTCAGAGAGCTTTATCAGATGATGTTTCCGGAATACCCGGACATTGTGACCGTTAAAGAGCTTCGGGAGATGCTGGGCATCAGCCGCAAGCTGGCCTACAAGCTGATCGACTATGGGTACATCCACGCCGTGAAGATCGGCACGACGCTGAAGATCCCGAAAATCAGCGTCATCAACTATGTGATGGAGAAGGAGGTGAAGAAAGTTGGATGAGATCAAACGCCTGACACCCGCCCAAAGGGCACGCTGCAACCGCCAAATCCGGTGGCTGTGCGCCAACTATGATGGCGGCAACTGTCTGACGCTGGACGACGGCGAGGGCTGCGTGTGCGTGCAGACGATTTCCTATTCGCTGCTGTGCAAGTACTTCCGGCGGGCGGTTCTGCCCACCGACAAGGTACTCTGCGCCGACATTTACCGGCAGCGCACACGGACCTGCGAACGGTGTGGAAAGCCCTTTGCACCCAGTGGCAACCGGCAGAAATACTGCCCGGAATGCGGCTGCTCCATCCGACGCAAGCAGAAGGCGGACTCCGCCAGACGGCGGCGCAGCGTCGAACATTAAGCGCCGAGAAAGCCTTGATTTCCGGGGCTTTTTTGAGGGCGAAGCGGGTGCGGGTGGCCGTTTCCATCTGCACCTGTCAAAATCCATTTCTAACATTCTACAAAGGAGAGATTTCTATGGGTAACAAACTGAAAACCGTGGACGCAGAGACCTTGCTGTCCACGCCGATGAGCAAGACGATGTTCATCGTAGACGGTCTTATTTCGCAGGGTGTCAGTGTCATCAGCGGTGCCAGCAAGATCGGCAAAAGCTGGCTGATGCTGTGGCTGGGACGTTCGGGGTCCCCGAAAAGTCCTTTGGACTTTTTGGGGAGAGGAGGAGCAGCGGAGCGAGTGAGTTTTGCCGCTTGCGGCGAAACGAAGGATACGGAGCTTGTGACGACGAGGCGCAGGGAAATTCCATTTGGGGTTTGCCCACGCTGCAATGCGATGTGCTCTATCTGCGCCTTGAGGACACCCAGCGCCGCATCAAAGACCGGCTCTACAACCTCACCGACAGCGCCCCGGACAACCTGTATTTTGCCGTGACCTCCGGGCTGATCGGCGGCGGGCTGGAGGAGCAGATCACGGACTTTCTGGCCGAGCATCCCGCCACCAAGCTGGTCATCATCGACACGCTGCAAAAGGTGCGGGACTCCAAAGGCAGTGCCGGAAAGGCAGGAATGTACGGCAACGACTACGACGACATTTCCTCCATCAAGCGCATTGCCGACGGCTTCAACATCGCCATTTTGCTGGTGCATCACCTGCGAAAGCTGCAAGACAGCGACGATCCCTTTAACGATGTCAGCGGCTCCACCGGCATCATCGGCGCTGCGGGCACCAACTTCATCCTGCGCCGTAAGCGCAGTGGAAACGCTGCTACACTGCTGGTCAGCGGGCGGGATGTGGAATATCAGGAGCTGACCTTGCAGTTTAACGACCTTGTCTGGGAACTGGTGGAGCGCAAGAACAGCGAGGACATTCATAAGGCGGAACTGCCGAAATTTCTGTTTCGGGTGGTGGACTTTATGGAGTGCCGTACCGAATGGGTAGGCACGGCCACGGAGTTGCTGACCGAAATGAATGAGCAGGAGGTCACGCCCAATATGGTCACAAAGTATCTCGGTCAGTTCGCCTATGAGGTACTGGAGCCGCTGGGCATCGAGTATCGCACCAAGCGCACAGGCAAAAGCCGACTCATCAAATTTCTGCGCCGTGACGGCGATGACGCAAATGACGCCGGGATCGCTATATACGGCTACGATAAAACAATTCGCAGAATAGAGAGAACCCCAAACCGATGGTATACTGATACTGTCGGTTTGGAGTTCTGTTCTGCAAATACAAAGGACAGGAGGAAATGAAATTGATAGCAGGACATCTGACTTTGAAAAACGGCAGGTATTACGCCGTGCTGAACTATAGAAACGCCGGAGGGCAGCGGAAAACGAAATGGATCGCGCTGGGGCTTCCCGAAAAGGGCAACAAGCGCAAGGCGGAGGCAGAGCTGGCGAGGCTTTGGGCGGAGTTTGAGCCGCCCAAAGAGGTAGGCGACCTGAGCAGTGATATGCTGTTTACCGATTATCTGCTGGAATGGCTGGAGATCGCCAAGGGACGGCTGGCGGTGGCAACATACAGTTCTTACGCCGCAATGATCAAGAAGCCAGTCGGGCCGTACTTCCGCCAAAGGAATCTGACCTTGCGGGAGCTGGAAGCCAGACACTTGCAGATGTTTTATTCCAAAATGCTCAGAAAGGTAAAGCCGAATACGGTCATCCACTATCACGCGATTATCCACTCGGCGCTGAAATATGCGGTCAAGACTGATATGCTGGTGCAGAATGTGGCGGACAAGGTGGACCGGCCCAGAAAGAACAGCTTTCAGCCGGTCTTTCTCTCGGCGGACGAGATGCAGAAGATGTTTGAAGCCCTTCGGGGCACCAAGCTGGAGTTGCCGGTGCTGGTGGCCGCTTTTTACGGATTCCGTCGGGGTGAAGTGTTGGGGCTGAAGTGGGACGCCATCGACTTTGACCAGAACACCATCACCATCCGTCATACGGTTACTTCCTGTGATCTCGACGGCAAGCGCGTTCTGGTTGCGTCAGACACCACAAAGACCAAATCGAGTATGAGAACACTGCCTCTTGTTCCGTTCATGCGGGAAAGACTTCTTACGCTGAAAGAAGAACAGCAGGAAAACCGCCGCTTGTGCGGACGCAGCTACATCAAAGACTATCTTGAGTATGTATGTGTCAATGAGATTGGCGATCTGATCAAGCCCCACTACGTCACAGAGAGCTTTCCGAA
>ENA-OWOV01000091-OWOV01000091.1-gut-metagenome-genome-assembly--contig:-NODE-91-length-36432-cov-12.445551_pt1 | contig 36432 bp, 24 predicted proteins | sample MGYA00248247_ERZ651799 | MGnify/ENA primary metagenome ERZ651799 (study PRJEB26908, sample SAMEA4031712) | gut metagenome | biome: gut; feature: normal infant; material: stool | place: China | collected 2015...
TGTGGAGCAGCGCCGGCGGCCAGGACGACCTGGTTTGGTACACCGCCAAGAACGGCGGCAGCGGCAGCTGGACCTATAACGTGCCCCTGGTGAACCACAACAGCACCGGCACCTACTTCATCCATGTGTACAGCGGCAGCAAGCTGGTGGCCCACACCACCGCCCAGGTGGCGGAGCTCCCGGCTCCCGACACCGTCACGGCCCAGGTGTCCGACAACTGCCGCACCATGTCCATCCGGCTGGATACCGCCCACAGCTACAGCGGCATCCGCTTCGCCGTGTGGAGCAGCGCCGGCGGCCAGGACGACCTGGTTTGGTACACCGCCAAGAACGGCGGCAGCGGCAGCTGGACCTATGACGTGGATCTGGCCCGCCACAACACCACCGGCACCTACTTCATCCATGTCTACAGCGGCAATAAGCTGGTGGCCCACACCACCGCCCAGGTCAAGAGCCTGCCCGCTCCCGCCCCCGGCGTCAAGCCCGGCCTGACGGCTGCCGTCTCCGCCGATAACGCCGCCATGGAGCTGGCCCTGACCACCACCGCCAAGTATGGCAAGGTCCGCTTCGCCGTGTGGAGCAGCGCCAACGGTCAGGACGACCTGGTCTGGTACGATGGCCGCCTCACCGGCAGCACCTGGTCCGCCGGTGTAAAGCTGTTGAATCACAAGACCCTGGGCGGCTACTTCATCCACGTCTATGCCGACGGCAAGCTGGTGGCCCACACCACCGCCAATGTCTACGGTATGCCGCCTCAGCAGAGCGCCCAGGCCATCGTCACCGACGACTCCAACTGGATGAAGCTGCGGCTCTACAGCGCCACCGGCTACAGCAGCATCCGCTTCGCCGTGTGGAGCAGCGCCGGCGGCCAGGATGATCTGGTCTGGTACAAGGGTGAGAACATCGGCGGCGCCTGGGTGGCTGCGGCTGACCTGACCCGCCACAACACCACCGGCACCTACTTCATCCACATCTATTCCGGGAACAAGCTGGTGGCCCACACCACCGTCACCGTGAAGTCCCTGCCCAGCCGGTAAGGACGGTTCCCCCCTTAACCCCATAGGCAAAATCAGCCCCCGCAGGCAAATGCCTGCGGGGGCTGAGCTTTATCTCACATTTTATTTTCCTGCCAGCTTTTTCACCAGTTGGCCGTCCGGTACAGCATATATTGTCTGATAGGTGGTGTACACCACCATGCCTGGCCGGGACCCGGCGGGCTTTTTCACATACCGCACCGGGGTATAGTCCACCGGCACCTTTCCGGCCTCCCGGCCCTGGGAATAGTATGCCGCCAGGCACGCCGCCTCATACAGGCTGGTCTCGTCCGGCTCCCGCCCGCCGGTACACAGGATCACATGGGAGCCGTGGATCTTCTGGGTGTGGAGCCAGATGTCCCGGCGGTCGGCGTCCTTGGCGGTGAGGCGGTCGTTCTGCCGGTTGCTGCGTCCCACCAGGATTCTCAGTCCGGCGGAGGAGGTAAACTGCCTGGGCTTGGAGGCCCGCTGGAACCCCGGCTGCTTTTTGCCCCGGTTTTTCAGATAGCCGCCGCTCTCCAGCTCGGCGCGGATGTCGTTGAAATCCTGCTCCGCCTCCGCCTGGGACAGCTCCTGCACCACGCTCTCCAGGTACGTCAGCTCCTCCCGGCCCTTTTCCAGCTGCTCCGTCAGCACCCTCTCGGCGGTTTTCGCCTTGGCGTACTGCTTGAAGTACCGGGCGGCATTCTCCTGGGGCCCCAGGCGCACATCCAGCGGGATGTTGACCGGCGGGCAGCCGTCCTCATAGTAGTTTTCCGCTGTCAGGCGGCTCATGCCCCGCTCCATGCGGTAGAGGTTGGCGGTGATGAGCTCGCCGGATATCCGGAGCCTTTCCCGGTCCCGGGTGGCGGCCAGCTCCTTCTCCTGGGCCGCCAGCTTCCGGCGCACCCGGTCCCGGGCGGCGGAGGCGGACTTCATCAGGTCCTGACCCTTCTGCCGGACCCGGTCCGCCTGGTCCCGGCCCTCATAAAATTCGTCCAACAGGCTGCCGAAGCTGTCGAAGCTCTCCTGCTCCACGGCAGCGCCGTACTGGGTGATGGGGCAATAGGTGAAATCCGCCGACCGGCCGGCCCGTCGCAGCAGGGTGGGCGTAAAATCCCCCCGGGTGATTTTGTCCCGCCAAAGAACGAAGCTGTCCCACAATTTCCCGCCCCTGTCCCGGGACAGGCCGGCGTCCACAGACCCATATGCGGCACAAACCAGCTCCCGGGCCAGCAGCGGCGGCAGAGCCGTGAAGGTGTCCAGCAGCCAGCCGTCCAGCGGCGCGCCCTCCGGCAGGGCGGAAAGCAGCTCCAAAAACTCCTCCCGGCCGATCTCCAGTGGAGAGCGCTTTTCCTGCCGGGGCGGCAGGTGATAGAACAGACCCGGCAGCACCTGCCGCTGCTGGGACATCTCGAAATCCACCCGCCGCAGGCAGTCGGTGATGCGTCCCTGGTGATCCACCAGGATCAGGTTGGCATGGCGGGGCATGGCCTCCAGAATCAGCCGCCAGGGCCGCTGCTCTCCCAGCTCGTCCGCCGCCTGTATGTGCAGCGTCACCACCCGCTCCAGGGGCTCCTGCTCCACGGACACGATGCGCCCTCCCGCCAGGTGCTTGCGCAGCAGCATGCAGAACATAGGCGGCTGGGAGGGATTGTCCCGCAGCAGAGCCGTCAGGTGCAGGCGGGGCTGGGTGGCTCCGGCGCACAGCAGCAGCCGCCGCCCGCCCCGCAGCAGCAGCACCACCTGATCCCGGGCAGGCTGCTGGATTTTCTCGATGCGGGTGTTTTCCACCTGGGCGGCGGTCTCCCGGACCACGGCGCTCAGGCAAATGGCGTCCAGCGGCATATTACTCTCCCTCCATCATCCGGCAGAACAGCTGGTTGACCCGGTCGTGTCTGCCCTGTAAATACAGGTATCCCAGCAGGGCCTCCAGGGCCGTGGCCTGCTGATACTGGGCCCGGCTGGCATGGGCCGGGATGGAATGGACGTTGGCGTTGCGGCCCCGGCGGAACACGTCCTGCTCCTCCTGGGTCAGCAGGGGAAGAATTTTCTCCGCCAGCTCCGCCTGCCGGGGGGCGCACACCAGGGCCACCGCGGCCCGGTGCAGGCCCTTTCCCGTGGCCTTGCCCCCGGCACACAGCCAGGTGCGCACCAGCAGCTCATACACCGCGTCGCCTATATGGGCCAGGCCGATGGAGCTGATGCTGCGGATCTGTTCCGGCGGCAGCTGCACGGCAAAATAATCAGTCATGGTATTTGCTCCTTAATGGTTTCGTTACGCAATATCAGTCCTTGGCGGCCAGCCAGTTGCGGCCGGTGTGGGCCTCCGCCAGCAGGGGGACGGACAGCTCCGCCACGCCCTGCATCTCCTGCTGCAAAAGGGCCTCCACCCGGGGGGCCTCCTCCTCCGGACACTCCACAATCAGCTCATCGTGGACCTGCATGATCAGCCGGGCCTCCAGGCCCTCCGCCGCCAGGCGGCGGTGGACCCGCACCATGGCCAGCTTGATGATGTCCGCCGCCGTGCCCTGGATGGGCATGTTCAGGGCCACCCGTTCGCCGAAGGACCGCATGTTGAAATTGGTGCTTTTCAGCTCCGGCAGGGCCCGGCGGCGGTGCCACAGGGTCTCCACATAGCCCCGCTCCCGGGCCTGGGACACCACCTGCTCCATATACTGCCTCACACCGGTATAGGTGGCAAAATACCGTTCCATATACTCCTTGGCCTCCGCCACGGTGACGCCGATGTCCTGGGACAGGGAGAAGGCGGAGATGCCGTAGACAATGCCGAAGTTCACGGCCTTGGCCCGGGAACGCATCTGATGGGTCACCTGGTCCTGGGGCACATGGAACACCCGGGCGGCGGTGACGGTGTGGAAGTCCTCCCCGGACAGGAACGCCTGCTGCATGGCCTCGTCCCCGGAGATGTGGGCCAGCAGCCGCAGCTCGATCTGGGAATAGTCCGCATCCACCAGCACATGGCCCGGGGCCGCCACGAACATCTCCCGCATTTTGCTGCCCAGGTCCGTGCGGGTGGGGATGTTCTGCAAATTGGGCTCCGTGGAGCTCAGGCGGCCCGTGGCCGTTACCGTCATCTGGAAGCTGGTGCGGATGCGGCCGTCGGGGTCGATGACCTTCAGAAGCCCGTCGGCATAGGTGCTTTTCAGCTTGGCATACTGCCGGTAGGTCAGCACGTCGGCCACCAGCGGCTGATCCTTCAGCTTCTCCAGCACGTCCGCATTGGTGGACCAGCCGGTTTTCGTCTTTTTCCCGTGGGGCAGGCCCAGGTCCTCGAACAGCACCTTTCCCAGCTGCTTGGGGGAATTGATGTTGAATTGCTGTCCGGCGGCGGCGTAAATGCGCTCCTCCAGCTGGCGGATGGTGTCGGACAGGTCCGCACCGAACCGGGCCAGGGCCCCGCCGTCCACCAGAAAGCCGCTGCGCTCCATATCCGCCAGCACCCGGCACAGGGGCAGCTCCACATCGAAGTACAGCTTTTCCATGCCCTGCTCCCGGAGCCGGGGCAAAAGCACACCATACAGGGCCTCTATCGCTGCGCCATAGCTGTGCAGCGACGCCCAGGCGGCAGCCCGGTCTCCCAGAGGGGAGAAGGCGTCCGGCTCCAGATGGGCGGGCTTTTCCAGCTCCTGGTTGAAATACGACACAAACAGCCGCTGCAGGTCATAGCCCCCCGCCGTGGCATCCAGCAGATACGCCGCCAGGGCCGTGTCAAACACGAAGCCCTCCGCCGGGAAGCCGCCGTCCAGCAGCGTCCGCATCAGATCCTTCACGTTGTGAGAAATTTTCCGGATGTCCCCGGAAAGCAGCGCCCCCAGCAGGGCGTTCCAGTTCCCCTGATAGCCCCCGGACCACAGCTCCGCCGTCTGTGCCGTGCTCTCGCCGGTATCCCAATGGACAGAGATGGCCGTCAGGTCTGCTGCGGCGTACAGGGCCACGTGATCGGCCCTGCGCCACTCCTCCAGCAGAGTCCGGGCCTGCTCCTCCGTTTCCACGGGGACCACCGTGGTGGTGTACTCGGGCTTCTCTGCCGTCTCCTGGTGGGGCCGCAGGTGATATCTGTCAATGAGCTTCTGAAATTCCAGCCGCAGGAACAGGTCGTAAAGCTCCGGCCGGAAGGGCCTGCGCAGGTTCTCCGCCGGGTCGAAGGCCAGGGGCGCATCGGTGACGATGGTGGCCAGCCAATAGCTGTGCCGGGCGGACTCTTCCCCCTCCGTCAGCTTGCGGATGACGTTGGGCTTGGCGTCGATATCCGGCAGGCGGCGGTACAGTGCGTCTATGTCGCCGTACTGCTGCACCAGGGCCATGGCGGTCTTTTCCCCCACCCCCGGCACACCGGGAATGTTGTCCGACGTGTCCCCCATCAGGGCCTTCAGGTCGATCATATGAATGGGATCGAAGCCGTACTGCTCCCGGAAGGTCTCCGGGGTCATGTCCTTTGTGGTGGTCTGGCCCATGCGGGTGGATACCAGCTTCACCCTGGTCCGGTCCGTGACCAGCTGCAGGCTGTCCTTGTCGCCGGTGACAATGACGCAGTCCCACCCCGCCGCCTGGCATTTGCGGCTGATGGTGCCGATGAGGTCGTCGGCCTCGTACCCGGCCAGCTCATAGCAGGGCACGGACATGGCCGCCAGCACCTGCTTCATCACCGGCAGCTGCATGGCCAGCTCCGGCGGCATGGGCTTGCGCTGGGCCTTGTAGTCCGCGTCCGCCTGGTGGCGGAAGGTTGGCTCCCGGCGGTCAAAGGTGACGCACAGGGCCTCCGGGTTTTCCTCGTCCAGCAGCCGCTGGAGGGTGGTGATAAAGCCGTATACCGCATGGGTATACAGGCCCTCCCGGGTGGACAGCGGGCGAATGCCGTAATAGGCGCGGTTCAATATGCTGTTGCCGTCGACAACCATCAGCTTCATGGGGACGACCTCCTTTGCGTATTCATTTTATTATACCTCTTTTTCCTGTTTGGCACAAGGAGTGGAAAACAAAAACGGAACGTGGTAAAATAAATAAAAAAATTCTCCGGGGGGACGCAATAAAACCGCCTTGCCGTGCATTATCCAGATGACAGGAGACAAAAGAGATGCTGCACAGGATTGACAACACAACTTCATCCCTCCCTGCGGAGGAGGTCCAGGAGCTTCGGCGGCTGCTTTCGGGAGTGGCCGCAGGAAGCCAAGATGATCTGGCCGAACTATATCGCCGCACCCGAACGGCGGTGTACGGTCTGGCCCTGTCCTATCTCCGCAACGCCCACGACGCCCAGGACCTGACCCAGGACGTGTTCGTTCACATCTGGGACACGGCGGGACAGTACCGGCCCACAGGCTCGCCTGTTGGGTGGATCCTGGCGGTGTGCCGGAATCTGTGCCTGATGCACCTGCGGCGGGAGAGCCGTCAGGTGACCATGGAGGACCAGGAGTGGCACGCCATCCCCGACAACTGCCCGGGGCTGGACAGCCAGGAGCGGCTGCTTCTGCAGGACGCCCTGGCGGTGCTGGGAGAGGAGGAGCGGCGGATCGTCCTGCTGCACACGGCGGGCCTGAAGCACCGGGAAATCGGTCAGGCGCTGGGCCTGCCCCTGGCGACCGTCCTGTCAAAATATCACAGAGCATTGAAAAAGATGCGAGCTTACATGGAAGGAGATGACGCCCGATGACCAACGATCAGATGGAACGCAGGCTTTCCGCCGCACTGGACAAGACCGCACCGGACGACGTGGACGGCGTGCTCTCCCGCTGTACAGAGCGGAAAGGAACGGTAGTCCCTATGAAAAAGAAGAATAACCGAATGAAGAAATGGATGCAGACGGTGGCGGCCTGCCTGGCGGTGCTGCTGCTGGGCGGCGGCGGTCTGCTGGTGCAGCAGGCCCACGCCGTGACCTCGGTGGTGTCCCTGGACGTGAATCCCAGCATCGAGCTGCGGGTGAACAGCCGGGAAAAGGTGGTATCCTGCCAGGCCCTGAACCAGGAGGCCCAGGCCGTGCTGGAGGATATGGACGGAGGCCGGGACCTGAAGGGCGTCAAGGCGGACGTGGCGGTGAACGCCATCGTGGGCAGCCTGGTGCGGTGCGGGTATCTGGACAGTCTGTCCTCCGCCATCCTCATCTCCGTGGAGGATAAGGACCAGGCCCGGGCTCAGCGTCTTCAGCAGGAGCTGACCAGTGTCGCGGGCGGCGCTTTGGGCGACTCCCAGGCCGCTGTTCTGAGCCAGACGGTGCAGCAGGACAAGGAGCTGGAAAAGCAGGCCAAGGCCAACAACATCTCCACCGGCAAGGCGGCCCTGATCCGCCAGGCCATGGCCCTGAACGGCAGCCTGACCTTCGAGGGGCTGGCCCAGCTGTCCGTGGAGGAGCTGCGGGACCTGATCGAGGCCGGTGCGCCGGGGATGCCCATCGGCATGCAGGCGGCTCTGGAGGCGGCGGCCCAGTATGCGGGCCTGACCACGGCGGACATCACCGACGCGGACGTGGATCCGGAGCTGGACGAGAATCCCGCCCACTATGAGGTGGAGTTCCAGGTGCCCGGCAAGGGTGAGTTGGAGTATAAGGTGGAGGCGTATACCGGCCAGGTGCTCAGCGTCCCGGCCAATGTGCAGCCCTCCACTCCCGTGAACCCCTCCGGTGACATTGGCATGGAGGCCGCCAAGAGCGCCGCTTTGAAGCACGCGGGCCTGTCCACCGCCGTCTTCACTAAGGCGGAGCGGGACTATGACGACGGCCGCTGGGAGTACGAGCTGGAGTTCCACACCGACAGCGCCGCTTATGAGGTCACCGTGGACGCCGCCACCGGCCGCGTGCTGGACTATGAGAAGGAGAACCTTCGCGGCGGCAGTACCTCCGACATTGGCACCCAGGCCGCCAAAAGTGCCGCCTTGCGGCACGCGGGCCTGTCCGAGAGCCAGGTCCGGGAGCTTCAGGTGGAATGGGACAATGAGCATGGCCGCGCCGTGTACGAGGTGGAGTTCAAGTCCGGCGGAATGGAATATGAATATGTCATCGACGCCGCCACCGGCTCCGTTCTGGACCACGAGACGGAGCGGGACGACTGAGCGCAGTAAAAAAACGGGGGCCGCGGCCCCCGTTTTTTCCGTCTGGACAATGCATCCCGGATGTATAGGGCGGAAGGTTTGACTTTTCATCCAATTTTGGTATAATATGTGCAGTAAGTTCTATTCAATCGAAAGGGAGAAAGGATATGGAACGGAAATTTGTACTGAGCTGCTGCTCCACGGTGGACCTGCCCTATGCGTACATGGCCCAGCGGGACATCCCGGTGCTGTTTTACCACTATGTGGTGGGTAACCAGGAGTATGTGGACGATATGGGCCGGGATCCGGCGGCTCTGCCCCGGTTTTACGGCTTCCTGAAGGCGGGCCAGCTTCCCCAGACGTCCCAGATCAACGTGGCCGATTATCTGGATTTCTTTGAGGAGCAGCTGAAAAAGGGCGACCTGCTGCACATTGCCTTCACCTCCGGCCAGTCCGGCTCGGTGCACAACGCCCAGGCCGCCGGAAAGCTGCTGCAGGAGAAGTATCCCGACAAGAAGATCGTGGTCGTCGACTCCCTGTGCTCCTCCTCCGGCTACGGTCTGCTGGTGGATACGGCGGCGGATATGCGGGACGCCGGGGCCACCCTGGAGGAGACGGCCCAGTGGGTGCTGCGGAACCGCAACAAGGTGCACCACCAGTTCTTCTCTTCCGATATGACCCAGTTCCGGCGCACGGGCCGGGTGTCCGGCGCGGCGGCCATGGTGGCCACCATCATGAACATCTGCCCCATTATGCGGCTGGACGACAAGGGGGCCATCAAGGCCTACGGCAAGGTCCGGGGCAAGAAGAAGGCCGTGGAGGCCACGGTAAACGCCATGGAGGAGCACGCCCAGGGCGGCCGGGACTATGACCAGCGCTGCTTCGTGTGCCACTCCCAGTGCCCGGAGGACGCGCAGATGCTCATCGACGCTCTGGAGGAGCGGTTCCCCAGGCTCCGGGGCAAGATCCGCCTGTGCGACATCGGCACCATCATCGGGTCCCACAGCGGCCCCGGCACCGTGGCGGTGTTCTTCATGGGCGACGAGCGCCCGGCGATGGACTGATACATCATGCTCCCGATGCAGGCATCCGTGAAACGGGTGCCTGCATCTCAGCTTGTCAAAAAGGCCTCGCAGAGTTTGCCGTCCGCAGGCGGCAAATAAAATGGAATCATTTTTTGCCGGGGCATGTACCTGGCAAAGAATACTTCTCAGTCTGCAAGCCTTTTGTTCAAAAAGGGCAACGCCCTTTTTGAACAGTCTCAAACGGGCGGGGCCGAAGCCCCGCCCGTTTTGCGCTTCACTCCCCCTTCCCTGCCGTCCGCTGCCGGAACCGGCGGGAGGCCGCGTCCCAGTCGATGATGGCCAGCGCCGCCTCCACATAGTCCTCCCGCCGGTTCTCATAGTCCGGGATAAACGCGTGCTCCCACAGGTCCACGTTGAACAGGGGCCACAGGGGCAGCGGCGTGTCCTGGTTGGCGGTGCAGGTGACCTGCAGCCCCCCGGAGCAGCACACCAGCCACACCCATCCGCTGCCGAACACGCTCATGGCGGCGTTTTTCAGGCTGCGGTGCAGCCCCTCCATGGAGCCGAAGCTGTGCTCCACCTCCGCCAGCAGCTCCCCGGAGGGCTTGGTGGTCCGGGCCGGGGCCAGGGACGAAAAATACAGCCCGTGGTTATACACGCCCCCGCCATAGCGGCGCACCGCCTGGCCCAGGGTCCGGGGCAGCTGGCACCAGTGCAGCAGCAGCCGCTCCAGCGGCCAGTCCTGATATTGGGTCCAGGGCACCAACGCCCCGTTGAGCCGGTCCACATAGGCGGCAAAGAACGCGTCGTGGTGTAGCCGCACCGACGAGCGCCCCAGGTTTGGCTCCAGAGCCGCCGGGGCATAGGGCAGCGGCGGCAGGATATAGGGATAAGTCATGGCAGGCAGTTCCTTTCCGAAAAAATTTCCTGCTTCCATGGTATGCCGCCGTTGACAAACCATGCCTTTTGGTGCAAACTGTAAACAGCCGCCCGGCGGCAAAGGAGGAAGAAACATGCGAAGAAAAGACAGAGAACGGGACCGGAGCTTTGCCTGGGAGGTGCTGAAAAAGGCCCCCTACGCCACCCTGTCCCTGACGGACGGCCAGGGCCGCCCCTACGCCGTGCCGGTGAACCAGGCCGTGGACGAGGAGTACCATGTGGTCTATTTCCACTGCGCCGAAGCCGGAGAAAAGTGGGAGCTTCTGAAGGACGGCGCAGAGGTGTGCCTGTCGGCGGTGTCCCACGCCACGGCGGTGCCCAACGCCTTCACCATGGCCTATGCCAGCGCCGTTCTGCGGGGCCGGGCGGAGGTGGTGACGGACCAGGGCGAGTGGACCCGGGCCCTGCTTCTGCTGTGCTCCGCCTTTGACCCCAAGGGCATGGGCCGCTTCACGGAGTCCGTGGAAAAATACGGCCCCGCCACAAAGGTGATCCGGATCACCCCCCGGGAGCTTACCGGCAAGGAAAACACCGCCGCCGAAGCGCCCCACCATCATCACGACTGAGGAAACACTATGGCATGCTATATTTTCGGTGCAGGCAGCTTTTACGGCCTGGACCGCTGTCCCCGGGCCGGCGACTTCATCATCGCCGCCGACGGCGGCTGGCTGGCCTGCCGCAAGGCCGGCATCACGCCGGACCTGCTGCTGGGGGATTTCGACTCCCTCAGCACCCAGCCCGACTTCCCCAACATTCTCCGGGTGCCGGTGGAGAAGGACGACACCGACACCATGCTGGCGGTGAAAACCGGGCTGGAGCGCGGGGAAACGGAGTTTCACATCTACGGCGGCATGGGCGGCCGCCGGACGGACCACACCATCGCCAATTTCCAGGCCCTGCTGTACCTGGCCCGGCGGGGAGCTCAGGGCTGGCTGTATGGCCAGGGGGAGCGGTACACCGCCGTATGCGGCGGCACCGTCACCTTCCCCGCCCGGGACCGGGGCATTCTGTCCGTGTTCTGCCTGGGGGCCGACGCCAGGGACGTCAGCATCCAGGGAGGCCAGTATCCCCTGCACCACGCGGTGCTGACGGCGGAGTTTCCTCTGGGCGTCAGCAACCACTTTGTGGGCCGCCCCATCACCGTGTCGGTGCGGGACGGCAGCCTGCTCATAGGCCTGGTGGAGGACTGACCCGGGCGTTTTTTGCGTTCCCGGTTGCCAAAGCGGGCCATGCGTGGTAGAATAGACAGGAATGGAAAGGGGGCTTCTGCCATGCTTTTGGCCATTGATATCGGCAATTCCAACATCTCCGTGGGGCTGTTCGACCAGAAACGGGACCTGAAATTTCTGTCCTCCATCGACACCGACAGCCGGAAAACGGCGGATCAGATCAGCATCGACCTGATGAACATCTTCTCCCTGTATCAATTCGACCTGCGTGACGTCAGCGGTGCCATTTTCTCCAGCGTGGTGCCGCCCATCAACTTCATGATGGCCAAGGCCCTGACCCGCCTGCTGGGAAAGCCCCCCATGATCGTGGGCCCCGGGGTCAAAACCGGGCTCAACATCCGCATGGAGATCCACAACCAGTTGGGTGCCGACCTGGTGGCAGGCGCCGTGGCCGCCCTGGACAAGTAGCCCACCCCCATCATCATGATCGACATGGGCACCGCCACCACCATCTCCTATATCTCCAGCAGGCGCAGCTATGAGGGCGGCCTGATGTTCCCCGGGGTGCGGCTGAGCCTGGACGCCCTGTCGGACCACACCGCCCAGCTGCCGGACATCTCCCTGCAGCACCCCAAGAGCCTCATCGGCAAAAACACCGAGGACTGCATGCGCTCCGGCATTGTCTACGGCACCGCCGGGATGCTGGACGGCGTCATCGACCGCATCCGGGAGGTTCTGCCCCAGGGGGAGACCCCCACCATCGTGGCCACCGGCAGCAACGCCCCGGTGATCGTGCGCTACTGCCGCAACAAGGTGCTCTATGACAAGTATCTGCTGATGGAGGGCCTGTGGGACATCTATCAGAAGAATCACTGATAAAAAAAGCTTTGCTTTTTTGACAGTCACGGCAAAGGCCCCGGACGAAAGTCCGGGGCCTTTGCTTATGCAGCTGGCGTATAAGGAAGGCTGTCACAGCCGGTTGGGCAGGGCTGCGGTCCCTTCCTTATAGGTGGGTCAACGGGCCTTGCGCTTCAGGGTCACAGCGGCGGGGATCATCACGCAGCTGAAGGAAGCGGCCAGCACCCAGAGGATGATGTTGGAGGAGTCGCCGGTCTTGGGGGCGTCGGGCTTGCCCGGCTCCTCGGGCTTGCCGGGGTTCACGGGATCGGGATTCTCGGGCTGGGCCACACCCTCATAGGCGGTGGTGGTCAGGCTGCGGGAGAAGATGAAGTTGCTGATGAAGGTGTACTCGTCGGTCTGGTGAATCTTGTGGTTCAGGACGTTGGCAAACAGGGCCATGTCCAGCTTGCCGCTCTGATACTCGAAGCCCACCACGCCGTTGTTGTACTGGTTGAACTGAGCGGTCAGCTCTTCATCGGTCAGGCAGATGCAGCCCTGCATGGGGGTCTTACCGGCGTTCTGCACCAGAACGGTAGCGCCCTCGGGGAGCTTGGTGAACCAGTTGGTGCCGTACTCGTACATCACGTCGTCACCCTCGTTGATATAGGTGGCGTTGACCAGGGTGTTGTTGGGATATACCACCCGGCCCAGGAAGTCGGTACCCTTGTCGCAGGAGGAGATCTCCACGCCCAGCTCCTGCATGAAGGCAGATCCGCTGATGGCGCCGGTGCTGTAGCCCATGTAAGGCGTACCGGCCTTCACGGCGGCCAGGGCGTCGTCGCTGAGGGCGCGGGAGCCCACGATGACGTTGGCCTTGGTCAGATCCTCGGTCATGGTAAAGCCCATGGCGGTCAGAGCCAGCCAGTCGAAGCGGTAGTTATAGGAGCCGGAGCGCAGGGTGGTCTCCACGTAGCCGGAGGTGTTGTCGGCGGGCTTGCCGGGCAGATACACCTGGGGATTGAGGATGACGGCGGCCTTGATGCCGGCGCCGTACACGCCGGTGGCGGTGAGGACATAGTCCTTGGCCACGGTCATGAAGTCCTCATAGGAGCAGACGAAGTTGCCCTTTTCGCTGCCCTCGGTGATCATGGCCACGGTCTTGCCGGCCCGCAGCAGCGCATTGACAGCGGCGGCGGAGTCGTTGGACACGTTGTCGATGATGACGTCGGCATTCTCCACGCCCTCAAACTGGGTGGCGAAGGCGGCCAGATAGGTCAGAGCCTGGGTATAATTGATGGTCTCGGGGCAGGCGGCCATGATGGTCTTGTAGGCAGCGGGCTCCGCCACGATGACGCGGTCATAGCCCCGGGCATTGCTGCGCTGGGCGAAGCTCTCGGAGTACAGGCCCTGCCAGACGTTGATGAAGGTGCCGTCGAACAGCTGGCTGTTGGCCAGGGAGCGCTTGGCCTGATACATGGACACCACCATGGTACCGGCGGGATAGGTCACGCCGTCATAGGTGAATTCCTTGCCGGCCACGTTGACCTTCACATCGTTGCGGGTCAGGTACTTCATCTCGGCGGCGGCGTCATACAGATTCTTCTGGTTGGCGCTGTCCATGGGGATGATGTAGCACTCGGGATAGAAGTTGCCGTTCTGGCCCTCGCCATCGTACACGGGGCGCATCAGCTCAGTCTGGGTGCCGGGCCGGTCATACTGGTCCACGTACCAGGGAGCCACCAGCTCGTTGGAATTGGTGTTGTTCACGCCGCGGGAGAACAGCTTGGCCTGGTTCTCCAGCATGGTGATCTTGTTGGCCTGGATGTACATGGCCTGGGTCATCAGGCCGTAAGGCACCACCAGCTCGGAGGCGACGTCACTGTACACAGGCAGCTCCCAGGTGATGCCGGCGGTGCCGATCAGGACGGGGAACTGGGAACCGTAGGCGGTGGTCATATCATCCCAGGGCTCGGTCCAGGCCACGCCGGAGGGAGAATCGTTGTCCACACGCAGGTAATCGCGGTGGGGCATCTCGAAGCTGTTGTGCTCGGGGTTGTTGGCGATGGCGCCCATGCCGACGGCCTCGCCCAGCTGGATGAACTGCTTGGCGATCAGGTCGTACTCATAGTTGGGCTCGTGGGGAGGCGTGCAGGGCTCGATGAGCATGGCCTCCACGCGGCCGTGGATCTCGGTGAACACCATGGGGTTGAACTTATTCACCAGGGCCATGGCGTTGGCATCCTCAAACAGGGTCTGGTTGGCCTCGTCACGGTTGGGGTCATAGCCCTGGCTGGTGGTACGGGTCATGTGCTCGTAACCCTCGATATTCTGCTCGGGAACGATGACCATGAACACGTCGCCCAGCAGCTCCTTGACGTTGACCTCATTATTCTTAACGTTGTAATACTCCTCCAGGTCCAGCTGACCGGAATACAGGCTGCCGTTGGCCTTATAGCCATTCTCGCCGCGGATAAAGCCAATGTAGGAGGCGAAATCCTTGATCTGCTCGGGAACGGCCACGTTCTGCTTGGCCATCTCCTGGGCCAGAAGCTCCTTACCGGCGTCGGTGAAGCCCTCCAGGGTGTTGACGTTGATGGTCTCGTTCTCCAGCAGCAGGTGGGCGAACTCCAGGATGCCGTTGACGGCGGCGTTCTCGTTGGAGTGGACGTTGGAGGCGAACATGGGGACCCGCAGATCGTCAAAGTCGCCGTTGGCCAGCTTGGTCAGCACCAGGTCGGGATCGGACTCCACCAGGTCGGTGTAGGCCAGCCACTTGTCCACAGACTCCTTGGAGTCGGCAACGATCAGGTAGGGCATATCATAGCCGTCGGTGGTGGTCTGGCCCATGGACTCCTTGGACACATACAGGTCGGTATCCATGGCGGCCAGGGCGTCGATGTCGTCATACAGCTCATACACGGTACGGAAGCTGTCATAGGGAACAATCTTGGTGTGAATGGAGCCTACCGCCTCGTCACCGGCGGTCACATTCAGGGTATAGTAGCCGCACAGGTCCAGATACGCACCGCCGTTGCTGTGCGGAGCGCTGTAATCCACGTTGCCGGAGCGGTTGCCGAAGTAGCAGTTGATGTCGATCCACAGCTTCAGAGAGACCTTGCCTGCCTCATCGACGGAAATGCCCATCTCCGTAACGCGGAACAGGTTCTGGGGCTGCTTGTCCTTCGTCCACTGGGTCATCCAGGTGTCCAGAGCACCGCCCTGGTAGGGATAGGGGAATTTTTCAGGATTCAGATAGCCCCGGGTGCTGTCGCGGTCCAGGGACAGGGTCAGGTCGCCGCTCAAAGCGGTACCCAGCTCTTCCTCCGTCATGTTGGTAGGAACGGTGACCATTGCCTGGGCATTCTCCGCCAGGGAGATCTGCCATTCGATGTCGGTGTATGCGGGATAGGTATTTGCCAGGGACTTTCCGGGGGCACGAGTGTCCTTCGCCACGTCTGCGACGCTTGCGAACGCAGATGCGGGGAATACGAGAGCGAGGATCAGGACAAACGCCAGGATCTTCGTCGAAAGACGGGATCTTTTGTGCTGCATAGTTTTCTCCTTTTCTTCTCTTTCTTTTCCATGGTGGTCCTTGGGGTCGTCCGACGGGGCCGCCGGGCCGTCTCCGCAACCTGCCGCCAACTGCATCGGCAGGCCGCAAATCCGGCGTCATGCGTCCGTCCATCGGATCGTTGAATCCAGCTTAACACGCCTTTATGACTTTGTCAACCTGTACAGACACATGTGGCATAGGAGAAAAATATTTGTATGTTTTGTGCAATGTGCTGTTATGTTTTCCTCTCATGCATTCCATTATTCATATTGTGAATTTTCAGACAGTCGACCATGCGTTCCACAGGCCGCCGCAGCTATTTGGACATCACTCAGAATTTGTATAAGAAAATATGGTTTTTCCCCCGAAAAACCGGGATACCCGGAGGAAATGCAGGCATTTCTTCGGATATCCCGGCACGCATGTTCTTTTCTATAATCGCAATACGCGTTTTACCGCCATAAAATTGGCCGGTTCTGTTATCCCGTGGCTTCCAGCATATGCTCCAGCAGGATGCCGTAGCCCTGGGAGGGATCGTTCACCAGCACATGGGTCACAGCCCCCACAAAGCGCCCGTTCTGGATGATGGGGCTGCCGCTCATCCCCTGGACAATGCCGCCGGTGGTCTCCAACAGCTGGGGGTCCGTGACCTTCAGCAGCAGGTCCCGGCCGTCCCGGTTCATGGGGCACAGCCGCACGATCTCCACCTGATAGGCCCGAGTATCATCTCCGGAGACGGTGGACAGAATGGTAGCAGGGCCCGTGGTCACCTGGCTGCGCTGGGCCACCGGCAGGGCTGTGCCGGAGACGAAGTCCCCCTCCGCCACGGTGCCGAAAATGCCGCCGGTGGTGTTGGCGGACACGGTGCCCACGTCGTGCTGGGCCGTGAAGTCCCCCTTCAGCTGGCCCGGCTCACCCTTTTCGCCCTTTTTCACGGCCTTCACGGAGGTCTCCATAATGGAGCCGCTGGACAGCGGCATCAGCTGGGCCGTGTCCGTGTCGGTGATGCCGTGGCCCAGAGCGCCGTAGGCCCCGGTGTCCGGGTCATAGAAGGTCAGGGTCCCCACGCCGGCCATGCTGTCCCGGGTCCAGGCGCCCAGCCGCCAGGAGCCGTCCTCCCCCTGCACCGGCGCGGCGGTGACGTTCAGGGTCTTGCCCTCACGCCGCAGGCCGATGGCGGCGGGCTGGCCTCCGGTGGCCTGCAGCAGGGCCTGCAGGTCCTCCGTGGAGGTGACCTTTTCGCCGTTGCAGCTGACGATCAGGTCCCCCTCCCGGATGCCGCAGTCCCGGGCCGGGCAGGGGTCCGTTTCCGAGGTGGACACCACCAGCACGCCGTCGGCAAAGAGCTTGATGCCCACCGCCTTCCCCACGGGGATCAAGGTGCGCTGATCGGCCCATACCGCCTGGCAGCACAGGACCCCGGTGAGCAGCACGGCCAGCAGCCATGCGGCCGGTCTGCGTATGCGTCGCTTTTTTTGCGTTTCATACATGCGATCACCCCTGTTTTTGAATTTTGTCGCCGGCGACAGAGTTACTTTGCGCCGCCGGACGGCGTTTCATGTCCGCTAAATAAAGGATGCTTTTCCGCCGGACGCGAAAAAAGCGCCGCAGACGGCTGTCTGCGGCGCAAAGGCGGAAGAAATTTCCAATTTTTACCGGGTCTCGTAGCGCTTGGGGTCCTTGGGCAGGCACAGCTCCAGGATCAGGCCCACCACGAACACACCGGCGGAAATAGCGGAGGCGAAGCCATTACAGCGTCACCTGACAGCCGGGGGTGAAGAAGTACAGCACCATTTCCGCCACCGGCGTTTCCAGCACCCGGCTCAGGGCCTGGCTGTACGCCGTCAGCTGGGGGCGGTACAGCTCCGCCCGGGCGGGGGCCTCCTCCGGCCGGATGCGGTCGGTTTTGAAGTCCACGATGACCAGGCCCTCCTCCGTCCGGAAGGCGCAGTCCACCACGCCCTGGAGCATCAGCTCGTCCTCCGGCTCCGCCGCCGGGTCATACAGCGCCGCCGGCAGCAGCAGGGAAAAGCGGTACTCCCGGTACACCTGCTCCGCCCGGCGGATGCGCTGGGCCAGAGGCGAGGCCAGGAACCGCCGCACCTGCGCCAGGTCCAGGGACGCCGCCTGCTCCGGGGTCAGCAGATGCCGCGCCGTCAGGGACGCCGCCTGCTCCTCCGGATCCGGGCCGTTCAGGTCCAGGTACTGCATCAGCAGGTGCATGGCTGTGCCCCGCTGGGCGGCGGACAGGGGCCGCTCCCCCAGCAGGAACCGGGGGGTGTCCACCTGCACCTGCCGCACCCGCCGGACCGTGCCCTGGGCGATCTCCTCGTCCAGCTCCCGGCCCTTCAGCTGGGTGGCCGTGACCTTGGTGGGAATGCGGCAGGCCGCCTGATGGGGATAGTCCAGCTCCTGGACCTCCACGGCGCTCTCCGGCGGGGCCTCCTGCGGCGCGTCCTCCCGTTCCCGGGCCGCCGCGGCCGTGGGATTTTCCCACACCTGCACCTGCCAGCCGCCGCCCAGGCCCACCCGGGTCTGGGGCTCTGCCTCCGCCCATCGGCGCAGAGGCTCCCCCTCCGGGGCGCACAGCAGCGGCAGCAGCAGCCAGTCTCCGGGGCATTTGGCCCCGGCCACCGCCTCCGGCGGCGTGGGCATATCCGCCAGCACCGACAGGTCCGCCAGCCGCTTGCGGCCGTGGGCCATGCACTGCACGCAGATGAGCTTCTCCTTGGCCCGGGTCAGGGCCACATACAGGATCCGCATTTCCTCGGACTTGCTCTCCCGGGTCAGGGCCGCCGCCACGGCGGTTTTGGTGACGGTGTCGTACCGGATGCGCTTTTCCCGGTCCACCCGCTCGGTGCCCAGGCCCAGCCGGGGGTGCACCAGCACAGGACGGCGGAAGTCGTCGGCGTTGAAGGTCTTGTGCAGGTCCGTCAGGATCACCACCGGGAACTCCAGTCCCTTGGACCGGTGCACGCTCATGATCTGCACCCCGCTGCCGGCGGTCCGGGTGGTGATGGGGGGCTGCCGCCCCTCCTCCAGCAGGTCGTGGAGCTGGGTCACGAAGTCAAACAGGCCGCCCCGCCCGGCCGCCGCCTGCTGCCCGGCGTAGGTATACAGGGCGACGAGGTTCTCCTTCCGGGCGGCTCCGCCCTCCATGGCCCCGAACACCGCCAGGGCGTGGCACTCCGTATAGAGCTTCCACAGCAGGCGGTCCGCCGTCATGTCCCGGGCCGCCAGCCGCAGCTCCTCCAGCAGCCGCCGGAAGTCCGCCGTGTCCGCGCCGTCGTCCAGGCACAGGGCATCGTAATAGTCCCCCTCCGGCTGCAGCGCACGGATCAGGGCCAGGCGGTCCGCCGAAAAGCCGAACAGCGGCGACCGCAGCACGGCGATCAGCGGCACATCCTGCCGCGGATTGTCGATGATCTGCAAAAACGACACCATCACCGCCGCCTCCAGGGTGCTGAAAAACGCCTCGCTCTCCCCGCTGGTGCAGGGAATGTTCTCCCGCCGCAGGGCCGCCGTATAGGCCGCCAGCCTGGCCCGGGGGGAGCGCATGAGAATGACGATGTCCTCCGGCTCCACCGGCCGGGGCCGACCGTCCTCCCCCTGCACCTGGAATTTCTCGTCCAGCAGCTGCCGGATGCGGCGGGCCGTGAACCGGGCCTCCATCTCCGTCCGGTCGAAGCTCTCCTCCTGGGTGTTCTCCACGCTGATGAAGTGCAGCTCCGGCTCCATGCCCGGCCGGGGCGGGTACGCCGCCTCCGCGCCGAAGTACAGCTGCTCGTCGTCGCCGTAGTCCATTTCTCCCATTTCCCGGGACATAACAGACCGGAACACGAAGTTGGTGCCGTCCAGCACCTCCCGGCGGGAGCGGAAATTCCGGCTCAGCAGCACCTTCCGGGGCTGGCCCTCCTCCGCTTCCGATGCCGGGACATAGGACAGGTATTTTTCCAGAAAGATGGTGGGGTCCGCCAGCCGGAAGCGATAGATGCTCTGCTTCACGTCGCCCACGGCGAACAGCCGCCGCTCCCGGTCGGACAGCGCCCGGAAAATGCAGTTCTGCACCTGGTTGCTGTCCTGATATTCGTCCACCATCACCTCCCGGTAGCGGGAGGCCACCTGCCGGGCCAGGTCCGTGGGCTGGCCCTGGCCGTCGGTCAGCAGGTCGATGGCATAGTGCTCCTGGTCGGAAAAGTCCATCACGTTCCGCCGGACCTTCTCCGCCTGATAGCGCAGGGTGAACCGGGCCGTCAGGCTCAGCAGGGCCAGCATGGCCGGGGCCATCTGGCGCAGGTCCTCCAGCAGTTCCTCCTCCGGCACGGAAAAGGTGGCCCGGATGTCCTTCAACGCCTTTTTGCACTGCTCCAGCACCGCCTTGGACCGGTCCCGGCAGGCGGCGTTTTCATCGCCCCGGACAGCTCCCATCCGGCGGAATACGGGGACCGCCTGTCCCAGGCTGTCCCAGCCCTGTTCCGTCTTGTCCCGCAGGTGTTCCAGGGCCTGGGCTGCCTCCAGGAACCGGTCGCCGTAGGCTTTGTACACGGCGGGGTAGTCCTCCATGTCCTCCACGGCCTGCTTCAGCCGCCGGGACCAGAAGTCCGCCTTCCGCAGGGCGTCCTCCATGAGATACCGGCCGCAGCCGGTGTCCGGCAGGTGCTCCGGCGTTCTGGCCCAGTCCCGCTTCAGCTCCTCCAGCCACCGCAGGGGGTGGGGGTGGCTCTGGGTCTTCTGGTGCAGGTCCAGCACCAGGGCCTCCAGGGCCCGGTCGTCCCGGCCGGCCCCCAGGGTCTCCGCCAGCAGGCGGGCGTTTTCGTCCTCCTCGATGCCGACGTAAAAATCCTCCAGCACCCGGCCCAGCACCCGCTGGCGCAGCAGGGCGGCTTCCTGCTCGTCCAGCACCCGGAAATCCGGGGTCAGGCTGTGCTCCTCCACCGGCGGCAGCAGGTGGACGTTCTCCCGCAGAAGCCCGGCGCAGAAGGCGTCCACCGTTTTGATGTCCGCCTGATACACCCGCAGCATCTGCCGCCGCAGGTGGCCGTCCCCGGGGCGCTCCGCCACCCGGCGGGTCAGCTCCTGGGCGATCTTGCCCCGCAGCTCCGCTGCGGCGGCCTTGGTATAGGTGATGATCAGGAAGTCGTCCACCTGGCAGCCCTCCTGCTCCATATAGGAAAACAGGCGCTCCACCAGGACCTTGGTTTTGCCGGAGCCTGCGGCGGCGGATACCAGCAGGCTTCCGCCCCGGTTATATACGGCCGTTTCCTGCTGCGGCGTCAGCGGCATGGCGATCCCTCCTCTCGGCTTTCTTCCTCCACAAATTTCCAGAATTCTCCCGGGTCCACGCTTCTGATGTACCGCACCCGGTCGCCGCCCCGGCCCTCCTGGAATCCGCAGGCGGCGGCAAAGTCGCAGTGCTGGCAGGCCCGGTCCTGGGGGCCGTGGGCCACCGGGTCGGCGTCGATGCTGCCGGAGCCGATCTCCCGGGCGATCTGGTGCAGCAGGCGGTCCACATAGCGGCCCAGCTTGCCCAGCTGCTCCGCCGAGGCGACGCCGTCGGCGATGGAGCCGTCCTTTTTCACCTTGATAGGCAGATAGTGGGGCGATTCCAGGGCGCTGTGCTCCATGGCCCGCAGCACCTGGGGGTCGGAGAGCACCATGCCGCTGCGGCGCAGGGCGCTCTGCAGGGCCAGCTGCAGCTTCTCCGGCTGGATGCCCCGGTCCGCTTTCAGGATCACCTCCCGGGCCGGGTGGTACAGAACCCCCGCCGGGACGATGGGATAGCCGAAATAGCTGCGGCCCTCCTGCTCCAGGGTGAACAGGTACAGCAGCATCTGGATCCCCAGGCCGTACCGCAGGTCCGACAGGTCGAAGGACTTTTTCCCGGTTTTGTAGTCCACCACCCGCAGATACAGTCTGCCGTCGTGAAGCCAGCCGTCTACCCGGTCCACCTTACCGCTGACGGACAGGCGCTGATCCCCCTCGGTGATGGTCACGGCAGGCAGCTGCCCGTCCTTTCCGCCGAAGCCCAGCTCAAAGGCCACCGGGGAAAAGTCCGACTGGGCCAGCTCCCCGGCCATGTCCTCCACAATGGCATAGGCCGCCGTCCGCAGCCGGGAAAAGAGATATCGGAACCGGGCGCTTTTCTCCTGATACCCGTCGATCTCCTCCCGGGCGTAGCGGTCCGTATATTCCCGGACCAGCTGCCGCAGCTCCGGCTGCTGCACCGCGGCCCAGCCGCCCCGGGTCTTGACCTCTCGGGCCACGTTTTCCAGCAGATAGTGGATAAACGTGCCGATCTCCGGGGCCTCGAACCCTGCCGGGCGGCGGTCCTTTGCCCGCAGGCCGTACTGCATGAAGTACCCGAAATGGCACCGCTTTACCTGGTCCATCCGGGAGGCGGACATATGCAGGGAGCGGCCATACAGGGCCTCCACCGCCGGGCCGGACAGCCGTCCCCGGCCCAGGGCCCGGCCCCGGTCCATGGCGTCCAGCACCCGGTCATAGTCCCCCCGCCCGCGGAAATACTGCCGCAGGGCGGGGTCCTCTCCCGCCAGCTCCAGGGCCGTGGCGGGGAGCCTGCGCCGGTAGCTGCCGTCCTCCCGGGTCACCCGCAGCCGGGGAAACAGCTTTTCCATCCGCTGCACCACAAAGGAGGGCCGCAGCTGGCTGCCGTTGACGTCCCCCACCGGCCAGCTGACGGTGAGCCGGTTCGTGGGCTGGGCCAGACAGGCGTAAATATTCTGCAATTCGTTGTCCAGCGGGTCGAAGCTGGCGTCCGACAGCAAAATTTCCCTCTGCTGCAGGGCGGCCCGGTCCTCCGGGTCCAGCAGGCCGTGGCCGCTGGGGGGCATGGGCAGCACATGGTCGTTGGCTCCCAGCAGGAACAGGCACTTCACCCGGTGCCGGTCGTTGCGGGTGATCTCGCTGACCTTCACCTGGTCCAGGGTGGCCGGGATGGTGCCCACGCTGTACTGGGTCAGCACCAGCCGCAGGAGCCGGGCGAATTCATCGCCGGACAGCTCCGTATCCCCCAGGATTTCCGCAAACTGGTCCAGCACCCCGCAGAAGATCGCCCACAGCTGGACATATTCCTCCGCCAGCTGGGGCCGGTCCTCCTCCAGGAGCTTTTTCGCCGTGCCCTCCAGGGTCTGCGGCACACCGGCCTCCTGCAAAAAACCATACAGGCACTCCGCCTTCTGCCGGGCCGCCCCGGCGGTGTGCATCCCCCGGTACAGAGGCTCCAGCAGCAGGCGCACCCGCCGCCGGATGCCGTTGACTCGCTCCAGCCGGGCGGCGCTGCGCTCCGTCAGCTCCCGGCCGTATCCGTCGGGGCTTGCCGTCCAGTCCCCCTCCCGCAGCCACATGGAATTGCCCCGGATGTCCCACAGGATGACGTAATTTTCCAGAATGTCGCACTCGTCCGGGGTGATGCCGCCCAGGCCGGTTTTCAGGCAGCGGAACACGTCCTCCCGGTCGAAGCCGCCGGTGACGGCGTCCAGTGCCCCCAGCAGCATGGTGATGGGGGGCTTTTCCAGCAGGTCGCTGCGGCGGCTGATATAGGCCGGGATGCCGTCCCGGCGGAACACACTCTCCAGCAGCGGGCCGTAGACCTCCATATTCCGGGCGCACACGCCCATGTCCCGCCAGCGATAGCCCTCCGCCGCCAGCTGCCGCAGCTGCTGGGACACCCATTCCACCTCGGTAAAGGCCGTGGCCGCCTGGTACAGCTCCAGGCCCTCCGGTTCCCCGCCGTAGGGGACCTCCTGGCCGAAAAAGTGGGCTTCCAGGTGCCCCAGGGGGCCCTGCCCCCGGCTTTCGCACCACAGCACGTCCGTCTCCTGCCCCGCCCGGCGGGCCATGCGCTCCAGGCGCATCCGCTGGCGCAGGGCGTTCTGAAACAGCCGGTCGCTGCTCCGGTCTCCCAGCAGCGTCACCGTGACGCTTTCGGCCTGCCGCAGCACCAGCTCCAGAATGCTCTCCTCCTGGCGGTTGAAGTATGAAAATCCGTCCAGATACACGTCGCAGCCCCGGAGATAGCCGCTTCCCTCCAGGTGCTCCCGGAGCTTCTGGAGCCGGGAGCGGGCGTCGAAATCGCCGCTGCGCAGCCGGGCGTCATAGGCGGCGTATATCAGAGCGATGTCCCGCAGCTTGCCGCCCATGGCCCCGTCCAGGTCCTCCACCTGCCGGTACAGGGCCTGGGGGCCGATCTCGTAGGCGTAGAACTCCTCCGTCAGGTCCGTCAGCTGCCGCAGGAACGACGCCCGCTGGCTGGGCCGTCCGAATACCCGCAGCTCCGGGGCCAGCTCCTGCAGCACCCGCCGCATGGTCAGCAGCTTTCCCCCGTTGTCCAAGGTAAACTCCGCCAGACCGCCGGTTTCCGCCAGCACCCGGGACGACAGGCTCCGGAAGCTCAGCACCTCCGCGTCCCGGGACGCTGTGGGCCCCAGGGCCCGGCACAGGTCCACCTCCGCCTCGTGGGAGATATGCTCCGGCACCAGCAGCACCTGCCGCCGCAGACGGCGGTTCTTTTCCATGGCCTCCAGCACCCGCCGGGATTTCCCGGAACCGGCCCGGCCCACCCATATATGAAGCATCTGCCCGCCTCCTTTCCGACAGCAGGATACCACCTCCGCTGTCCCGAAAAACTCTCATCTGACAGTATAGCGCATTTTTCTTCCCCTGAAAAGGACAAAAAAACACCGGCTGCTGCGCAGCCGGTATTTTTTCGCTTACTGATTGTCGCCCAGCTCCCGGAGATACCGGCTCAGGGCGTCCTTCCACTCCGGCAGCGGCGTGAAGCCGTTCTCCGCCAGCTTGCTCTTGTCCAGGCGGCTGTTGAAGGGCCGGGCCGCCTTGGACGCGCCGTATTCCGCCGTGGTCACGGCGTCCACCTGCACCGGCAGCCCCGCCTGGCGGAAGATCTCGCAGGCGAAGTCGTACCAGGAGATATACCCGCCCTCGTTGGTGGCGTGGTAATACCCGTACTTGTCGGACTCGATCATGTCCACCAGCAGCCGGGCCAGGTCCAGGGTATAGGTGGGCGTGCCGATCTGGTCGCACACCACCCGCAGCTTGTCGTGGGTCTTGCCCAGCTGGAGCATGGTCTTGATGAAGTTCTTGCCGTTCAGGCCGAACACCCAGGCGATCCGCACGATGAAATACTTCTCCAGCGCAGAGCTGACGGCCAGCTCGCCGCCCAGCTTGGTCTCGCCGTAGAAATTCAGGGGCTGATAGTCCTTGCAGTCCGGCTGCCAGGGGGTCTCCCCCTGGCCGTTGAACACATAGTCCGTGGAAATGTACATCATCTTGCAATCCATCTCCCGGCAGGCCTGGGCCAGATGAGCGGTGCCGTCCACGTTGATGGCCCGTACCTTGGGCTGCTTGTCGGCGTCCTCGGCCAGGTCCACCGCCGTCCAGGCGGCGCAGTGGATCACGGCGTCGGGCCGCACCTGGTCCATCACCTGCCGCACCTGGGCGTCATTGGTGATATCCATGGGCACATAAGGCATCTCCGTCACGGCAGAGCCGTCGGCGATGCCGCTGTATACCGGGGCGATGTCGCTGCCCACGCCCTGATGGCCCCGGCGGGCCAGCTCGTTCATGACATCGTGGCCCAGCTGACCGCCCACGCCCGTTACCAATACCTTCATTGCTTGTAACCTCCTCGTTACAGATACTTGACCGCCTTGCAGATGGGCCGCTCTTTTCCCCAGCGCCCGGTCATGGCGGCTTTGACCTTCTCTTTGCACCAGACCAGTGCAGCCTCAATAAGCATCAGCACCGCGAACTCCGCCAGCATCATCAGGAAATACGGCGCCGTCGGCGTCTGTGCCAGGTAAAAACGCTTGCCCAGCATCACCAGCTCCGGTGCGATCTGCCAGGGCAGATGCGTGGCCATCAGGAACATGGAGTGCCTGCCACACCAGATCAGGGGCCTCAGGGATATGCGGGCCTCCAGCCAGCGCAGCAGCTCCAGAACGGCCACGGAACCCAACACACCGTTGAGATAGAACACCGGAGCAAAGGACTCCAGCTTAAAGGAGTTGAAATCCAGGTCCGGACTCAGCAGCGACAGGCCCAGATTCACCGCCAGCAGGACCGCCAGCACCGGCAGCCTTCCCAACCGCTGCGGCTTCCCCCGCCGGTAAAGCAGATACCCGCACAGCATGAACCAAAAGCCGCTGACGCTCTTGGCCAAAACAATAAACAGATTGCGCACCACCTGCACCCACAGGCGATCCGCCCCGGGAATATCCATTTCCTGATAGAAATAGCCGACGACGCACAGGATAGCCGGCGCCAGGACACACACCAGTATGCGCTTGGCGGCAGACCAGCCCTCCGGCCGCACCGCCGCAAACAGCAGCTCGGCGATCAGCAGCGTAGGCAGAAACCACAGGGTGGCAACACCCCGCAGCGTCACCGTCAGGATCACGTCCCCCTTCAGGGCCGCCAGTCTGCTGCCACCGTGTATGGTGAGAAAAGCCAGGTGCGCCAGAATCGCCAGAGCCGAAAACACGCCATAGGGGATCACCAGGGAATACCAGCGTTTTTTCATCACCTGTGCACAGGAATCCCTCTGGCCCCGCTCCCCATAGCGGTATGCCTTCAGCAGGCCCACCACCACATAGAACACAGCGATCTTGAAGGAGGAAAACCATACGGAGCTGGTGCTCCACAGGTAGTCCATGTGGCCCCAGATGATGGCCAGCATGCCCAGGCCCTTTGCCGCGTCCACAAAGCCCAGGTGCGTCTGCCCCATCCGGACTTCTACTGCCTGCTGCTCCATGGCTCAGCGATTGCCGTACATTTTCTCGTAATAGTCCTGATACTCGCCGGAGATGATGGTCTCCCACCACTCCCGGTGATTCAGGTACCAGTCGATGGTCTTTTTGATGCCGTCGGCGAACTTGGTCTCCGGCAGCCAGCCCAGCTCGTTGTGGATCTTGGTGGGGTCGATGGCATAGCGCATATCGTGGCCCTTCCGGTCCGCCACATGGACGATGAGGCTCTCGGGCTTGCCCAGCTCCTTGCAGATCAGCTTCACAATGTCGATGTTGCGCATCTCGTTGTGGCCGCCCACGTTGTAAACCTCGCCTACCCGGCCCTTGTGGATGATCAGGTCGATGGCCCGGCAGTGATCCTCCACATACAGCCAGTCGCGGACGTTCAGGCCCTCGCCGTACACCGGCAGGGGCTTGTCGTTCAGGGCGTTGGCGATCATCAGGGGAATCAGCTTCTCGGGGAAGTGATAGGGCCCGTAGTTATTGGAGCAGCGGCTGATGGACACCGGCAGGCCATAGGTCCGGTGATACGCCTGCACCAGCAGGTCGGCGGACGCCTTGGAGCTGGAGTAGGGGCTGGAGGTGTGGATGGGGGTCTCCTCGGTGAAGAACAGGTCCGGCCGGTCCAGGGGCAGGTCGCCGTACACCTCGTCGGTGGACACCTGGTGATAGCGCTGGATGCCGTACTTGCGGCAGGCGTCCATCATGGTGGCGGTGCCGATGATGTTGGTCTGCAAAAACACACCGGGGTCCTCGATGGAGCGGTCCACATGGCTCTCGGCGGCGAAGTTCACCACCATGTCGGGGTGCTCCTCCTCAAACAGCTTGTAAACGGCCTCCCGGTCGCAGATATCCGCCTTCACGAAGCGGAAGTTGGGGTTGTCCATCACGGGAGCCAGGGTGGACAGGTTTCCCGCGTAGGTCAGCTTGTCCAGGCACACGATGCGGTAATCGGGATGCTCCTTGAGCATATGGAACACGAAGTTGCTGCCGATAAAGCCGGCGCCGCCGGTAACGATAATGGTCATGGCTCATTCTCCCTTTCCGTAAACGAAGTTGCAGTCGCTGTCCGCCAGCAGCGGAGCGTTTTTGTCCTTGTCGGACAGAATGGGGTCCGTCACGCCCCAGTCCACGCCAATGGCAGGGTCGTCGAAGCGGATGGACCGGTCGCTGGGATGATCGTAGAGGTTGTCCGCCTTATAGCAGAAGTCCACGTCGTCCGTCAGGGTCACGAACCCGTGGCCGAAGCCCCGGGGAATGTAGAACTGGCGCTTATTCTCGGCGCTGAGCTCCACGGATACCCACTGCAAATAGGTGGGGGACCCCTTCCGCAGGTCCACCGCCACGTCCATCACGGCGCCCCGCACCACCCGGACGATCTTGGCCTGGGCCATGGGGTCCTGCTGGAAGTGGATGCCCCGCAGGGTCCCCTTCTTGGCGGTGAAGCTCTCGTTGTCCTGCATGGGCGCAAAATGCAGGGATTCATACTTGGGCTGGGACCAGGTCTCCATGAACCAGCCCCGGTGATCGCCGAACACGTCCGGCTCGATGATTTTTACCTCGGGAATTTTCGTATCCAGAATTTTCATACAGGCCACCTATCAATAACGAATTTTGCCCTCGGCCACGTGCATCAGATGCTGGCCGTAGGGGGACTTGCCATAGCGCTGGGCGGACTGGAGCAGGGTCTCCTTGTCGATCCAGCCCTCGGTAACCGCGATCTCCTCCAGTGCCGCGATCTGGGAGCCCTGCCGGGTCTCGATGGTGCGCACAAAGTCCGCCGCATCCACCAGGGAGTCCATGGTACCGGTGTCCAGCCAGGCATAGCCCCGGCCCAGCAGCTGCACGTTCAGGGTGCCGTCCTCCAGATAGAAACGGTTCAGGTCCGTGATCTCCAGCTCGCCCCGGGCGCTGGGCTTCACCCGCTTGGCCATGTCCACCACCCGGTTGTCATAGAAATACAGGCCCGTGATGCAGTAGTTGCTCTTGGGGTGCTGGGGCTTCTCCTCCACGGAGATGACCTTGCCGTTCTCGTCGAACTCCACAATACCGAAGCGCTCGGGGTCATTGACGTAATAGCCGAAAATGCTGGCCCGGCCCTGCTGCGCATCCGCCGCCGCCTGCTTCAGGCGGGCCCGGAAGCCGCTGCCGTAGAAAATGTTGTCGCCCAGCACCATGGCGCAGCAGTCGTCGCCGATGAACTCCTCGCCCAGCAGGAACGCCTGGGCCAGACCATCGGGCGAGGGCTGCACCTTATAGCTCAGCCGGATGCCGAACTGGCTTCCGTCCCCCAGCAAACGCTCGAAATTGGGCAGATCCGTGGGGGTGGAGATGATGAGAATGTCCCGGATCCCCGCCATCATCAGGGTGGACAGGGGGTAATAGATCATGGGCTTGTCATACACCGGCAGCAGCTGCTTGCTGGTGACCATGGTCAGGGGGTACAGGCGCGTACCGGCTCCGCCGGCCAAAACGATACCTTTCATGAAATGGCTCCTTCCTTATGTTCCTCCGACGGCCCTTGTTCCTTGGGCCATACGGTGTAAAAATGCTGCCCGATCCGCTGTTCCGGCGGCGGGGGCGTCATGTAATCGCCATAGGTATGGCGCAGCACCCGGTCATATCCGGCGGGAATGGGGAACTCCCCGTCCTCAAAGGGAACATACAGCGTTTTTTCCAGGTCCTCCCGCAGGAACACGATGTTCCAGTTGGTATCCCAAACGGTGCAGCCCACATAGCGGCACTTCTCATAGTCCTTCTGCCGGGCCCAGGCCTCGATGCGGTGGATGTAATGGGCGCTTCCGTGGAGCCGGGCCCAGGCAAAGCCCGCCAGCTTGGCGGGGGTGTGAAGCCAGCCCCGCCGGCTGGGCGTGAACCGGTCGGCGGCGCAGCAGTTGATGAATTTCACGTCCCGCATGGGCTGCTGCACCCAGGCCCCGGCCTCCTCCTCCGTGTCACCGCAGCCGTCCAGCGGATAAATGTCCACAAACAGGCCCAGGCCGTAATCCCGGATGCCCTGGTACTTCACCCGGTAGCGGGTGTCGCTGAACCGGGCGATGGGGTACACATACTGTGGGTTGTCGTCCACGGTCATCAGCTGCATGGGCTGAAGCTCCTGCCGGTGCCGGCGGCAATAGGCCACTAGCTTGTCAAAGTCCGGCCGGGGCATAGCCACGTCCAGGTCGTCATCCCAGGGAATGAAGCCCTTGTGGCGGATGGCCCCGATGAGGGTACCATAGAACAGGAAGTATCGCAGTCCCTGTTCCCGGCAGATGCCGTCCAATTTTTTGAGAATGTTCAGAGCTCCCTCCTGCATTTGCCGAAGCGTCAGTTCCTCCACTTATCTCACTCCTATCCGTTATTTCGTAACTTCTCTTATATTTCCGTCCCGGGACAGGGCGGGATGTCCCGCAAAACCCGGGGTTTTGTCCCGATTTCAGGCCGATTTCCGGCGGAACACCGCAAGGGTCCGGGCCACCTGGTCCCGGTGGCGGAGGGCCCACAGCGCGCACACGCCCAGAAGGGCCGCCAGCAGTCCCATCCGGATCCAGAACAGGTCCGTCAGGGCCACCGTCACCAGCGACACCACCGACACCACTCCCAGCCAGAGGAACTGCTGGAGAATGTCATACACCATGCCCTTGTGGACCCACCAGGCAAATACCACATGCAGCAGGTAATACAGCAGGTAGCAGGCCACGGTGGTGTAGGCCGCCGCCACATAGCCGAAGGCCGGAATGAACACGGCGTTGAGCAGGATGTTCATGCCCGCCGCCAGCATGGTGCCCAGGGCGATGAGCTTGGTTTTCTTATAGTAATACTCCACCGAGGAGGGCAGGGTATACAAAAACGCGTAGTACATGGACAGCACGATGGGCATGGTCACGTAGCGGCTGTCGCTGTATTTGGAGCCGCCGGCAATGAGGATGACCTCCGGAGAGATCAGTGCCAGGGCCATGGCCCCGATGGACACAAACACCACATACGCCGAAGCCGCCCGGCGAATGACCGGGTACTCCCGGGCCTTCATCTTTTCAAAGAACCAGGGTGCCCAGGCGGTGTCCATGGAGTTGGTGATGACCTGGAAGATCATGCCCACGTTATAGGCAAAGCTGTAAAGCCCGGCCTCGGTGCTGCCGATGATGGACTTGATCATGATGCGGTCAAACTGGTTCAGCAGCAGCTGGCTCAGGCCGTGGGGTACCGTGGGCAGGCTGATGGCCATGCCGTAGCGCCAGTATTCCCGGCTGATGCGGGGGCGGTCCTTCCGCCACAGGCGGAACACCACATAGATGCCCACCAGCACCGCGGGGATCAGGGTGCCCAGGATGCGGCCCAGGTATCCCTGGCCCCGGCAGAGGGTCAGAATCAGCAGCACGGAGCCGCCGATGCCGGCCACGGCATACACCAGGCTCAGCACCAGGTACTCCTTATACTTATAGTCCACCGAAAGGACGGAGTTGTAGAAGGTCAGCATGGCCATGCCGAAGCTCTCCAGCACGATCAGCGCCGGAAGATACGGCTGCTCCAGGCTCAGGGACCGGGCCAGCGGCGCGGCAAACACCAGACTCAATGCCAGCAGCAGCAGGGAGTTGCCGATGACCAGCAGGGTCACGGAGGAGCAGTAGGAACCGGTGAGGTCCACATAGTCCAGCTTCGCGTTGCGGACGCTGGTGTGGAGGGTGAAGCCCGCCAGCACCGTCATGATCATCACATAGGAGCTGAAGGTGCTGTAAATGCCGAAGTCCTCCACCGTCATCAGCCGGGCAAACAGGGGGATGGCCAGGAAGGACAGGCCCTTCACCAGCATATTGCCCACCGTGTAGCCAAGTCCGGCCTTCAGGGCTTTTTTTCCGCTTGATTCATTCGCCATGGGGAAAACATCTCCTGTTGCGTGGGATTCAAACGCTGCGCTCCTCTAAAGCCGTGGGCACCGACAGGGTGACGGCGTACCAGGCGATGCCCAGCACAGCGTTCATCCAGGGGTTGAACCAGGTGACGATCCAGAAGGTGCACAGGCCGCAGACCACGGCCGCCCCCTCCGGGCACTCCCGCAGCAGCTCCCGCCGCCGCAGGCACCAGACCACCACATAGCCAAAAGGCAGCATGTACAGCAGCAGGCCCACGACACCCGTCCGGGCCAGCATGTCCAGATAGAAATACTCGTCCACGCCCTTGTCGCGGTTGGCCGCCGACGCGCCCAGGCCGCAGCCGATGATGGGACTTCGCTGAATGTAGACATTCAGGCTGTCCTTGGTCTCCTGCCGCAGCTGGTCGGACTTCTCGGTGACCTCGATATAGGAGCGCTGGCTGTCCATCTCGCCGTCGTCGGGGGAATCGCCGGGGTCCTCGCCCCGAAGCTGGGACCGCAGCTGGGAGGCCCAGGAGGTGGGAACCTCCCTGCCGATGGTGCGGGACACGGCAAAGCTCAGATAGCTGCCCTCCAGGGCAAACTCCTGCACCGTGACCAGCACGCCGAAGCACACCACGGCAGCCAGCAGAAACGCCAGCGTCCGCTTGCGGCCCTCCGGGCACAGCACCAGCACCGCGATGATGCTGACCAGGGCCGTCAGCCCCAAAGCTCCGTACAGGGAGCGGGTATAGCTCAACAGCAGGGCGTTGAACAGCAGGGCCACCGCCAGCACATAGCGCCAGCGGAGCTTGGGGGCCCGGGCCTGACGGAACAGGGCCACCACACAGCCCACGATCATATAGGGGCTGCTTTTGAAGAACACACGGACCAGCCGCGCCGACACCACGTCCACGATGCCTACGGTGTGCTCGTTCAGCCACCGGCACAGAGGGGCAGGGTCGTCCATCAGCACCACGGCGGCGTTCACCGCCAGGATCAGGGCCGCCTGGATCAGCGCACCCGCCAGGACCCAGCTCAAAAGCACCCGCAGGCGCTGCCGCGACCGGACCGTGGCCACCAGCACAGGCACCAGGAACAGCCACATGAAGCCCTTGATGTCCGTCAGCAGCACGTCCATGCGGTTTTCCGCCCGGACGCCCCGCCAGGCGCAGAAGGCCAGCCAGCCCACGAAGGCCAGGGTCAGCCAGACGGCGGGCTTTTTCAGGTATGCGCCCAGATGCCGGAAAAGCTCCGGCAGGGCCAGAACAGCGGCCAGGCCCCCCAGCAGAATGCGGATGCTGACGGGGCCCACTTCCCAGTACCGGCCGCCGCCGGTGATGCTGCACTCCAGCAGGAACAGGCACAAGATTCCGAAGGAGAGCTGGCTGCACCGCTGGGTAAAGGTACCCCGCCGGAACTCCTCCGTTATGTTAAGGATTCGATTTTGCAAAAGATTCACCACCAAAGAATTTGTCCGATACGGCGGTTCAGGCCGTACTTCCACAGGCCCCGCCGTCGGTAAAGAGCCAGCCGGGCCAGTTTTCCCTTTTCGGGGGCGGCGGCATAGTCCGCCAGCAGGGCCTGCTGGTCCGGGGTCAGCTCCTGGCGATAGCAGGAGAGGAAGGCCCCGGCCTGCCGGGCCGTATCCACCAGGGAACGGCGCACCGCGCCGCCCTTGAGCTTCTGCAGCACATAACCCGCCGAGCGGGGATCCTTGGCCCCCACCACGTTGCCGCCGTGCTGGCGGTAGTCAATGGTGGCGCGGTCCAGGAACACGGCCCGGCCCATGGCGGCGGCGATCAGCGCCAGCCACCAGTCGTGCATCAGCATATCCCCCTCCCCCACCGGGCGGCAGGCAAGCCGGGCCAGGGAGCGGTTGATCATCATGGTGCAGCCGGTGACCACATTCTGCACCAGCAGCTGCTCCAGCGCCAGACGATGGCCGTCCAGGCCGGAATAGTGCTGGAAGGAGGGGTCCATCTCATGCAGCTGGCCGTCCACCACCCGCAGGTCCGTGTGGACCAGCACCGGCAGGGCCGGGTCCGTCTCCGCCTGCTCCATCAGCCGGAGGGTCAGGCGCACCTTGTCCGGGTGCCACACGTCGTCCTGGTCGCTGAACATGATGTAGTCGGCCTGGCCCCCGAACTGCTCCAGCAGGTGCATGAAGTGCTTCTGGGCGCTGCCGAACCGGCGGCCGGAACGATAATGCGTTATTTTATCCGGATATTTATCGGCGTATTCCTGCAAAATGGGGGCGGTATCCTCCCCGTCGTCCGACAGGATCAGCCTCCAACCCCCCACGTCCTGCGCCAGGATGGAGTCCACCATGGGCCGGATAAACCGGCCGCCCTTGTAGGCAGCCAGCAGGATCAATATCTGTTTTTCCACGGTCGTATCCTCACACAATGCCCTGCAGCAGGGCGGCATATCGGGCCTGCACCACCGGCAGGTCAAAGTTCTCGTCAAAGACCCGGCGGACGTTCTTACGCATGCGCAGGCAGTCCTCCACCGTCATGGCGGCCACCCGGACCGCCGTGTCCTCCCCCACGTTGAGGCCCACCTGTTCCCGGTCCACCAGCTCGGCGGTGTCGGCGGGAATGTTGTTGAGAATGGGCAGATCGTGGCGGAAATAGTCCACGGACTTCATGGTCAGGCCCACGCACACGTCGGGCTTCATCAGGTTGAAGCCGAAGTGGCAGCGGCTCATGACCTCGTGCTTCTGGCTCTCGTCAAACACCACGCCCAGCCAGTCCACCTCCGCCCCGGCGTCACGCAGGGCCTGGAGCAGCTGAGGGCATTTCTCGCCGTCGCCAATGACATGGACGGTGACGGGCTTCAACCGGGCCAATTGGGCCGTCAGGCCGGCGATGGCGTCGACGTTCACCACGTTGTTGATGGCCCCCAGGTAGCACAGGTCCAGTCCGTCGGAGCGCAGATGGGCCTCCGGCGTCTGGTTCGGGTCGCGGCGGGAGGCCAGGTAGATGGCGTTTTCCTCCGGCAGACCCAGCTTGCGGCAGAACAGCCTGCACTCGGGGATCACCCGGTCCGCGGCGGAGAGGTTCTTATCCCGCAGACCGGCCCACACGGAAAAGGGCAGGGCCAGCAGGCGCTTCATGGAGCCGGAGGGGAAGGTCTCCGGCCACATGTCGAAAATCTCGAAGATCAGCCTGGTTTCCGGGTGCCGGGCCTTGAAGCGGGTGGCATAATGGGCCAGGTAGTTGGGGGGCAGCTGGGCCACCACCACATCCGGGGGGTCCTGCTCCAGCTCCCGGAACACCAGGCGGGCAAAGTCCCGATGGGACAGAATCCGGGACAGGGACAGGTTTTTCTGATAGGGCCGCACATGGATCTGGCGGCAGCCGGGGACCGTGCAGCGGAACACCTTTTTGGAGGTGTGGTCAAAGTCGCTGGTGTAGTACACCGTCTCGTAGCCCAGGGACCTGAGATAGCCGTCGATGACGTAGAGACGGTGGTTATAGTGGTCGGAGCAGCTGAGCAGCACGGCGCGCTTTGTGGTATGCATTACGGTTTTTCCTCCGTTTTCTTGTCCTCGAAGGCCTCGGTGCTCTCCTCCGGCGTCAGCAGCACCAGAGCCGTCCGCAGGATCAGCTTCAGGTCCAGCCAGACGCTGTACTGCTGGATATAGGCCAGGTCCATGATGAGCTTGTCCCGGGGAGAGGTGTTGTATTTGCCGTAAATCTGGGCAAGGCCGGTGAGCCCCGCCTTCGCCCGCAGGCGATAGCGGAACTCCGGCAGGTCGTCGGTATATTTTTCCACGTTTTCCAGCATCTCGGGCCGGGGGCCCACGATGCTCATGTCGCTTTTCAGGACGTTGATCAACTGGGGCAGCTCGTCGATGCGGAATTTGCGGATGATGTGGCCCACCTTGGTGATGCGGTCGTCATCCTTCTTGGCGGAGACGTGGATGCTGCCGTCCTGGGCCCGCATGGAGCGGAATTTGTACACCTCGAACACCCGGCCGCCGTAGGTGGCGCGCTTCTGGCGGTAGAACACCGGGCCGCCGTCCTCCAGGCGGATGGCCAGGGCCGTTGCCAGCAGGATGGGGGAGGTCAGCACCAGGCCCACCACGGACACCAGGATATCCCCCAGGCGCTTGACGATGCGCTCCTCGAACCGCAGTTCACGGACCGGGCAGTACATCATGGTCTTGTCGTCGAACATGACCCGCTCCCCGGCCATGGCCACCACGTCGGACATCTCCAGGCTGTAGTACAGGTCCTTGCGGGTCTGGTAGCAGTATTCCACCAGGTCGGTGCGCTCCCGGACGGAGAGCTCATACAGGAACACGGCGTCGGCGTGGTCCACGCAGGTCAGCAGGTCCGGCTGGTCCAGCCAGGCCACCTGCTGGATGTTGTACTGCTTTTTGTAGCGGCCCACTTTTTTGATCAGGTCCTCGATGCACTCGCCCCGGCGGGCCACCATCAGGCAGCGCTGGGGCTTGTTGACCTTGAAGTACAGGTCGTTGCCGCCGTAGGCCATGATGATCACCAGGGCCACCTGCAGCATATAGACCGCCAGCAGCAGCAGCGGGCACTCATACACAAAGCGTCCCCCGTGGATGACGGTGGTATTCATGATGCACAGCAGGAAGTGCGTCACCAGGTCCGTCAGCAGCAGCGTCAGGGCCATGGAGAACACGATGGGCTTGCTTTTACGCTTTCCGATGTCGAAGCCGCCGTAGACCTTGGTCATCAGGATGTAGACCACCACAAAGGCCACCGCCGTGACGCCCAGGGTGCGGCTGGGGCGCAGAAGGAAGAAATATTCCAGTCCGAACAGGCCGAAAAAGCAGGCGGCACACAGCAGAAAGGCCAGCAGCTTCATTAAAAAGGTAACAGACGATTTGAATCTTCTCAGCATAACAAAAATCCTTTTCCGGTTATCCTTTGACAAGTCCGTTCATTATAGCAGGTTCAGCACAAAAAATCAACCTTTTCCGCGCTATTTGAGCGGTCTGGTAATTTGTATTCGCTCATGATGCAGTATGCCCGGTTTTGATAGGGCTCTGATAGGCACACTCTTCATAGTTATCTATTATACAGATCCATCTCTGGGAATGGTGAAAAAACTTTGAACAAATTATGAAATCCGGCAAAAAAATTACATAAACGCGCGAAAAAAAGCGGACATCCGAAGATGTCCGCTTGTGTTGGCGCTACCTATTTTCCCGGGCCGTCTCCAGCCAAGTATCG
>ENA-OWOV01000092-OWOV01000092.1-gut-metagenome-genome-assembly--contig:-NODE-92-length-36427-cov-5.418404_pt1 | contig 36427 bp, 28 predicted proteins | sample MGYA00248247_ERZ651799 | MGnify/ENA primary metagenome ERZ651799 (study PRJEB26908, sample SAMEA4031712) | gut metagenome | biome: gut; feature: normal infant; material: stool | place: China | collected 2015 ...
GTTCACAAGTAATAATAACTGTAACAGATAAAAATGACCCTTCTCAGAATCGTACAATTGAATATAATAAAACGGGTATAGGTCAAAATAATATGGTATTATCATCAGTAAAAAATGCTGAAGGTTATATCACGAAATATGATTATACTGATCAACAATGCAAGGTATCTATGGTAAGTAAGGATATTGATAAAACACCTTCTAATATTAATTACAAGTTACTTACCACTATATCATATCCTACGGGTATGAAAACTGATTTGAAATATAATACCATGAAAAAAAATTGTGGTCTTGGCGGTGTAATGGAAGTGCCTGTATTCATTAGCAAGCAAATTTACAGTGGTGAAGAAAATGTAGCATCTACGCTGAAAAGCACAGAAGCATATGGTCGCGATCAAGGAAATAATAATTATTCTTCTGTTTATGATGGTTATCCAACATTCCGAAATATTAAGGAAGTTCCTGATGAATATAGGGTATACTCTTATACTAGAAAAAAATTATATAAACATGCACACGAAGAAAGAACACATTCGATATACAAAAAATCTTATAACGGAAACTGGTTAAAAGAATCTGTTTATGATGAATATGATGATACACCTTCTGAATCCGAACCAGGGCATACCTATGATACATTCACTGATTATGAATATAATAATCAAGAACTTCTTACGAAGGAAACAACAAAAATATATAATGATTTTAAGAATGATAATAAGAAATATGTTGAAACGTCAAAAGAATACACATATGATAATGGTAAATATGGAGATGTTCTAAGTGAACGAATCAATAACGACTCAAATTATACTACATATTACACATATGATTCTACATTCCATATTCCAATAAAAATATCAAAGAAAAAAGATAGTAGCACGACGATTATTACAAATTATACGTTAACATCTGATAAATCATCAATAGAAACCATGACAGTCACCGAAAATAATAGCACAAAAAAGAAACGTGCATATGTTTATGATGATTATGGAAATATTATTACTGAGAAAAGATATATAGGAAATAATAATTGGAGTGATTTTGTTGAAGTATCATATGATTATAACGATTTGCGTTCAGTAACAAATAAACTTGATGGAGTATATTTAAATAAAATATCGGTATCAGGAATTAAAGATATTGATGGTAACCTTGTTTCAGGCTCTACGGCAGGTACTGTATCAAAATCATACCAATATGATTGGTACGGTAATATAATATCAGAAACTGATGCTAACGGTCAGACATATCAATATACATATGACAGTCTGAATCGTGTTACTAAAGTAACTAACCCTAATTCTTCTACCACAGAATATACCTTCACTGTTGATGATAACACAAATGATGTTATGGTTAAAGATGCTAACGGAAATGTAATTAAGTATTCATACGATAATTTTGGGGAAGAAAAATCAATAACAGATGTGACAAATAACATACTACTATCTGACGTCAAAGAAAATTACGAAGCTGGAGACTATTATCAAGTATATGAAAGTACTCAATATAGTACTCAAAATGGCTGTATAAAAACACAAGTAGGCTATAATGGACTTGGTGAAATTATTGACAAAAAGATATTAGATGCCGATAATAAGATTTTACGTCATGAAAGTATATGGACGGAACATGCAGTTGATGACATGCTTACAAAAACCACAACACTTGTATATGGTGATACAGATGCTGAAAATGTCAAAAATATAAAGTATACTGATATTTATGGCAATATAGTCAAAGAAGAAACAGTATATAATGAAAATGATACCGAAAAAGCTGCTACGACCACATACACATATGATTATCTCGGAAACATAAAAACGATTCGTGAGCCGCGTGCAGCAGATGAGAATTGGTCATCAAATCAATATACAACACAATATGATTATGATATTGATGGAAATGTAATAAAAGAAACAGATATTAATGGTAAGAGTATAACAAATACATATGACGGATTAGGTAATCTTATTTCTGTAAAAGACAAAAACGGTAATATAACAACGAATACATATGACAATCTTGGTAGATTACTTCAAGAACAAATTCCATTCCAAAAGAACGGTACAAGCACAGTATATTCAACTAACAAATATTATTACGATTCAAATGGTAACCTAACAAAATCGCAAACAGCGAATAATGCTGTAGGTGAATCGGTATCATATACTACAACTGAATATCAGTATAACTGGCAGAATCAGCCTACAAAAGTAAGAGGTTTTGATGGGAATAATGTAGAAAGCTGCGTACAGTATTATTATGACAGTGTCGGAAATATATTAAGAATGTACACGGGAGATGTGGACAATCTTGTTATTAGTGGACTTGATAAGGTCAGTGGTTCAAATGATTATGCCGTTACAAAGTATGAATATGACAATATGAATAGATGTACAACGCAAACTGATGCATTAGGTCAAAAAGTAAATAACACTTATGATATTAATGGAAATCTAATAGAAACGGTTGACAGAAACGGCAATATTTTAAGTTATACTTATGATGAATTAAATCAGCTTACACAAAAAAGTTCAAGTAAAACGACTAATGACACGTATACTTATGCTTATAATAAAAAAGGACTTCGTACCTCTATGATAGGTGGTGACGTAAATACTACATATGTTTACAATAATCTTGGACAATTAGCAAAGGAAGACTTGACAGATGGCACAGTCAAGGAGTATAATTATGATATGAATGGAAACCGCAAGAGTTTCACACTCACAAAAGATGATATTGTTCAATATACACTTACCTATGACTATGATAAGCTTAATCAACTTACAACCGTATATGAAAATGGTGATGTGAAGGCAGAGTATACATACAATCCTGATGGAACATTAAAAAAATCATCATATGGAAATCAAACAACTGATTATTCTTATAATCTTGCCAACCTACTTACAGAAGTGAATAATGCAAATGGCAATACTCAAATTTCAAAATATAACTACACATACTATGTAGACGGAAATCAAAAGAGTAAGACAGAAAGCGTTTCTGGTATCAACAAAGGTGTAACTAATTATACTTATGATGGTTTAAATAGACTTGTAAAGGAGCAGGCACCTAATAATACTTATAGTTATCAATATGATAGCTACGGAAACAGAAGTCAACTAAATGTTACCGGTAGTGAAAATTATACGACTAACTATACATATGATAAGAATAATCGTATGTGTAATCAAACAAAGACAACAGGTAAAATATCAGAATCAACTGACTTTTGGTATGATCCAAACGGAAACCAAATTTCAAGTATGACAGTATTAACAGGCGGTGCAGACTCGAGTGGAATAGGTATTGTACCTGTCGGCGCTGATAATACCAGCAGTTATAGCGAATATGACAGTTGGAATCAGCTTACAAAGACAATGCAGAATGGCAAAACAGCAAGTTATACTTATAACGGTGATGGACTTCGTATGAGTAAGACTGTTAATGGAAAGACAACAAAACATATATGGGACGGCACAAATATAGTAGGAGGTGTGACAGACGGAACTGTAACGAAGTATATTCGTGGTCTACAGCTTATTTCATCAAATAATGGAAACAATGAGAGTTTCTATACATATAATGGACACGGTGATGTTGTTCAGCTTACAAACAGTACAGGTGCTATAACAAAGCAGTATAATTATGATGCGTTTGGTGTGGAAACAAACAAAACGAATAATGATACGAACCCATTCAGATATTGTGGTGAGTATTATGATATAGAAACCGACAGTGTGTATTTGAGAGCAAGATATTATAGACCAACAATAGGTCGATTTATTACGGAAGATAGCTATTGGAATATAGACAATATGGTTTTTGGAAATAGAAATGATAAAAAACCTGACATGAATGCCATTAATCAAAGTATTGCATTATATATATATTGTTGTAACAATTCTATAAATGCTATTGATCCTAGTGGATTAGATATTTATTATTTTGTCAATGAAGAATTCTCGTCAGAAGCGTATAAAGATCAAAAGAAGTTAGAAAAAGAAACAGATGAACCTATACACGTGTTGGTTGTAGATTCAAGAAGGGCTTTTATAACAGAATGGAATCAAATGGGGAGTTGGGCAGGAAAAGATGTAACGGTATCATTAGTAGTTATAAATATGCATGGTTCGCCTGACAGTTTGGTTCCGAACAATAAATCCATAGTAGGAGGGATTACTACTAATGATTTTGACAATGGAACACTAATTTCTAAAAATATCGGTAATGTTTTGATTTTAGGGTGTAATTCTGGACATTTTGATAATAGATTCACCAATATTGCTGATAGAATACTTGTTAATAATAATGTTAATTCGGTTATTGCCTCTGACGGAACGGTAAAAAATCGTTCTATTTTTGGAAACTACAAATCGGTAGGTGATAGTACTTTTGTAAGTTATTTATGGTCAGGGAAAAAATATAGGAACAATTATGGTTTTATTAAATATACTAAAAACTCAATTGGAGAACTGCAATGGGAAATCTTGGGCAACAAAGTTGAAGTCAGCTCGTTGATTTAAAAGGAATTTTGGATATGAAGAATAAGATGTTGTTTATTTTTTTATTAATATGCATTTCGCTTGGTGCGTGCATGTATCTGCAAAATGATGGATTTTATATGATAGAAAAGAGTATTGAATCTGAGTTGCAGTTTATAAATAAGAATGCTCAATTAGAGTTACCTAAGGAAACAATTATAAAATCATGCTTAATAGAAAAAGATATTGACAGTTATTTTTTTAGTCATAATCAATATATAAAAGCACATATATTAGTACCTACAGAAACTATTAATATTTTATTCCCATCACTAACAGTGCCAGATGGATTGAGAGATTACGAAAATGTAGAATTCATGATTATGGATGAGAAAGAAAAAGAAATTGATTTTACTGTTTGGTATCCTATTGCAGTGAAAAAGTGGTATAACAAAACGCAAAGGACGGTGTTGATTCATGTAATGAAAAATACATTAAATAATTATACAGAAATATATCTATACACTGATAAACTGGGATGGAATATTTGTAATAATTAATTCTTGCAATCTTGTCAACATATTTACAGAAGTAAATAATGCAGAATGGCAAAACAGCAAGTTATACTTATAACGGTGATGGACTGCGCATGAGTAAGACCGTTGACGGAAAGACAACAAAACATATATGGGACGGTACAGATATAGTAGGAGATGTGACAGACGGAACTGTAACGAAGTATATTCGTGGTCTACAGCTTATTTCATCAAAGAATGGCAGCAATGAAAACTTCTATACATATAACGGACACGGTGATGTTGTTCAACTTACAAACAGTACAGGTGCTATAACAAAGCAGTATAATTATGATGCGTTTGGTGTGGAAACAAACAAAACGGATAATGATACGAACCCATTCAGATATTGTGGTGAGTATTATGATATAGAAACCGATAAGATATACTTAAGAAGTAGATATTACTCTCCGATTTTAGGATGTTTCACAAGTGAAGATCTTATCAAAGATGGACAAAATTGGTACATATATTGTGGTGGAAATCCTATTATGTTTATTGATACTACAGGACTTAAACCAAGACGATATCAACCAGAGTTGTGGAACAATACAGATGTACAATATAGGACAAACTGCTATGCGTATGCGCTTGATTTTTGTGGTGTGGTTTCTTATGGAAATTATCAAGGAACATCTATTCCAATTGATGAAAATACATATTGTTTGCAACCAGGGAATTTAAAATCACCAACTAAAACATTATTGCATAAACTTTATGAATCATATGCTAAAGATGGAATTGTAACTGACTGGGCAAAAAGGGCTTTGTCAGGAGCAATGCTAGATTCAAGAGGAAATGGGCATACATTCAGACCTGCCACATCAGCTAATATAGAAGGAAGAGATTTGGGAGAGAATGAATGGGTAGTGTACTTAGTTGCATCTAAAAATCAGGATTATCATTGGTATAGACAAAATGCAGATGAAAATGGAAATTTTGATGGGACATGGTCACATAAACCAGGTACATTTCCTGTTACTAATAGGGAAGTGAAGGAGATAATATATACTAACTCCTATTATGGAGAGGATAAAAAAATTTATAGCAATGGTGAAGTCAAAATTATATATGGAGATATAATAACAGATCCAACTAAAATTTCAAGAACAATAATAACTTCGTATCGTGATTCAAATGATCAGTTGCTATTGCAATATTCATTCACATATGATATGGTTGTTGGTGCGTTTGTTGTAGGGTATTAAAAAGGAGAATTAAAAATGAGAAAATATGTAACCATTTTATCAATTATTTCGTTACTACTATCATTAGGAGGAACTGTAAAGGAGGAGGCTATGGCATTAGGTACAAATGAAGGAGCAATAATATTGAATAGACAAGTTAATAAATTGAGTCAAGGGATGACTATGGCAGAAATTGTACAACTAATAGGCGAGCCAACGGCTAATGTTGGTTCGGGAAGGTATATACCAATGTATTTGTTTGCAGATGATGAACAATTAATATTGGATTTGGGGGATAATAACAAATTAGTGGCAGCTCGAAATAAGGATGGTTTTGATTTGCTAAAAAAAGAATATGCTGCAAAAATTGCGGATTTTCCTATTTATGTAGATAATGAACAAATAATAACTTCAAATCCGATTGTAACAATTAGTGATAAAACCTACATTCCAATAAAAGAACTTGAAGAACAATTGGGAATTAAAGTAGAATGGAGTGAGGATGAAAAGGCAGTGAAAATTATAACAAAATAAAGAGATAAGAGAATGCGTTATAATAAAGTGATAAAAAGAACAATTCTAGTGCCTCTTGATGAAACTCTGGAAAATCGTTATACGAAAATCAGATAATTAGTATGAATAACTGCATAATTAAAATATTCATTTATGAAAAATAGAGGGGACTGCATAATAAGATGTAGTCCTCCTATTTTTGTCGAAAAATCTGTTTTTACGCTGATGTTTGTGTAATTTGCTCTATTTTATTGTAAGCTGTTTTATGTTGTGATATATATATTATATAATTGCAATAGATAGTGAAAAATTTTTGAGTAACTAATATTGAAATTGCAATTTAATAAAATAGAAGTGAGCTTGAGGATAGACTCAACAATGGTCTGTGTAAGGAGGTTTTATTATGACAGCATCATGGGTATTATTAATTAGTATTTTTGTATTAATTGTTATTTGTATAGTATTATTGTGTATTAAGAAAATACGAGATAATAGAATAGTTTTATATATAGTAATCCCATTATTAATAGGAATTGTATTATTGTTGGGGCAATGGTGTTTTAGATATAACTTTGAAAATCCAATAAATGTTATAGATAATACATTGATTGATTGGGGATTAGCAGAGACTGAACCTACATCTACACCGACTCCCATTCCAACTCCAACTGTGTATGTGGAACCAACATTTGAGAAACGTACATCTGAAACGTTTAACTATACGATAGATTGCCCTTCTAATTTTGAATTAGAAGGCAGTTTGCAACAAGATACTGAAAATGATTTTAATTTAACGTCAGAAGATCGAAGGGCGACGCTTAATTTTATAGCAAGATATGTTGATGACGAATTGCCGGATCTATTTGTTATTGATACATTCAGAAGGACTTACGGCGGAACAGAATTATATCGTGATGACCAACTTGAAAATGATGGTTGGTATGTGATTTCAAGCAAAACAGCTGATGGATATTTTCATTATAGAAAATGTATATTTACTAATGGTATTGCAAGAATGTACACATTTTCATTTCCTACAGACCGGGAGGATATTTATTTGAAAAATTATGATTATGTTACACATATAGAAAATTCGTTTAGAAAACTTAAATAAAATAAGGGAGTTGCGATTCAGTAGCTCCCTTATTTTATTTTTGCAGAATTAAGCAATTTTCTTGCCACTGTAAACATTTCTATTCCAACAGCAGGAATGTCGCGATAACAGGTAGCAAGCGAAAATTGTTCATCATAGTTAAATGATATATTTACGGATTGATAGATTTTTTCATAAGCCGCTTTGATGGCGGTATCCATATCCATTCCGTTCTCAACCTCGGTGATGATGTCAGCAAGTGATACTTTTAACTGTTGTTCCGCTTGGGCGTAGGCGTCAGGTCGTAACTGTCTATCACACATAACACGGATTGCGTTCTGTGCTATCGGTGATAATATCCCATATCCGTATCCATTTGTTTCGCCTGTAATTACCGCATTGCGTATTTTAGTGTTTGCATAGCCTGCGGCTAATGTGTAACCGAGATTTCCAGTTTGCACCTCATCAAGAATATCACCGATTAAGTTATCAACAATTTGTGTCTGTTCCTCTGTTGCATTTAGCGGTGTGCTTTCTCGCGGAATTTCAGCCGCAAAAGTTGTGGTGCTCATCGTGGTTAATGCTACCGTGAGTATTAGTGTAAATATTTTCTTTTTCATAGTGAAATACCTCCTGTTTATTTTATATATTTATCATAACAGAAAATATCTCTATAATCAAAAAAATTCGATTAAATATTTAATAGCAATTTGGTCTGCGGAAAACTGTAAATCCAACACTTGACGCGGTGGATATTACTACATTATTTGCACTGGAAGAACAGTGAATAACAAGAATATTACCACTTGTGTCTTTGCCGACAACTATTCCAACGTGGCTATAACTCGGCAAGAAACATAAATCACCTGCTTGCACTGTTGACGCTGTTACTTGAATACTGGCATCACGCTGTCCGTATGTTCCGTGTCCGACAGCATATCCCATACCACTGTTATTAAATACCCAAGTGACAAATCCCGAACAGTCCAATCCATATGCTCTTAGTGTTCCTGATGATGGACTTCCTGCGGCAGTTACTCGCTGCATAGTACCCCAAGCACTGTCCCAACCGATTGCACTTGATTTACCACCCCAAAAATAATTTACTTTACCAACAAGTGAGCCTGCATTTTTGACGACATCCTTGCGTTTTTGCGGAAGTGATGACGGCAATCCATTTATAATGCTTTGAACATCTGCATTTGTAATTGCCAAACTATGGCTTGATGAGGTCAAAACATCGCCGTGTTCAAGTAAGGTTTCCACTGCCTCACGTTGCTTTGCGGTTAATTCATATAAATCCATCAACTCATCTTTTGTTTTGCCACTTATCGTGACGGTGAGTTTATTTTTTGTTTCTGTATCTGATACCGCAATTTCTTCGACCGTATGATTTACGGTGTTAGCGGCTCGGAAATATGTTTTTAGTTTTTCGGCTTTAATATCATCAAATATGACAACATCTTCAGCAGTGTTGTCATCAGTTCCTGCTGTTTTTGCTGCAAATACCGCAATCACGATATTTCTGTCAGTCTGATTATCTATAACATCAACCTCTGTATGGTCTATGGATAATTCAATATCTTCGACCTCTTGTGTCAATTCAACATTGTATTCCGCTATAATCTGCGATAATGGAATTGTTCCTGTATCCATTACTTCCTCAGAAATAAAAATACCAAACGGACTTGCCGCAATAGCTGCTATAATAATGACAACAATCAATATAACCACTACAACTGCCACGGCACCGCCGGACGCAATTGCCGTTGAAATAGCCTTGACTGCCTTGGCAACTGCTTGTGCAACTTTGACTGCAACTTTAGTTGCTACACGCACCGCAGATTTTGCAATCTTCGCACTTCTTTGTGCCGCCTCTTTTGCCAATTTTGCGGTCTGTTTTGCGGTTTGCTTTGCGACATGTTTTTGTGTTTTAACAGTGGCTTTGTGAGTTTTTGATACTTTTCTCTTTGCAATTCGGCTTGCTTTAATTGTATTCTTACCGTTTTTTATAGTCTTAGATGTTATTTGTTCTTTACTATGTACCGCTTTTGATGTTGTAGTTTGCATTTGACGGGGAACAATACTTGTTTTCTGCTTAGGTGTCTTGTATGCCGTTTTTATATGCTCTGCTTTTCCGTTCCGTAAAGACTGCATATAGTTTTCTTTTGTTTTTATATTCGGTTTATCAACTGAGGGAACATTGGAGGTAATATCCGCATTTGGAGTATTCGGCAAATTAGCGTCTTTATTTTGTGATTGCTGTTCCGTCAATTTTGATTTCAACTTATTCTTGACATATTCGTGTCTTGCATTGTCAGGGCTTTTTATATCTGTATCCGTAATATGAGATTTGATATAATTTTCCTTTGTCTTAATATCTGATTTTTGTTTTGCAGTTGATTTCTGTACTGATTTTTGTATTGATTTTTGTTTCACTTCGGGAACGGCAAAAGGAGTTTCGGACTGTGCGACGGTATATTCTTTTTTTGTCTTAGGTGTAAACATTTTTGATTTTGGATTATTTTTTTGCTCTGATTTAATTATGTTCGATTTGGACATAATTTTTTTATCTTCTGCAATTTTTGGAGTTCTGCTTACGGTTTTAGGTACATTCCTGATTTCACTCGAATTAGTTGGATTTTTTCTGTCTGTTAATTGCAAGGCTTTCGGCTGATTATTTGCTAACTTCTGTATATTATTTGTAATATTAGGTTTAACGGAAACATTAGGAATTGTATAATTTTCTTTAGTCTTGATTTTGTGTGATTTTATTCTATTATCCGCAATAATACGCATAGTTCGATAGACTTTTGATGTTGTACTGTATGCCGCAAATTCTATTGTATCTGTTGCATAATTTTCGGGAGTCTGTTCGTCATTGTCATTCAACTGTTTTTCTGAGTTCCGCTTTATAAGTTGCTCTTTCATAACAGATGTAGCGTTGCTGAGAACATTATACGGAATAGATTTCACATCTTTTGGTGCGTTTTTAACAATGTGTTTTGCCGACTGTGGTTTTTCTTTGATTTTAGGTTTTGTCTTTAAGTCGCTCAATTACTATCACCTCAATTCTTATATAAAAAAATAAGGCGGCGATTTTCACCGCCGCCTGTGTAATTTATTTTTCACCCGGTTTTGTACTCATCAATTTATAGAGTTCTGTATCAGTAGGGAAGTCATTTGTAAACGGTACTATCGAGCCGCCGACTTTAATTAGTCCGCGTCCTGCCGACGAATTTGTTATATATCCCATTTGTGCGGAAGATATATTAAGCATTGAAGCAAGTTCGGCTCTGTCCGAAGGTGATTGATTAAATATAAGCAAAAACTCACAATTCGAAATCATCCACCTTGCAGTATCATTTTTCAGACATTCCTCAACATTTTGGGTTATTCCAGTTAAAAGTCCTCCGTATTTTCTGAAACGTCGCCACGCCTTCAATAGAAATTCAGCACTGTATGGGTTTTTGAAAAACAAATGTGATTCGTCTATGTATACTCGTGTATATATACCGCGTTTCCTGTTTTCCATAACTCTGTTCATAATGTTATCCAACATTATAAGCAATCCGACCGATTTCATTTGTTCGCCTAATTCCAAGATGTCATAGCAAATAATTCTCTTGTCAACATCTACATTACTTTGGTGTGCGAAGGAATCCAAACTGCCCGTAGCGAACAATTCCAATGACAGTGCGAGGTCTTTTGCTTCTTGTTCGGGTTGACGTAATAATTCCTCTCTGAAATCTGCAAGCGTGGGCATAGTCTGATTAGTATCGCTGAAATATTGTTTATATACATTTATAGTACAGCGGTCAATAATAGACATTTCTTTTGCTCCAACACCGCCACTATTTCTTGCATCACCAGTTTTCAATAATTGGTCAAATAGCGATATTAAAAATTCAGATTTAATTGATATAGGATTATCTTCGGTGTTGAAATCGTTATTTATATCCATAGCATTTATATGATTATTTGATGACGCTGATAGTGTAATTGATTCACCGCCAAGATTTGAAACTAACGGTGCATACTCTCTTTCAGGGTCTACAATAATAATGTCATCGTTTGTAAACAATGCCGACATAGCAATTTCCATCTTTGACGCAAATGATTTACCGCTACCAGAAACACCGAGAACAAATCCGTTTCCGTTAAGTAACAATTTGCGGTTGCACATTAAGAGATTATGTGATATTGCATTGATACCGTAATAGATACCGTCATTGTCGATTATTTCTTGAGTTTTATACGGCATTAGTACCGCAGTGCTTTCCGTCGTCATTGTTCGTATAGCTCTAATATTTATCAACCCGTATGGCAGTACGGTGTTCATTCCGTCCTCCTGTTGATATTTGAGCGTAGCAAAATTACAAAGGTGTTTGCGACCTATTGACAGAATAGTTTCGGTATCATTGTTAAGTGCGTCAAGAATATCCGCAATATGTAAAATTGTTACGGTAACAAACATCATTCTTTGGTCACGAGTGGTAAGGTCATCAAGAAATTCCTTAATTTCTTTTCGCATTTGTTCTAATTCATATGGTACGGTTGCAGAAAAGTTATTGTTCATATTCTGCTTTTGCTGCCATTTTGTAATATCAGTTTCAACCGCTAATAATTTTTTTTGCACTTCCTTTACCGCGTCGTCGGTAGGAATAGGCTGAATATCCACCGACAACATCATACTGCAAGAAAAGTCCGTCAGTTCAGATATCATACTGTCCTTTAAAACTGACGGGTATTCTTTCAAAAAGATAACTCTTGCGAATCTATCACCGACTTTTATGTAATCGCTTTTAAATTCCATACTGTCAGGGCATATATAATCTTTAAAGTCCGCACCGACTGCCATAGCTTTTTTGAGGTCAAAATTGAATATTCCACCATCGTTGCCACGAAAAAAGTCATAAAAAATACGGAGCCTTTCTTTGTAGTTAAGCTCCGTAATATGTGATGATATTTTACCGAAATCGACGGTTAAGTCGTTACCGACACGAGCGAAGAATGTGCGTGCCTCCTCAATGTTTTTCTTTTCACTTGATATAGTAATATATTTTTCGTGGACGATATTATTACTGTCTGCCATCTTATCACTCAACAATGCTTTAAGTTCTTTCGCATATGTTATACTGTTTTTGTCGGCTTTATCAGTTGGTGTTATAAACTGTTCAAATACGTTTCTGTTCAGTTGCTTATTGTATATAGTAATCTTTGCAAATGCGTCAGTCGGCAGTCCATTTAGGATTGCCGAGTGTGCAAGAAACATCTCTAATTGGTCATTATCTGACGCAACCGCATAATTTATATCTGAAAAACGCCACGTTTTAGAAAAATATTGACCGCACTGCATAATACCATCTCTATAAATACGCTTTATAGGGATAGACTGTTGAACACTTTTAGGAATTATTCTTTTTTCCTTTTTTCCAAAAAGCTGTGTGGGTGTTCTTTTTTGATTTTTTAACATCTGCCAAAACCTCCTTATATATATTGTACAAAATGTTTTCAGATTTGAATGTACGCACACCTGCATATATAAATTCACTCCGAATAAATGCAATTATAAATTCCTCTAATTGCATACCGTTATATTTAAAAAAGCCTGCGGCTGCTAAAGGCAACGCACAGACTATACATAACCACGAAACTATTTCTTTTCCTACAATATCTTTGAGTCCGAAATATACGCCAACAGCCGCACCAACTGCGGCAACCGAGCATATAAACTGACGTGCGGACAATCCGAAAAACAGGCTTTCGTGGTAGTTCTTAATTTCCTTATTGATTCGTATTTCCATAAATACCTCCAAACTTAACGCTCATCTTCGTCCTTATGCTTTTTATGATATTTTTTAGCTATTATTATTCTCCATATTTTGAGTAACCTTATCTTTCGGGTGCGTTGCGATGTGTCATTTTTGGTTGCAAGTCCATAGGTGTTTTACCGTCAAGCGGTTTTATAAAATCAATACGGTTTGCCGCAGCCATAGTCTTATAATCTAACGGACGTTGCCACGCTGTTGCTTTTGGTGCAAATTTAAAACCGTTTTGCTTTAATATTGCTCTATGCTCCGATGTTGGTTTTTCCTCAAATATAAGCTGCAAGCGGTTATTTGCAAGATTTATAATAGCTTCGCCACCTATAAACTGCCAACCATTAAACATTGTTTTAGGTCTGTTTTCCAAACGGTCAATGTTCGATTTTATTCTGCCGATTTTCTCATAATTTTCTTTAAAAAATCTTCCCGGATATGGGGCTGATTGATAACCGTTTACTCGCTCGTCGAGTCTTACTGCCTCTGCATAGTCAATGCCCTCAAAGTTTACCATTGTACCGTTTGCTTTGTAATAGTCATTAACTGCCTGCATATATGCAATATTGTTTTCAAAATGTGCTAAATTCTCCTTTAACATATTTATTGCCATAGGGTCGTTTGCACGGATTAGATTGTTATATGCCATAGTTTTGTTCCTCCTAATTTTATCTTTCAGGCTCATTCTTTTTTGGTGATTTCGGTTGTAATTCTGTCGGGCGTTGTCCATTTTCGGGTGCTATAAAACTAATTCTGTTAGCTGCATAAATCGTATTCAAATTAAGTTGTCTTTGCCACGCTCCGACAGATGGTGTCCACTTAAATCCATTCATTTTTAATTCTGCACGTTGTTTATCATCAGGTTTTTCATCAAAGAAAAGCTGTAAACGATTATCAGTAGAGTTGGCAACAGCTTGACCGCCTGCAAATTGCCAACCTGTAAAGCCTATTTCTTTATTCTTCGATATTTCTTCAATACGCTTTTTCAAACGGCGTATTTCAGCATTATTGTTGGTTAATTTATATGCAGGGAAAGGCTGTTTTTCAAACGAATATCCTGTTCGTACAGTTTCATCAATTTTCGCTGCCTGTTCATCGGAAATACCCTCAAAACCTTTTGCCGTTCCGTTTTTACGGTAATATGCGTTTACTTGTTTCATAAACGACTGTTTTTTTTCGCATTTTTCGAGTTTATCCGTTAGCTTTTCGATAGCGTGTGGGTCATCTGATTTTATTGCCATTATATTTCCCTCCTTAATTTGCTTGCTATAATCGGCAAACAAGTTGTCTACATTGAAAATTTTTGCATAAAAAAATTGCCACTATTTAAAATAGTGGCAACTTCATATTTTGATTAAAGTTCGCTATTGTCTGTTATTTCGTCATTAAAGAGAATACGGATATAATCTCTTGCACCATAAAGTATGCGTGATATATATACATATTCTGTGTCTGTTTTATAAAACACTATGTATTTTCCGCTGACTAAATAACGATAATCGGTCGTTATATTTATTTTAGCGGAAAGAGATATACCCATTTCGGGTGAAGTTTCAAGTAATGTGTAATCATCTATTATCTGATTTATTACTCGGTTGGCGGCGATAGGATTGCTTAAATCATCACTGATATATGACTTTATTTCTTGCAAATCGCTTATTGCCAATGGGGATAATTTTATTTTTGCCATTATTCAACCCCTAATATTTTCTTTACATCATCAGCGTCAATCCAGCCGTCTTTTTTTGCGGCTTGTTCTGCGTCTGCTAATTTCGACATAATTTTAATTTTTGCTTGTGTTCTTTCGTACTCGTCTATATCAATAATTGCGTATCTTCCTCTGCCGTTCTTTGTTAAAAAAACAGGCGAATCAATACTAATATCTTTTAAAACATCGGTATAATTCCTTAAATCCGAAACAGGTCTGATATTTGGCATAATAACTCCTCCTCACATTAATTTGCTGTAATGATTATACCATAATATTGCATAAAATGCAACGACAAATTTTAAGTGCCTAACATTTCTTTTACTATTCTGTCTGCACCTTTGATAAGTCCAACCAATATCAGCATATTAAAAATCACTTCACCTATATATTTCCATATCATCGTTACTGTTGTGATTGATGTATCAATATTAGGTGTACTTGCACTTGCAAATGCCGAAAATATAATGCACGCAAGCACGATTACTGCTCCTTCCAAGCATACACCGACATATGATTTTATAAATGTTTTTCCCATCTGTGATGTACCTTCACCCGCAAATGATGAAAGTGGAACTGGAGCAAGTGCGGTGTACATATATAGTTTGAAAAAACGTCCATACACGCTCATTATCATAATAAATGATAGCACTGTTATAAATAAACTGCCGAGTATTGTAACAAGCCATAATGGTATGCTTGCCCAAAAACCTGCTTCTTCAACCGCTGTTTCAATCGCTGCGGGGAGCGTTACAGCCGCACCACTTAAACCGCCAAGGCTACCCGCAATTTTTTCTACCACACCGCCACATATTTTATATATGACAGTCATAATGTCAAGAGCATATGTAATTGATACTTTGGCTGCAAGAAAACGGATAAAGTGTTTTAGTGCATATTCGGGACGCTGAAAATCTCTAAAACTTGCGGTTGATTTGAATATGCTCATAGCAAAAAAGAGGATAAGCAAGGCATATCCAATAGCCTGCAATCCTCCATTTATTGTAGTTACGATATTCCATATTGCTCCGTCTTTGAAATCTTGCGGGGAAGTAGTTATAATTGACCATATTTCAGTCATTTTGTCGTTCCAAGTGCTGAACGCATTTTCCAAATTTGCGACTATCCAATTATCTGACAATATATTTCACCTCCTAATGCTATAACATAAACCGTAAATGTTTTGCTCACAACAACTTGCAAGCAAGTTGTAAAAATCCAATGCAAAAAGAGCAACCAATCTAACAAGATTGATTGCTCTTATGCTAAATTCATTATCTTTTCAGCTTATTTTTCTGTCTTTTATCTTGAAATATTAAGAATTTGTATCACACGTTTTTGTATGTGCTGTTCTATTGCATTAATTCTCCATTCAGGCAAATTTATAGTTGAATGACGTTTGAATTTAAAATCAATTAACCGTCTTAACTGTGCTTTTTGCGTCTTTCCTAAAACCTCTGCACATACGTCTTCAAATGATACTCCATATGGGGTACTACGCGTTTTAGCATAGCTATCTAAATCTTCAAAATCTTCTTTTGTTGCAAAATTGAACAACGATAAACCGTTATCAAATATAGGTGCTGACGCAGTTATTTTTCCGCTTTTGTTATCACGAATTACACCGAAGTTTCCGAAGTGTCTGTCCTCGTTATATATTACAGCGTCGAACACAAGCATACTTTTTATTTGCTCAAGGTTTTCTGTACCAAGCGTTTTGTAATATTCAATGCAAGCCTTTAATCCGCCCGATTTTACAATACGTCCTATCGGAATATATGAGGTATCTATATCAGTGAACAACTTACATTTTGAAGCAAGAATACCTTTCCAATTTTCGAGGTCGTAATGTACTGCATTAAGTCCCATAGTTTCAGCTATCTGACACGCGTAAAATTCACTGTAAGGCTCATTACCTGTGTTTGATGCACCTGTTGTACCGCCCTTATATAGAAAATACTGTCGTTTTTGATCAAACGCCAGCCTTTTGGGAGCATGCCATTTGTTGTGAGTTCGGGTGAAGTGGTAAATGCCTCATTGCTATGTCCTACGCCTGTATATGCAACAAGCGACAATATTTCCGAAAACTTGTTTTCATACAGATTATACTGCTCATATGTTCCGTCAAAGCCTTGAGGTACTATCCAATAACGGCAAGTCCAAAGATATTCTTAAATATATTTGTTTAAGTTTTGTATCTTTTTAGCCGTTATTTCTGTTGCATATATTATTTTGGCTAACTGATTTTCTGTTGCCAATTTGTTGCCAACTTCATTATAACTGGCAGGAAAACATTTGACAAGTATTGTTTGTTTTACATTCTTGCTTCTCTATATGCTCTATCTTCATCATTATCCTTAAATATATTGTATATACACTCTGGAATAGCATAACACCCTTTTCTATGCTGAAAAATCACTTTCTGAATATCTTGTAAGTCTTGCATTGTCTTTGTTTCATTATTATTGATATCATTATCGAGTTCTTGTAATGTACTTACATCTTTATTCAACTTTTTTATTGTGTCTAATAACCATTTTAGCATTGGAGCAATAAATACCACTCTACATAACAGTTCTATAATTCTTTCATTTTTCCACAATCCCATTGCCAAAATTACAGCAAATAGAATTATAATTAAAGTTATAATTACAAATTTGAATCTTTTTCTAAGTCCAACATCCCACCCTAAATTTTCTCTCTGGCACGCCAAAATTCCATCTATGATATTTTTTTTATCAACACCAGGTGTATACCAATCTTTCAGTTGCTTTTTTTCCTGTGGATTGCTCAAAATTTTCTTTGAATGAGTTGCTATTTCGTGATCAACATTTTTATCCTTTCCAAAAATTCTTTTATCCCACGGCATCTCATATACATATACGTCAAATTTTTGTTGAATAAATGCCGCTAATTGTTTCTTTTCTTCAATATATTTATCAATAACAAAACTGAAAACCATACTAACTATAGACAATATATATGATGCATATCTCCACTCTGTATTTTCTGGAATGAACAACAGGATTACAGCTAATGCAAACGGTATCCATACCGATAATGCCACTGCAACAGTATTATATTTCTTTGCATCTCTATACAGTTGTCTTTGTGCTGCCAACATAGCAATTGAATTATCTTCATTTTGTCTCATTGCAATTCCATTAGACATTACAATTCTCCTATCACTTTTTTAATCTCACTCATTGCACACGAAGGATATTTTTCTTCATCTTTTATAGCTTCCTGTATATTATATATCGCCTTGTCCAATCTTTCCTTCTGATAATTGTATGTAAACAGTTTGTACAATTCATTCATGCCTGTCAATAAATACTTTTTCAAATCATATCCTTGATATTGACTTGGCTGATAATAATTAACTATTATTTTTTCTAACTCATATGAACTAAAAGCCTTACAGTTTTTAGAAACATTCCAGTACTTTAATAATCTAAGTAATGGTTTTATTATATAATGGTTATTTTTATTTGCTGTTGTAAGATTACTAAAGTCTGTAGCGAAAAATGTATATATCCATTCATTGCGATTATTTTTTATTTTATACAGTCCACCATCCATAATCGCTGGCGTAATTTCAAATTTGATATGCAACATCTGAAGCACAACCGTTGGTGATGATTGTCGAATCTGTGAAGTTGAATATTTTGCTTTCACACTCCTTCTCACTCTATCCAAATATGTTTGAGGAGTTGCACCGTCATTATCCATTACAAGCATAATATCCACATCTGTTCCATAATCAACTGATTGTGGAAGATTAGTATCCCGTTGATACGAACCAAATACTTTTATTTCTTTCAGATCAACAGATTCATACTTGCTAAAATAATCTCTCATTCTATCTTTAAATGTATTTAAAGACACATCTATAGATTCTTTTTCATTGCCCTTAATTATCAGATTCGACGCCGTTTCTTCCAAATATGAATTAATTGACATTTTTCTCTTCCTCTTTGTTCATGTGTCTTACTCACCTGTATATTCTGGAAAATCATTTCCCAACACTTCCCTCCATTTCATAATAGCGCCCTTTTGATCTTTATCATTGAGTTCCTTATTTGAAGCTTCTACAGCCTTATTATATGCATTTGTCAAAGCATCACTTATTTTGCATCTATCATCCCCACAAAAGGAATTCAAATTTCCTTGTATACCTTTAGGATCGTCTACATCTGATAATATGGCCGAAGATAAATACTTCAACAAATCTATGAATTCTAAATCTATCCACCATTTTTCAGATGCTTCTTTACTTTCATATTTCTGAAGAATCATACATTCCAACAAATATGATCCGATTCTAATAGTAACTTTTCTATTATTCCAATATTTCGCAAGTCTAACTAGTTCAAGTAATTTTCCATTGTGCTTTTGATTTATATCTGTAATACGTTCATTATCTATTCTCGGATCAGTCTTTTTCCAATTTCCGGAACCATCTGGTATCAAATAGAAATCTGTATATGTATAAAAACAAGGAACAATGTCAAAATTCCATGTATATGATTTTAATTGAAGTGTGGCTGCCTCATGATTTTTGTGCATTTCCGCTTTACTGTAATCTTGTAAGTCTGATAATTTAGTAATAAAGCGATTAATCACTTTCGTAGAATTCAGATAATTTGTGTTATCTGTCATTAATCCATTTTCAGAATCAGAATCGCTACCATTTATATAAAATACATCTCCCGATTGCATATATGTTCGTGTTCCTTCTCCCGACAAGCATAACATCAAATCTATATCATCAATCGGTCTAATTTTTGTACAGCGCTCAAATGAACCAAATCTTAGGATTTTATCTTTATATACTGCGAAAAAATCTGTGTCACCACTAAACCCTTTTATATTATCAATCAAATTATCCCTGCTCGAACGAGCCGTTTTTGTTTTTTCTTGATCAAGATTAACTTTTTCTTTCATAAATTCTGAAAATGCATTATTCACTGTTGTCGCCATATCTTTCACCTCCTGATTTACTTATCTTGGTCCCATAAATCGATCACCATTCAGATGTATCATATGCTCCGGCATTTCGGCAATCCAAACTTCTGTTTCCCATGCGAGTTCTTCAGCAAATTTTTTATACGTCTTGAAATCCAGAAATGCTGTTACGAATATTTTTCCTGCTGTTACATCTTTCGTCATCTCTGTAATTTCCAATATTCGTTTCGGATCCATCGGACCGACTGATGTTACAGATTCCACAAAATAGATCCAGTTCTTGTCCTCACGATATAGCACTACATCAGGCATCTTATCATGTAACGTAATTTCAAATCCTAGTTCTTTTAATTTTTCTGCATTCTTTACCAAATCTTTTTCTATTGTATCACCAACGTACAAGCATTCAGAATTTGGTGCAAATCTCGGTGCGAATTCTTCGATAATAGCTTTTTGCAGTTCATTATGCTTACCCACAGAAAATTTAAAGTTCTCTCCATTTATATTTACCGGCATCATCGACATCTTCTTTTTGGAAGCATACAAATCAATTAACTTTTCATGATAATAAAGAAATCTCTTTATAGATTCCTTCCATGCTGGTGTTTCCATCGTCCTAAGTATTTTGACTGTTTCTTCCGTCAATCTGTACCGATAGTTCGGACTGTTGGTTGCTTTTCCGTTATCCTCTACCAAAGCGGCTGTCCGAAATCTATGCAGAGCCTGCTTTCTAAACGTTTCTCTGCTGTTTTCCGCATAGCTCGTGCTATAAAATGTGTTAACAAACTGAATAATGTCATGAATTCGTATCCATTCATTTGTTGCTTCACTCCATGACATATCTGGTTTTATGTCTGCCATTGCCAAAATAACATAGCAGCATATATCCGCTTGCTGTGCTTTAGGCATACCTATTGTTTGCAGAAATCCTCTCGTTTCTTCTATTTTCTTATCCACAGTATCCCTCCAATATCAAATTGCAATTTGACTCCGAATAATCCTTACTTTTAAGCACTTTTCTGCCCATTTCCTGAATATCCTTTAAATCTGGCACTGGCATTGCATTAATTTCTGTTGAATTAACTTGTGTAGATCCATTCAAAATACGATAATATTCATCATAAAGTGTAGAATTAAATAATACATACAATCCATACACTAGGCATTCTGACATTTCCGTTAATACACCGTCCACAAAATTAATTTTATTCTGTGTACTTATCTTTTGGTACTGCGGAAATCTTTTGGCTAAATATACTCCACACTGTAATCTTCGAGGTTCTTCCTTTGCTGTAAAGCGCTTTACAAATAGATAATTTTTGTTATCTTGCATCAATCCCTTTTGTTCTGTCACTACATATTCATGTTCTTTCTGGATTGGAAATTCTACCTTTCCTTGCTTTATATGCTGTGAATAAAATAAAGGTATTGCACCTTCTTCCGCTTCATCCCTCAAAATATCACGATTACGAAAATCTACGGTCAATCCCGTTTTCATTTTTACACCTATCGCAGGAAGCGTCTTATTGAACTTATGCAACTTCTTTAATACTTCTACTTTATTTTCATCTGTCACAAGATAAACATAATAATCTGAGCCTGCTACAATCAGATCATACGGAACTGTCAATGAGGTTAACTCTCCAAAATCACTATTTGATTTCGATGATGTAATCGTAACTGTTTCTGGTTTTTCGCTCGTCTTCCTTACTTTAATAATAATCGTTTCCTGTAACACACTTTCCTTATCAAAAACCTTATTTCTACTTACAAAAAGATGAATATGTTCTAATTTTCCTTCTGTCAGGAAATATTCCCGAAAACGTTTAAAATACGCTCCTGAGGTCCATGATCTTGGAATGATGTAAACCATCTCTCCATTTTCACATAAATTAAATAATCCCATAGATGCAAAAATAAAATATAAGTTTGGTGCGCCATAACATACTTCTGGCATCGCTGTTGCTTCTGGTGCATCTTTTGATATTTTCATATACGGCGGATTTCCAATTACAAAATCATATTTCTTCGGCTTCGCATTTCCTCCCAACATATGATTAAAATCCAGATACTGACTCAGAATATAATTATCTTCAATGATATTAACCGTAAGCTTTTTCTTTGTTTCTTCTCCACAATATTCCAAATTTCGTTTCAACAATGGTAATACATTTTCATCGTTCTCATAGCAGGTAAGTTCAATCTCCTGAATAGAATCTATTGTTTCCAATCGTTCAATAAAGGCACATGATAATATGCCTGAACCAGCCCCTGCATCAAGTACACTTACTTTGCCTATTTTTTCATCAACATTATATAATCCAGCCATAAAACGGGCAGTTTCCATACTGGTAAAAAACTGTCCGTATTTTTTACGTTCTTTTTTCGGCATACTCTCTATATATTCGTTTGTAAGTTCTATAATTTTTTCTAGCATATTCTACCTACCTACAAATCTTCTATTTCTTGTTATTATACTATCGTTTAATGATAAGCCTTTAGAAACGTCAATAATGCCTTGCGTATCATTTGCCGATAAACCGAGTGTCTTCAAAATTTCATTTACAAACATACGGTTTTTAGGAATTACACGTTTTTCAAGCCATTTCAAAATGCTGTGCGGTGTAAGCGTTAAATCAATAGGGAATAGCTGCTTTTTATCGTCTGCAATAGATATAATATCAGCGGAAAGTCCCTCCAATCCACGCTTTTCAAGAGAAAAGGTGATAAGTGTATCGTTGTATATTCTTAATTCGTAGTTCTGTAACATAATATCACCTGCTTTCCTTTAATCTGCCTTTATTCTATCAAAGCAAGAATGAAAAGTCAAGGTGTCACGCGGTTTACAGTATTAAATCAAGAATATCCTTGGCGAACGCGATAATTACACCGCCGAAGAATGTTAAGAAACCGTTAGCACGTTGTGAAGCGTCGTGTGATTTCAACGACAGACCTATTTGTACGATACCGAAACCTAACAAAATCATTCCGATTGCCTTAATGGCTGAGAATATAAATGTTGACAGACCGTTAATCGCCGATAGTGGGTCGTCTGCCAGTACAGGTGTTGCAAATGACATTATAATAAGTATTGTCATAAGTGCATATTTTGCTACACGCAGATGTTTTGTTGCCTTGTTGAGTTTTTCCTTAGTTTTGTTCGTGTTCTGAATTTTTTTCATTGTCTGTATCCTCCAATTCTATAAATTCTAAGTTTTCAATATCCGATACACTTAAATCTTCTATCAGATATTTATCGTCTTTGCTGTGTGTGTACGGCATAGCTCCGCCGTCCTCAGTCAGCTTGATATTTGTGTGTGATAGTATGTCAAACTTCTTGTCCATTATAGGTTTTTCACCACGGATAAAAATAATAGCGTTTGAATTATCCAACAGGCGTACTTCGTCCAACGTCAATAATTCACGTCCTGCGTTTTGATAATTTGTATTGCTGCTACCGTTACGTCCCTTTGTGATACCTCGCGTTTGCGTGCCAATAGTTTCCTTGCCAAGCATTTTTGAAATGTATTCGTGTGTACTCTGCTCGTTACCGCCTAAATACAAAAAAGTGTCGCAGTTTCCTACGACACTTTCCCAACTATCTTTAAACAATCCCTTTAACTGTGCCATATTCTGAATGATTATTGACACTGAAATTCGACGTGAACGCATAGTTGCAAGTACCCTTTCAAAGTTATCCGGCAACGCCACATTTGCAAATTCGTCCATTACAACATGTACGGGGATAGGCAACTCTCCACCGTGTTTATGGTCTGCTCGATAATACAATTCCTGAAATGCCTGCGTATAAAGCATACCGACAAGATAATTAAATGAATTATCATTGTCGGGGATTACGCAAAATATAGCTTTTTTCTTTTCGCCCAAACTGCCTATATCAAGATTATCATATGACGTCATTTTAGCGATTTCGGGTAAGTTAAAAGCCGCAAGCCTTACCGCTGCGGAAATAAGTATTGATTTTGCCGTTTTGCCTGACGCTTGCTTAAATATTTTCCATTGCTTTACTGCAATATGTTCGGGACATCGTTCTTCAAGCGTTTCAAACAATATATCAACGGGGGATTCAAATGTTTCGTCCTCCTCCATCGTAGCTGCATTTTCAATCATAAACATCATAGTTTCAAAATTTTGTTCTTCAGATGGTGCTTCGTGTATAAGATATAACATCAACGCTGAGTCAAGTGCAATTTCGCTTTTCTCCCAAAACGGGTCTGACTGTTGTGCGTTCTTAGGCGTGGTATTCTGTATTAAGTTTGATATTAGCTTTATTACATCTTCATCCGTCCGAATATATACAAACGGATTGTATCCGTCCGAATCTGACGGATTGATAAGATTGAATACCTTAACATCATATCCACGTTGTAACAATAGAGGTGCTGTTGCTCGTAACATTTCACCCTTGGGGTCGGCTATAACAAATGAGGTATTGCATTGCATAATGTTAGGTTTAGCATAAAATCGAGTTTTTCCTGCACCGCTGCCACCGACTACAAGTATGTTTAGATTTCGTCTATGACTTTTCGCATTCAGACTTAACATCAAATTCTGCGACAATATGAGATTTTTTAACTTGTTTTTTCTGTTAGTGTATTTTCGTGCAATGCTTTGAACATTACCCCATTTTGCTGAGCCGTGTTCTTCTCCCGGTCTGCGATTTTCGCTTGAAGTGAAATATATGCCTACACCACACGCATAGATAAACAAAAAAACGAGTACAGTTTTTATACTATACTCGTTTAAATGTAAATATAACGGTTGATTAAGGCTGGCGGTTAAAAGCGGGAGCATATCAAATAGTTTTAATTTCGTACTGTAACACATTGCAACCTTTAACGCCAACCATATTACAATAGGGATAAGTAGTATAAACATAATTATCATATTTTTCTTGTTGTCTTGTCTGTTCAACTGCTATCACATCTCTTTATGTGTAAATTTCGCATACTCATCAATTCCTTTCAATACAAAAAAAGAAACAACAATTAATGTTGCTCCCTTAATTTTGTTATTTTACTTACTTTATGTATAATTATATGCTCAATAAACCATACTTTTATTTTGATTTCGAATAATCTAATATCTTTGATATTTTTTTTGAAATGGCTAAATTCAAAAAATCTTGTTGACTTTTTTTGAACGCATTAAATTTTTCAGCCCATCGTTTTGTAATAGGAGATTGTCTAATAATTTCTGTTATTCCGTAATCATCAAACAATGATATTTTTTCAGATGTATAGAATTGATTGGTATAAGAGTCAAGTATATTCACAATACTATCTGTACAACTATTTGATAAGCGCGGAAATTCATTTAATGATATATAAAATTCATTTGATGAAACAATATCATAAATCTGACATTTTAAGATATTGTAGTCTGGCGGATAGTCATCTGCTACAACTTCTCCTTCAAAATCCGTTAATACACAAGGTTTGGGGTTTATACCATTTTTCTTTAATGTATCTTCATAATATAACATTATAGAATCGGTGTCTGCTTTTTCTTTTTCATATCTGCTTATATCTTTATAACTATTTATTAATCTTAATAGTTTGTTGCGTTCGTTTTTATTAAGATAGCGAATTGAGTAATTAGACATAATTTCACAAAGTTTTTCGTAATCTTCGCTTGAGTATTTATTGTGATTTAATATTTGAATAACTGGAAAAACAACTGTCATAAGTACATTTTCTCTATTTGCTTTATCATAATATTTTTTTGAAAGCAAAAATGATATAAATGATGAAATAAATATCGCCATTGCATTGTTATATATCCATTCAAAAATTGATTGTAGCATATAATACTTTCCTCCAGAAACTTTAATTTATCTATTAAATAGATTATACCAAAGACATCTCAGAAAAGCAATCTATATGAATTGCTTTTCTATGAGTGTATCAAATTTTATCCAAGTTTCTGCCTTTGAAAAAGGAACGGTTTTATGAGTATTTGCGGATTCGTTTACCTCAAAGAAGTACCACTTACTACTGTCGGTTACATCAGTAAAGCGATTAAGTTTTGTGAAATTATCCTTTACAAATTCCTTATCCGCAGTTCTTCCTGTTGCACGATTAACAACTGTAACAACCTCTGCACGCGTAATCTTATTATCACCACGGAACGAGCCATCACTATATCCATTGAGCCAACCAATATTTTTTGCATATGCAATATCGTCATATGCCCAATAATTTTTATTTACATCTGTATATTTTACAGTATAGCCGTCTTTATTAACATCGTTGAACAGTGAATAATAGCGTACAGACATAGAAACAAATTCTGCTCTTGTAACAGGTGCGTCAGGTTTAAATGTACCGTCGTTATATCCCTCAATAATCTTGTATTTTTCAAGATAACCGATATAGTCTGCATACCAACCGTTTTTGTCAGTATCCTTAAATGACGATTTACCGCTTATTGTTTCGCCTTTTTCTTCCGAGATAAGACGGGCAAATATAGCAGCCGCTTCGGCTCTTGACATATCGTCGTCAGGGAGGAATGTTCCGTCTGGATAGCCAACAATATATGATTTATGCTCCGACAACGGCATAATAACTTGACCGTTTGTATCGGTTTTACCGTTCACGGAATTAGTTTTGTCTTTGAGAGTAACATCAATATTCGGTGCAACTTTGCCGTTTTTGTCGGTTACAGTAATGGTGTAATAATTATCGTCAAGCGTATTGCCATTCGGAAGTGTTAAAGTGATTTTATCATCTTTTATTGTCTTATTGACATTTATGATTTTACCATCTTTGTCGATTACTTTGACAATATATGATGGTCTGACATAGCTGCTGCCGCCACTTCCTCCTGAAGATGAGCCGCCACCACTTGTTGAAGTCTTAACCGGTACGGTGATTTTTCCGTTTTCGTCCGTGGCTTTTGTTGCGGTTTTGTTGTTCTTGTCAGTAACAGTGATATTAATATCCTTAACAGGTGCATTATCTTTGTCGGTTACTGTTACAGTAGTCTGATTTGTTGTATCAAGCACATTTCCATCGGGAAGTATAATGCTGATTTTACCGCCTTTTATTTTTACAACGGCATTTTCAATCTTAGTCTTTGTGTCCTCGACAACAATATTATATGTTTTTTCGTCCTCGATTACTTGTGCATATCCGTTTCGGTCAGTAATATCAGTATCTGAAACAGGCACAACCGCAATACCGTTAATGTTTGTAATATCGGAAGCAGTATTTTTTGCTGCGTCTGTTACGTTTACCGTGATACCTTTGATTGCTGTTTCATTATCTGCATTTATAACCTTAACGTATATTTTGTTTTCTGGATTGAGTGTTTTATTTGTCGGTAATTCTATTTCAATATTACCGTTTTCAAGCAACTTAATAAGTCCAAATTCTGAAATTACACCATCATTATCCCATACGAATACCTTGTACTTGTAGTTTTTATTCTGTACTACCGAGCCGTCACCAATATTCGGAGTAGGAGTAGGCTCATTAGGCTTGTCTGTTTTTGTCGGATTGTCAGGTAACACAGGCGTTTTTGTTTCGCTCGGTTTATCTGTTTCGTTAGGCTTGCTGCTTGGTGTCGGTGTTACACCCGGCAATGGTGTAGCATTTGTATCAGGTGTTGGAGTAGCAGTAGGCTTTGATATAGGAGCTTCATTAAGCGGTGGTACTATAACAATTCCGTCCTTGTCCGTCACTTCTGTTCTTATGCCACTTCCGTCCTTATTATAGACTGTTACTTTCCAATCCTCAACAGGTGTTCCGTCTGTTTTTGTTACTTTAACAGTAGTACGGTTATAGTAATCAATTACTTTTCCGTCAGGTAGGCATACGAGTACAGCGTTATCATCTACTACAAGTGTTATAAGGGCATTTTTTATAAAGCCTTGTTCATCTGATACAACAACTGTATAATCATATATTTTATCGCCCTTAATTTCTCCGACATCGGCATTACCATTGTCATCTGTAATATCGCTATTAGATATAGGAAGTGTAAGTTGACCTTTGATATTTGTATATCCGCTTTCAATAAAATCATTATCGCCTACAACCTGTATGCGTAGTCTGTTTATAGGCTCACCTTTTTCATTTACTACTGTAATCGTCACACGATTATCATTGTTAAAGGCTGTGTTTGTCGGAAGTTTAACATCAATAGAGTAGTTATCACCGACAGTCACATAGCAATTCGGGATAAGTTCGCCGTTTTTATCAGTAACAATTACAACATAGGTCTTGTCCTTATCTGCAACAGTGCCGTTTGTATTGCCTGTTGATGAATTTGTGTTCGGTACTGAGAGCTGACCGTTAGCGTCTGTTCTGCCTGTTGCTGCGTTATTCATTGTATCACTTATAAATATGTTCAGATTTTCCGCAGGTTGTTGTGTTTCAGTATATGTCACTGTAATTGTCGTTATATCCTCTGCCGACAGTAAACGTCCATTGGGAAGTTTGATTGTAAGATTATCGTTTGTGTCAATGCTGATTTCACTGTTGAAAATAGGTTTATTATTTTTGTCGGTAATCAAAATGTTATAATCTCCGACACGAGAATGACCGTCCTCATCAGAATTATCATTGTTAGGTAGCTTTGGGATTTCGACTGTGTTTATAACCGTACCGCAGATTACACACTCAATATGCTTTTTGCCGTTTTGTTCTATTGTCGCAGGAGTATCGATTATCCAATCTGACAGTTTATGTCCTGTTGCCTCAATATAATCTGACTTGTGTGTTTCACCACAATTTTTGCAAGTGTAGGTAGTATATCCGAGTTCCGTACAAGTTGGTGCGGTTACATCTGATATATAGTTATGTTTTGTCGGTTGTTGTTCATCACCGATATATTCTTTGCCACAATCAGAGCAAGTATATATTGTATAGCCTTGTGATGTACATGTCGGCTCTACCGTTTTCTTATTGTAATTATGCGGCAATACCTCTGTATAGTCACTTACATAATTCTCGCCACAATCTGCACAAGTATATGTTGTATATCCCATAGTAGTACAAGTCGGTGCGGTTACATCTGCAATATAATTATGTGCTAATTTGTCGGTATAATCGCTTACATAACTATCTTTACAATCTACACAAGTGTATGTTGTATATCCCATAGTAGTACAAGTCGGAGCAGTTACAGTCGATTTGTAATTATGTGATGTTTTATCTGTGTAATTGCCTATATATGAGTTATCGCAATTTTCACAAGAATAAGTCGTATATCCCATAGTGGTACAAGTCGGCTTTGTTACAGTTTCAGAATATGAATGTCCTTTCGGTAATTCTAAAATCGCATTGCAGTTCTCACAAATTTGCGGTTGCGTACAAGTAGCCGCAGCACCCGGTGTGTGTCCGTTTGCACTGACAGCCTTTATTATCTTTTCATCACACTGTTTACAATCATATTCCATAACGCCGTCGCTTTCACACGTCGAATTTGTTATAATATGTCCTTCGTCCCATTGGTGACCGCTTGGCTCAGTATAATCAGAAATATAGGTATCATCACAATTTCTGCATTTATATGTTGTAAAGCCTTTTGCTTTGCAGGTTGGTGCGGTTATCGTCGGTCTGTAATCGTGCTTTGCAATAGGTGTTAAATCTGAAATATATTTGAATCCGCAGTTAATGCAAATATGCTCTGTATATCCGTTTACTGTACAAGTAGCGGCAACAGTATTGGTCTGATACTTATGGTCTGTCATTGATGTATTTTCAGTGTAATAACTTCCGCAAGACTTACACGCGTGTAATTCCAAACCGCCCTGTTGGCAACTTGCGTCACGGATTACAATAGTATTATAATCGTGTCCTGTTGCAGGGGTGTAGTTTCTTTTTTGTAATGCTCCACACTCGTTACACTGAAAACGGTCATAGCCTAACTCTGTACACGTCGGACTTATCGTTTCAAGATAGCGATAATCGTGATTATGACCGTTGTTTGTATTGGATGACGAATTGTCGGATAATAGCCATACATAGCTGACGCCATTTTCAGTCATATTCTCGCCACCATAGCTATAATCAATTTCGTAGTATACAGGATAATATCCTGCGTCCGTATAATTCGGTGCAGAGGTTTTATTGCATTTATTCGCCTCTGTTCCGTAGCGGATACTTGTATGTACACCGTTTTCAGATAAATCGGCTACCGTTATACTGTGCGATTTTCCGTCTACATTACCGTAATAACTTTGTACTACTGATTTTGCAGCTATATATTCGTTTTTGGTATATCCGCAATCATTACAATCTGCCGTAATATGAAAACGCTGATTTCCCAATTCGCCGTAAATTATTTCGGCGAAATCGTGATTTTCCTGTTTTGAGGTTGTGCGTGTATATGTACCTTTGCAAAATTGACAATACTTTCCTTTCTTTGCGCCTGTTGTATGCGTTTTGCTATTGTACGGTGTATATGACGTATTATCAAAATCGATAAAAAAATTACTGTCGCACGGATTGATAGAATATACATCTTTGCCACACGAGTACGAATTAACTCCGTCAACGGAATTTATTGTACCGCAGTTTTGGCAAACTGATTTTGATAGCGATAGGTAAGTCTTTGATATTATCTCCAACTTTTCCCCCGCTTCACACCGTGCGTGCGACTTTCACCGCACACGGCGTTCCATCATTATTGTTCTTTTAGTTTATAGTATAGATTTCCAAAGCCTTAAAATATTACTTAATTTCAGTATTTCCGCATTGTTTTCTCAGTATATTTATCTTTTTCAGCATTTCTTCATCAGGTTTTATAAGTGAAATGTATGAGCTTATCGTTTCTTCATTTACTGCGTGAATAAGTTTGTGAACATTCTTATGCAGTATAATCAGATTGAAATAATCATCTGTGCCACCTAAGTGTTTGGGTTTTTTATGATGACAATGTATTTCATCAATCCAAAGCACTTTTCGAGTAACAGCACATCTGCCATACTGTGAGGCATATACAGAAATTCGATTATCCATAAATTCTATACTGCGATTTTGCGATACAGTTCTTGACATCATATGCATTACTGCAATTACATCATCGCTGAATTTCAGGTTTTTATGAATTTCGTTTCTGCCTTCTTCAGTGTATTTGCAAATACATTTCTTTTTATGCAAAGCATTCTTCGTTTTAATATATCCTACAGGGCAAATTGGCAAGTTCATAATGTATCTTATTTGCTTACTTTTGCCGTAGTTTTCACGAATATATTTGTTTTGAATTTCTCCTTGCTTTTTAACCCTTGTGCCAAAACCCTTTAATTTTGCGTCAATCCTACGCTGAATTTTAATGCAATCAAGACTGATACAAGTTGCATATCTGTAATAGTTGTGTATCCCTATAACCTTTGAATTGTAAATGTGTATTGCCGTAGCTTCATCTTTTGCCCCTTGCGGATTTTTGATAAATTCGAGTTGATTTATCAATTTATCCGTTTCTGTTTTCAATGCTTTGTCGGACATATGGGAACAAACGATGTATTTATTTCCCTTTTTGACTGCTTTTAACTTAAAGCCAAGAAAATCGGAGTATTTCTTTTTCAAGTTTATTACTTTTGATTTTTCTTCACTTATTTGAAGTTTAAGTCTATCCTTTAACCATTGTTTAACAGCTATAAAGGCTTTTTCTGCGTCTTGTTTATTACGGCAGAAGATTTTGAAATCATCGGCATAACGAACAATAAACATTTCTTTCAATTTGGTTTGGGATAATACTTTGTAGACATTTCCTCTGTTTGGAGTTCCGTTTGCGTGCGGATAGGTTTTTATAGGTCTATGCGTAGGCATATTTTCCCATTGACTGCTTATCCACCAATCTAACTCATTCAATACTACATTAGCAAGTAGAGGTGATAAAATTCCGCCTTGCGGTGTTCCTTTTTCGGGATATACTTTATCACCATTTGGCATTATGATAGGTGCTTTAAGCATTGCCTTTATTATGCATAAAAGTTTCTTATCTCTTACACCCATAGTCCAAAGTTGCTTTATTAGTTTTGAGTGGTTTACATTATCGAAAAATCCTTTAATGTCTACATCAACTACAAAATATAGATGTTGTGTTTGTATCATCTTACAACATTGTGCTATCGCGTGTTCTGCGGACCTATTTGGTCTGAACCCGTTTGACCTTTCGTGAAATTTTGCTTCACATATCGGCTCAAGCACTTGCAAAATACATTGTTGCACAATTTTATCCGTTATTGTAGGAATACCAAGCGGTCTTGTTTTACCGTTTGGTTTGGGTATTTCTACCCGTTTGACTGGTTTTGGCTTGTACCATTCAAGTTTGTGCTGAATAGTTTTGATATACGAGTTTATTGGGATTTTCTCAATATTCGTAATATCTGCTCCGTCAACACCGCTTGTATTACTTCCGCTGTTCCTCTTGATATTTCTGTATGCCATTTTTATGTTGTTTTCATCTGTGATAATTTCCATAAGATTTGTAAAGATATTGTTATCCTTACTTTCAGCATACAATTCATCAAGAATACTTTGCATATCATAATATTCTGCGTGTCGGAGCTTTTTCTGCTTTGTCATAGGCAACGCCTCCTTTCGGATTTGTTTTTCTTTGTCATACTCGAAGCTATGAGTATCCACACCTATAACTATTTGAACAATAATGACTGGTGGCTATCCCTCCACCGCTTTATCGGCGGTTTCAACGGTACTGTGCCACCGCTTTCAGCCGAATAAAATTGAGTTCCCTCAGTTCACTTTGTTCAATTAAAACTGTTTCCTCAATAACATACTCTGTGTAATCAGATTAGCATATGTTTCGACCTTCCCACGTTCCGATAATCCTATCTTTGCATATATACTTAGGTGTCTGCTCTAAGCCTGTCAGCTTGCCAATGCCTTTAACATTGCAAGGTATTTCATAACTGGAAATCTTACTTTACCTCACTGACTACTCAAATTTGAGTACCATTGCATTTCTACAATGTCAACCTTTAGACTTTTTCATTCACAGATTCGTCAGACTTTTTATAGTCATTCTCACCCTATATATTTTGTAGACCTCCGACATATCAGCTACATATCCCACCTCTGGGACACTTTCGTGAAACATTTATCTGTTTCTTATGGTAGCCTTCTGCCGACTTTACCGAGCTTATGACATTTAATTATTACATACTAAATGCCATTCGGAGTATTAAGGCAGCGTTTCAAGGCGTTACCCTATCATTCCACTTGTCGGATTATCAGTTCTCCTAAACAGAAAACTGTTACGTTCTTTGTTTAGTGCATAAGCTTTTCACTTATGAACGTGTCGCACTCCAATGATACCCCGTATAGAACGCGTCAACGCCGGGTGTTCCGTCGTCAAGATTGCCTTTGCCTTTTCCGTCAATAAGCGTACCGTCCGAATAGTAGACGCCGCGATTATATGCGGTTTCGCCAGTTCGTGTGTATTCGGGTACGCGGTAGGAAATGTTGCTTGTCGGCATATCGCAGACGGGGCAGAACATTGTACCCGTAGTTACTGTTGCATTGATGTCAAACTCGCTTGTGCGCCCGTTTGCTTCAATCCATACGTCCGCCGGATCGACATATTCGTTACTCTGCGCCGCATAAGTGGTGATTGAGGGAATAACGCTCAAAGTCATTCCCGCCGCCATTACAGCGGCTAAAATTCTTTTTATTTTGTTTCTCATTTCTAAAAATCCTCCTTGTCAAGATTTAAAATTTTGTATTAAAAAACACGCTCGCATAGGCGGGGCGCGTGATTTTGGGTTGTATGTAATTTTAATTACCTCCGTACATATCGTGATTTACTTTCAAGGTGTAATAGCTGTCAATAGTGGAGGGGGCATTGAATAACGCCGCAAGTAAATATTTTCTTGTATCGTGTACGTCTGTTGTGTTATTCTTCATACAGTCTATGACATATTCGATATGCTCGCTGTTTAGTTTCAGAAGTTTGGATTTTACCGTTTCCGCATTTCGTTCCTCGCTTGCAACGGTTAAGTATTCTCTTGTTGTACATACCGTTTCAGTGATAATATCAACAATTTCATTCAGAATACCGATATTGCCGTTTAGCTTTTGACATAAAATATCATACTCAATATTTTGTTTTATAAGCTGTCTGTATGCTAAAATCTTATCCATTCCTATCCGTTCAGGCTGTTGTGGTTTTACAGGTTCGCCGTTTTCCTCCGGCTCCGTAGAATTGATTGGATAAGTATTTAATAAATCAGTATTTGATATTTCAGTATTTGATTTATTAGTATTTAATTGCGTGGACTTGCCCTGTTCAGGTTCAGCCTGTACAGGATTATCCAATGTTGGATTTTCCAATGTAGGCTCGGTCTGTTTTGGTTCGGGCGATATAGGCAATTCGTGTATGATATATTCATTTTCGCCAAGCTGCCCTTTTTCGTTTCTGACGCGGGAACGCTCAATATATCCAAACGCTTCAAGCTCATTGATTGCCGAGCGTATGGCGTCAATGCCCTCTTTATTTAAAGTTGCTAAGCCTTTAAGGGAATAATCCCAATCTTCAGGCAAGCTAAGCATAAACGATAAAAGCCCTTTTGACCGCAGGGACAAATCTTTATTTTTTAAATGATGATTAGACATCACTGTAAAATCTTTTGTTTTCTGAACTCTGAATACTGTTGCCATAGCTGATATGCTCCTTTCCTAAATATCGACATCAAAAAAAGACATTGAGTGTTCCCAATGCCTTATATATAAAATATTCTGTTTTACTTCGGCAAAATAAAAATTTTGTCGTTCTTTTGTTTTTTAATTGACCGCCTTATGTATTTATGATATACTATCTGAGAATGTAAAGGTCGGTCTTTGGTGCAAAAGGGAAATAAAAAATACCGTAAATATGCAATTCACGATATTTTTTAAACATAAAATTATTTTATTTTAAGGGTAATACTGTTTATTGACCGCTCAAAACCCTTGTGTTTATGCGATTTTTCCATAAGTCCAATAAGGACAGTCGCACCATTTATATGTACACCCACATCAATGAAATATTGATGTGGGTGTATTTTTTTTAATATTACGAGTAATCAAAAAAAACACTGTGACAAAGCACAGTGTTTTTTTATCATACAGTCTTAGGTTGGGGAACAGTTGACTGGTTTTGACGATTTAAAATCGGTATAATTCTTTTTGCGACAAGCGCTGCAAGAATTGCAAGGGCGATATTACCCGGAGCGACAAGCACGAAACACGACATAACTGTTTTACCGATGCTGACAGGTGCATTAATAACAAAGTTACATATAATATAGAAATAAATCGCACCCAAAACGTATACGAATGCCATACCGGCAAAGCTTGCGCCGAGTATTCTCAAGAATGACGGATTTTGTTTCTTTTCGACAATAAGTCCTGTTACGAATGCTCCTATAATGAAAGCTACCAAAAAGCCGAAACTTGGTTTTAGCACATAGCTGAAACCTCCGCCTTGTGTAAACACAGGTATTCCGATAAGTCCCATAAGCACGTATACCGCAATGCTTATTGCGCCCTTTTTAGAACCGAGCAAAAGACCTGCCAATGTTGTAAATGTTATTTGCAAAGTAAAAGGCACAAGCGGAACCGGAATTCTTATAAACGCTCCGATTGCCGAAAGTGCGGTGAACAATGCACACAAAATTAAATCTCTTGTTGTAAATTTCTTCTTCATTTGAAAATTTCCTTTCTAACTTAAAAACTGAGATAATTATATATTATAAAAGCTTAATTGTCAACCTAAAAATTAAACAAAGGTTTACAATTATCTTATTTACTTTTTGGTAAATAAATGCTATAATAAAAATATTAAATAAGTTGCGTTGTATATCGGGTGTAACGGGCAGCAGTGGCTGGTAGCGCAGGAAGGACATGAATGAATGACGAATGATACTGCAATGACAAAGCAGGAATCCGAGGTAATGATAGTGCATCTCAAAAAAGTTTTAGAAGTGGTTCGGGTATTGGATGTGGATACACTGGAAATGGGAAATCTGAAAGGTGTAGAAGATGTGGATGGATTTCCTTGTCAATGCTATGATTTCTGGAAAATAGGTAC
>ENA-OWOV01000094-OWOV01000094.1-gut-metagenome-genome-assembly--contig:-NODE-94-length-35376-cov-11.101703_pt1 | contig 35376 bp, 61 predicted proteins | sample MGYA00248247_ERZ651799 | MGnify/ENA primary metagenome ERZ651799 (study PRJEB26908, sample SAMEA4031712) | gut metagenome | biome: gut; feature: normal infant; material: stool | place: China | collected 2015...
TAAAGTGCGGGCTGCGGCATGACATGCTGCACACATACTACAAAAACCGCGAGAGCCAGACGATCCGCCAGTATGAGTTGGAGGATTTTATCTACCTTTACAAAGGCTATAAGGCGCTGGGCGGCAACAGCTTCATCGACAAGATCAAGTCCGAGATCGACGAGTGGGAGGTCAGGACGTGAAGCGCACAAAGAAGCTCAAAACACGCAATCGCATCCTCTGCGCGGTAGCCGTGTTTATGAGTGCGTTTATCGTGTATACCGTCGTATTTTACAGCATCAAGGGGTGGCAATGGGATTCCATGTTCCCCTATGTGCTGGGAGTGGGCGGCATTGTAGACGTGATGACGGCGGGCGTCGCCATCGCGGACAAACTATCTGGACGAAAGGAGAAGGACAATGGAACTAATTCATAAGAGACTGGCAAACCTCATGAGCGTCAAGAGCCTCGTGACGCTGGTGCTGACGGGAGTATTTGCGTACATGGCCGTCACGGGCAACATCTCGCAGGACTTTATGACGATCTATGCGGTCATCATCGCGTTCTACTTCGGCACGCAGAGCCAGAAGACGCAGGATGTGATCGACAGCAAGGGTGACGGCGATGTATCACAGTAGGGACATTGCCGACCTGCGGGCGGACGTGCGCGCGAACTGCGTCATCTTCCTCGACCTCTGCAAGGAGGCGGGGCTTCCCGTTCTCGTGACGGAGACGGTCAGGGATGACAAGTACCAGCGCTATCTTGCCGCGCACGGCTACGCGGCAAAGACCGCGACGCGCCCGACGTTCCACGGCGTCAAGGCTGGGCTGGCGTTTGACATCTGCAAAAACGTCAAGGGGCATGAGTACGACGATCCGTCGTTCTTTGCCCGCTGCGGGCAGATCGGCAAGCAGGTCGGCTTTTCGTGGGGCGGCGACTGGAAAAAGTTCCCCGACCGCCCGCATTTCCAGTGGGACAACCACCTCAAACACACAGGGAGCATGATCTTGGCGGGGAAGCTCCCGCCGGAAATGGAGGAGTACATGGATCAGGCAACATTTAACAAGATGATGGACAGCTATTTGGCACAGCTCGGCACCAAGCCCGTCTCCACGTGGGCGGCGAAAGACTGGGCGGCGGCAAAGGCTGCGGGCATCACGGATGGCAGCGCGCCGCAGAGACTGATCACGCGGCAAGAAGCCGTGACGATGATCCAGAGAGCGACAAAATAACGGTGTCCGAATCGGGCACGGAAAGGAAAACGGGCGGGAGGCCTGCAACGTCTCCCCTCGCGTGAGCGCTCTGCAAGCCCCGGCGCACAGCATGGACAAGCAGCACCGAGCGATCCGCGCGCAGCTATCCTCTATGGCCCCAAAGCGGGCCGTGGCGTATATCTTATCGTTTGAGCTGCCGGCGGACGAGGCGGCGTGTATCATCGAGTGCGATGTGCGGCGCAAGAGCTACGCGCAAGTGTGCGAGGCGCTGCACCTGTCACCGGAGGCGGTCAACCGCTGCCGCAGGCGGGCATACAAAAAAATCGCAGATGGGCAAAAAGAGCACCGAGGTTAATCGGTGCTCTCTTTTGCTTATATAATCTTGGTCGCTTTATCTGTAGTGTAGGCGGGCTCTGTTCTGCGTTTTGCCGGTTAGTCGTTATCCGTCTCGATAATCCCGAGTATCTCGGCAGTTTTGTAATCAAAACGAGCGTCATCACACACGAGAATGGGCGCAAAATAGAGTTCAAGCAGGCGTTCCGGGGCGTCGGGGTCGATTACCTGCGCACGATAAGAAATTTGCACACAGTCCGCTGGGTCATTCAAAGTTTCCGGCAGGGAGATTTCATCGTGCAAATCTTCCGCAAAAATGTACTCTTTCCCGTCGAAAAAAATTCTTTCACCGCTTGTGTTCGGGATATAATATTCGTTCTTCATGCGTACAGTCTCCTTTGCCGCAGTTCGACGTTCTCTCTTTTATTCTTTGTCGTTGCGGTGCTTTTCCAAGTATTTTCTGGCGCATTCTGCGAGATAACTGCATTTCCATCCTTCGGCGGTGTTCAGGCCGCAACTACCGCAGTCGCGGCACCTTTCAAACTCTTCGAGGATCGCTTCCGCCTGGGCCTTGCTTGCAATAAAAAAACTGCTCATTTGATCCACTCCCTTGTTATAACAAAGATTTTGCATCTACGCCGAGCACGTCGGCAATGGCAATCAGGTTTCTGGCCGTCAGGTTCCCGGCCTCGGCCTCTCCCAGCTCTACGCGCTGGATCTGGCGGACGTTCACGCCGGACCTCTCAGCAAGGCTGGCTTGCGTCAGCTCGGCCATGCGGCGCGACCATTCCAATTTTGATATCACGCGGTTATGGCAGTCGCGGCCATAAGAGACGAGCGAGCACGTCGTGCAGTCACCGTCAGCCTGCTTGCAGTCGGCATATTTTTTTCGCATATCGGTTATCTTGCCTCCATTAGTAACTCATGGCCTTGCGCATCATTTCACAGTGCGCATCATAAATTTCCTCGGCTTTCTTGGCGGCCTCGAATTTCCGCTTGTTTTCTTCGCGCTCCTCGCCATAGATATCAGCGGCAATGTCATCAGGGATAGCAGCCAGCACGCGGTCGTTTCCTTTGCGGGCGATCAGGATGCAGGGGATACCGCGCTCGTTCCACATTTCTTTAAGCTCGGTCGGCTTGCCGTTGACGGTGAGCTCGTCCACGCTGTACGTGTACTTGCTGCAATCGCATTCGACGTTCCAGCCATCAGCATAAACGGTCTCGCGGGTGATATGGTTAGAGGTGATCGTTGCAGAGATCTTAGCGCCTCTTGCGGTCGTCCAAGCATAAGTCTTAGTCATTGTTGTATCCTCCCGGGGTGTTCCCCTCTTTTGTTTACATGCTTATTATACGCTAATATTAGCGTATTGTCAAGAGCTTTTTGAAATATTTTTTGACCAAATAATGACCAAACAATGACCATTTGCGGGGCGCGATCCACGGTATGATTGAGGCAACAAAAGGAGGTGCGCGCGCATGGACCAGTTTGCAATTGCCGGATACAGCGGCGGAAACTGCATGATGTGTGTTATCGACAACGGTGATATTTTCCAGGTTGACTATTTTGGCAACCGCCAGCAGCTCATCGGCAAGACCTCTTCGGCATATGCCGAGCTGGAGGCCACTACGCAGGAGTATTACGACAAGCTTGTCGAGCTGGGCGTCATCACTCCACCCAAGACGCAGGAGGAGCTGATGGGCGAAATGCAGTCAGCTATGAGCGACATGGCGGAGATCATCAAGGGCCTCTCGGCCCAGGTAAAGGAGCTGAAGGAAAATGGACCTCAAACAACTCTTAGCGGCAGCGGCGAAAATGTTCCCTTCCGCAGACCTGCAAGGCGCGGCGGCGAGAGCGGAGCAGGCGATCAGCGGGACGGCTGACACGCTCGAGGGCGTGCAGAGCACGGCGCGCCGCCTCGGCATCGACCCCAACATCGCCAACAGCCTCTACGCGCGCTACGGGCGCACGATGCAGGCAAAGGCCTTGTGCGGCCTCCTCGGCACGACACCGGAGGCTTTACGCTCCGATGCCAACAAGATACTCGGCGGCGCGCAAAACGCCTCACAGGCCCCGCAGAAGGGCAAAGCGGGGCAGTTCACAAAATTCCCCCGGCTTAAGCAGCCGTAGGAATAAATATTTTGTGAAAGGAGCACGAACACATGGAAGAACGCAGCACCGGTATGAGCTGGATCGCAGTCCTTTTCGTCATCATCGTGGTCGTCGCCCTCTTCGGCGGCAACTTCGGCGGCGGCTGGGGCTGGAATCGCAGCGGAAACCCCTATCCCGCGCAGGAGGGAGGCTGCAACCGCGTGAGCAACTGCCAGGTCGAAAAGCAGGGGATCGTCGACGCGGCGCGCACGCAGTATCTCATTGAGCAGCAAAGCAACGACACCCGTGCGGCCATCAACGCAAGCACGGAGGCCATCACCTCGCAGGCGAGCCGCATCTACGAGCAGCGCCTGCAGGAGACCATCTTTGACCTCAAGATGGAAAACCAGAGCCTCAAGAACGGCATCTTCACGAAGGAGCAGACCGACGCTCTGGCCGCGAAGATCTCCGATTGCTGCTGCGGCTTTAACCGCCGCCTCGACGCGATCGAGTGCCGTATGCTGACCAAGCCGACCCTCTACGGCGTGGCCGCCACCGGCGCGGGGCAGATCATCCCCGCGTCCTGCGGCTGCAACGGCAGCACCAACCTCTAAGACCATGCTCCCCGCGCGGGGAATATGGTAGGCCCTGCAGGCCGGGAAGCAGGCGGGGCAAATGCCCCGCCTATCTTATTTTGAAAGGAGACACTGAAATGTCCTGTAAATCCGCTCTCTATGCTGCCATGCAGACGCCCTCCGCGGTCGCGGTCGGCGGCGTCATCCCGCTCGGCAGCCTCATCCGCCGCTACGGCTGCGATGTCAGCCTCAACGGCAACGCCGTCAACATCACCGGCGCGGGCTACTACGACGTCGACGCCTCGCTCACCGTCGCGCCCGCCGCAGTCGGCACCGTCACCGTCACGCTCTTTAAAGACGGCGTGGCTGTCCCCGGCGCGACCGCCTCAGCGACCGCCGCCGCTGCAAACGATGCGCTTGACCTCAACATCACGGCTCTCGTGCGGCAGGTCTGCTGCGCGGCGGGCTCCGCTCTGACGCTGGTGCTCACCGGCGCCGCCGCGTCGGTCGAAAATGTGGCGCTGCGCGTCCAGCGGATCTGAGAGGTGCGCTATGATGCAGCTCTTGATCGGTATGCTGCTCGGCGCGATGGTCTCGACACCCACGGGCCGCAGCATCGGCAACCAGATCGGCGACGCGGCGATCAAAAAGGTCAAGGACGCCGTGCAGGCGTCCGCGGACGGAGAGGAGGCTGACGATGGAAAATCTGCATGAGCAGCTCAAGGCGTATATCCCCAAGCTCGAACGCAGCATCCAGTCCTACATGACGCAGACGCCGCCCTCGCCCAATTCTGCGCAGGGTATCATGGCGATGTGGGAATGCCTAACCATGCTCAAGGCGGCGGAGGCGGGCACCTGCGGCGAGTTCACCAAGGCGGACGCCGAGCAGTGGGCGCAGCACATGCGCAACACGGACGGCAGCACCGGCGCGCACTGGAGCATGGAGCAGACCACCTCGCTCGCCGAGAGCCTCGGCGTGAGCCGCGACGAGGTCTCGCCCTGGTGCTGGTGGATCGCCGTGAATATGATGTACTCCGACTACTACGGCGTTGCTTCCCACTTCGGTGTCGCCACGCCGGAGTTCTTCGCGGAGCTCGCCCGCGCCTTTCTGCTCGACGAGGACGGCCCCGGCCCGAAGCCCAAGATGGCGGCTTATTACTGCGGCATTGTCAAGGGCAAGGACTGACCGCGTCTGCAAATCCGTCTGCAAAATAGCGTCTTAAATCTGGCGCGCAGCGCACAGAAACGCGCATAATGCACAGATTTGAACACGACCAAAAACGCGCAAACCCCTTGAAAACAAAGGAAATCCCGCAAACTCAACGGTTTGCGGGATTTCCTTCTGTTGGTGGAGGCGGCGGGAGTCGAACCCGCGACCCATCCGCTAAAACCCTTGATATTACGCTATTTTCCCGTCTTGTCTGCAAACTTGTCTGTAAAATAAGCATCAATACTCGCTGAGACGTCGCTCATCTTGTCGCCCATCGTATAGCCGTATACCTGCTTATACATCCGGTCGCTCGCCCATCCGTTGCGCTCCTGCGCGTAGCGGCTGTCAATGCCGAGGCGCACCATGACAGCCGCGTTGGCGTGGCGCAGGTCGTGAAAGCGGCAATGCTCGATGCCTACTTTTTCCAGCGTGCGCGTAAACCGCTTGTAGATTGCAGTCCCGCTCAGCTCCACGATGTAGCCCTCGCTGCGCCCCTGCGCCGCGATCAGCGACAGGATCTCCGGCGGAAGGTCTACCCAGCGGTCGCCGGAGAAGGTTTTTGGCGGTTTCACCGCCGGCTTCCCGTCCGCGTCGGTAACGACCGCGCGGCAGATGTGCAGCCGGCCCTTGTGGATGTCCTCAAAGCGCGCGCCGCGGATCTCCGACATACGCATGCCGAGCCACAGGCCCATGAGCACCGGCAGCTCGATCTCCGTGCCGCGCACCGCGGCCATAATTGCACCGATCTCCTCGTCCTCAATTTTTCGCGGCTCGACCTTTTTCCGCTGCGGGAGCCGCACGTCGAGCTTGACATCCGGCGCATAGACGCGCAAGACGGACGAAAGCAGGCCGACCGCGTTTGCGATGTACTTCCGGCTCTTTCCTTCCAGCGCCATCTGCGATATCTCGCGCTGCACCTGCTCGGCGGTGATCCTCTGCACATCCTGCTGCATGAGCGGCTGGAAGGTGCTGCGTTTTAGCTTGAGGTAGCCGCTGTAGGTGGACGGCGAGATCACGCCCTGCCGCGCTTCCATGTAGGCATCGTAGGCTGCCTCAAGCGTCATGCCGCTGGCTGCCTTTCGCGCCTCGACAAACCCCGCGCGGACGGCGCGGGCGCGGGCGAGGCACAGCTCGCGCGTCGGCTCGGTGACGCTCTGGCCCTCCGCGCGGAGGTAGACCGTCCAGCTGCCGGAGGGCAGCTGCTTGGGCGTCGGCACCTTGACCTCTTCCCTGCTGCGGCGCTCGCGCAGCTGCTTGACGCCGCACCAGTTGCAATAGATCGAGTTTTCGGGGATCTCTCTGCCGCAGGCCTTGCAGTTCATCGTGCCGCCTCCCTTCGCGAAAATGAAACGACCGCCGCCATGCCGGGCGGCGGCCTTTTGCGTTATGTTCCTACTGTATCGTCTCGGATTTCCGCGGGAAATTCTGCGATTTCGTTGTCCGAAAACCCCGCGTCAGCCAAAAACGATTTGCGCTTTTCTACGGCATTGTCGGTCAGATCATTGACTTTGCCGAGGTATTCCTGAAATTTGTCATAATCGGATGCTTCGCCGCCGTCAATATAGTCCTTTATGGCCTCGCACACAACGCGCGCGTTTGCCGTGTACGCGCGCGCAGCGCCGACATAGAGGATAGCCGGCTGAGTGTCAGCGTCAAAACTGTCGAGCGAATCCTGACTGGATTGAAGTACTGCGATCATAACACCAAGGACGTCTGTGTCACCTCTGTCGGCGGCATCTGCGACAACATCGTCGAGGGCCTGCAGCTGATCGCTTGCGGTTGTGACGACCGCCCACACTTGAGAGTCTAACTCCTTAGCGGCGATCTGGGACTCCGTCTCCGCCGGCTCGCCGCAGGCGGTCAGGGTAAACGCAAGGGCAAGCGCGAGGATCATTGCAAGAGACCGATTCATAGCATTGCCTTCTTTCCGTGCCCGAATCGGGCACAATTTTTTATTTATTTCCGCAGGTTAGCGGGAATTTAACGGTTTCTCTCCCTTTTTCGACAGCATCTTGCCGAAAAAGGTGCTATGGTAAAAGTACACGCAGGTGCTCCGGAGGTGTCAGCTCGCCTGCGCAGGCCCCGTCGTCAGTTGCAGGGGCGGCGGGGCCGCTCTACAATGGAATATCTGGCCGGTCTAAAATACGAGCAAAGAGAGGTACATAGACATGTCAGATCAGCACCACGCGCCGCAGGACTTGACCGAGTTACACCAACGCCTCATCGAGAAATACCGGCGACTGACGCCGGAAAACCGTGGGCGTCTCATGGCCTATCTTGAGACGATAGCAGCAGGTCCAGATATTCCTCCAGCTTTTCCCGATTCCGCGCGCTGAGCGCGTCATACCCCGCCAGCAGCCTGTCCTCCTCCGAGGGCGGGCTGCTTTTCTGCGCCTCGCCGAGCAAATCGGAGGTGGTGACGCCGAGATACTGCGCAAGCAGCTGCACCTTTGCAACGGACGGAGTTTGCCCCTTTTTCACATTGGGAAGCAAGTCCTTGCCTGCGCCACTCTCTTTGCAAGCAATAGTTGGCGCAACGCCCTTTAGCTCGCAATACTTTTTAACATTTTGAACAAACAGAGATGTATCCAATGCTTTAAATCCTCGCTTGGAGTTGTTAATAAGCGACAAATATCTATAATTAACGATTTCCCTATTGACAATCGTTAAAAAGCGATTTATGATAGGCGCACAAGGTTAAAGCGAGACTTTAACCGAGAGGAAGGAGAAGAAATATGAAAGAGTTTGAGCTCAGCATCAAGTCCGCGCCGGGCGGCGCGGTCGTCACCGTGCAGGGGAGCAAATCGACCATCGTTGTCGAGTTTGGCATCCTCGCAAACTCCATCAGCGAGCGGTGCGGCATCCCGCGCGAGCTGCTCGCGGCCGCGGTCATGACGGGCGCGGAAATTGATAGTCTAATCTCGTCTGGCAGCGTCTGCGTCGATCAGGGCGCGATTGACCGCGCGCGCGGCGAGAAGGATTAAAGTTACGCTTTAACTTATACCACACATTTTTGACGAAATCAATAGAAAGGGTGTGAAGAATTGACGAGATTCCGAATCCGCGCACTGCGCGAGGCGCGCGGCATGACGCGCTACGAGCTGGCGCAGGCGGCGGCGGTCAGTTATCAGGCCATCGCCCAATGGGAGAGCGGTGCGGCCATGCCAACAGCGGACAAGCTGCCGACCATCGCCGCGCTGCTGGAGTGTGAGGTCAACGACCTCTACGACGACGAGGCGCTGCGCGCGGCGAGCGAGGCGGCGAGGGCCGCGGTGGCGGCCAAGGGCGCGGCAGACGCGAGAGCGCTGGCCGCAGGAAAGTGAGGAGGTGAGGACATGCCGCGCGTTAACTTAGGCAGGAACACAGCGAATGAAAAGCTCGTCGCCCTGATCTGGGGCATGGCGGATGTGCGGGGCCTGACGAACGAGCAGTTAGGCGACAAGGCGAACATCTCGCGCACCACGGTCGCCCGCCGGAAGGCGAAGCCGGAGGACCTCACGCTCGGCGAGCTGCGGCGGCTGGGCCGTGCGCTCGGCATCCCGATCGAGGAGCTGCGCGAGGCCATCCGTTACTAAACCTATACCACAAAGGAGGACGAAAGACAATGGCAGCGTTATACCCAAATATCTATCAAAGAGGGCGGAAAACGACACTTTTGACGCAGGAGGAGGCGGCGGAGCGGTTGCACATCTCGCCCGAAACGCTCAAGCGCTACGAGGGCGGACGGCTCACACCGCCGGACGAGACCGTGGCGCGGATGTGCGAGGTCTACGGCGTGCGCTGGCTGGCGCTGGAGCACGCGAAGGCGACCGACCGGCTCGGTATTCTGCCGGAGCTGGAGCCAAAGCCCCTGCCGATGGCGACCATCTCGCTGACCAACCGCCTGCGCGACGCAGCGGATCGGCTGGCCGGATTGCTCCGCATCGCCGAGGACGGCGTGATCGACGACGCGGAGCGCCCGGAGTTCGACAACATTGTGCAGGACCTGCGCGAGACCATCGCCGCGGCCTATCAGGTGATCTACGCTGACGGCACAAAAAAAGAACGCCCCGACGGTGGCACGTCGAAGCGTTCGGTGTCTCAGAGGTTCAACTCTGAAAACGATTGCAAGAACAGTATATCATACTCGCGCGAAAATGCAAGCCCCGTTTTGAAAAAGGGGGTGTATGCACGATGAGCGGATGGGCGATTTTCTTTACATTCGTCGGCGTGAGTGTGACGGTGACGAAGTTTGTGGACTTTGTCGAGATCATTGGAGGAGATGCACATGGCAGAAGAAAAAGACACGCGGCCATGCGATGACATGAGCGAGAGCCGGATCAAGTCCGGCCGGAGGCAGCGCTTTACCGTGCTCTACAAATCGGCCATTGAGGACAAGCGCTTGCCGCTGGACGCGCGCGGACTGCTGGCCATCATGGTCGGATTGCCGGACGGGTGGCAGTACTCCGTCAAGGGCCTCGCGGCCTATGTGGGCGTGAGCAAGGACACCATCCGCAGGCTGCTCGAAAAGCTGGAAAAAGTGGGGTACTTAACCCGCGAGCAGACGCATGACGAGAACGGCCATTTTGCCGGGAACGTCTACGTTTTGCAAGATGAAGCACCACCGTTGTCGGAGAACACCGACAACGGTGAAACCCGACAACGGGAAAAACCGTCATCGGGTTTTCCGACCCAAATAAATACTAAAAGGACCAAAGACAGAAAGAATCAAACCCCTATAACCCCTGCGGAGGTCGAAAAGTGCGTCGTGGATTACTGCGGCGAGGACGATGAGCTGCGCGAGGCAATCATGGGGCTGCTGGAGAATCGCATCAAGGTCAACCGAAAGAAAGCCGTTGTAACCGATGCGGCGATGAAGCTTATTCTCCGCAAGTTGGACAGACTGTCGGACGGGCGGCGCGAGGTGAAACTCGCAATGCTGCGCAAGGCCATCACGTACAACTGGCTGACCGTCTTTGAGCTTAAGCCGGACGAAATGCCGCCGGTCGAGAACAAGGGCAGCACGGCGCTGCCGCTCGGCTGGGGGGTGTGAGCATGGCGAACACGACGAAGGTGCAGCCGGGGCTTGAGGCCGAGACCGCGGTCATCGGGGCGCTGCTCATCGCCCCCGAGATCGTCAAGGACGTGCTATTCACCGTCCGCGAGCAGGACTTCGGCATTGAGATCAACCGGGAGATCTTCCGCGCGGCGCGCGACCTGTATCTGCGGGCGAAACCGGTGACGCCCGTGACCATCCGCGACAAGGTCGGCAAGGAGTCAAGCAACTACCTTGCGCAGCTGCTTGAGATCACGACGACGAGCGCCAGCTGGCGCGAACACGCCGCGATCATGCGGGAGCAGGCAAGCATGAGGCGTATGCAGCAGCTTGCCGTACAGATTGCCGCGGCCAACACGGTGCAGGAGTGCCGAGAGCTGGCCGCGAATATGCAGCAGGAGCAACATGGCGGCCGCCAGATCGCGGCCTACACCATGGAGGACATGATCCAGGACTTTGCCGCGCGTCAGACGGCAAAAGAGCCTGTGCGGTATGTCCGCTATGGTCTCGCCGAGGTGGACGACGGTACATACACACAGCCGGGCGATGTGGTCATCATCGGCGGATACCCGAGCGACGGCAAGACAGCGCTGGCGCTGCAGATGGCGCTGCGGATGGCGCGCGAGTGGCGTGTGGGGTTCTTCTCGCTGGAAACCGACCGACGCAAAGTGACGGATCGCGTGATCGCCGCGCTGGATGACATCAGTTTCACCGCGATCAAGCGGCGCGAGCTGACGGACAAGGACTGGGAGCGGTTCGCGGCGAAAAGCGCCGAGGCTGCCGCACTAAAGTTCACGCTGATTGAGGCCGCCGGATGGAGTGTCAGCGACATCATCGTCGCGGCCGAGGCATTTGATTTCGACGTGATTTTCATCGACTATGTGCAGCTGGTTCGGCCAAGCTCGACGCGCATTATGCGCAGCGAGCAGGTGGCGGAGATCTCCCGCGAGCTGCACGCCTTCGCGCAGAGCCGGAAAAAGCTCGTTGTCGAGCTTGCGCAGCTGACGCGAGAGGACAGATCGCCCACGCAGAAAAAGGGAAAACCACAGCAGAACGAGCCACGCATGAGCGATTTGAAGGAGTCCGGCCAGCTGGAGCAGGACGCGGACATGATCTTCATGATCTACCGTCCTGTCGAGGGCGGGGATTACGACCCAGCGAAGTCGCGCTTTTTGCGGATCGTCAAGAACAAAGAGGGACTGCTGCTGCGCACGTTGCTGTGGTTCGACGGCGACAAGCAGACCTTTACGCCGATGACGATGACGTCGGCACGCGAGGTCGAGGAAGACAAGAAACTCGTCGAGCGGAATGCTCGCAATGAGCGCATGAGCGGCGCAAAGCGCCGGTAGAGAAAGGAGAGACATTATGCCGTATATTGGACAGCCGATTGCCTGGACGCCCTGCGCGTACTGCAATCTGGACGGCAAAGAGAACCCCAAGAGCACGAGAGCGCGGAATAAAGTGCGCGGCAGGATCGTGTGGATCAACGAGCTGCACCATTTCTTTTTGGCGGAGGCGCAGGTCTTTGGGTACACGATGCGCGAGTGCTTTAAATTTTGAGGGCGGCGCATGAGAAAGAAAGTCAACAGCAAGTGCTACATGTGCGAGCGCCGTCATCCGGCGTGTCAGGACAAATGCCCTGATTATCTTGCGTGGAAAGCGAACCTTGATGCGACGAATGCGAGGATTAAGGACGCGAAAAAAGAGTATGAAGATATCGGGAATTACCAGTACGAGACAGCGAAACGGCTGCGAAAATAGAGATAACAGGAGAACGAAATGAAAACGATTGCAATTATGAACTACAAGGGCGGCGTCGGCAAGACGGTCACGACGATCAACTTCGCGGCCGAGCTCGCGGCCGCGGGCAAGCGCGTCATTGTGATGGACGCGGACGGCCAGTGCAATCTGAGCGACATTTTCCGCGCGGATACGCTTCACGGCGGCACGACTTATGAGGTGCTGACTGGCGAGGTGTGCGGCTGTTGGGACGAAATCATCCAGGAGACACCCGTCGAAGACGTGGTCATCGTGCCGGCCAGTGCGGAGCTGCCAAAGGCGGACATTGCCGCCCTGACCGGCGAGCGGCTAGCAAAAAACGGCATCCGCGATTTTTGCTTTGCAGTGGCAGAGGATGAGGGCGCAGACTATATCCTCATCGACTGCCCGACCGCCTACAACGCGGCCACGGTGGCGGCGCTGGGCGCTGCAGATGAGATCATCATTCCCGTCGAGCTGGAGGGCTTCTCGCTCCACGGTGCGGGCGAGATCCGCAGTCAGGTCGCCAACATGCGCACGGTCAATCCGCGGCTGCGTATCGCGGGCGCGCTGATCACCAAGCGGCGCGGTACGCGCATCCAGGAGGCCGCAGAGCAGGCCTTGCGCGTGAGCGGCATCCCCGCTTTTGAGGCGGCAATCCCGCTGCGGGCTTCCGTGCCGGCAAGCATGTCCAATCTCAACGCGAGCAAGACGCTGAGAGGATACGCGCCCAAGGATGCCGCGACAAAGGCGTATCACGATTTTACGCGGGAGTATCTGAGCAAGGGAGGCGCGGTCAATGGCTAAGGGCAAGTTTGACATGAGCGAGTTTCTCACGCCAGTCGAAAGCGTGCCCGAATCGGGCACGACGCTGGAGATCGCGGTTGATGACATCCTTGACAACCCTCGGAATTTTTACCCCCGCCCCGACAATGCGGCGCTTGCCGAGCTGATGGAGTCCATCCGCGCGAACGGACTGCTTGAGCCGCCGACCGTCGTGCCGGACACGGACGGCAAGTACCGTCTGATCTCCGGCCACAGCCGCATGGCGGCGCTGCGGCTGCTCGCGGCGAACCGGGACGAGGCCGTCGCGAAGCAGTTTTCCACCGTGCTCTGCCGAGTGCTGCCGGCAATGACGGAGGAGCAGGAGCTCTGCGCCGTGATCGAGGCCAACCGCCAGCGGGTCAAGTCACCGGCGCTGCTGGCGCAGGAGGCGGAACGGCTGACGGCAATGTATATTCGCCGCCGCGAGGCGGGCGAGGAGCTGCCGGGGCGCATCCGCGACCGCGTAGCCGAGGCGATGCAGGTCAACAAGACCAAGCTCGCCAACCTCAGCGCGATCAAGCGCGGGCTCAAGGTCCCGGGGATCGTGCGCAAGTGGGAGGCGGGCGACATCCCGGAAGCAGCCGCGCTGGAGATCGCCCGCATGGACGACGAGACGCAGTACCGGCTGCTCGACTGGATTATTGACCACTGCCGCACATGGTCGATCAACAACGTGCGCGAGTTCCGGACCTGTTGGACCTGCTGCAAGCATAAGTGCCCGGATACCGGCGGCTTCTGCCCGAACGCCACGAGGATGTATGCCGACCACTATCGCAATGGCGAGTGGCGCTGTGCCGGCTGCTGCCGTGAATGTCTTAACCGCGACACCTGCTCTACCGCCTGCCACTTTGTGGTCATCGAACGGCCGCCGAAGGAACCGGAGCCTGCCGTGCCCCGAAATCCGGCAGCAGACGACCCACGGCTCAAGAATATGACCCCAAAATTCTGCGAGCGCGTCAAGGCGCTGCGCGAGGCGACCGGACTGACGCGCAAGGAGTTCGCCGAGAGTATCGGCGAGTACCCCGGCACCTACAGCGCGTGGGAGAACAACAGCCTTGCCGGTGCAGGGTCGCTGCCCAAGCTGGCCCTGACGCTCGGCACGACGATGGATTATCTTTGCGGTCTGACCGATGATCCAGAGCAGGATAAGACGGTGATTTTGCCGGGATGGTCGCCGCTGGATGCGGAGCACTGGCCGGAGGAAGGCGCACTGGTCGTGCTGAGCTATCCGACAGGGCTGGGCGGCAGTGCCTATCTGACGGCGCGATGCTGCGGGAGCGTGAGCGATCAGTACCCGTTTATCTCAACCGATGCAGGGATCTCAGTGCAGGATATCGTCGAGTGCAAGTGCGACAGCTGGCTGCTGATCAGCGAGAGGCAGAGAGGGGAAAACAAATGATTCACTACAAAATCGAAGACGGGCAGATACTCGAAATGGATGTTAGAGGCTCGCTCAAAGAGAATCTTGCAGATGTGGCAATGCTGGCAAATGGCATCTATAGCATGCTCGCAAAAAGCAGGCCGGATGTAGCAGAGGTTTTTCGGTTGGCGTTATCAGCGGGGATGCTTCCGGGCTCAGCGATATGGAAAAAGCAAGACTATGATGGCATTGCCATTGTCCAGGAGGGCAAATGAAGCGATCCGGATATTTGCAGCAGAGAGACGCGAGAACGCAAGTGCTGCTGGACGTGATGCAGCGGACGATGAAGCAGTACATGCTGGACACGCTGCTGATCACGATGCACGAGGACTTTGGCTGGGGCTATGACCGCCTCAGCCGCCTCGCGGAAAAATGGGGCGAGACGTATGACGTCTATTTTCCAGCAATGCAGAGCACTGAGGAGTCAGACGTTTATCAGGAGAGACTTGACAGGGCAACGCGCAGCTATATCGGAGACAACCAGTTTTACCCGTTTGCAGAGCGCTACCCGGAGATCAAACAATTAGGCTATGGGCCGAGGAGAACGAAATGAAAACAGAAGAGATTTTGGCCGCGATGCGGCGCTTAAAAGTGGAAACGGGCTCGCTGGCCTGCATGGGATGCGGGCGCGAGCACGACTGCGGCGTCCACGGCTGCCGCATCATGCGGGATGCCGCGGAGCTGATCGAGAAGCTGACTGACCGCTGCGCGTAGACGTTGCCAAGCAAGCGCAAGCAGAATGGGAGAAAGCCCGGTCTGCGGGGAAAAAGTGGGACAAGCTAAACGGAATACGGCAGAAAGGGAAGAAAATGTGATGGAACGACTGACATTTGAGGGGAACTTCTGCGACATCGCGCAATGTGATGTCATTCCAGGCGCCAGTTATTGCGAAAGCGGCAGCTGCACCCAGCGGAAAGTGTGGGAGCGGCTGAAAGCTTACGAGGACACGGGGCTGACACCGGAGGAAGTTGAAAGGTCTAAACTGGAAATTGAAGCCGGATGCGTTAAAACAATAGCCAGAACATACGGGATTGACATCAATCGTCTACGGAAATTAGCCGAGGCCGACAGGGCCGGTCGGCTGGTGGTGCTGCCGTGCAAGGTTGGAGGCACGCTATGGGTGACTGGCCGTGACAATGTGCCGCGAGAAATGGAGCTTGAAGCCCCGGACATTAGAGCTGTTTGCACAGATGAGGATAATCTGTGTATGTCAACGTGCAATCGAAAGCCGGACGGGTTCTGCGCGTATCGTCTGCGTAATGATGGTGCTGACATCGGCAAGACCGTATTCCTCACCCGCGAGGAGGCGGAAAAAGCATTGGAGGCGAAAAGCAATGACTGACATGGAACGCAAGACCTTCTGCGCGGCGCTCAGCCGCTACGGCGCGCAGGCGCAGATCACGATGATCTTTGAGGAAATGGCCGAGCTGCAGGATGTGCTGTGCAAGTTCCTGCGCGGGCGTGTGGACGGTGACACGCTCGCCAACATCGCCGAGGAGATCGCCGACGTCGGTATCATGCTTGACCAGATGGCGATCGAGTTTGAGGTTGAGGACGCGGTGGCGGAGCAGCGGGCCTTTAAGGCCCGGCAGCTGTGGGATCGTCTTGATTAAGTGAAGAGCTACGAAGGGGGGAAATTGTGTGAGATTCCTGGTGACGCTGGCGCTTGATGCGCCGGATGATGCGGATCCGCAGGGGATCAAGGAAAAAGTGGCGATGGACTTTGAAAAGTACGGCGGCGTACGCGTGGTCAAGGTCGAGCGCGTGGAAGAGTATCAACAGATGACGATGGAAGGAGATTGACATGCAAAAAATCAACCTGAAGAAGACCACGAAGGAACAAATGCTCAACATGTTAGAAACGGCGTGGCAGGCCAATGCAGGGGCCAACGAAGAAATCGCCGCGCTAAGTAAACGAATTGAAGAACAGAACGACGCGCTTGCCAAGTGTGTTGCCGAGAAAAACGAGTTGCGCGATCAAGCGCGAGAGGCAACGGGTAATGCAGAATATTGGCATGCTCGGTTTAACAACGCCTACAACGTTACAGAGGTACAGCGCCAAAGGATAAAGGAAGACGCTGATGAGCTGCGCCGTGAGCACGTAAATGTTGAGACGATGACCGATCAAAGGAATGCGGCGCTTGCGGAAAGCAAGGACTTACGCACAAAGCTCGCTGATGCTGAGGCGGCGCTGGGGGTGGCGAACGGTGAAATGGCAGCGCTGCGGCATGATTTGACATGTGAGCAAGAGTTATCCGTGCATCTCGCATCAGTCTGCAGATGGCTGTCGGATCACCCGTGGCGGAATCTGTGGGCGTGGGGGAAGAGGAAGCTGGGGTGCGCCGAATGAAGAAAAAACGTATGATTAAGCTGCTGATGAGCATTGGTTTTGATAGAAATGCCGCAGTGCGGGCGGCAGACGCGTGCGACGGAAGCACTTCGCATGTGCGAATTATGAACAGATTGTGCGTCGAATTTTTGCAGATTTACTACAAGCAGCTGGAAAAAATCGTTATTGAGGGCGACATGACCGGCGAGGTCGCCGGGATGGTCGGGAGCGTATATGGCTGAGCTGTTCTACTGCGTGCGCCAACGCGCGGGGAATCTGGTCAAGGAGTACCGTGGGACGATGCCGCCGCGCTATGCGCCCTCCGACACCGACGAGGACCGGCGCGCCAAGGCCGACCTCAAGGCGCAGCGGCGCACGGTACTCAACCGCGACTCCACCGACCGGCTCGAGCTGATGATCGCGCTTATGGGCAAGTACGCCACGCACTACATTCTGGAGTTCGACAACGAGCATCTGCCGGAGCGCTTTGCCGACGTGCGCAAGGCGCTGCGGGCCTTCCTGCGGCGCGTGGAGCGCTATCGAGGCAAGGGCGGGCTTGACTACATCCCGGCCATTGAGGGTCTGCATGGGGCGCACAGGTATCACATCCACCTCGTCGCGGATTACCGGCAGCTCTCGCCGGCGGAGGTGCGGGCCCTGTGGCAGTGCGGCGAGGTGACGGACTGGCCAGTATTTAAGCGGCGCGGCAAGACGCTCGGCTACCGTTATCTCGCGCGCTATCTCACCAAGGAGCGCAGCGACGGGATCATCATTCCGGTGGGGCGGCATCCGTGGAGCTGCTCGCGCAGTCTGCGCGCGAAGTTGCCGCCGCCGGAGGTGTGGCTCGACGAGAGCGATGCGATTACGATACCGTTCGACGCGATGCTCCCACAGATGCGGACCGGCGGCAGTCAATTTGGCAGCTACCGGGTGGCGAGTTGGATCGAGGCGTAAGGAATCGCGTGCGCGCGTGCGCGCGACATTACTTGTAACCTATTGGCTTTTTAGTGACAAACGCAGAAAAGAGGAGGAAAAGTATTGCAAAACAGTGCAAGGACTGCTAAACTGGACACAAAGAACGGATTGATTGTCTGTCCGAACTGCGGGCGGCTCACATCGCAGGCCGTTCGGCCCGACACCGAGGCGCGAAACTTAGTCCTCTGGTGCCGGAGATGCAAGGCATCGAACATCGTGAATATCGAACATGGCGCGTGCTCGCTTAGTAGCCACTGCTGACAAACCCGGATCTCGGGGAGTGTCGGCGGTGGCTTTTGTTTTTTGCCCGGAGGTGATAGCCCGATGGACTTAAAGCCGCTCCGACCCTGCCGGCATCCCGGCTGCTGCGTGCTGGTGAGCGATGGATACTGCGACGCCCACCGGCCGCGCGGCGACCGGCGCAGTGAGGAAGCGCAGTCCTGGCGCTGGATGTACCAGACCGACGAGTGGAAACTCGACCTGCGGCCAGCGCAGCTCCTGCGCGAGCCGTTCTGCCGCGAGTGCGCCCGGCACGGGCGGCGGGTCCGCGCGACGGACGTGGACCACATCGTCGACCACAAGGGAGACTGGCAGACCTTCTGCGACAGAGACAACCTCGAGAGCCTCTGCCACAGCTGCCATAGCCGCAAGACGGCGAGAGAAATGCACAAGAATCGCAGCAAATCAAAGCGCCGCGCCGCAGCGCCGCGGCAGTAGGCTTGGGCGCTCGGGCGCGTCGCGAGAGCGTCGCGCGGGGCTTCCTTGCAGACCCCTCCCCGGAGTCAGAAAGTTTGGGTGCTGCCCTTGAAAACCGCTGGCCCTCCCTCGCGAGAGAATTTTTCCCCACGGAAAATTTTGGACGGTGGGCCAGATGCGCAGGATCAACAAAACAACGTCCGGTGTAGTCCCCGGCTCTTGAAGCCGGCCATGGCCTTCACGGTTCTGTCCCCCGCGCTCTCGCTCGTCGAGAGCCGGGGACTGCATCGGAGATATCGACAGGAGGCAAGGCATGGGAAAGAAGCGGACAGCAGGGCAGACGCCGGTGCGCGTGGCGGTCAAGGACCTGCCGACAATACGCATCGACGAGCTGATCCCTTACGAGAACAACGCGAAGATCCACGGGCCGGAGCAGATCAAGCAGCTGCGGCGCAGCCTGCGCGAGTTTGGCTTTGTCTCGCCGGTGCTAATCGACGAGGACAAGAACCTGATCGCCGGACATGGGCGCGTCGAGGCGGCGCGGGCCGAAGGCATGACCGAGGTCCCGTATGTGACGGTGAGCGACCTGACCGAGGCGCAGCGGCGCGCCTACATCATCGCGGACAACCGACTTGCCGAGACGGGCGAGTGGGACGCGGCGCGGCTTAAGTTTGAAATGGAAGAGCTAAACAGCCTTTCTTTCGACACCGCGCTGATCGGTTTCACGATGGACGAGATCGAGACGATCCATGTCAGCGCCCACGAGCGGACGAAACCAGCGGCAGAAGGAAACAACTTTTGGGGAGATGTCGAGAGCGAAAGCAGCGAGGATTATGCGAAATTTGTGGATAAATTTAAGCCGAAACTCACCACCGACGACTGCTACACGCCGCAGAACATCTACGAGGTGATTCGCGACTGGGCTTTGGCGCACTACGGCTTGCAGGGCGCGCCGGTGATTCGGCCATTTTACCCCGGAGGCGACTATGAGCACGAGACCTACCCGGACGGTTGCGTGGTGATCGACAACCCGCCATTTTCTATTCTTTCGCAGATTTGCAGATTCTTTGATGAGCATGGCATTCGCTACTTCTTGTTTGCTCCAACGCTGACGCTGTTTTCCACAAATGCGGGAAAATCAAACTACGTGCCCGTTTCGGCCTCAGTTACGTACGAAAACGGTGCCCGCGTCAATACGTCCTTTGTCACAAATTTGGGGGGGTGGCGCGTGGAGATTTCCGGGGAGTTGTTTTCTTTGATAGGCGAAGCTGATAAACGTAACCAGGGTGAATCCCGGATTGAGCTTCCGGGGTACATTTATCCGCGCAACGTTTTATGCGTTCAGGATTTTGACCTTGCGAAGCATGGCCAGTCATTGTGTTTTTCCGATGAGGATCTTCAATTTACACGAGCTCTGGATGCCCAAAAGGAAAAAGGCAAGGCCATTTTTGGCGGCGGCTTCTTGCTGTCAGAGGCGGCGGCTGCTAAGAAATCCAAAGCAGAAAAAGCTGCGTTGGAAGTCATGAGCGCACGTTTGGCTGCCATTTCTGAATCTCAGCAAAACTCCCGCATGTCAACGGATGGAAAAATCATTTGGCCATTATCTGACCGCGAAAAGGCGCTTGTAAAAAGCCTTGGGAAGCACGGCGGTGCCGTATGACCGTGCAGGAGGCCGAGCGGATCATGGCCGCGACGGCAAGCCCGTATCTCAAGCGGGACATGGAGCGATATATTCGGCGGCAGCGCAGAAAGGAGCGCAAAGATGGCAGGAGCAAGACAACCGACCGATCTGGTCGTGAGGAACGGGCGCAAGCACATGACGCGCGCCGAGGAGGACGCGCGGCGCGACCGTGAGGTGGTGGTACCTGCGCCGCAGCGGGCAAAGCCGCCCAAGTGGCTGCCCAAGGAGCTGCATCGCGAGTTTCGCGCGCTCGGCAAGCAGCTCATCGACGTGGGGCTCTACACCGACCTCGACGCGGACAACCTCGGGCGCTATCTGGTCGCCCACCACGAGTATATCAGCGCGACGGCGGAGGTGCAGCGGGCCTTGACTCAGTCGCCGGGCCACGCACGCGACTTAGAGGCGGCGGACGGCTGGGGCCGCGTGCAGGAGCGCTACTTTAAACAGGCGCGCAACTGCGCGAATGACATGGGCCTAACGGTATCGAGCCGCTGTCGGCTGGTGCTGCCGAGCAATTTGCCCGCGGCGGCGTTTACGCCGGAGAGCGGCGCGGACGAGTTTACCATCCGGCTGCGGCAGCGGCAGGCGGACGCGCTGGCGCGGAGCCTGTAGCATGGCATACGTTTTCGACCGCGAGGCGGGGCAGTTTGTGTGCGACTTCGTCGAGCGACTGCCGACGACCGACACGGGCAAGCCCTTCTGCCTTTACGACTGGCAGCGCGAGGCGCTGATGGAGTTTTACGGCACGATGGACGTGCCCGATTCGGGCACGGATGAGGGCGCAGAGCGGCTGCGCCGGTACTGGTACCTCTATTTAGAGATCCCGAAGAAGAACGGTAAGAGCGAACTGGCTGCGGCGCTGGCCCTCTATCACCTTTTCGCGGACGGCGAGCTGAACGCGGAGGTCTACGTCTGCGCGGCAGACAAGGATAACGCCTCTATCGTCTTCAACGCCGCGGTCTTCATGGCAACGAGCGCGCCGTGGACGGCAAAGATGATTGCCCAGGGCGAGCTGCGGCCCATCGAGAGCCGCAAGCGCATCGAGTACCGCAAGCGCGTGAAGACCGGCAACGGTGGGTACAAGTGGATTACAGTCGGCATTCTGCAGGTCCTCTCCGCCGAGGCGTACAGCAAGCACGGCTACAAGCCGAGCTGCGTCATCTTCGACGAGCTGCACGCGCAGCCCAACCGTGAGCTGTGGGACGTCATGACCGGCGCGGCGGGCGCGAGCCGACGGCAGCCGGCATGGATCGTGCTGACGACCGCGGGCGACGACCCCGACCGCAGCTCCATCGGCTGGGAGATCCACGAGAAAGCAGTTGGCATCCGCGACGCGCGGCAGCTGCGGCGCATCCAGAGCGATGGCGGCGACGTTCGCAAGGTCCTCTCCCTCCGGCATGTCGGGGACGAGGACCTTGCGGACGCGGAGGCCGAGCTGCTCGGCCGTGACGAGGAAAACTGGCTACCGATCCTTTACGGCCTGACCGCGATGTTTGGCGACGATCCGGACGACCTGGAAAAGCTCGACATCTGGGACGAGAGCCTGTGGTATCTCTGCAACCCCTCGCTCGGCAAGCATCTGAGCCTGCGCAACATCCGCATGGAGGCGGCGAGCGCAAAGCGCAGCGAAGCCGAAGAGCGCGTATTCCGATGGCTGCGGCTCAACCAATGGATCACGACGAAGTCGGTCGGCTGGATCTCGCTCAACCTCTATGACAAGACGCAATGGGGGCCGAGCAAAAAGCGCGAGCGCGAGGAATGGCTGCGGCAGCTGGACGGGAAGCTCTGCTACGGCGGCGTGGACCTTTCCACGAGCCGCGACCTGACGGCCTTCGTGCTGCTTTTCCCTCCCCAGCCCGGGCTGGATGTGGCGGTGCTGCTGCCCTATGGCATCTGGCGGCCCGAGGCGACGGTGGACGAGGCGGGAAAACGCGACCACGTCCCTTACCGGGACTGGGCGCGTGCCGGCTTCCTCGACCTCTGCCCCGGCGAGGTCATCGACTACGGCGCGGTGGAGGAGCGCATCCGCGAGGCACGAGAGCGCTACGACCTCAAGATGGTGGGCTTCGACCCGTATCTGAGCCGGACCATCACGCAGCGGCTCGCGCCAATCGTGCCGATCATCGAGATCCCGCAGGACCTCAAAAACATGAGCCCGGCGATGAAGGAGACGGACGACATGATGCAGCGCCACACGCTGCTGCACGTTCACAACACCTGTTTCCGCTGGACCTTCGGCAACGTACGCTGCCACGCAGACGGAAACGGCAACATCAAGCCGCTCAAGAATAAATCAACGGGGCGCATCGACCCGGCGGTCGCGAGCATTATCGTGATGGCCGTGTGGATGGTTGCCAGGAATCAGAAGCCCGATCTTGCCGCGGCGATGGCGCGTCCGGGCTTTACGCTGTGAGGAGGGAAAGCTGTGGAAAAGCTGCGAGACGCCGCGCTGCTGCTCGGCGTGCTGCTCATTACGGCAGGCGCGGGGATGATCTATATCCCGGCCGGCTTTATCGTGGGCGGCATTCTTTTGATCGCAATGGCTGTCATTGACAGCTTTGACGATAGTGCAAACGACGAAGGGAGTGATGGTCAAGCATGAGCATCATCAAGGGCCTGCGCGCGGCGACCGCACGCTCGCCCACTGTAAGCAAAACCGTAACGGTCGGCAGCCTGACGGCTTCCGGCGGTCTGGCCATTGGCGAAGACCCGCAGAGCGCGGCGCGCAAGCTCAGCGCGGTCGACCGCTGCATTGAGATCCTCAGCGACAGCATCGCGAAGCTGCCGAATTATGTGATCGACACGAGGACGCGCGAGCGCACGGACCACGAGCTGCTGCGGCTGCTAAACATCCGGCCGAACGAGGCCATGACTCCATTCATCCGCAAAAAGGTGCTGGAGACGAGCCGCCTGGAGGGCGGCAACGGCTACGACTGGATCGTGCGCGACGAGCGCACGGGCAAGCCGGTGGAGCTGATCCCAGTGCCGTGGTATCTGGTGCAGCCATGGCACGACATGGCGGGTCGCGTGTGGTACGACGTGACGCATCCATTTTCCGGCAAGGTCATGCGATTGCCGAACGAGGACGTGTGCCACTACAAGAACGCCACGCGCAACGGACTGCTCGGTCTCGGCACGGTGACGCGCGCCGGCGAGGTGATCGCCGCGGCGCGGGCCGCGCAGGAGTATGAGCTGAGCTACTACGCCAACGGCGGGCAGCCGGGCGGCGTGCTGGAGACCGACACCGACCTCGGCGGCTATGTCACCGACGAAAAGGGCAGTCCGGTCAAGGCGGCGGACGGCTCGCTCGTGACCAAAAAGGACCGGCTGCGCGCCGAGTGGGAGCGCGTCCACATGGGGCCGAGCAAGGCGCACCGGACGGCGATCCTCGACCTCGGTCTCAAGTACACGAGCATCGCAGGGACGAACCGCGACGCGCAGTTTGTGGAAAACAAGCAGCTGTCGATCACGGACATTGCGCGCTACTTCGGCGTGCCGCTCTACAAGCTCAATGAGGGCAAGCAGGCCTACGGAAGCAACGAGCAGAACGCGATCGAGTATGTCGTCGGAACGCTGCACCCCATCGTGACCCAGTACGAGGAGGAGCAGAGCTATAAGCTGCTGACCGACAGCGAGCTGGCCGCGGGGCTGGAGCTGCGCATCAACATGATGGCGGAGCTCAAGGGCGACACGGCGAGCCGCGCCAACTGGTACCGCGTGATGAGCGAGCTGAGCGTATTCAGCCCCGACGACATCGCGGCGCTGGAGGACCTGCCGAATGTGCCGGGCGGCAACCGCAGGCGCGCGAGCCTGAACTATGTGCCGCTTGACCTGTGGCCGGAGCTAAGCGCGCAGAGAAACGGCGGCGCGGCCGCCGGAGAGGAGTAAACCGCATGGATATGATCTTTAAGGCGGCACGGATCGAAAAGGCTGCCTTGGGCGAGCGGGAGCTTGCCCTCATTAACGCACAGGCGCTGCGCGAGCTGAGTGCCGAGGAAGTGTTCACCTTCCGTTTTGCCGCCTGCGACAACCAGATCGACCGCGACTGCGAGCGCTTTACCGAGGAGACGCTTGAGCAGCTCAGCAAGCTCTACATCGGCAAGCCCGTGCTGCGCGACCACAAGTGGAGCGCGGAAACGCAGACCGCGCGCGTGTACGATGCGCAGGTAGCGGACGAAGGCGAGGTCAAGCGTCTGGTGCTCAGCTGCTACATGGTCCGCACGGCAAGCACCGCGGACACCATCGCCGCCATCGAGGGCGGCATCCTGCGCGAGTGCAGCGTGGGCTGCGCGGTGGAGCACGTCAACTGCTCGATCTGCGGCGCGGACCAGCGCAAGACGCTGTGCGAGCACTGGCCGGGCCGAGAGTACGACGGGCAGCTTTGCCACTTCGAGCTGGACGGCGCGGCAGACGCCTACGAGGTGAGCCTCGTGGCGGTGCCCGCACAGCCAGAGGCCGGTACCGTCAAGGCCAAGCGCTACGGCGGAGCCGAGATGCCGAAACCTCCCGCGCCGAAGGGCGCGGACAATGATGAGCACTGGGCGGACGAAGCCGCCTTGGAGCTTGAAAAAATGAGATTTTAAGGAGGCACACAATGCGTAGAAAGTACAACGACCTGCTGGCGAAGCGCGCCGGCATGCTCACGGAGGCCGAGGGCCTGCTCAAGGCGGGCAAGCGCGAGGACTATCGGAGCAAAATGACCGAGATCGAGAACCTCAACACCGAGATCACCGAGGTCAAGACCCTCATCGACGAGCAGGACCGCCAGTTCGCGCAGAAGCAGGAAACTCCGGGCGAGGCCAGGGACAAGGCTCTCGAGCGCGCGGAGATCCTGCGCAAGGGCGGCGAGGTCAAGTTCAGCGCGGCGGAGGTCCGCAAGGCCATCACGCTCGCGACCACCTCGCTCGCCGAGCCCACCGGCGTGGGCCGCGACATCCGCGGCGGCGACGCACCGATCAGCGCGATCATCGACCAGGTGCAGGTCGTCAACCTCTCCGGCATGGGCGAGTATCAGGAGCCCTATGTCATCACCGAGCTGGACGCGAAGGTCGGCACGGTGGCGTCCACCGCCGGCAAGGCCCGCACGGCGAGCACCGACCCCACCTTCGGTGTGGCGCAGATCAAGCCTTACGACATGAGCGTGACGAGCTTTGTTGACCGCAACATCGGCAACCTGACGCCCGCGGACTACTACGCCAAGATCTTCGGCATGGCGCTGCGCGCGATGCGCCGCAAGGCATCTGAGCTGATCGTCAACGGCGACGGTGAGACCAGCCATGTGTTCTACGGCATGAAGAACGCCAAAAACAAGGCGGGCGCGAACATCTTCGCGAGCGTGGACGTGGGCGCGGTGGACGTCAACCTGCTTGATACCCTGTATTTTGCCTACGGCGCGGACACCGAGCTCGGCGGCAGTGCCCGCTTGCTGCTCACCAAAGCCGACCTCAAGGCCATCGGCGCGCTGCGCGGCACGAACGAGAAGCGCCGCCTGTTTACGATCGAGCCCGACATGGCGAACCCCAACATCGGCGTCATCCGCGACGGCGGCGTGGTAATTCCCTATACCCTCTGCCCCGACCTAACGAGCCTTTCCGGCTCGACCGCGAGCGCGAGCGCCGCGATCCAGACCATGATCTACGGCAACCCGCTCAACTATGAGCTGGGCCTCTTCTCCGATTTCATCGTGCGCGTGGACGAGAGCTACAAGGCGCAGGAGCGCCTGCTGACCATCCTCGGCGACGTGATGATTGGCGGCAACCTCGTAGTCGACAAGGGCGCCGTCGTGGCGACGCTGCCCAAGAGCGGGGGCTAAGCGATGCTGCGCGAGAGGCTGAGCGAGATCGCCGCTTACTGCCGCGTGGAGGCGGACGACGCGGAGCTCCCCGGCTTTGTGGACGCGGCAGCGGCCTACCTCGCCGGCGCGGGCGTGCGCGAGCCGCAGGACGGCTCGCCGCGCTATGCGCAGTATCTGCAATGCGTCAAGTACCTCGCGCTCGACCTCTACGACCGACGCGACACGGCGGTCGAGGGGGCGCTCGGCGACAACTACGCCTTCCGGCGGATGCTCAACCAGCTTAAGCTGACCGAGCCTGTGCCCGATTTGGGCACGGGCGAGGGAGCGGAGGGAGGCGCGTGATGCACGTCGACGCAGGAAAGCTTTCCAAGCGCATCCAGTTTTTGCGCAAGACGACCAAAAAGGACGCCGACGGCTACGACGTACCCGGCGAGCCGGAGCTCGTGCGCGAGACCTGGGCACAGTACAGCCAGACAAGCGGCACGGAGCTGATCCGGGCCAACGCCGAGTTCGGCGAGGCGAAGGTGCGCTTTCTCACGCGCGCGAACCCGGAGCTGTTTGACCGGCGGCTCCTGATCCGCTACAACGAGCGCGACTACAACATCCTCTACGTCAACACCTATGGCGACGAGGGGAAGTACATGGAGTTCTGGTGCGAGCAGTATACGCAAAGGGGAACGGTATGACGCTGAATGAGAAAATCATTGCGGTCGTGACGCCGATCGTGCCGGTGTGCGTGCCGGATCTGCTGGTCACGAAGGCGGGCGAAACGCCGCCGGAGAAATACTGCACGTTTAATTACACGGAGCTGGCGGAGGGAATCGGGGACAATGCTGCGCATCTGACGCGAGCGCTTGTGCAAGTGCATTACTTCGCGCCGCTCAAAGCCTCTACGCTGGCCGTGCGGCACGCGTTGCGCGACGCGATCGCCGCGGTGGATAATTTTACCCTGCCGAGCATCGAGAACGCTACGGACGAGACGGGACAGCACTATGTGCTGGAATTTGACGCCGTGGGACGCTGGGGGGCGGAGGACGATGGCCAAGGTCGAGTTTAAGGGCATTGACGAGGTCGTGACATCGCTGACGGAGCTTTCCGAGTTACCGAACGAGGTGATCGACGCGATGCTCAACGCCCGCGCCGACGTGGTCGTTGAGGCACAGCGCGCCGAGGCGCGTAAGCTCGGCAAGGAATATCGGAACAGGAAGCAGAAGAAGGACTACAGCAAGGGCTTGACCGCGCGTTCAATTCAAAAAGGCAAGGTCAAGGTCAAAGATGGGCAGCGAGTGCTGTACATCACGCCGGTCGGCAGCAGAAAGCGCGGCAAGACCGTGACGCGAAATGCGGAGATCGCCTTTTTGAACGAGTTCGGCACTAAGACGATCCAAGCGCGGAACTTTTTGCGGAAAGCGAACGAACAGAGCGCGGACGCCGCGACGGCGGCGGAGTTTGAGGTGTACAGCCGCTACCTCGAAAAAAAAGGGCTGTAGAAAGGATTACCATGCAGTACGGAGCAAAGATGATCCAGTGGGCACCGTTTGCCGCGATGGATCCCGAGACGGCAAGCGCGCCCCCGAAGCTCGGCACGCCGTCGAATCTCGGCGCGCTGAACAAGGTGACGGAAACGATCAATTTCAACCGCACGAGCGCCTATGGCGACAACGTGAAGAAGGTTGAGATCGTGGAATTCAAGGACGGCTCGCTGGCTGTGGAGACGCTGTATCTTTCGAACGCGAACGCAGCGGCGGTGACCGGCGCGGAGCTGGGCACGACGGATGGGGATAAAGACCTTAAGTTCGGCAGCAATGACACCGCGCCCTATGGCAGCCTTGCCTTTTACACCAACCACATGAGGGACGACGGGACGAAATACTATCAGGGCATTTTCTACCCGAAGGTCAAGGCCAACATGGAGGGCGAGGAGTACGAGACCAAGGGCGACAGCATTGTGCTGAGCAATGCTAAGCTCACGTTTACCGTTTTCGAGCCGCTCTACGGCAAGTACAAGCACAAGAGCGAGGAGTTCGACACCGAGGCCAAGGCCGCGGCGTGGGTCAATGAAAAAATCAAGGCCGCAGCGGGCGGCTGAGAAGCGAAGAGACGCGGCACCCGCTGCGTCTCTTTTGTATTCGGAGGAAAAAATGAAGACACTTCCTTATGAACTGAATGGGCACACGTTCTATTTGTGCCTGAACGGGCAGGCGCTTTTTGACGCCTACGATAAATTCGGCTACGAGGGCTTTCTTACGAAGCACATCGAGGGGAAAGACAAGCAGAGCTTTGAAAATACGTGCTGGCTGCTCGCAAAGCTCGCCGAGCAGGGCGAGCTGGTGCGGCGGTGGCAGGGGCTCGACCGCGGGCCGATCGCGCCGGAGCAGTATTTCCGCGTAAATCTCAAGCCGCTGGAGGTCTCGGACGCAAAAAAGGCCATCCGCGAGGCCATTGCGCTTGGATTTGCCCGCGAAGAGGAAGAAAACCGCGAACGTGACCTCTTCCTCGAAGAACTTCAAAAAAAAACGAAAGAAATAACGTGACGCGCGCGTGGTGGCTGGATCTGACGACGCAATTTCTTCGGCTGAGCGTCCGCGAGGGGATGCTGCTGACGGTCGGGCAGGTGCTCGATTTGCAGGAGCTTGAGACCAGGCGGCGCGGGCTGCGCAGAGAGGAGGATGAGGCGTAAATGGCGACGAGGACGATCACAACGCGGCTGGCGATTGAGGGCGAAACCGAATTTAAGCGCTCCATGTCGAGCGCAAACAGCGAGCTCAAGACGCTGCGCAGCGAAATGAGCCTTGCCGACGCAGAATTTAAGGGCCAGGCTAACACGATGGAAGCCCTGACCAAAAAGAATGAGCTGCTGCGCCGTGCTCAGGAGCAGCAAACCGAGAAGGTCAAGGCCCTGGAACAGGCCGTAGAGGACGCCGCAGAGGCCTACGGCGAGAACGACAAGCGGACAGACAACTACCGCCAGCAGCTCAATCGGGCAAAGAAAGAGCTGATCGACATGAACGATGCGCTGGATGACAACGAGAAGTATCTCGACGAGGCGCGCAAGAGCGCCGACAAGTGTGCGAAGTCTATCGACGAGTTCGGCAAGGAGACCGACGGTGCGCAAAGCGGCATCGAGAAGTTTACGGACGTGCTGCAGAACGGTTTTAGCGTCAAGGGCAAGGGCGGCGACCTGCTGGGGATGCTCACGAACCTCAAGGGGGCGCTGATCGGCGGCGCGATCGTCGGCGGGCTCAAAGAGCTGGGCGACGCGATCATCGGCGTGGTCGACGATACGGCGGAATACCGCAAGATCATGGGCACGCTGGAGACCAGCTCGAAAGAGGCCGGTTACACAACCGAGCAGACGGCAGAGGCCTACACCCGCCTGAATGGCGTGCTGGGCGACTCGCAGACGGCGGCGACGACCGTGGCCAACCTGCAGGCCATTGGGCTGGAGCAGGGCGACCTCATGACGCTGATCGACGCGACGACCGGCGCGTGGGCCACCTACGGCGACAGCATCCCGATCGACGGCCTGTCCGAGGCTATCAATGAGACGATCCAGACCGGCAAGGTGACGGGCACCTTCGCTGACGTGCTCAACTGGGCGGGCGAGAGCGAAGACGATTTTAACGAGAAGCTCGCGGCGGCGAATACTTCATCCGAGCGCGCGCAGATCGTGCTGGACCAGCTCTCCAAGCAAAACCTGCCGCAGGCGGGCCAGGCATGGCGAGACGCCAACGAGGATATCATCGAGTACAACGAGGCGCAGGGCGAGCTGGACGAGGCAATGGGACGCCTGGGTGAAGCGCTCGCGCCGGTAGCTGCGAAGATGAAAAGCGTGTTTGCAGGCGCGGTGAATATCGCGGCCGACGCTGTGACCAAACTGATCGGCTTTGTCAACAGCGCGATCGCCGCCTTTAAGAAACTCGCCGGCGTGGAGGAAAAGCAGAAAACGACTAAAACCAAGGGTCAATCTAAGACCACAAGAAAGACGACGTCTACCGTGCGGCAGTACGCCAACGGCCTTGATTACGTCCCGTATGACGGCTATCCGGCGATCCTGCATGAGGGCGAACGCGTGCTGACACGACGCGAGGCGGACGACTACCGCAGCGACCGCGGCAGCGGCAAGCCGGCTGACATCGTCATCAACCTGACGACCACGCTGGACGGCAAGACTGTGAGCAAGACGGTGACGCGGTACCAGCAGCAGGACCAGAGGGCGAGGCAATGAAGAATTTTACTTTCAAAATCAACGGCAACGACCGCACAGCGCTTTTTAACCAGTACGGGTTCGGCGCGGGCATTACGCCAATCTACAGCGACGAGATCGTGACGATGGACAAAAAGCGGCACAGCGCGGTGATCCGCTGGCAGAGCTGGTGCAGCGCACAGCTCAACGACATCACCGACGCAGAGGTGGCGGCGCTGGCCGCAGATCTGCGCGGCGCGACGCTGAGCGTGACCTATGAAAACCCCGCGCTCGGCAGCACGCCGGTGACGCAGGAGATGACCGTGGACGGGCTGGAGCTCGCGTATTTGCTGCGCGACCAGACGGGCCGATACTGGAGCGGCAAGACGCTCAACTTTACACAGAGGTGAGCGCATGCACAGTGTAAGTGATTTATGGCGGACGCTGCTTGCCAGTCCAGGGCACCGTAAGGAGGTCAAGCTCGTGATCGCGGGCGTCACCTACGGCGAGGACAAGATCGTGGATGGATCGCTGCGGATTGACGGCGGGCTGTACTCTGATTTTGGCATCGGCAACTGCTGTGCGCGGCAGATCGACGTCGAGTTTTACCCAAAAGGGGCGATTCCACGGCAGGCGCAAATCGAGGTCTACGTGCGTCTTGTGCTCGGCGAGCAGGTAAGCGAGTGGATCCCCAAAGGCGTGTTTTTCTTCTCCACGCGCAAGACCGACCGGGTCACGGGCGTTTTGAGCGTGCACGGGTATGACGCGATGCTCAAGGCAGAGCAGACATGGCTCGACAGCAGCTATGACGCGGAAACGTGGCCGATGCCGGCGGCGACGGCGGTGGCCGACATCGCAGCGCGCATGGGCGTGGCAGTGGACAGCCGCACGGTATTGGATGCGGCGTTCCCGATACAGTACCCAGTGGACGACAAGGGAGATATGACGATGCGCGAGGCGCTTGGGCGTATCGCGGTCGCCAACGCGGGAAACTGGACCATCACGGACGAGGGCAAGCTGCTGCTGGTCGGTCTCAACTCCATGCCCGCTGAAACCCACTATCTTATCACGGAGACCGGCAGCGCCATCACCTTTGGCGGTGTGCGCATCCTTGTGTAAGGAGGGCAATATGGACAAAACCTATTTAGGCCGACGGCTGGCGGAGTTTTCCCCCGGGATCGCGTCGCAGCCTATCTCCAAGGTGGAGCTGCTGAACGATACCGGCGATGTGGTCGGTGTGTCCGGATCGGACACCGGACGGACGTTGACGGCCTTGCAGCCGGACGGCACGAATGCGATGGCGGCGGCGATCCTTGCCAAAGTCTCCGGTTACAAGCACATCGGTTACGAAGGCAGCAAGGCGCTGCTTGACCCTGCGGCGGAGCTTGGCGACGCGGTGACGGTGGACGGGCTTTATGTGCCGCTCGTCGCGCTGGACATGACGTTTGATCCGCTGCTTGCGCCGGACATCTCCGCGCCGGACGCGGACGAGCTGGACGACGAGTACCCGTACAAATCGCCAACGCAGCGGCAGATCGAGCGCAACATGGCAAAGACGCGGTCGCTCATCACCAAAACCTCCGAGGAGATCAACCTCAAGGTCGAGGGCATTGATGGGCGGGTATCGGACATCACGCAAACGGTCGATGGAATCAGCTTATCCGTCACGTCAGCGTCCACACCGGACGGCCAGACGACCGCTACGATCACGCTTAAGGTCGGCCCCAACAACTACACCGGCTATATCAAGCTCGACGGCAATGTGGACGTCTCCGGGCAGCTGTCGGCGGATGCGTTGTATTCCGCGCTCGGCGAGATCGCGGACTTAAGCGTCAACCGGCTGTCGACCTCGCGCCGGGTGGTCAAGTACCTTGCGGGCGACACAACCGACGACAATTTCATCCGCGTGGCAGAACAGAGCCTTGAGTTTGTCGCGGGCATCGCCAAAAGCACGACGGAACAGGCGAAAAACCCAAACGGGGAACTGATCTACTGGGAGGCAGACCCCGCGGGCGCGTCGATCGGCTCGGACGGCTATCCTTACGCAAACGGCGAGCGCATTTTCACGACCACAAAGCAGACGAGCTGGCCGGTGATGGTCTATCAGTACGAGGAGCAGGTCAAGCGCGCGATCTCGTTCCAATCGGACGGCCAATACTACTACCCTGTGGACGTCTTCGGCGCGGGCGACAACAATGGCAAGCAGCGCGGCTACCTCGTCAAGCGGCAGAACTCGCTGGAGCTGACGTACGAGACGAGCACAGGAAAACAGCTCGGCCTCGCCGCGCGGGACGATGGGTATATGGATCTGATGGGATTGCGCAAGAGCACGGCGCTGGACTTCTCGGAGTGGGACAAAGGGAATTTTGCCGAGCTGGTGGACGGAGAAAAGACGCCGTACCGCTACACGGTGGCCTTTGACCAGCAGCGCCGCCCGATCAAAATCACAGACAACAGTGGGCACGCGACGCTGATCCGCTGGTAAGGAGGAATAGCGTATGAATTACGATAAAAACAGCTTTCTTGCGGGAATTTCGGTCGGCAGGACGCTCAAGGGCTGGGCCGCTGGCAGCGACGGATTCAGTGGAGGCGGCGGAGGCGGCGGGGGGATGGATGTTATCTTGGTCTCGGATTTTAAATATCCAGCTTTCTCTCCATCCATTATCCTCGATTCTCTTGATGTTATTTTAGTATCTTCTTATGTGGAGGATTAACATATGTCTACAACTCCTTTTTATAATCAAGGGTCAACAATAACGGTAAATAAACGAGGCACAGCCTTAAAAGCCCTTGTTGCAGAATTGGTTTCCCTTGATCCAATGCTGTCAATACACTCAGTGAAAACAGATACAGAAAACTCGTATCAGGTTTACTTAAAAATTGCCGGAAGTCAAACGTTTCTGCATATTTACTCAGCAACTTTTTCAAGTGGTGGCGCTGGAGCAATTTGCGAATCTGGTGGTTGGGATTCTACTGGAACGTGGATATCAGACTTTTTTGAAAATTGGACTGGAATAACTGTTACTGGACAGCAAACTTGCGTTGTTTCTTGGGGGATAGGGAATTGCCTGAGATATTGTGCATTTGTTACGGATTATGCTGGTAGTAGAGGTGGCGGCTTCGTTTACGGAATGTTCAATACGCAAACTTATAGCGACACCGTTGTATGTACATCCTTGTTCAGCTTTGCTTCGTCAGCATTTCCATCTATCCCTGCAATTACAACATTTCCGAACGTGTTTTACAATCCGGATATGGCCAAAGTTGAATATATCACATATGGATACATTTCTCCAAATAACGCAATAACACTATCTGGTTATGACTATACCCTATGTCCATTTGGTTATTATGGATATACTGCAACAAAAGGATTTCTAAATTTACGGTGGGGGGGAGAGCACAAGCTATATAAGTTATATAACGGTACTACTAATGTCACAGCTCAACCTGGGAAAACAGTGACGATAAACGGGAAATCCATTATGTCGGTCGGCCATGTAATCTATGCGGAATAACTTGTGTATTACAGCATACACCCTAAATCTGCTTGACCTATTCTGCACGCTCTGGGCGCTGCATGGCGGGGCGGTGGAGCTGAATCCCCTGATGCGCTCCGTCCCGGTCATGGTCTGCTACAAGGTCGTCATCGTGTGGGGGCTGCTGTGGTGGCTCTCTACCCGGCGGGAGAGGGCGGCGCGGTATGCGCTATACGTTGCTGCCGTGGTCTACGGTGCGGTGGACGTATACCATATAATCAACATTTTATGATAAGGAGGGCAACATGGACAAAACCATTGACGATCTGCTTGCGGCGGAGGCTGTAACGGCGGATGATCTCTTTGTGGCGCAACAAAATGGGACGGCAAAAAAGGTGTCCGGTGACATTTTGCGCAGATACTTTGGGCAGGAATCCGGGTTACCAAAGCCGACGGTAGAGGGTGCTTTTCTCCGCGTTCGGGGAGGAAAATGGACAGAGGAAACCGTGCCCGCGGCGGAAGGAGGTTCGTTCTGATGGCGGAATATCTGGTACAGGGCGAAAGCATTACGGCAGTCGCCGACGCCATTCGCGAGAAGGGCGGGACGACCGCGCCCTTGAGCTTTCCGGCGGGGATGGCCGAGGCGGTGAGGGACATTCCGTCTGGCGGGACTGATATCTCCCTCGGCCTGACCGCCGCCACAGTGGGCCAGACTGTCAAGGTCAAGGCCGTTGACACTGAAGGCAAGCCGACTGCGTGGGAAGCGGTGGATATGGCGAGCGGGGGCGAAACGTGGGAAAAGATTGCGGAAATCGAGCTGGCGGAGGCGGCGAGCCTGATTACAATCAGCCAAGATTCGGCCGGGAGGCCATTTGCGCTCAAGCGGGTCATGATTGACTGCGTGGTTAATATTGATCAGGATCACCCGATGACGTATGCCAAGACGCTTATCAACGGATTTACTGTGAGTAAGAACGCTACATATAATTTTACCGGTAAAGAGGTCGGTTACTATGCGTTTTACGCCGAGCTGATACCAGGTAGTGGTGTACTTGCTTGGAACGTCGCCAGTCCTCAAAATTATAACTGGGAGTGTCCGATACAAAAAATGGGTTACAAATATACCAAAGTTTGGGGAGAAAGTGCAATTACGAAGCTTACAATATCCCCAGACGATGGCAAAAAAAACTTTGGTATTGCAGGCACGAAAATTAACGTGCTGGGGGTGCGAGCATGAGAATATGTGTAAACGGCATCTACCGCGACATGACTGCCGAAGAAGTCGCGGAGCTTGAAAAGTTGGCGGCAGAAGCACCCGCGCCCGAGCCTACGCCCGAGGAACGCATTGCGGCGCTGGAAAAGGACAACGCCGAGTTGCGCGAGGCAATGGAGGCGCTGTTAAGCGGGGTGACGGCATGAGCGAGCTGAAAGAGCGCGTGATCGCGTACAACAAGGAGGTCAAGGCCGCCTTGCAGGAGGTCTACAACGACCTCAACCACGGCCAGCGCAAAAAGCTGCTGCGCAATCCCACCATCCGTGCAATGTTTGAGCGGTATGGGGTGGAAATCGAAGAGTAGAGGAGAAAGGAAGCGGGATATGGGAGATTTGGCAAGCATCGCAGCGCTGTGCTCCGAGGTGACAATCATCATCGGGGCGGCGGCGCTGCTCATCAAGCCCGTGCGGGACCGGGTGCTCGGCTTTGACAAGCTCAAAGACGCGCTAAAGTGCGGGCTGCGGCATGACATGCTGCACACATACTACAAAAACCGCGAGAGCCAGACGATCCGCCAGTATGAG